>JAEIGA010014532.1_pt1 | contig 11982 bp, 7 predicted proteins | sample 9270691 | NCBI WGS metagenome assembly JAEIGA01 (sample SAMN17057246, study PRJNA624740) | gut metagenome | biome: biome; isolation source: fecal sample | host: Bos grunniens | place: China: Xizang | collected 2019
GCATTGATGATATTGGCCTGGAACTGCATCAGAATATTGCTTCTGGAGGCGCCTCCGTCCACCTGCAGTGCGGACAAATGGATGCCGGAATCAGCTTCCATCGCCTGCAAAACATCTGTTGACTGATAAGCGAGCGACTCGAGTGTTGCACGGATCAGGTGGTTTCTGTTAACACCGCGGGTCAGACCCACGATCGTACCGCGCGCATACTGATCCCAGTAGGGCGCGCCGAGGCCCGTGAAGGCGGGAACGACATAACATCCGTTGGTATCAGGCACCTTCTCCGCTTCAACATCTGCCTCCGGAGCAGAACGAATGATCTTCAACTCATCGCGCAGCCACTGTATGGATGCTCCCGCCACAAAAATAGACCCCTCAAGCGCATAGTTCACTTTTCCGTCCAGTCCCCAGGCGATTGTCGTGAGCAGACCATTCTTTGATTCGATCGGTGTCTCACCTGTATTCATCAGCATAAAGCAGCCTGTGCCATAAGTGTTTTTTGCCTCACCGGGTTCAAAACAAGTCTGACCGAAAAGCGCTGCCTGCTGATCTCCGGCGGCACCCGCGATCGGGATCTCCTCACCGAACAAAGCCGGATGTGTTGTGCTGTAGATATCGCTGGAAGGCCTGGGCTCAGGAAGCATGCACGCAGGAATGTCCAGTTCTTTCAGAATATCCTCATCCCACTTGAGTTCATGAATATTAAACATCAGTGTACGCGAGGCATTGGAATAGTCCGTCACATGTGCTCTGCCGCCGGACAGTTTCCAGATCAGCCATGTGTCAACTGTACCAAACAGAAGCTTTCCTGCTTCAGCATCCTCGCGGGCTCCCGGAATGTTTTCCAGAAGCCACCTGAGCTTTGTTGCAGAAAAATACGCATCCAGAATCAACCCTGTCCTTGAACGGAAGAATTCTGTCAGCCCTCTCTCCTTGAGAGAATCAACGTACTCTGATGTACGGCGGCACTGCCAGACAATCGCGGGTCCGATCGGTTCGCCTGTCTCTTTATTCCAGACAATAGTGGTCTCACGCTGGTTAGTGATACCGATCGCAGCAACCTCATCAGGCGAAGCATTGATCTTCTCAAGCGCCTCGCAAGCCACTGTCAGCTGTGTCGCCCAGATCTCATTTGCATCGTGCTCCACCCATCCCGGATGAGGAAAATACTGGGTAAACTCTTTCTGCGCGACGGAGCAGATCTCTCCATTATGATTAAAGAGAATGCACCGGTTACTGGTCGTCCCGGCATCGAGTGCCATAACATATTTTTTCTGATCAGCCATTTCGTTCTCCTTACAGAGCAGCCTTGATAGCAGCTAAGAACTCATCATATTCTTCGAATGCGGCAAGTTGCGGATACTGCGCTTTGATCGCGTCCGTGCTCCTGAAAAGGAATCCGGCCTTGCTCGCCAGGATCATATCAAGATCATTAAAGCTGTCGCCGGCCGCGATCGTATCGTAACCGATGGACTGCAGTCCCCTGACCGTTGTCAGCTTGGACTGTTCGCAGCGCATTTTAAAATCAGAAATCATTCCATCCTCATCAATCACCAGCTCATTACAAAACAGTGTCGGCCAGCCGAGCTTTTTCATCAGAGGCTGGGCGAACTGTGAAAAGGTATCACTGAGAATGATCACCTGTGTAAGTGTGCGCAGTTCATCGAGAAACTCTTTGGCTCCAGGCAGAGGATCGATCTTGGCGATCACCGCCTGCACGTCCGACAGTTTCATACCGTGCTCCTTCAGGATGCCTATACGCCACCTCATCAGCTTGTCATAATCCGGCTCATCACGTGTCGTACGCTTTAACTCTTCAATACCGCTTTCTTTTGAGAAGGCAATCCAGATTTCGGGAACCAGAACGCCTTCCATATCCAAACAGACTATATTCATTGGTGTTGCTCCTCTCTTGATAATCACTGATCATATTTTATCATCTGCGACAGCGCAAAATCAACATATGTACGCTTACTCCACAGTGACGCTTTTAGCCAGATTTCTCGGTTTATCGACATCAAGTCCGCGGTTGACAGACATGTAATAACTGAGCAGCTGCAGAGGAATCACAGCCAGCGATGCAGCCAGGTGCGCGTCAGTTTTCGGAATATATGTCACGAAATCAGCCCGGTCTTCGGGCGAATAATTACCGTTAAATGTTACAGCGCACAGATAAGCCCCTCTGGCTCCTGTCTCAACCATGTTGGAGACTGTCTTCTCCAGCAGTTCAGGCTGTGTCGCAACGCCAATGACAAGTGTACCCGGCTCAACCAGACTGATTGTCCCGTGCTTGAGTTCGCCGGCCGCATACGCCTCGGAGTGGATATAGGAGATCTCCTTCATTTTCAGGCTCCCTTCCATCGCGATCGCATAGTCGAGCCCGCGGCCGATCACAAAGGCGTCTGAGGCGTGCGCGAATTTGCTCGCGAACCACTGAATCCGCTCTTTGTCTTCAATGATCTTCTCCACTTTGTCCGGGAGTGAAATGAGTTCAGAAAGCAGTGCCTGCACCTGTTCCTCTCCGATTCTGCCCAGCGCCTGTGCAAAGGCCACAGCCAGCAGATCTCCGGCCACAAGCTGACAGGAGTAAGCTTTCGTCGTTGCCACGGCTATCTCCGGTCCCGCCAAAGTGTACAGCACATAGTCCGCTTCACGGGCAATGCTGGAGCCGACTACATTGACGATGGCAAGAGTTTTTACACCTGCTTCCTTTGCCTTCCGCAGTGCTGCCAGTGTATCGGCTGTTTCTCCGGACTGACTGATCACCACCACAAGATCATCAGGGGCCAGTCCCATCTTCCTGTACCTGAATTCAGAGGCAAGCTCTGTTCTGACTGGTATTTCCGCAAGATCCTCCATCACGTACTGCGCACATAAGCCTGCGTGATAGGCGGACCCGCAGGCTACATACCAGATCCTGGAAACTTTTTTCAGCTCTTCCTGTGACAGACCGCATCCCGACAGATCCAGCGTATAGCTCCCGGGCTCACCTTTTACCACAGAACTGATCGTATCGCGGATCACTTTGGGCTGCTCATGGATCTCCTTCATCATGAAATGTTCATAACCGCCCTTTTCCGCCGCCTCAGCGTCCCAGGTGATCTCGGTGACAGGCTTTTCATTGACATCTCCGTTCAGATCATAGACCTCCACCGTCTCCGGTGTCAGGCGGACCATCTCGTAGTTGTCCATATAGATGACTTTTCTGGTGTACTGCATGATGGCCGGCACGTCCGAAGCGAGGAAATTCTCCCCCTCGCCGATACCCAGTATCATCGGACTGTCTTTGCGCGCCGCGTAGATCTCACCGGGATAATCCTCAAACCTGACCGCCAGCGCGTAGGAGCCGCGCACACGCACCATCGTCTTCGCGATGGCGTCGATCGGACCGACCTGATACTTTTTGTAATAGTAATCGATCAGTTTGACAGCGACTTCCGTGTCAGTCTCTGATTGGAACGTATAGCCGTTGCGCAGGAGCTTGTCTTTAAGCTCCTGGAAATTTTCAATAATACCGTTGTGAACAGCCACCACGCTCATGTCATCGGAGGCGTGCGGATGCGCGTTGATCTCCGTCGGCTCTCCGTGTGTTGCCCAGCGCGTATGACCGATACCGCAGGCACCTCTTACCGACTTGCCGCCGTCTGTCTTGTCAAACAGAACAGAGAGACGTCCCTTTGCCTTGACGACAACCGGCGCTGCCTCGCCATCCCGAACGGCTATTCCCGCCGAATCATATCCGCGGTACTCAAGCTTGGAGAGTCCGTCGAGCAGGATGGGCGCAGCCTGTTTCTTTCCTATATATCCTACAATACCACACATGATCGTTATCCCTTCTTTGAATACATGTTGATAATCTTTTCTGCCATATGCCTCCGGGACACGCAGGTATCCATAGCCTGCTTTTCAATATAACGGTGTGCTTCAGGCTCGCTCATGCCACGCTTATCGATCAGCATCCATTTTGCTCTGTTGACGAACCTGATTTCTTCCATCTTTTCTTCGACGGACATCGTTTTTTCTTCAGCTTTTCTGAGTCGTTCCCTGGCACTGGCCATCCATTGTAGCGCCGTTTCAAGCGACTGTCTCGCACATGGTCTGGGAAGCGTGAAAATACCGTACGGACTGACAGCGGCACAAACCTGGCTGTGCTGTTCACTGCGTACTAGCAGGAGTACAAGGGTCCCCTTCTCTTCCCCGGCATCGAGCGCAAATTGAACACCCGCATCGTCAGGAAGCGGCGCATTCACAATGATGATATCAAAACTGCGCTCCACCAGCAACCTGCGCGCAGCACTGACACTCGCAGTGCTTTTGACAAGTTCAAAAGGCGCAGCGCTCATCAGTCCTCTGAGAACCTGATTCAGTTGTTCAGCGGCTGAGACGAGCAGCACACTGTATACACGCTCCATGTGACTCATCGGGGTTCTCTTCAGCTATCCTCTCTCTTGCAATATATTTCAATAATAGACTCCGGTATACAACTTCTGATAAATTCACTTCCGTAAGCCAGCTTCCTTGCCTCATGCAGATTAACCGGAAGCCGGTCAAGTCCCTGCAGGTCGGCGGGATCAGCCGTAAACAGATTGACATTTACAGCCGGAGGCAGTTCCCTTTTCTGTACAATTCCCTCGAGCCCCGCGTATATCATTAACACCAATGCCAAATATGGATTGGTTGTCGGATCCGGCGATCTGAGTTCTGCCCGCTTGTATTGACCTGAGGCAGCCGGAATTCTGATCAGCTGGGATCGATTTTCCGGCGACCACGAGATATAACGAGGCGCCCGATTTTGTCCGAATCGTTCATATGAATTCTCTGTAGGGCTTAAGAAGGCACTCATCTCCGCTATCCTTCTCAGAACACCGGCGACCATCGACTGCATAACAGATCCGTCTTCATCCGGCTGAACAGACATATTGATATGAAAGCCGTTTCCAGGCTGATCTGACAGGGGTTTGGCCGAAAAATCAGCCGCCAGACCGCTTCGCTGTGCCACAAGGCGTGCTGTTGTCTGGAATGTCTCCGCATTATCAGCGGCCTGAAGTGCATCTGAATACCTGAAATCAATCTCGTTCTGTCCGGGTCCGTCCTCATGGTGGGAACTTTCCGGATAGATCCCCATCTGCTCAAGCATCAGACAGATTTCGCGGCGGATATTCTCTCCCCTGTCATCCGGCGCCATATCCATGTAACCGGCATGGTCGTTTGGCGTCAGAGTCGGTTCTCCGTCATCATCCAATTTGAAAAGATAAAACTCCTGTTCTATTCCATACGCAAACTCAAAACCGACCTCAGCCGCATCCCGGACTGCTTTTTTGAGGAGCGTACGCGTATCGCACTCAAAGGTACTGCCATCCGGATAGGTGATATCCGAAAACATTCTCACGACACGCCCATGCTCCGGTCTCCACGGCAGTAAAATCAACGAATTCGGATCCGGATGCAGGAACAAATCGGAATGCGCTTCATTGCCGAAACCGGCAATGGAGGAAGCGTCAAAAGCGATCCCATACTCAAATGCACGCTCCAGTTCTCCCGGGGTTATAGAAACATTTTTCTGCCTTCCGAAAACATCGCAGAATGCAAGGCGGATGAAGGCCACATTCTCCTCTCTTACATACTGCATCACTTCATCTTTGGAACAATTCATGATGAACCTCCTGATCTTCCAATCATTAAAAAAAGGCAAGGGCACTTAAAAATGACGCCATTGCCACTATGAAAATGCTACCATGATTGTGTTCAGACGTCAAGAAACATATTTATTTCTTCTCTCTTCTTTCATCATCTGTCAACAGACAATGAATGTTATTCTGAGGAGAAATAATTTCGTTAACAAAAACAATTGACAAATGCGGCTTAAAGGTGTTTAATTATTTCAGTGGAGGCAATGGCGTCTCTGATACAACAGTGTCAGAGTCGCCTTTTTTATAAGCAGAAAGGATGTGCACAGGATGACAAAATACATCTTCATCACAGGTGGAGTGGTGTCGGGACTTGGAAAGGGAATTACAGCGGCTTCTCTGGGAAGGCTCCTGAAAATGCGCGGCCTGAAAGTGGCGGCTCAAAAACTCGACCCCTATATCAATGTTGATCCCGGAACGATGAGCCCTTATCAGCACGGCGAAGTCTACGTCACGGAAGACGGCGCCGAAACTGATCTGGATCTTGGACACTATGAACGGTTTATCGATGAAGATCTGAATCAATACTCCAATCTGACAACCGGAAAAGTCTTCTGGAATGTGCTGAACAAAGAACGCCGCGGAGAATACCTGGGATCCACAGTACAGATCATTCCCCATATCACAAATGAGATCAAGGCATTTGTCTATCGCGTAGGTGAGAAGACAGATGCAGATGTCGTTATCACTGAGATTGGCGGTACGATCGGTGATATCGAGTCACAACCTTTTATCGAAGCAGTCAGACAGATTTCTCTTGAGGTCGGCAGGGAGAACAGTATGTTTATCCACGTAACACTGGTCCCTTATCTCCATGCCTCAGAAGAACATAAATCCAAACCGACACAGCACTCTGTTAAAGAACTGCAGGGCATGGGCGTCAACCCGGATATCATCGTGCTGCGCTGCGATGAACCGCTGGAAAAATCTATCTTTGATAAAATCGCTCTTTTCTGTAACGTAAGTCCGGACTGTGTCATTGAAAACATCACTCTCCCGGTCCTCTATGAGGCGCCTCTGATGCTAGAGCAGGCCGGCTTCTCTTCTGTTGTCTGCAGAAGACTTGCAATCGACACCCCTGAGCCTGATCTGTCTGAATGGAAAGCGTTGGTAGAGCGTATCAAGTCGCGTTCAAAGACAGTCAGAATCGGTTTGGTCGGAAAGTACACAGCCCTGCATGATGCCTACCTGTCTGTTGTAGAGGCACTCCATCACGCGGGTTATGATCTCAATACAGATGTGGAAATCGTCTGGATTGACTCTGAGCAACTGACAGAGCAGAATACAGCAAAGACTCTCGGTACCGTAAAAGGTATCATAGTACCAGGCGGATTCGGCGACCGCGGTATTGAAGGAATGATCCTGGCTGCACGCTATGCACGTGAACACGCCATCCCTTACCTCGGCCTGTGCCTGGGGATGCAAGTTGCTGTCATTGAATTCGCACGCCATGTCGCAGGCATTGAAGACGCTCACTCGGGTGAGTTCAACGAAGTATGTCCGCACAAAGTCATTGATTTCATGCCGGGTCAGAGCGATGATATCGACAAGGGAGGCACCCTGCGTCTCGGTGCTTTCCCCTGTGCCATCAGGCCCGGTTCAATCATGGAGCGCTGCTATGGCCAAAAAATGATCAGTGAACGTCACCGTCACCGCTATGAGTTCAATAATGATTACCGGAAGCCACTGACAGATGCTGGCCTGATCCTAAGCGGCATATCCCCTGACGGGCGTCTGGTGGAGACGGTTGAACTTGCTGATCAATCCTTTTATGTAGGTGTCCAGTATCATCCGGAGTTTAAGAGCAGACCAAACAAGCCCCATCCACTGTTTATAGGATTTATACAGGCTGCACTGGAATCCTGATTTCAGAGTCCGCTTGCACCGTAATTAGACAATACTCTGGCGGAGGGGTCTGCGACATCGCACCCCTCCCAGTTTTTATTCGGCATCCAGAAATCAACGACCATCTGAGACTGCCCGGGATAATACTTTTCAAAAATATCCCGGTACAATAATGATTCTTTCGTAAATGGTCTGGCGTGATCGTATTTCTTAATCCCTTCTTCAAACGCCTCATCTGAGTAGCATTTCTCGGCATAGGCCGCCAGATCATCTTTCAATGAATGTCCTACCGCATCTGAGAATGCGGCTTTTTCTCTCCACAGAATACTTTCAGGTATCAGGGCATCCCGTTCAAAAGCATGGCGCAGGAGATATTTTCCTATCCCATAGCTGTTCATCTTCTTCTCGGGATTAATCGCCATACAGTATTCCACAAAACTCAGATCGCCAAAAGGTACGCGGGCCTCCAGAGAGTTCACACTGATACTTCGGTCCGCCCGCAACACATCGTACATATGGATCTCACGGATTCTCTTCTCTGCCTCTTTCTGAAACTCCTGTGCGTCCGGCGCAAAATCTGTATATTTATACCCGAAAACCTCATCCGAGATCTCACCTGTCAGAATCACACGGATGTCAGACTGCTCGTGGATCGCCTTGCAGACCAAATACATTCCAATGGAAGCTCTGATTGTTGTAATATCATAGGTCGCAAGTGCTTCGATAACCGTTTCAAGCGCCCCGATAACATCTTTTTCGGAGATAATGACTTCATGATGATTGGAATGAATATAGTCTGCCACTTCACGGGCATATTTCAAATCGATGGCATCCATATCCATTCCGATAGCCCAGGTCTCAAGCGGTTTATCCAAAAGATTGGATGCGATGCCGCAGACAAGAGATGAATCTAGTCCACCTGAAAGGAGGAATCCGACCGGCGTATCCGAGTCCAGTCTCTTCCTCACCCCCTCGATCAACCGATCGTGAATCTGTTCTCCGATCTGGTCGATATCGTCGTCATGAAAGTGCTGAACATCCGACATGTCGCGGTACTGCACGAACTCTCCATCCTTGAAATAACACCCCGGCGGGAAAGGCTGCACGCTTTCCACCAGCGGCATAAGGTTTTTGGGCTCTGACGCAAAGACATAGGTTCCGTTTCCGGTCAGACCGTAATACAGAGGCCTGATACCGATCGGATCACGTGCCGCAATATACGATTCTGTCTGAACGTCATATAAGACAAGCGCAAACTCTGCATCCAGCATGCCGAACATATCCGTGCCGTATTCCCTGTAAAGCGCCGGCAGAATCTCACAGTCCGATTCACTGATAAATGTGTATCCTTTGTCGGCCAGCTCTTCCTTCATCGGCCTGAAACCATATATTTCCCCATTGCAGATCAACAGCAGATCACTGTCCTCCGGCGCCGGTACAGGATGCATTTCACCTTCGTTTGACTGTATGGGCAGTGTCCTTTTTCCGCAAAAGGCAAACGGCTGCATTGCCTCTGTGGACAGGCCCATGATTGTCAGTCTGTTAAAACCCAATAATCCATTTCCTGTATCGACTAATCTGCTTAAATCAGGCCCGCGTGAAGCAGTCTTTTTAAGCGCCTGCCATACTTTCTCCGTCTCTTCTGCTGTTCCGCAATATGCCAGTATTGAACACATGTTTCATTCCCCCGTTATCTGAGCGAGAAAAGCATCTGCTCATATGTCGGATAGCTGAGATATTTTTCAGGAATCATCGATTCTGCCTGATCTGCGTATTGTCTGAGCTCATCCATATCCTTCAAGACTATCTTGTGATAATAATCTGCCATTTCAAAAACGTCGCTCATCTCTTCCGCCTTTTTTGTATCCTCATTCAGTTTAACAAGAGCTTTTGAAATGCCGGCTGATGCTTCATCCAGAGTCTGCAGAACATGCCGCTCCAGTGCGCATGCTGTGCTCCCGAGAACGCTTATCTTGCCGGCAATCTCGTCCGTGAGATCTTTCTGATAGACGATCATTCCTTCCGCGAGATCTTTGCGCACCATTTCCTGCATCGTAAGCGATTCGATATGAATTGATTTAGCATAGTTTTCCAGAAGAATCTCATATCTGGAATAGATTTCATCTCGGGTAAAAATATGGTGCTTTTCAAATAAAGCTATTGATTCTCCCGAAATCCAGTACGGCATGGCATCCGGAAGAGACTTAAGATTGGGAAGGCCTCTCTTTTCTGCCTCCCGTATCCATTCTTCGGTATAACCGTTGCCGTTGAACAGAACTCTCTTGTGAGCCAAAAACTCCTCCTTCAATACATCCATGATTCTTTCATGACTGTCTCCATCCGGACAGTCTGAAAGTTTTGCGTGCATCTTGGAAAGCTCCTCCGCCACCGCTGTGTTTAGAACAATATTTGCATTGGCTACAGACACGGAAGAGCCCGGCATCCGGAACTCAAATTTATTGCCTGTAAAGGCAAACGGGGACGTCCTATTCCGGTCTGTATTGTCCTTGGTAATGTTCGGAAGAACCTGCGCGCCCATCTCCATCTGAACTTTACCGGCTCCCAGATAGGCCGTTCCTTCCTCCAGACCTTTCAGCACTTCTGCCAGTTCATCTCCGACAAAGATCGAGATAATTGCCGGAGGCGCTTCATTGCCGCCGAGACGATGATCATTGCCTGCCGAAGCGACAGACAGACGTAAAATCGGTGCATATTCATCGACAGCGGCAATGACCGCCACCAGAAAAACCAGAAAGGGTAGGTTTTCTCCAGGTTTTTTACCGGGATCCAATATGTTGATTCCCGTATCTGTACTGATTGACCAGTTATTATGCTTTCCGGATCCGTTGACTCCCTCAAACGGCTTTTCGTGCAGAAGGCACGCATAGTGATGCTGATCAGCCACTTTTTTCATAACTTCCATTGTCAGCTGATTGTGATCAACCGCGATATTGGCTGTCTCAAAAACCGGTGCCAGTTCATGCTGGGCCGGCGCCACCTCGTTGTGTTTGGTTTTGACAGGGATTCCGAGCTTCCAGAGTTCCTCATCCAGATCGTGCATATATTCCGAAACGTGCGTCTTAATCACTCCGAAATAATGATCCTCCATCTCCTGCCCTTTTGCGGCCGGAGCTCCAATTAGTGTCCTTCCCGTAAAGAGCAGATCCTTTCTTTTCTTGTAATAGTCCTTTTTAATCAGGAAATACTCCTGCTCGGAGCCGATTGTCGTGTTGACACGTTTCACATCCTGATATCCAATCAGGTGAAGCATTTTGACTGCTTCAGTTGACAGTGCTTCCATCGAACGCAAAAGCGGTGTCTTTTTGTCAAGCGCCTCTCCGCCGTACGAGCAGAAGGCCGTCGGAATATAGAGAGACCCGTCCTTGACAAAAGCCGGCGAAGAAGGATCCCAGGCAGTATATCCTCTTGCCTCAAAGGTTGCACGCAGACCGCCTGAAGGAAAGCTTGAAGCATCAGGTTCTCCCTTGACAAGCTCTTTTCCGGAGAACTCCATGATGACGCTCCCGTCATCCGACGGAGAAATGAAGCTGTCATGTTTTTCTGCAGTCAGTCCGGTCATCGGCTGGAACCAATGTGTGAAATGAGTTGCTCCGTGTTCTATGGCCCACTCTTTCATCACAGCCGCAACACAGTTGGCAACATCCAGTTCCAGATTCTTCCCCGTCTCAATTGTCTTATGTACGGCCTTATATATGTTTTTAGGAAGGCGCTGTCGCATCACTTTATCGCTGAATACAAGACTACCGAATTCTTCTGTCAATTTGGCTGCTTCCATCATTTTTTGTCCTCCTCATCACAGTTTTCTCTGTAAAAAAGGAAAAAGCGCCTTAGAGAAATTTTCTCTAAGACGCCATTGCCTTATCAAGTGTGAATTTTACATCTGTTTCAATTTGTTGTCAAGCCGTTGTATTCCAGACACATCATCGTCAGGTCATCAAACTGCTCGGCATCCCCCACATACTCCAGCACTGCCGCGGTCATATGCTCCAGGGTGTCTCTTGCGCCCGCATCAGGCACTTTATTCAGCTCGATGAGCATGCGGTCTGTTCCGAACAGTTTCTTCTGTCCGTTCGTCGCCTCAGGCAGGCCATCCGTATAGACAAACAGTTTTGATCCCGCCTCTAAATGAATCTTATCTTCCTGATACTGTACGCTTTCGATTCCGCCGACTATAAAACCGTGTTTATCCTTGACCAGTTCATACGCTCCGCCCTGCTTTTTGAAAGCCGGATACTCATGACCGGCATTGGCTGTGGTCAGAATACCTGTTGATATCTCCAGGATGCCTACCCAGGCGGTCACGAACATATCCTCCTGGTTGTTGGCTGTAATAGCTGTATTGGCATCGATGAGAATCTGCGCCGGCGATTTGCCCATCATGGCATAATTCTTTAAGATGATCTTACACGCCATCATAAAGAGAGCCGCC
>JAEIGA010014533.1_pt1 | contig 11981 bp, 7 predicted proteins | sample 9270691 | NCBI WGS metagenome assembly JAEIGA01 (sample SAMN17057246, study PRJNA624740) | gut metagenome | biome: biome; isolation source: fecal sample | host: Bos grunniens | place: China: Xizang | collected 2019
AGCGTTTTACTGCCGAGGAGATACTCTTTGCGGGCAACTCAAACTCTATATCGCTGATGTTTAAGTTTGCTGTTGAGAATCTTCACCTTGTAACCCTTGGTCTGGCACTTATAGCACTGCTTGTATGGGGGTATCGTCGCAAGATTACACCTCAGTGGCTCTGCTCTCGCTGGAGTTACTATGTAGTAAACACAGCCGTACTATGCGCTACAATTGTGCTATGTATAGCTGGTATCCGTGGTGGACTGAGTCGTATGGCACGCCCAACAGCAATCCCATACTCACTCAAGTTTGCAACAACAAGTAGCAAGGCAAATATTGTACTGTCAAACCCATTCTGCATTATCCGCACCATAGGAAGCAGCACCGTTTCAGTGCCACAATATTTTGATACTAAAACACTTAGCGAGATATACACCCCTTATCACGCACCAAAGGCGGAAAAGGTGTTTAAGGCTCGCAATGTTGTGATATTCGTTATTGAGAGTATGTCGGCAGAGAACTCTGCCTACCTCTGTTCTGATCTATATGCTGATGAGAGTCAAAAGGGCTACACGCCATTTCTTGACTCGCTGATGCAGAGTGGATATACCTTTGAGCGCTGTTATGCTAATGGCAAACGATCAATACAGGCACTGCCAAGTGTCTGGGGATCGATACCTTCGCTTGTTGAGCCATTTGTGCTTATGCCAGAGTCGTTGGGTGAAAGCCGTCCTCTACCGGCACTGCTACGCGATAAGGGCTACTCAACAGCCTTCTTCTGCGGCTCTGAGCGCGGAAGTATGGGCTTTGACGCCTATGCTATCTCAGCCGGTTTTGAGCAGTGCATAAGCAAGGAGGATTATGAGCGCGCACACGGCTACGGTGACTTTGACGGCTATTGGGGCATCTGGGACGACAAGTTCCTCGGCTTTATGGGCCAAACAATAGATACTCTAACGGAGCCATTCCTGGCATCGGTGTTTACAATCTCCTCTCACCACCCATTTGTTGTACCAGATGAGTGGAAATCTCGCCTACCTAAGGGTAAGACCCTTATTCAACCCTGCGCGGCATATCTTGACGGGGCTATCAGAGAGTTCTTTGAACAGAATAGAGACAAAGAGTGGTTTAATAGCACAGTTTTTGCATTTGTAGCCGACCACGTGTCGTGCGAACACTATGCTGAGAGGACAAACTACTCTCCAGGAGATTTCCACATCATAGGCCTGCTCTACACCCCAGATGGCACTCTGCAGGGCAGCAGCTCTGCCCCTGTCTCGCAGATAGACTTTATGCCTACACTGCTGGGTATCTTGGGCTACGATGAGCCATACTTTGCCTATGGTCGCGATGTTCTTGACCCGCAGAGTCGAGCCATAACAGTAGTCTACGATAACGGTGTGTACAAGGCCTTTACCGAAAGCCACATACACATCTTTACTGAGGGTCGCGTAACGGAGGTCTACAGCATAGAGGACAGCACGCTCAAGGTAAATCTTATTGAGAGCGAGTATGACCAGAGTACAGAGAACTATATCAAGGCCTACATTCAGCAATACTATGACCACGCAGAGCGCAAGAGTTATGTCGTCCCCGCTCACATTTCGGCAGATAACACTCTCCGATAGTGAGATTTTTGAGCAGGTTGTAAGGCATACCGACTGCCGAAACTGCGATATGAGCCTTGCCAACATCTACTGCTGGCAAGATAGCTATCACAGTCAGATTGCCCTGTGGAGAGATTGGATGGTTATCCGCTTTACTACAGAGCGTGGAGAGACGGCCTATATGCAACCTATGGGAGGAACTGACTGTCGCGAGATCTTAGAGTGTCTTATAGCCGATGCAGCCTCTATGGGCTCTCCACTACGACTCTTTGGTCTTGATAGCAGCTGGATTGCTACACTGTCTGAGTTGTACCCAGACCAATTTGCGCTCTATGCCTCAGCTGCCAATGCAGACTATATCTACCTTGCCGAGGATTTGGCTCAACTCTTAGGTCGAAAGTACCAACCTAAGCGCAACTTTATCAATCGTTTCACCTCTCGATATGAGCACCGCTTAGAGTGCATCTGCAAGACCAACATAGAGCAGTGCCTACAACTTAACCGTATCTGGTGCAGCCAGAAGGGTGTTGAGACAACGAATCCCGAGCAGATAGCTCTCAATCGTGCCTTAAGTGAGTATGACAAGCTCGGCCTTCAAGGGTGGATTCTCTATGCTAACGACACCCCTGCAGCATTCGCTATCGGCTCACAGATAAACCACGACACCTTCTGCATCCATATAGAGAAGAGCGATGCGAACTTTGACGGTGCAAGCGCAATGATAAACAACCTTGTAGCCGTTGAAGTGGCAAAAGAGTATAAATATATCAACCGCGAGGATGATTTAGGTATTGAGGGTCTACGCAAGGCAAAGCAGAGCTACTACCCCACAATGATGGTCACAAAACACTCTGCGCTGATGCTCAGTCAGAAGCAGCGAGATATGCGAAGACTCTGGCAGGAGTGCTTTGGCGATGATATATCAACTATAGACCACTTTTTTGTCACCGTCTACAATGATAATCAGTGCTTTACACACTCTGTCAATGGTCGGGTAGTCTCAATGCTCCACCTTATAAGTGCCAAGTATAACGACTCACTGCACGGATACATCTATGCTGTAGCTACAGAACCTACATACCGCCATCAGGGCATAGCCTCATCCCTTATTGAGAGGGCTGTTGAATATGCCGCAAAAAGTGGTGTATATCAATCACTGATTTTGATTCCAGCAAATGAGGATGTAAAAAAACTCTACGCCCTGCACGGCTTTGAGAGCACTGATGCTATCTTCATCCAGCCAGATAATATTCCTGACTACGACTTGGGAACAGATAGCGGCTCTGCAGATTTTGTAATGAGGCGAAAAATGTTATAACTTTGTACTATGAACCTTATCTCTCGCTTTGTGTCACAACGGTGGCAAAATAGGGTTGCAGTGGCTGTGCAGCTAATCTCATTTATCGTCTCGGTAATCTTTGTTGCCGCAGCGATAATTGACTACGGCTTTAACCTAAATAGCGAGGAGATGGGTTATCTGCAGCGCATATACCACTTTGTACAGTACTTCTTTGTGGTCATCTTTACAGGTAGGCTTATCACAAATTGGCGACATATATGGAAGAATAACTTTGTTTCGACCATAGTGTTAGGAGTTCTGCTATACCTAACCATTCTGCCAGATATTCTACCCGCCGCCTCGGCACCGCAACTCTTAGTTCGCTTCTACCACGCCTTTACGGAGAAGTTCTACCTGCTTGCGGTTATTGCCGTATTCTCTATTATGGAGATTTCGCGCGGAGTGGTGAGCATCACCCGCCGAAAGACAAACCCAGCACTACTCCTTGCCTCAACATTTCTGATAATAATATTCTTCGGAACAATACTGCTAATGGTGCCACGCTCAACACTTGATGGAGTAAGGCTGCCGATGATTGATGCACTCTTTGTCTCAACAAGTGCCGTCTGCGTCACGGGTCTGACAACAGTAGACTTTGCCTCGACATTCTCTACTGAGGGGCTTATTGTCATCGCGCTACTTGTGCAGATTGGCGGACTGGGTGTGATGACAATAACAAGCTTCTTTGCACTCTTCTTTATGGGCAATACGGGGCTGTATGACCAATTTGCTCTGCACGATATGGTATCATCTGACACCTTCTCCTCGCTAATGTCTACCCTACTCTATATCTTGGGCTTTACTATCGGCATAGAGGCTATCGGAGCCTTTGCAATCTGGGCGACAGTCCACGGCACGCTGGGGATGAACCTTGTAGACGAGATCTTCTTCTCCGTATTCCACTCCATATCTGCATTCTGTAACGCCGGATTCTCTACCCTTACGGGCAACTTAGGCAACACTATGCTGATTCAGGGTCACGGAAGTTTCTACATAACCGTCTCACTGCTTATTATCCTCGGCGGTATAGGTTTCCCGATTCTTGTAAACCTCAAGAGTGCAATATTCTACTATATCCGCTACGGCTTTAGTCGTATTGTGCGAGGCAAGACCCCTACGCGTGTGCCACACCTTGCACATCTAAATACCAAGATAGCCGTCAGCGCAACTGTGATACTACTTGTTGTCGGCACAGTAGCCATAGCCATAACCGAGTGGAACGGCGCCTTTGCGGGTATGGGTCTCTCGGACAAACTTATTCAGAGCTTTTTTAACGCCACAACACCGCGTACGGCAGGTTTTAATAGTGTCGATATTAGCCACTTCTCACTACTCACCCTTATACTATATATAATACTTATGTGGATTGGTGGTGCATCGCAGTCTACTGCTGGAGGTATTAAGGTAAATACTATCGGAGTGGCCTTTGCTTCGTTTATGTCTACTGTGCGAGATCAGAAGAGTGTAACGATGTTCAACCGCACCATTACCGACAAGTCTGTAAAAAGGGCCTACGCCACAATCTTTGGTTCGGTAATGTTTATTATTGTCTGCTTTGTCACCCTTGTAGTCGTTGAGCCAAAGATAGATGCCTTTGACCTTCTTTTTGAGACAATATCCGCACTGAGTACCGCGGGTGCCTCTTTGGGTATTACGCCTCTGCTCAGCACGACAAGCAAGATACTCTTCTCTGTTATGATGTTTGTTGGTCGCGTGGGACTTATTACCGTAGCTATGAGCCTCTTTGCTTCGCGCGAGCATCGCCACTATCAGCTACCAGAGGAGAATGTGATTATAAATTAAGACAACTTCTAAGGAGATACTATGAAATATTTGGTTATCGGTCTGGGAAACTTTGGTAAGACCCTTGCCCAGACACTTACAGACAACGGCCACGAGGTTATAGGTGTAGATAGCGACCCTGTGCGTATTGATATGATTAAGGATCGCATTGCCTTTGCATATATTATGGATGCCACCTCCGCTGCCGCACTACGCTCTCTACCTCTTGCAGATATAGACTACGCCGTAGTTGCTATCGGTCAGAGTATGGAACACTCACTTAGAGCTGTTGCAGCACTGAAGAGCCTCAATGTAGAGAATATCTACGCCCGAGCCCTTGACACTGTACACAAGAGCATCCTTGAAGCTATGAATATCAGCAAGATATTTATCCCAGAGACCTACGCTGCAAAACTCTTTGCCGACAAGCTCAACGACCAGAACGCCGAACCACTTCTGTAATGTTTGTAGACAGACTGATTCATACTCTTAAGAGTGTCATCATTGCTCCAACCTGCCCTATTTGTGGTCGGCGATTAGAGAGTGCTGAGTCCTTTGTATGTATCAGCTGCCAACTTGCTGCGCCATTTACCCAACTGTGGCTCAAGCAGGATAATGTTATGTCAAGACGCTTCTGGGGTATTGTACCTATAGAGCGCGCAGCAGCCTTTATGTGGTTTGTAGAGAGTAGCCCGTGGAGAGAGTTGATTCACGAGTTTAAGTACCACAACCACTGGTTCTTGGCAGAGAATATGGGTTACTGGTTTGCCACAGAGCTTATGCGTAGTGATTTTCTGAGAGACATTGACCTTATTGTTGCCGTACCGCTCCATTGGCGCCGTCGCCTTTCTCGTGGCTACAACCAGAGTGAGTATATTGCCGCAGGTATTAGCCGCAAAAGTGGCATCCCATACTGCTTTGATGCTGTAAAGCGAAGCATAAACAACCCTCCACAGGCCGCAACACAGTACATAGACCGCTGGCAGAATATCGAGAACATCTTTACCCTCACCCGTCCAGAGGCTCTCTGTAGTCGGCACATACTTCTTGTAGACGATGTCTTTACATCTGGAGCAACACTCTCTACTCTCGCCCAGGCAATACTCAAGGGCTGTAATGGTAATGTAAAGATATCTGTAGCTACACTTGCAGCCACACGACACCTTATAGATAAATAGTTCTCACTACCGTACTTTTTCAACTTATTTTATTACCTTTGCAGAAATAAAGGAGTAAAATTATGGCAAGAGAGTACAATAATTCATCGAAAAAAAACAAAGAGGCATACAACAACCTTGTTCCTGAGGCTGAGATTGCAGGGTTAGTACCTCCGCAGGCCGTAGAGCTTGAGCAGGCTGTACTTGGTGCGCTGATGCTTGAGAGCGACTCGGTAATCACTGTTCAGGAGTATATCTCTGAGGAGTCTTTCTATACAGAGGAGCATCGTATTATATACCACGCCATAAATGAGCTCTCTACGCTTGGTAAGCCCGTAGATATCTACACCGTAACTGAGAACCTAAAGGCAAACCACTGCCTAACAAAGGTTGGTGGTGTGGCATACCTTGCACAGCTTACACAGAAGATTGGTGCTGCGGCAAATGTTGAGTTCCACGCGCGAATTATTGCCCAGAAGTATGTTCAGCGAGAGCTTATCCGCTCTGCTGTAGAGATTCAGCGTCGCTCGTACGATAGCGCTACAGATGTTACAGACCTTATCGGTTTTGCCGAGTCGTCAATCCTTCAGGTTACCGAGGGCCACGTAAAGCGTAGTGTTCAGGATGCAACATCAATTCTCAACAAGGCCATCAAGCAGATTGAGGAGGCGGGCAAGAACGACTCTAAGTATAGCGGTGTCTGCACAGGTTTTACAGATTTGGACAATGTAACCTTGGGTTGGCAGCCGTCAGACCTTATTATCGTTGCAGCGCGACCATCTATGGGTAAGACCGCCTTTGTGCTCTCTATGGCGCGAAATATGGCTATTGACTACCAGTCGCCCGTAGCCTTCTTCTCCCTTGAGATGTCAGCAATTCAGCTGATGACCCGACTTATTGTTGCCGAGACAGGCCTTGACAGCAAGCTTATCCGTAGCGGACAGCTTACAGCTGCCGACTGGAACCACCTTATGGTTGCCAGCAAGCCACTGGGTCAGGCAAAGCTATATATTGACGATACTCCGGCGCTATCTATCTTTGAGTTCCGCTCAAAGGTGCGCCGACTCCATACTCACCACGGCATAAAGATTATTATTGTGGACTACCTGCAGCTGATGACTGCCGGAAATATGAGCGGTGGCGGTAACGGAAACCGTGAGCAGGAGGTGGCATTTATCTCCCGAACACTTAAGGCTATTGCCAAGGAGTTAAATGTGCCAATTATTGCTCTGTCACAGCTCTCGCGAAATACAGAGTCTCGTGGTGGAACAAAGCGACCACAGCTTTCAGACCTTCGTGAGTCAGGAGCTATTGAGCAGGATGCCGATGTTGTAGCATTTATCCACCGTCCTGAGTACTACGGCTTTACAGAGACCGAGGACCACACAAGCACAGACGGTATTGCCGAGATTATCCTTGCTAAGCACCGTAACGGTGAGGTTACAGATGTCAAGATGCGATTTATCAAGGAGCAGGCTCGCTTTGCCAACCTTACTATCGCACCGCAGGCTGTACCACAAGGCGAGCAGTACGACACATACGAATCGCCTGCACCAGCACCTGCTTCTCAGGGCTTCAACCAACAACAGCCTTCGTCACTGCAGAGTATGACGGGAGCAGATGAGTTTGCTATTGCCCCAGCCGCGCCGCAGCCACCTATTGCTCCGCCAAATGACGATGTTCCGTTTTAGCATTTAGTGAGCAATGAACTTTGCCGACATTATACTGCCACTGGCGCAACCCTGCTACACCTTTGCAGTCAGTCACATCCCCGACCTTAAGGTGGGAGAGGCCGTTGCTGTGCAGTTTGGGCCGAGAAATGTATACACCGGCATAGTATTACGCTTGCACAATAACGCACCAAAGAGGGGCAAGATTAAGCCCGTACTTCAGCGTCTATACGACTTTGCAATCCTTACTCCAAAGCAGATAGAGTTCTGGAGTTGGATGGCCTCGTACTACCTTTCGACCCTTGGCGAGGTTATGCGTATAGCCCTACCCTCGCTAATAAAACCGCACGCTACAAGTCAGGAGCTATATATCCCCTACTCACTACCAACAGAGAAGGTTATTAGCCTAAAGTCAATGCCAGAGGGCGATGTTCTTGACAAGATGTCTCGCAAAGCACCTCGCCGCGCCGCACTGCTCTCTATGCTACAGCGTAGCGGAGGAGAGATTGCCCGAAAAGAGTGCAGTGCCGACAGTGCTGTCATCTCTGCCCTTGTCAAGGCTGGTTATATAGAGATTGTTGACCGCCAGTGCGAGCCACAGATAGAGCCTATATCTCACTCAACACTACCTATACTCTCCGCAGAGCAGAGCAATGCGCTACAGAGGATAGAGAGCGGTCTTGATGTTTGCAATGTTGCCCTACTGCACGGCGTTACAAGCTCTGGCAAGACCGAGATATACACCCACCGCATTGCCTATGCACTGTCTCGTGAGCAGGATGTGCTGCTACTTGTGCCAGAGATATCTCTTACAGCGCAACTTGTTGAGCGTATGCAGCAGATGTTTGGCAGTAGAGTTATTGCCTACCACTCTAAGCTCACGCCACTGCGCCGCACACAGGTATATATGGATATGCTACGCACAGACTCTGGAAGGCTTATTGTCGGTGCACGCTCAGCGCTATTTCTACCATACAAAAACCTTGGTCTTGTGATTGTTGACGAGGAGCACGACAGTAGCTACAAACAGACCGAGCCAAGTCCTCGCTATCACGGGCGTGATGCGGCAGTAATGCTCGCCACACAGCACAGTGCAAAGGTTATTCTGGGTAGTGCAACCCCATCGTTAGAGAGTTTTAACAACGCTATGGCGGGCAAGTACGCGGGCGTTACACTTATGTCGCGTTATGGAGGCTCACTACCACCAAAGATTATCATCTCTGACACTATGCGCGCCGTAAAACGAGGGGAGCGCAAGAGCCACTTTAACAAGGAGCTTCTTGACCGCATAGCCGACAGACTGCAACGCGGAGAGCAGATTATGCTCTTTCAGAATCGCAGAGGCTATGCCCCATATGTAGAGTGCCCTCGCTGTGGCTGGACCGCTCGCTGCCCGCACTGCAATGTCACACTCTCAAGACACCTCAACAGCCTTAAATGCCACTACTGTGGATACCATATTGATAGATTAGACTACTGCCCCGAGTGCAAAACATCCCAACTTGAGACCAAAGGCTTTGGTACAGAGAAGGTCGAGGAGGAGATTTGTGCACTCTTTCCTACTGCACGCGTGCTGCGCCTTGATAGCGACAGCGCAAACAGCGACAGTGCATACAACCGCATTATCAACCAATTTGCAACGGGCGAGGCCGATATACTTGTCGGCACGCAAATAATCACAAAAGGTCTTGATTTTAAAGGCGTTACGCTTATTGGTGTGCTTAATGCCGACAACCTTACAAATGCTCCTGACTTCCGAGCCGTAGAGCGTGCTTGGCAGACAATGCTCCAAGTTGCAGGCCGTGCTGGCAGACGCGACAAGGCGGGCGAGGTGGTTATCCAGACCTCAGACCCAGAGCACCCCGTATTTGCGGCACTCTCTGAGCAGGGATACCAACACTTTGCCTCTGCACAACTGCGTGAACGCCAGATGTTTAACTATCCTCCATTCAGTAGGCTTATACGCATAACCCTGCGTCACTGCTCACCAGAGACTCTTGCAAAAACAGCCTCACAGTTAGGCGTAGAGCTACGCACAAAGTTCGGTGGAAGAGTCTTAGGCCCCGTAACGCCACTTATAGATCGCATCCGTAATGAGTATATCGTGCAGATAATCATTAAGATTGAGAATGGGGCCTCCTTTGCCCGCGCAAAAGAGATTGTATCTGAGCAGATTAGAGCCCTACAAAAGAGTCCTGAGAGCAAGGGCATTACTGTTATCTGCGACATCGATCCGATATAATAGAGAAAGAGAGATTGCAGTTGCAATCTCTCTTTCTATTGTTTAAAGGCAGAGGTCAATCTACTTCACGCTCCAAGTACCGCCGCCCTTATCCCAAGCGCCCTCCTTTACGGTAAAGTGGTTCTTACCATCGGTAGGGATTACAAGGTCCTCAGTCTGGTTCCACTTGTTTGACCAAGTGTTTGCGGTTGAGCCTGGGTTCATACGGCAGAAGATAACATTGTCACCAAAGTTATAACCTACAGGGATGTTACCCTCATAGATACCATCGCCATCAGTGTCAGCCATAGATACCCAAGTGTTAGTACCTGCTGAGTTCCAGAAGTAAGCAGCAAAGCGTGCGCCATCACCCTTCCAGTTGCTATTTGGAGTGAGGTAGAGGGTGTTTGAAGTAACATCTGGCTCCTCCTGTACAGGCTCCTTACCATTCTCGGTCTGAAGCGGTGCAGATGTGTAGTTGCTGCCTGCAGTAACTACATAGAGAAGCAACTTTGCAGAGTCAAAGTAGATGTCATATGTACCAGCCTCAGTAATAGAGATATTTGAGCCAGCCTCAAAGAGCTGCATATGGTTGTTAGGGTTGAGGAAGGTAATACCGCCACCGAAGCTGATATCCCAAGTAGCAGCATCCTTAATCTTGAGCTCGTCATAAGCAATAAGGTTTACACCCTTAGCAGAGTGGATACCATTGCCCTCAGCGGTCATAACAAGGTCACCCCAGCCGTTAAATGTACCTGCTACAGCGAAGCTACCAGCTGCAGGGGTGTTACCACCACCGCCATTGCCACCCTCGCCCTGAAGAGGAACGGTTGTATAGTCTGTGCCTGCAGTTACTACATAGAGGTTGAGCTGCTCACGGTCAAAGTATACATCGTATGTACCCGCCTCAGAGATCATAATGTTTGAGCCATTATCATAAACCTTCATATAGTGGTTAGGGTTGATAGTAGCAATACCGCCACCGAAGCTGATATCCCAAGTTGTAGAGTCCTTAATCTTAAACTCTGCATTTGCCTCCATAGCTACACCCTTAACATAGTAGATGCCCTTAGAGTAGCTCATAATAGTGTCACTCCAGCCGTTGAACGAGCCAGCCAAAGAGAAGCTCTGTGCAGGTGTCTCTGGAACATAACCAGCAACATTCCACTCACCTGTAGTCCAGCTTGTAATATAGAAGTAGTTGTTTGGTGCAATACCTACTGTAGTGTCAGCAGTCTGATTCCAAACGCGGTCAGTCTCAGTCTCAGAGTTCCAACCAAAGTCCTGATATGCAGGGTTCATACGGCAGAAGAGCATACCCTGAGCGCTTGAAGGAATCTGAGCCTCATAGATACCATCTGCATTGTCGTCAGTCATCTTTATAGCTGCAGATGTTGACGCATCCCAGTAGTAAGCAGCAAACCAAGCACCACCCTCAATCCAAGAGGCATTTGGAACAAGATATACAACACCACCAGCAGGATCTGGAGTTGGGTCTGGAGTTGGAGTGTCACCCGCAGGAGCAAGTGTACCAAGCTCATAAACCACACCAGCCTTAGCCTCAAGATCGATACTCTTGCACTTCTTGCCACCAATATAGTAGCTCAGAGTTGTGTTGCCTGCAAAGATAGGCACAAAGACACTTGTACCAGCAGCAACAGTAATCTCAGAGAGGCGTCCGCTGTTGCCATCGCCAAACATATCCTTTGCCTCAAAGGTTACATAGTACTCAGAGTCAAAGTGCAACATTGCAGAAGATGCTGTAAGAGAGATGTTCTCCTTCCAAGCAGTCTCTGCATAGAGGAACATACCGTCAGCACCAATAGCACTGTTTACAGAGTTAAGTGCCTGAGCATTGAAGACATAGATCTTCTCAGCGCTCTTCAGAGCCTCAACACCCGCCATAGCGCAAGAGAAACGGTTTGGCTCGGCAGTAGTGTTTGTAAAGACAAAGTAACGATCAAAATCTGGAGTCAGCGTAAGGCTCTCGTCGCCCTCCCAAGCTGCGTTCCAAATAGTACCGTTCTGAGTCATCGCAATACGAGACTCACCATCCTCAATATTAGCGTAGAAGGTAAGGCCGCCAGCAGCAGGCTCAGTGTTATCCTTCTCGCACGCCGCAAAGCCAAAAAGCGCTACAGCGGCCAACATTACATAAAAAAATCTCTTCATATTACTTCCAATTGTTACTTACATCCTCACTCTCATATGACGGTAAACCAA
>JAEIGA010014534.1_pt1 | contig 11981 bp, 17 predicted proteins | sample 9270691 | NCBI WGS metagenome assembly JAEIGA01 (sample SAMN17057246, study PRJNA624740) | gut metagenome | biome: biome; isolation source: fecal sample | host: Bos grunniens | place: China: Xizang | collected 2019
AGGCGGGTTAAATATAACGTCTTTAATATCAGGCATACGAACTGTGAAGGATACCTTTGCGCCTTCGGGTATATGAACCGTCATAGGTTTGACGCTCGATGCTAGGGCGTTGGTCATAGTGACATCGGAGGTGATGTATTTGACTATCGCCTCATCCAAAAGTTTCGTCTCGTAATAACTCGGTGCATGATTGGGGATATAAGGATTGGTCTTCGGCCAAGGCATTTCTCGATTCCAACAATTCTCGCAGCTGTATCCAAGGTTTCCCTTGCAAGGACGATCATCGTGTGTTTCATATCCGTAAGTATGCGGGCAATCCTTGCAGCCACCGTCCCACTTCATAGCATCGAGATATTGATCGTCAACCGGTGCAATACATTCCGGATGCTCCATCCTCAGTTTTTCCTTAAATGTCATACTTGTTCTCCTTTTCAAATATGTAAAAATAGGGCCGTCCGTAGACAGCCCGTAAATATCATTCTTTGTCACAGAGCGCATAAAGTTTACGTCCGTTAATAACGCCACACCCTTCCAGAAGTCTGTTTTCTAGCAAAGCGTAATATCCCTCGAAACCTACTAGATAGATAAGGTAATCCTCATAGATTGCGTCCATGTCGTTGAATACCTCTTTAACAGTGTCGTAAACTTGATCTACGTTCATGATTATTGTTCCCCTTCCTCTGAAGCTGCTGTTTTAGGCGTTCCTTCTTTGTGGTAGATACAATGATTGGGTGTTCCTGGGTCTTTGAGAGTTTGCTTGATTGACAAGCATTTATACTCGCCCCAGATCTCGTCGAATATAGCATTCGCACAATTTAAGCAAGTAGGTCGTACCTTTCGCTTGCTCGGTATCTTTTGAGCCATCCTGCTCTTCTCCTTTTTAAATTAATTCTAAATCTGTCAATACATAGTCCCATGAAGTACCAAAATGAGTAATCCCCCACAGGTACATATCAAGTTCCTCGTTGTAAAATACTAGTTCGTCGGTATAGTCCTCTAGGAACTGCGCGCCAGAACCGTTAATAATATAATACTGATACACATCAAGGTAATTACCGTCATCATCTTCCTCCTCTCCGCTAACAAGCTCCCAGTTTTCGTAGCCTGCGTGTTGGAAAATATCATTGTTTAAAACGGTGTCACCAACAATCTTAGAGAGCGTATAGTAGTCTAAATATCCGTTCTCCAGTCCATAAGATGAAACCTTAACTCCGAATACTTTTCCGTCGTGCATCTTGATTGTTGCCATGATGAATCACTCCTAGGGTGTAATGGCCGTGACTACAGTGACAGTAGAAATATAAAAGCTGGCACCCGTTATAGATGCCAGCTTTGATAGTGTGTTTTATTATTCGTCTTCATCGACGGCATATCTTGCAGCGAAGCGATCGGTTACTTCCTGAGTCACTTCGAGACCGTAGAGATATGCAGTACGACCGGCCTTGCCGTTAACTTCCCAATCGTAGGGACGAACGTCAACGTCAACATTAGCAATATCAATGTCGTCAAGACATGCGATCGTATCCTCGTACAGTCTGTTCTGAGCGCCCCCAGAGATGAGATATACTGCGGGACCACGATCACTGAACTTAACCTTTACGGGCAGATACATGAACGGGGTTTCGCCCTCTTCGCGGGGCTCTCTGATTTTTACGTTCCAGCCTCTCTCAACGAGTGCCTGGGCGGTTTCTTCGTCCTCGATTACAATCGAGAAATTGCGGTCGCCTTCACGGTTAAACTTGGAACCGGTTCCGGCGAAATTGCGATGGATGATTCTTGCGTCATCGATCTGTAATATTCCTTTAGGTGCAAATGTAAGATGCATAAGTTTTAAGCTCCTTTATTTAATCTTTTTAGGTCATTGTTGTGTAGAATAACTTCGGAAATATCGTAGCCGAGGTAACAATCGGTATGGAACTGATCGTTATGACAGTTAGGACATTCGAAACAGCTATTGTACTTCTTTTCTCCACAAGGTGGTAACCAAGGTGGTGTATCTATGGGTTTTTGCTTTTTGGGTGAAATATAAGGATCGTCTGATACGAACCACTCGAAATCGCCGTACTGAGATATGGTCTCAACAGCGTTGTCGACAAGTTTAACGTAGTAAGACTGATCAATATCTTTCTCTTTGCCGAGAGTCTTTACCATCTCGGACTCGAGCCATCGATATCCTTTGGCCCCGGTAGCAGAGTCGTATTTAACGTTACCCTCAGAGTCTTTACCTTCTCTGAGAAGCTCGCCGCCTCCGCAACCCTCTTTAATCGGGCAGAACTGTCCAACTCTTCCTATGAATCGGTACTCGTGCCCCGTAGATATAATATCGCTGAGTTCCTCATCCGGAATGTCTGCGAAATTATCTATGAGCGACTGCTCCTTCCTGGTAAGTTTGGCTTTTGTCGATTTACGAATATTCATTGCGGTTTCGTACGTAGACACATCTTCAAGCTTCTCGTTCATGTCCAAATATAAAGCGGACTTAACCTCTTTGGTCTCGCACATGTCCTCGAATGCAATAGGTTCTCTACTGAACAGCTTTTTGAATACGTAAGGTACTGCGAATTGTGCGCCGGTAGCGTCCCAGCCGTTGTTTTTGCTGACTTTCTTCGCCTGCTTGCTAGGAATATAACCGTACGCAGACTGACACCAGTCAACAGAGGCATACTTAGCAATATAAACTGCGTCGTTTACAAGACACATTTTTTCGTACGTAGCCTCATGCTCGAACGAATATCCGTACCTCTTACCGAAGTCCATAACGAACTTGATAATATCGGATGTCGCGTCGGCAATCTTTATAGAGTCCGTCTTAATATGCGCAACCGTATAACCGAGCGCCTCAACAGCCTCCTGGAGATCTACCATGAATAATGCTCCGCGCTTTGCAACGATGTTATCCTTGTTACGAATATCACGGAACAGGTTATCGAAGTTAGCAGCGGTAAGACCGTATACCGAGTTGATAGCTATCTTAAGAGCGTCTGCAAGCTCATCTGAAGTCATCTCTCCGTCGAGAACTTTCTGAATATAAGGCGTGAGTTTGCCATCCAGCATCTTGTCAACTTCAGCCCATGCCTCATGCTTAATATGAACACGTCCGTAGACTATCTCTCGGAATCGTCTGGTGAACTTAACGCCGAACAGTACTTCCATCATAGCGCTGTGAGGATGCATCGATGTAATATCCAGCAACGCTACGTTTCCGTACATGCCAGGGGCAGCGAATACTCGTCCACCTTCACCGACTACGACATTTTTATACGTAGACTGCCCGTGGTCGTAGACATACCCCTCGAAATATGGAAGAAGACTCTTCGCCTTACCGTGAGGCTTAGCCATCATTTCAGGTGCAATCTCCTCGAGGAATTCTCTCGTGTCACGATCCAGTTCGTATACGGGCTGTGAAAGATCACGCCAATTGAACTGACTCTGAGGCTTGCGATCCTTACCGAACAATATCCGTCCGGTTAAGGTATTGGTTGTATCGTTAACCGACATATCGGCAAGGTCTGCGAGAATCTGTCTAGCAGTCCAGTCACCGGTAAGATGGTTGAATACCGCCTCGGTAGCAATAACGTCGTTAATACAGTAATCAGCTACCTTAGTCCATAACTCTTCAGGGACTGGCTTGTCCCATGGTAAACCAAGCTCCTGGTGGTGTATACCGAGTTCGATTTCCCATTTTTTCAGAGATTTTTTATCGCTTGAATAATCGTAAATATCCGTGTAGGAAATGTTGTACGCCTCTCCGAAGAAACAGTCTCGATTGGCGTTCTTTTTGGCATTTACAATCTTCTGCGACAAATTATAGATTTGCTCATTCGTATAACCCATGAGACGAGCGTACAAAATATGGTTGTCGTATCGTCTACAGTTGAAACCAACGAGTCTGTAATGCAGGAGACCCTCAATGTCAGTCGGGCTAGGGTTGATCATTCGAACAACCGGTTTGCCTTCGCCTTGGACCTTCCAACATACAATAAATAAGTTAGGAAATACCTCGACGTCGTAGAATATCAATGCTGCGTCGTCATTCTGTTCAGGTACTGAAGGTTCTTCCGATTTGAAGTGCATCGAATTTACTTTCTTGATACAGTACTCAGCCTGATTAGTACTGTTAGCTGCAAACGCCAGAACCTCATTTCGCATGTCTGTGACATCGTAATGCATACCGTCGTTATACGCATCTTCAAGTATCTTAAATATAAAGTCGACACTCGGCTTCGTTCCTGGGTGTACTTCCTTAGCGAGATTGCGTTTGATCAGAGTCCTAATACCTTTCTCGCTCTGAACAGCTTCGCGATTTATCAATTTGTCATCCCCTTTCAATGGCAATCCCGAGCAGATACTCCCGATGGGTAAATTCGTACATTTCGTGAGTTTCCTTCGAAGCGAACTCTTCCCATTGAATACCTTGACTTCGATATGGTCATCGTAGACACGGCTGAGCTTTGATACGTCTCCCTTATAAATATAATGGAGGTGAATACCTTGTCCGCTCTTACTGACCTCGGCGTACGTAGCCGGCCATTTGCTAGCGGCCTCAAAGTTCTTTTCAAAGCATTTATTACCGTTCTCATCCGGAATATCAAAGTCTATCACTATGTGATTCTCAGGAACGCTAACGTAATGTAGCCTCGAAGTGTCTAACTCAGACAATTTCGAGGTAACTTCGTCCCAAGGTTTGCGAGGGGTTCCATATTTAGTCGAAGCATATTGAGCCAGACAATCGGCGTACTTCTGGTCAAATATAGATTCATTCTCCTCCAATTTGAGCCAGTTAGGTTTAGGTTCTTCTTTTTTACGGTTCGGTTTAGTGTCCTGTTCGAATTTATCAGTGCGGAACCCGCTATAATAACTTCGAATTCGTGAACCATCTTCACCGTTGAATCGGTCATTGAACTCGTAGAAATAGTTCTTTAACTCTTCTTTAAATGCTCGTCTGGGTAATGGATATGGCACACGAGCTTCGTCGCAATATACCTTATACATTTCCCATGCCGCTGTCAGAGTCGTGCCATCCTCTTTCTTGAACACATGATATGAATCTATTACAAAGTTATAGAAATCGTTGGACGCACCCATCATCAAATTAGGCATATAGTGATCGTACTTACCCGGATCGCTCAAATATACCTCTTGACAATGGTGCGCAATATGTCCAAGCTCGAAGCCGACCTGCTCCGTAAGGCGCTTGTACTCTCGCGGACCGAGTTTGTTTCCGGACGGAGATACGTCTATGAGTCTTCGAATAAGACCTGACTTAGCGTCCGTAATCTTAACAGGACGGTTCGTACCCATAAATAAGAAACACTTGAATCGGCTTGTGTAACGACCTTTAAACTTTTCGTTTATAGTCATTTCCTCGTGGGATACCAAGCTATTAAGGCGAGTGTTATCCTCAATTTTGGACAAGTCACCGTCATGCTGCACAGCTACCAGGGGGTTTGTCTTGAACGCCTCCAATGCAAATTGGTCGCTGGATGAACCTAACGACTTTGCGTCAAATATAGCGTCGTAGCCTTTGAATAGCTGCTGAATAATATTCAGAATCGTGGATTTACCTGTACCTGCGGCACCATATAAAACCATGAACTTCTGAATTGTCTTTGAGTCACCGGATACGATACATCCGATAGCCCATTCGATTTTATGTCGTTCTTCTTCAGAATATAAAGTCGATATGATTTTGTCATAGGCGGTTATTTCGCCAGGTTCCAACGGATAGTCGAGTCGCTTACTCGCATAATCCGTCTTGCAGGTCTCCATGTTGGAGAATATCAATTTCTCGTCCAACATATGATAGGAATCTCGCATCTGTTTCTGACAATATCTATGCCACTTATCGATCATTCCTGTGTCGGAGTCCCACATGTACAGTACCTTGACTGTACCTTCGTACTTATTCTTATTTTCTTTATAGAAATTATAAAGTTCTCTGTCTATGATACGTATTGCGTCCTGCTCGTCGGTAGACCACAGGCCACGTTCCTCGATCCAAACGGCATAAAAATCGCGACCTCGAATCATGAGATCTTCCGAAGTCTTTATGATAAATTTCGGATAGATTTCAATCACGCCTTGCCTCGGACTGCGTGTAGAAATCTTCAAAAAGTCGATCATCGCATTTTTATTTCTCCTTTCGTGTATTTGATATATCTACGCGATAGTATCTAAATACCAACAAAGCTGATACCAGATTTCCACTCTGCGTAGATCTCTCGTGCATCCCCTAATCGTGAACAAGCCTCCTCTACCGTCTGGCTCGTACTTACGCTTAAGGAATCTTTCGAGAATATCATCAACTAAGTCTTCATCGTAGTTATTATCGAGCATTGAACCCAGACCAAGATTTACGATCATATTCCAAAACCATTGTCCGGTTCTATCTCCTACGCTTGGGTCGTCCATAATGTTCTCTTCGCAACGAATCGACAGAGCAACCATCATTTCCAACACACTACAAGGACCGCTTAAATCATCTAAGACGTAATCAACCATGTCCTCGTACCCGTTGTGAATAGCATACCGATAGCGGAGATTTTTTCCGTCATCGGCTCTATTTTGGTCGCGGGGGATTAAATATGTGAACCTAGTATTGTGCAGCCGAGTTAAAAGCTTTCTGTAAGAATGGCTTCTGGAATATCGTCTATCACATACCAGGTCATATAACCAGTTGAAATATTCCTCGTTAATTTGGCCGCGCAACTTTATACCTCCGAGTTGCCCAGGTTAAAACGGTCAGATACTACGTCTGCGAATTTTCGGACATCAACGAGGATCTCGTAATCGCATTTCAGTGCGTCGTTTCTCACATGCACTGCATCAGGCTCGTAGTCACCGATATGGGACAAAGAACCGGCACCTACGGTCCCCTCAATATCTTCTACGAGATTATCCATGTCGTCTGTAAGAATTCCGTCGGCGTAATATGTGAGGTTGGCGGTTTCATAGTCGTCAAGCTCCCCAAATTCGTCAGGCGTTATAACATACGGTTCAGCCACAACCTCACCCCTTTTCTTTTTATTATCCTTGGAAATATCAGACGAGCTACGGTAATCCAGCGTAATGCGATCGTACGTATCGTCTTCCCTTACGGGCTTTGAATTTGATTGTTGTTCGCCGGCATATAATGCCGTTCTGTTAGAGAAACGCTCCTTGATCGAATCGATCTCTTCCTGAGCGATTTTCTCGTACTTAGTTTTAAGCACCTTCCAAGTTACCAAGGAGCCTAAACTGGCTCCAGCGGCAAATATCAGAATGCTACTCAATGTAGAATTCATCTTTTTCCTCCGTTTTTATAGTCATTATGGTGAGAGCTAACCCACCAAATAATAAGGAGATACTCATAAGAACACCTCCCGCAATATGCCGTTTCTTTCTTGTGTTTAATGAATGGTCTAGCATAGATAAGAGCTCCTCGACTCTGTACACATTGACGCTCTCCCTTCTCTGGATAAAATGACAAGACCGCCCATGAAACATATACCAGACATTACGGCTAAGGTATACGAAATAAGAGGTAAATTATCATCCATTATTATTGACTCCCTTTCGATCACAAAATATTTTCTAATGACAATTTAAAATTGGCTGGAATATAAACCGTATCGCCTATTACGGCGTGGTCCATCCAGTCTTTCTTAATCCATGCACGAATTGTAGCGATTCCGACGTTCATTTGCTCGGCAGCTTCGATGATTGTTAAAAATCCAATCGGCTTACCATCTTCAATTATCGGTCGGTCCTCTAAATCATTCGCTAAAATATAAATGATCAAATCCTTGCCGGTCATTTTCATTTGGAATATCACCTCCCTTCAGTGTACTCCTAATGCCGCTTACAGGAAGTCCGGATTAAACTCGGACTGCGGACATAGGAGCCAGGGATAGTTGTAAATATCTTGCTGCCAGTAACCGGACCCGATGTACCCAGGTCCTTCGTTTCAAGACATCAAGTCCAGAATGTTACCGTCTACGTTGAAGTCGAGAAGGATGGATCTCTCACGTCCATTCACGAAGTCACGCTTAGCCGGATCGTGTACGTTAAAGATACCGAAATCTACGAAATTATCACCTACAGGGTGCTTCTCATCGTAGTACCAACCAACAATATTTCCTGCTTTGGTTCTCGGAATACCGAGCATGTCGTAGACCTCATTGAGGAACAGGTGCCCTCTCGTTCTGAGCATATCGTTAGCATGAGCCTGCTGGCAGTGAAGGAAGTAATAGTTGTGTTCGGCGTCTTTCTCCCATCCTGCGCAATATTCATCGAAGAACTTTGCATAAGGACTTGAGAGGTTAGGATCAATTACTTCGACGGTCTTTTTTACGACCTTCGTTTCCCCATTTTCATCTACGACAGTCTCTTCGATTTCCTTGGCCTTGATGTTGTACTTTAACTCACGGTCCATTTCCTCACCGAAGCGCTCGATTACGCGACCTCTGTAGTCTCTGAAGCCTCTGTCTACGGTTGCGTACGCTGCGGCAAGAGCTGCGTTACGACCTCTGAGAAGGTTATGAGACCATACAATGCATCCGAGAGATGCTGCGCCAAGGAAAACGGCAGGTCCGTAAAGCTTAACGAACTTTAAACCGGTGTTAGTGTAGTTGATAACTGTGTCCCGCTTACTATCTTTTTCGGTGTATACTTCCTTGAAAGCAGGATCGTTGAGGACACTGTGTACTTTGTCCATCTCTTCCTTATGCTCGTCAAGGATCGTCTGTACCTTCGTCGTAGCACGGCACGCCATAACAGCGCTGGTTACTGTACCGATTACACCGGTAACGATCAGGATTTCGGGGCTGTGTTTCTTGAGTTTAAATCCGACCCTATGGAATGTGCGAGAGACGTTGTTAAACAGCTCTGTTTTAGTCATGATTAATCATTCTCCTTTTTTTTGTTAGAATATAAGACTCATTAATTTGATAGTCAGCGCTACCGCGGCAATAGATACACACGCCACAAGGGTGATTACCAATATAGCGCCCAGTATTTCGCCGAGTTTGCGGCTGAAGTTGTTGTCGTTCATAAATATAAATCTCCTTACAGAACTTTAGCCTTCGGTAAGTCGAGCACGTAGCCATCGCGTGATCTGAGGGATCTTACGGAACTGATATCAGTCCAACCATAGCGGTTATCGGTATAGTTACCACTGACGCCAACCATGTCATAAAGATCGGCTACGGTTACCTGGCGATAGCGCTCGATTAATTCGCCCATACGGTCAAGGACATCCTCTGCATCGGCCTTAGTCTCGAATACGATATCATCATAGCTGTAGATGTTCGCATGAGATGCGGCTCTCGGCTCGTCAAAGCGGCGATCACGTCCTCTGTCGTAGTAGTCTCTATAAGAGATCGTAGACGCAGTGCTACGCTTTTTACCGCGTCCGGACCCTCCATAAAGAACCATATCGATACCATCTGTGACAATATCAGAAATAGCTTTCTTTACAGCGGGGATTAAGACGTCCAAAAAGACATAAGACTTTACATTTTTCGCGTCTTCAGAAATAAAGAGATTGGCGAACTTTCCAATTCCGTTTTTCTTTTTGAGTTTTACATTTCCTCGGACGACTTTCTCGATTTTTTTACGATCCTCAGTCGCAGCCTGCTCGTCCTTAGATTTGTGTGAGTTTGGTTTATAGTCCATGGATTCCATGGTGGTCATCTCCTTTCGTAATGTAAAAAGAAAAGAGGATACCTAGATTTTAGGTATCCCCTCTTTTGATGTGAACACTGTATTAAGGATTATTCCTCAGTGCTATCATCGTCATCTTCGTCAACGATCACTTCGGTAGGTGCCTCGATTGACTTCTGCTTCTTTGCCTTGACAGCCTTCTTAACAGCTCTGACAATCGCAATGATTCCGCCTACTACGGCAGTACCTATTACGATGCCTGCAACTGCTTTGCCTGTGCTTCTCTTAGCAACGACAGCGTCAGTCATTACATCGACAACTCCTCCGTCCATAATTTCGTTGTTCGTTCCAACAATGTTTTCCATTTTTCTTTCTCCTTTTTATTTTTTTTAATGGTGTTCTCTTCATTAAATGGTTTGTATTTTTCGCGAGATTACATCGATTCAAAATCGTACATAGGTCCGTTCTCGAAAGCGACAACTATACACGGTCTACCGTCGTGCGTGAGCTGAGATCCGAAATCTTCCTCGATAAGACCTTTGCTCACGTTCCAGCCCATTACATCGCCAAGCGCGGTGGACGGAATGTTGATTTCATCGTAGAAATCGTTCAATGATACGTATCCAAACGGATCGTGTATCATACTCTTGTTAAGCTTGTTGATCGCTTTTCTCAGGTATTCGATATCTGACTGAAAATATCTTCCTGAATAATAGTCGAGACAGAGACTCTTACCTACACCGGTCTGAATAACGTCGTCATCATTGACCGGATTCTTCTCGACACGTTCCTTATCGACTTTATCTCGAATAAGTCGCTCTTTTTTCTCACCGACCGTCTCGATTACTTTGTCACGGTATTCGGAGAGAGCAGTCTCGGACAGCTTGTAAGCCGCTGTTAATGCCGCGTTACGTCTGAGATGTACCTTGCTTGCGCCTACTAAGCAGGTAACCGATACGAGGCCAGTGATGGTTGCTGGAATATAACATTTCCAGGTAGTCTTGATCACGTCCTTAGCCTCGAGCTTGTCAGTGCTTTCTTCTTTTTTCTTAGCTTCAAGTAATCTGACAGCTTTGGGAGTAGCTCTTACCGCGAGAATCGTGGTAGATATCATTCCCGCTATGCCGATACCCTGCAAGATTTCGGGGCTGTGTACGGCGATAGTTCTTTTGGCACTTTTTATCATGCCTGATACGTTGGGTTTATTCATTTCACCCATTCTCCTTTCGTTTTTAGCAAAAATAATAGAGTCCTTGATAGGACTCCATCATTTGAATTAAGGTTTTGTGACTTCTTTCTTGACGAGTTCAGCGATAGTCGCCGTCGCCTTCTTCTCACCTGCCCATCCGGATAAGAGAGTTCCTCCTATGCTCAGTATAGTTCCGACGATAGATGCGATTTTAACTACTTTGTCCATCTTCAATATAAACACCTCCTTTCTTCATAAAACCACTTGTCTATTTCGCGAATATCAATATTCAGACCAGACAACGTCCGGTTCTGCGAACATTGTAATCACGAAACATTCTGTGCCGTCTTCCATCACCATTTTACTGTGACCGAAGTCGAGCCAAGATTGCCAATAATAATCGAAGTTCATGCCCGTAGACCAACCCAGCTCATCGCCGGAATCTATCGGATCTAACCCAAAATATCCATATAACTCGTTCAGCGTAGCGTAATCACGCATACTCAAGTCACGGTTAATATGGTATTCGGCTCGTTGGACTTCTTCAACTGTTGACTCAAAATATCTGCCGGAGAATTCATCGTAAAATAGCTGCTTTTCCGGTTGTACGGAAATATCAGTCTCTTCGTACTTATCCTTTGCGATACTTTCTTTTACCTGGTCGTCTGCTTCTGCTCCGTATAGTTCTTTGACTTTCTTTTTGTAGTCTTTATAAGAACTGTTAACTAGAGCGTATGCGCTTGTAAGAGCAGCCTGCTGACGCTTGTTCAGTGCATTGGCACCAAATATACACGCTAGCGTAGACGCTCCCATAATTATTGCGGGAATATAACTAGGACCTGCTACCTTGACGGTTTCAATCTTAGTGAGTTTTTCTCCTTTCTCATCTTTCGCTTGTTCTAATAGTGCTACAGCTTTAGGTGTTGCTTTTACTGCCATAACCGAAGTTACTACCACCCCGACACCTCCTATGGAAGTTAGAATGGTTGACGCGTTGCGTTTCAAAAATAACTTTGAACCTTGCAACAGATTTTTCATTGTGCTCCTCACCTTTCGGTTTATAGTGGGTAAAGCAAAAATAAAAGAGTACAGTCACACGGGAGTCGAACCCGTAATCCTCTATCTTTCGATAGCGCTCTACCAATTGAGC
>JAEIGA010014535.1_pt1 | contig 11981 bp, 13 predicted proteins | sample 9270691 | NCBI WGS metagenome assembly JAEIGA01 (sample SAMN17057246, study PRJNA624740) | gut metagenome | biome: biome; isolation source: fecal sample | host: Bos grunniens | place: China: Xizang | collected 2019
ACCGTTTCTCGATATAGTGTCAACGGTGGCAATGCTATGATTCACCTCCCTGCTGTAAATTCTGTCGGGTGTAAAGAGTCCAAGAATAAATCCTGCAAACGATGCTGCAACCAGCCAATAAGGCGAGATGAGGAATATGTTCCTGCGCCGTTTGGGGTAGGGACGATATTGGGGCATGTCGATGCTCTCTTCAAAAGTGTCGCGCTCCTTCCGCAACAGCTCTATTATCTGCTGCGTCTCTTTCTGATTCTCAATATCGGTTAATTTCTGTTCTATCATATTGTGGCAGTGCTAAATGTTATACTTTTTCATCTTTTCTCTTATGGTGGCAAGTGCGTAGTAGAGCCGTGACTTTACAGTGCCTTCTGCTACATCGGTTATTGCTGCAACCTCGCTTGTCGACAGTTCTTCGATGTATCTCAGAATGAATACCTCGCGTTGTACCTGTGGCAGGCTCTCTATTGTCTTGTGCAGAATGGATGTCAGAATAGCATTGTCAAGGTTCTCGGGCTGTTCTGTTGTTGTTTCTTCGTCTCTTTCTGCATTGAAGCGATCTTCTATCTCGCGGTGGCGATATTCGTTCTTGCATATATTGTAGGCAGCACCATACAACCAACAGCTGAAAGAGCCTCCATTGTAACTGTTGCGGCTTGTGTATATGCGTGTGAACAGCTCTTGGGTGTGGTCTTTTGCCTCTTCGGTGCAACAGCCGAGCATCCGTACAAAGAAACCGCAAATCCTTCTGCTGTATCTGTTGTACAATATGTCGAAAGCTCTGTTATTCCCCTGTACCACAAGACGCATGAGCTGCTCGTCGCTCCCGTTATCGGTTGTCAGAGTCGTATTTGTCATAGTAGTGCTGTCTTGTCTGTTGGTCAATTGCCTTGTTGTTGCTTATTATGCCTCGGAGTAATGTGTCCAATTCCTTCTGTCTGATGCTGTTGTTACACTCTTTATAATATTTGAGCAGCGAGCCGAAGGCTGTGATGTAGTTCAGCTTTATTCTCTCGTATATCGGATATTCGTGGGTAAACTCCTCTCTAAGGTAATCTACAAGATATACATCCTCGAAATTACGTCTTTTAACGGCTGTGTTGTCATAGGGTGTAGTGCTGTAATGGAATACAAGTCCTTCGCAATAGAGTTTGTCGGTAAATGACGGCAACTTGCTGCTCGAAGAATAGTAAGCCGGGCGCTTGCTCTTCTCTATTATATACAGGCATGCCTCTTCGTTGCTTATATAACCGCCTTTCCCGTTATCGAAACCAATCTCTGCACCAATAGGGTCAATGCCTAACTCCTTGTATATATGTTGCTGATATTTCTTTGTGTATAGCAGCGGTGTACTCACTGTTACAATATTCTTGAACAGCCCTTTTGCATGTTGCAGTATAAGGTAGGCGAATGTCGGGGTGTCGCCTGTGGCAAATATTACTGAGTTCTGAGGTATGCCGGCAAGTTCATTATAAAAGTGGTTCAGTATGCCCGATGAAAAATCGCCGCTCTCGTACCATCTTCTGCATATATCGGCAATGAGAGCCTTCTCGTGGGGGTATTCTATAAGCAGAAATCCAAGATAGTTTTCATAGAACTCAACTCTTTGCATATTCGATTTTATGGTCTCCAATACCTTTTCAACCAACTGTTTGTCGTTGAATCCGATATCGTTTCTTCTTATGTAATACTCCATGATGTAACGTGTTGGACACGCAGGCATCGTTATAATAAGTTCCTTTACGGCATTGTTGCGCTGTTCCAATGTGCTCTTGCTCTCCTCGAATACGGTTACAAAATGAAGGGCTTTAAGATAGTTGTGCCATGCGCTCTCGTCCTTGTTATTCTTGTTGATGTTCTCTCTCCACAAGGCTGCCTGCTGTTTGTACCATTCTACAGGATGTTTTACTCTGGTGTAACTCTCTACTTTCTGCGGTTCTGTCGTTTGTGCAAAAATTGTGTGTGCGCATATTATGAGCGCGATTGTAATGATATGTTTCATCTCTTTTTGTTTTTGACTTTTGTTGATTATAGTGAAACGTTTCGAATAGAGATACACGCAAAAACGTCCTTGGTTCAAAATCAAGGACGTTTTTTAGTTATAATGTGCTGTTATACCTGGTTTGGCTTTCTCAGAACGCTGCCTTAACGTGAAAATAGAAATATACTGTTGCAACGATAAGCAGAACTCCTATTGCGCCATACAGCCATCGGCTCTTTGTGCGCCCCAAATGTCTTACTGCCATCTGCGCATTGGCCGATGTGAAGAACCACTCCCAGTTGAATATTGAGGCAAGCAGTGCAATAAAGCCTGTTATTATGAATATGGTATGTATTATATGATGCAGCAGCATTTGTGGCTCTTTTAAAGGATGATTCTTATTGTTGGTTGCTCCATCCCTGTGCCTTGAGTTCCATCTCGACACCGTCGCGGGTAATAAGTGCGTTGCCCATGTCCTGCGACACGATATGACCAATGATGTGAACATCTTTCATTGTCGATACCTTTTCGTGGTCGGCAATGGGTACAGTGAACAGCAGTTCGTAGTCATCGCCACCGTTGAGCGCGCATGTTATTACGTTGATATTCAGCTCTTCGGCCATAATGGCTGTCTGATAGTCGATAGGTATGCGCTCTTCATATATGCGGCATCCTGCGTTGCTCTGTCTACAGATGTGCATGAGCTCGGATGATAGGCCGTCTGAGATGTCTATCATTGATGTGGGGATGATATGCTCTTCTCTCAAACGCTCTATGATGTCCTTGCGCGCTTCGGGTTTCAGCTGACGCTCAAGGATATACTCCTTACCGGCAAAGTCGGGCTGCATGTCCTTGCCCGCTGTGGCAATCTTCTCTCTTTCAAGAAGTTGAAGTCCCATGTAGGCCGCACCTAAATTGCCGCTTACGCATATGAGGTCGGTCTCTTTGGCTCCGCTGCGCTTGATGCTCTCTCCTCGCTTTGCGCTGCCTATCACTGTGATGCTTATCGCCAGACCTGTGAGTGAGGCCGATGTGTCGCCTCCTACGATGTCTACATTGTGCTGCTGGCATGCAAGTTTTAGGCCTGCATAGAAATCTTCCATGTCTTCGATGCAGAACTTCTTGCTCAAAGCAACAGATACGGTTATCTGCTTGGGAGTACCGTTCATTGCATATATATCCGAGAAGTTGACCATTGCAGCCTTGTAGCCAAGATGCTTCAAGGGGAAATATGTGAGGTCGAAGTGAATGCCTTCCATTAACAGGTCGGTGGTGACAAGAATCTCTTCGTCGCTGCTGTAGTGAAGGATTGCAGCATCGTCGCCCACGCCTTTTATGCACTCCTTGTTTGTTGCGGCAAGGTTTGATGTAAGGTGTTCTATGAGTCCGAATTCTCCTAAGGTGGAGATTTCGGTTCTGTTTCGTGTGTTCATTGTAGGTATGTATAAAAGACTCCTCTATCCTGTGGCATGGCATCAGGTATTGAGGAGTCCTGTCAGGGGTTCTTTATGCTCTGTTTACAATCTCGCGGAATATTGTTGTCATGCGGGGCTGAGCCTCGTCGGCAGCTTTCTGCACCTCTTCGTGGCTTACCTCAACAACCACACCCTCGATGCCAAGGTCGGTGATAACCGAGATACCGAATACGCGGATGCCACAGTGACGTGCTACAATAACCTCGGGAACGGTTGACATACCTACAGCATCGCCACCCATGCGGTGGAACATTACATACTCGGCAGGTGTCTCAAATGTGGGGCCCTGAGTACCGAGGTATACACCCTCTACAACGCGGATGCCCTTCTCTGCAGCAATCTCCTTGGCCATGGCGATAAGCTCGGGGCTGTATGTCTTGCTCATGTCGGGGAAACGGTCGCCATAGGGGATGTTCTTGCCGCGTAAGGGGTGCTCGGGGAATGTGTTGATGTGGTCGGTGATAATCATAAGGTCACCAATGAGGAAGTCGGGGTTCATACCGCCTGCCGCATTTGATACAAAGAGAGTCTTTATACCCAATTCGCGCATTACGCGTACGGGGAATGTTACCTCTTTCATTGAGTAACCCTCGTAGTAGTGGAAACGGCCCTGCATTGCCATTATCTCCTTGTCGCCCAATTTACCGAAGATAAGCTTTCCCGAGTGGCCCTCTACTGTAGAGAGTGGGAAGTTGGGTATATCTTTGTATTCGATTTCGTATTTGTCGGTTATTTCGTTTACAAGGCTTCCGAGTCCTGTACCAAGGATAATGGCAGTCTCGGGGTGAGTGGTCATTTTCGATTTAAGAAAATCAGCTGTTTCTTGAATTTTCTGTAACATAATCTAATATTTTTTGGTTAAACATCTCTTTTTTGTTCTCGAGTATATCCACTTCAATAGGAATGGCATATATGTTCTCTTTTATGCTTTGGGGCATTCCCTTGTGCGCTTGCAGTCGGGTTGCATCCTTTTCGGTGGTTATTATGAGCTTTTCTCCATCACACCTTTCAAATGTCTCGGCAATCTCTTTTATCTCTTTGTCGGTGAAATTGTGGTGGTCGGAGTATTGCATAAGGGTTACCTTCACTCCCCGGCTCTCAAGTTCAGCCTTCAGGGGTGCGGGCTTTGCAATTCCTGTTACTAATAGAACATTGGTGCCCCTTTTTAGTTCGGCTCTCTTTCTGTTCTCGGGGAATATTGCATATATTTCGCCATATTGCATGGTCGAGAAGAATACCGGCGCATTCTTGCTGTTCTTCAGCTGGTGATTGAACTTCTCAATGCTCTCTTTGTCAATATCCCGGGGGCATTTTGTGACAACTATAATGTCGGCACGTTCCACTCCTTTGGCTGTCTCGCGCAATCGACCGAAAGGAAGTACCGAATCCTTCCAGATGGGACGATTGAAGTCGACAAGCAGAATGTTGAGCCCTGCCTTTACATATCTGTGCTGGTAGGCGTCGTCGAGCAGTATTACCTGTGGCCGGTCTTTCTCTAATAATGTGAGAATGCCATGTACACGTTTCTCGTCTACTGCAACCGTCACATTCCTGAACTTCTCCTTTATCTGGAATGGCTCATCGCCTATCTTTTCCATTGTGGCTCTATCGTCGCCAAGAACGAATCCCTTGCTCTTTCGGCCATATCCTCTGCTTAAGACAGCTACTTTATATCTGCTTCCGAGCAGTCTTATCAGGTACTCGGTGTGGGGTGTCTTGCCTGTTCCTCCAACAGTGATGTTGCCGATGCATATTACCGGAAGGTCAAATGTATGACTCTTTATAAAACCCTTGTCGAATGCCTTGTTCCTTATTCGAATAATCCATTGGTAGGGGTTCAGTGTATTGTATATGTCAGCAAGTGTCAACATCAGGTTCAAATATTTATTGTCTTTTTAAAATATATACAACTGTTAATATGTATTATTAAGGTAGTTTTATATATTTGATGCGAAATTAGCTAAAACTTCTCAACTTGCCGAATCTTTTTCGATACACTTTGATAAATTTTAGAACTTATTGCTAAAAGAACCGTTTTTTAATATGTTTTAGCATTTGCCCCAAAGGTTTTTTCGGCAAATATTTATAATATTGAAAAAAAAAAGTTACTTTTGCCCGAAATTGCAGTGCAGATTACATTTTTTTTGTAACTTGCAACCGTTTAAGGGCGATTGCCTTCCTTGGAAAGATGCTCGAGTGGTTGAAGAGGCACGCCTGGAAAGCGTGTATACGCCAAAAGCGTATCGGGGGTTCGAATCCCCCTCTTTCCGCTGTGTTGAATGATATAATTAACCTAAAAATAAACAATTTCTAAAAATTACAAACATGAAAAAGCTTTTTGCAATCGTTGCAATTTTGGGTATGTTTACATTTGGTGCTACCCAAGTAATGGCTCAGGATGCTCCTGCAGCCGATGTTCAGACAGAGGCAGTTGTTGATTCAGCTGCTGCAGTAGAAGAGCCTGCTGAGGCTGTTGAGGAGGCTCCCGCAGCTGTAGAAGAGGTTCAGACAGAGGGTTTCCACAAGGCTCTTAAGACAAAGTTCATCGAGGGTGATGCTGCCTTCATGTCACTCGTTGCTATCGCAATGGTTATCGGTCTTGCGTTCTGTATCGAGCGTATCATCTATTTGAGCCTTGCTCAGGTTAACACCAAGAAGCTCATGGAGGCTATTGCTGCTGCTCTTAAGAACAAGGATATCGAGAAAGCTAAGGAGGTTTGCCGCAACACAGCAGGTCCCGTTGCTTCTATCTGCTATCAGGGTCTTCTCCGTGCAGACGAGGGTCTCGATGTAGTTGAGCGTTCAATCGTTTCTTACGGTGGTGTTAAGGCTGGTGAGCTCGAGAAGGGTTGCTCTTGGATTACTCTTTTCATCGCTATGGCTCCTTCACTCGGATTCTTGGGTACTGTGATCGGTATGGTTATGGCGTTCGACCAGATTCAGGCTGCAGGTGATATCTCTCCGACAGTCGTTGCCGGTGGTATGAAGGTCGCTCTTATCACAACTATCTACGGTATCGTGGTAGCTCTTGTACTTCAGGTGTTCTACAACTTCATCCTTGGTAAGATTGAGTCTATCAACGCTGATATGGGGGACTCTTCAATCGTTCTTCTCGACTTGCTTACAAAGTACAACGTTAACAAGTAATTTTTAACAGCTTAACAAATTTATAAAAATGAAAGCTGGTAGTGCTATTAATATTTCAACTTGGACTTTCCGCATTCTGTTGCTTGTAACAGCAGTGGTGTTGGGCATGTTCTACTTCGTAGGATATGATAATATGAGTCAGGTTGCAGCAGGTATGGTAACAGACCCCCAATACACCGACCTCTTGATGTATTGGATGTATGCTTTGCTTGCTATTTGTGTCCTCTCTGTATTTATTTTTACAGTGATTCAGTTCTTTTCAAAGCTTAAGGACGACCCCAAGTCTGCTCTTAAGGGTTTGATCTCTATAGTATTGCTCGCAGCTCTCTTCGCCGCAGCATACGCAGTATCGGATGATGCTCCCGTAATGAACAACGGTAAGGCTTTTACAGATACAGATATACTTAAGTTGACCGATGTATGTATCTATGTTCAGTATGTATTGCTTGCAGTTTCAACACTCTGCATCATATTGAACCTCATGGGTATCTCAAAGGTAATTAACAAAGTTAAAGCTTAATAATTAAGGAAAATGGCAAAAGGAAAAAAGAAAGTTCCAGGTATCAACGCCAGTTCTACTGCCGATATCTCGTTCATTCTGTTGATCTTCTTCCTCGTCACCACATCAATGGACACCGATAGCGGTTTGCATGTGCGCCTTCCTAATCCTCCCGAGGATAATGTAGAGCAAGAGGCTCCCAAGGTAAAGCAGCGCAATACAATGGTTGTTACCGTTAACATGCACAACCAAATCATGGCTAAGATTGGTAACAGCGAGGCTCGAGAGATTATGTTGGGCGAGTTGCGTCAGTTGACAAAGGAGTTCGTTGATAACCGTAACGACGATCCCAAATTGCCGGAGTTGCACCCTGTTGAATTGCCCGCACCTTTCGGTGTGCAGAATGTTACAAAGAACCACGTGATATCTTTTGTAACCGACCGTGCAACAAGCTACGACCTCTATTTCCAGATAGAGAACGAGCTTTATGGAGCATACAACGAGTTGCGTGACGAACTTGCACGCAGAACATTCGGCTATGGATATAAAGAGTGTAATGAAGATCAGCAGCTTGCTGTACGTCAGTACTACAAGTGTATGATTTCAGAGGCTGAGCCTAAAAGCTATGGATCTCAAAACTAATACGCTATGAGTAAGTTTCAGAATAAAGGAAAGGCAGAAATGCCCGAGTTAAATACCTCGTCTTTGCCCGACTTGATATTCTCTATCCTCTTCTTCTTTATGATTGTAACATCAATGCGTGAAGTGGAATTGAAGGTGGAGTTTAAGACCCCTCAGGGTACCGAGTTGGAGAAACTTGAGCGTAAGTCATTGGTTTCTAATATCTATATTGGTAAGCCTACACGTGAGTTTCGTGCTAAGCATGGTACAGCAAGTAAAATTCAGTTGAATGATAAATATGCCGAGGTATCGCACATCCGTAGCTTTATCATGGATGAGCGCGAGAGTTTGGCAGAGCGTGACAAACCCCGTATGAAGGTCTCTATCAAGGCCGATAAGGATACCAAGATGGGTATCATTACCGACGTCAAGATGGAGTTGCGTCAGGCATGGGCATTGTCAATAGTATATTCGGCAACACAACGCTAATATAACTAACACAATACGAAAAAGAGCATCGGTTAACCGATGCTCTTTTTTTTGTCTATAAAAAACAAACTGTGGTGGTTGCCCCTCTTTGTTGTTCCCTGAGTTATCTTTGCGGGGCTTTCTCGTATGTTACAAACGAGTAGTTGAAATGGTGCTTTTCGTCCTTTGAATGCACCTCTGTTTCGGTGACAATCCACTCCTCTTTAGTGAAGTCGGGGAAGAATGCGTCTGCTGCGCTTGGCGTGTCATCAATCTCTGTGAGATAGAGTATGTCTGATTGTGCGATGGCTGTCCTGTAGAGCATCTCGCCGCCTATGATGAAAACAATCTCCTCTTCGCTGCAATGTACAAGCGCCTCTTCTAATGAATTGTAGTGTTCGGCACCGGGGAACTCGCTTTCCTTACGCGACAGAACGATGTTCCTGCGCTTGGGCAACGCTCCGTTGGGCAGTGAACGGAATGTGTTGCTGCCCATTATTATTGTGTGACCTGTTGTTAAGGCCTTGAATCTCTTGAGGTCATCGGGTAACCAATAAATCAACTTGTTGTCGTTGCCTATCGCATTGTTCTTGGCAATTGCTGCAATTAATGCTATCTTCATGTCTCTGTTTTTTTATACGGCAACTATGCCCTTGATGTGTGGATGTGCAGTGTACTCCTCGAGGCTGAAGTCTTCGAACTTGAACGAGAAGATATCCTTTACATCGGGGTTAATTCTCATTTTTGGCAAAGCGTATGGCTCGCGTGTCAATTGTAGCTTGGCCTGCTCGATGTGGTTCAGGTACAGGTGTGCATCGCCCAGGGTGTGTATGAACTCTCCGGCTTTCAATCCGGTTACCTGTGCAACCATCATAAGCAACAGCGCGTATGAGGCGATGTTGAATGGAACTCCCAAAAAGCAGTCGGCGCTGCGCTGGTATAGTTGCAGGCTCAGCTTGCCATCTGCTACATAGAACTGGAACATCGCATGACAAGGGGGCAGGTTCATGTTCTGTATGTCGGCAACGTTCCATGCGTTTACAATGATGCGTCGGCTGTCAGGGTTCTTCTTCAGTGTCTCTATAACCTCGCTTATCTGGTCTATGTGGCCGCCGTTGTAGTCGGGCCATGAACGCCACTGGTAGCCGTATATGTGGCCTAAATCGCCATTTTCGTCGGCCCATTCGTTCCATATTCTTACACCGTTCTCCTGCAGGTATTTAACGTTTGTATCTCCGTTCAAGAACCAAAGGAGCTCATGGATAATTGATTTCAGGTGCAGCTTCTTTGTAGTGAGGCATGGGAAACCCTCTTCGAGGTTGAAACGCATCTGATGGCCGAATACGCTTAGTGTTCCGGTACCTGTTCTGTCCTCTTTCTTTGCGCCTTCGTTGAGTATTCTTTCAAGTAGTGATAGATATTGTTTCATCTTTTATTTTCTTTGCTTTCCAACAAAAGTAGTGCAAACGGTCCGAATGGCAAAATATAATCGCTTTTTTCTATTGATTGTGCAACTTCTTCCCGGTTTTGTCGCGCATGTAAAATGGTGTAATATTGTGGATTAGGTGGCTTGTTGCGGTTTGCTGTGTGGCATTTATGTTTTTTTAAGCAAAGTGTTGCATATATGTGTTGTTTTTGCTGCCTGTGGCATGTGTATTTATGCACTATTTTTACTATCTTTGCAACATATACATATGTTGTGGGTATAGGCACCATCTTACTGCGGATGTGAATGTGAATCTGTATGTGTGTAGTAGCTGTTCCTGCAATGTATGAAACAGGTGTAGAGTGCACTTCTTTTGATGTGAAACGGAGTGCAGTTCGGTTATGTTTATATAACATCGCAGATGGAATTGAATAAAGAATTTGTAGAGCGTACACGACAACTCTTCGGCGAAGAGAGGTTCGGACGTTTCTCGTTGGCTTTGGATGCCAATCCCATTGTAAGTGTACGTTACAATGCGGCAAAGTCTTCTATGCCCGAAGGCTGCGATGTTGTATCTTGGGCTTCGAATGCCTGTTATCTTGACGAGCGTCCCCTCTTTACAGCAGATCCCATGTTCCATGCCGGATGCTATTATGTGCAAGAGGCTTCGTCTATGTTCCTCGAACAGATTGTGAATAGATATGTTGACGCTCCTGTCTGCGCACTCGACCTGTGTGCAGCCCCCGGTGGCAAAAGTACCCATCTGCTTTCGCTCTTGCCCAAAGGCTCTTTTCTTGTAGCCAACGAACCTGTAGCCTTGCGTGCTCAGGTGCTTGCCGAGAATATAATAAAGTGGGGTAATCCCTATGCCGCCGTTACCAAGAACGAGCCACGCGATTTTGCCTCTTTTAAAGGACTGTTCGATTTTATCCTTGTCGATGCACCATGCTCGGGCGAGGGTATGTTTCGCAAGGACTCCTATGCCGTTGAGCAGTGGAGTCTGTCTAACGTGAAGCAGTGTGCCGAGCGTCAAAAAGATATTCTTGCAGATGTGTGGCGTGCCTTACGTCCCGGAGGACTCCTTGTCTACAGTACTTGTACTTTCAATAGAGAAGAGAATGAAGAGTGCGTCGAGTGGATTGCAAAAGAGCTGGGCGCCGATGTTTTGTCGCTCGATATCCCCTCTTCGTGGGGCGTGACAGGCAACCTTACAGGTACAGATACCCCGGTTTACCGTTTTATTCCCGGATATACACGCGGCGAAGGACTATTTATGTCTGTGTTGCGCAAGCATGGCAATGAATCGCCACAGCAGCCCCGTATGCAAAAGGTTACTCCTTGCCCGGCAAAGATAAAAAATATGCTTTCTGCATGGGTGAAGGAACCCGGTCAGTTCGACTATCTGCTGAATAACGACACGGTGACAGCTGTACCTAAAGAGTATGCAAGTGTAGTGACATCCATGATGTCGGGTCTTAAAGTGATACATGCAGCGTTGCCTTTGGCCCAGTTGAAGAACGATAAGCCTATCCCGCACCATGCTTTGGCTGTAAGCACCATGCTCAACAGCGAGGCATTCTGCAATGTCGAACTTAACCGCGAACAGGCATTGCGCTATCTGCATCGCGAGTCGCTTACCTTCCCCGATGCTCCATTGGGCATATTGTTGCTGAAATATAATGGAGTGCCCTTGGGCTTTGCAAAGAACGTGGGTAACAGAGCGAACAATATGTACCCCTCGGAGTGGAGAATTAGAAAGAATCCTATGGAATTTTAGGCTGACAGATAAAAGTGAAACGAATAAAAACCTATAATATGAAAAAGATTTTAACAATCCTGATGCTGTTTTTTACAGCACAAATGTATGCGCAGTTCCACAATCCTATTGCAGTAGAGCATTCGCTCGATGTCAAAGGAGATGAGGCAGTACTCACTTTTACAGCTTCTATTGAGCAGGGATGGCATCTCTATTCGACTGAACTTCCCGAGGGCGGTCCCACATCTGCAACACTGAATTTCGATGTAATCAAAGGTGCAGAGCCTGTTGGTAAGCTCACTCCCGGTGCCGGTGTCATTGAAATGTTCGACCCCATTTTTGAGATGCAGGTCAAGTTCTTCGAGACAGTAGCAACATTTACACAAAAGTTCAAGCTCACAGCTCCCGAGTATACCATAGAGGGATATCTTGAGTATGGAGCATGCAATGACGAGAACTGTCTGCCTCCTACAAAGTACGATTTTACTCTCAAAGGTAAGGCCGATATTGCCCCTGCAGTTGTAAAGGCCGAGCCTGCAGCCCCCAAGGCTGTTGAGCCTAAGAAGGTTGTTGAGCCTAAGAAAGAGCCCGCAAAACAGCAGGAGCAGCCTGTG
>JAEIGA010014536.1_pt1 | contig 11981 bp, 10 predicted proteins | sample 9270691 | NCBI WGS metagenome assembly JAEIGA01 (sample SAMN17057246, study PRJNA624740) | gut metagenome | biome: biome; isolation source: fecal sample | host: Bos grunniens | place: China: Xizang | collected 2019
CCCCGAAGTTACGATAATTGTTGCTATAATTATTTCACAGATTTGCCTGCTTGAACGCCTGTTATTTCTGCGAAAAATGGTATTACTCCCATTTTGGGACTTTCTTAAAGATGTATATCTGAATGTTATCATTGTAACCATATTATCAGCTATTGTACCAACAATATTATATATCAACATCGAAAACGAAGTTCTCAGGTTCATTTCAGTATGCATATCATCGCTATTCCTGTCGGTCATTGTAATATACAGCATTGGATTAAAAGCAGAGGAACGGGCTGTAGCGGTAAAACAAATCAAGAAAATTATAAGAAAATTCCAGAGATGATTAAAGTCTCACACCCTAAAGATTGTTGCGGTTGCAGTGCATGCGCTCAGATATGCCCAAGGCAATGCATTGATTTGCGAGCAGACAAGGAGGGTTTCTTGTACCCCGTTGTCAACAAAGAAGCTTGTACAAGCTGTGGACTTTGCGAAAAGGCGTGTCCTGTAATCAACCAATCCACAAACAGCAAGCATGTATTGACACTTGCCGCAATAAACCTGAATCACGAAACCCGTCTGCAAAGTTCATCTGGAGGTATATTCTCACTTCTTGCTGAAGAGACCATAAATAAAGACGGTGTGGTTTTTGGAGCTGCATTCAACAAGAATTGGGAGGTAGAGCATATATATATAGAAGGCAAAGAACACATCGACAAGCTACGAGGAAGTAAATATGTACAAAGTCGTATTGGCGAAAGCTACAAACAGGCTAAAGCATTTCTGAATGCAGGACGCGAAGTTCTGTTCTCTGGCACACCTTGCCAGATTGCAGGATTGAAAAAATTCCTGCGCAAAGATTACAATAATCTCAAGACGGTTGATGTTGTTTGCCATGGAACTCCAAGCCCAAAGGTCTGGAGGAAATACCTGGAAGAGGTCTTATTAGAGCACAATGTCGCAAAAATTACAGACATACAGTTCCGCTGCAAGACAAATGGTTGGAAGAATTATAGCCTTACCATAAAACACAAAGACAGAGATGGAATAGAAAGAGTACTCCAGGAATCCTTTGGTGAAAACATTTTCATGAAATGCTTTCTAAACAATTTATGCTTGAGACCATCATGTTACGCATGCCCAGCACGAGACGGAAAAAGTGGCAGCGACATCACTCTCGCCGATCTCTGGGGTACAGAAAGCATTTGTCCTGATATGGATGATGACAAGGGTACATCACTTGTACTATTAAGAAACAAAGACTTCGAATTGCCAAACTTCAATAAGAAGGAAATTGAATACAAGGAAGCACTAAAATACAACCCTTCAATTGAAACAGATGTAAACATCCCTAGTAAAAGGAACAAGTTCTTTAAAATTGTAACCAAGCAAGGAGTACACAAAGCAACTATCCAATGTACTACTAAAAGCAAAGTGGAAGTTTTGAAAGACAAAATTATCTGGAACATCAGAAATCGCATATTAAAATGAGAATCGCAGTACTTACATTGCCGTTGCATAACAACTTTGGAGGCATACTCCAAGCCTATGCGTTGTTGAAGGTTTTAAAAGACCTTGGCCACAATGTCGTACTTATTGACAAATCAAGGACTGTCAGTATCGGCCCATGGTATAGGAAATATCCTATTTACATAAAGAGGTGTATAAGAAAGTATATTTTGGGGCAAAAAATAACCGTAAGGGCCGACGTTGAGCAGAACAAAGTTAATGCCACAATCGCAAGGCATAGTGACCGCTTCATCAACAAATACATTGAAAGAATCTACACTAAAGACTTCTCAAATATTATAAAACAGGATTTTGATGCAATAATTGTTGGTAGCGACCAGATATGGCGTCCTAAATACTTCTTCTCCGCTATTGAAAATGCGTACCTTGAATTTGCAAAAGATTGGGATGTAAAACGCATAGCATACGCAGCTTCTTTCGGCACGGACGAATGGGAATACAACGAAGAACAGACCGCGAACTGCGCTGCACTTTTAAAGAAATTCAACACGGTATCCGTTAGAGAATCATCTGCAACGGTATTATGTAAAGAAAAACTCGGAGCAGAGGCCTTACACGTCCTGGACCCTACAATGTTGCTCTGCAAAGAGGACTACATAAAGCTTTTCAAAGATTACAACGCCGCACAAAGTGACGGAAATCTTTTCTGTTACATCCTCGATGATGGAGAAGAAAAAAAGAGTATCGTTGATTGCGTAGTAAAAGAGAAAGGCCTGCAACCTTTCTATGTAAACTCAAGATACGAAGACCTGGACGCACCGCTCGAAGAGCGCATTCAGCAACCTATAGAGAAATGGTTACGCGCATTTTATGATGCTGAGTTTGTCATTACCGACTCATTCCATGCCTGTGTGTTCTCAATTATATTCAACAAGCCATTTATTGTTTATGGAAATAAAGAAAGAGGAATGGCACGATTTGAATCATTGCTGACTTTATTTGAGTTAGAAGATAGACTAGTTTATTCAACTTGTGAGGTAAAAAAAGTACTTCAGACACCTATTAATTGGGAAAGGGTAAACTCCATTCACAAACAAATGAAAGAAAAATCATTTTCATTTTTGAGAAAGAGTTTAAAATAATGAATACGAAAAAAGGACTCATAGGTGTAATAGTACCGGTCTATAAGGTAGAGAAGTACATTGCAGAGTGCATTGAAAGCATTCTGGCGCAGACATGTACAAATTTCCGCCTAATACTTGTTGATGACGGTACGCCCGATAATGCCGGTAAAATATGCGATGAATACGCAAAAAAAGACGCACGCATAACAGTTATTCACCAAGAAAATGCCGGTGTGACACGTGCTCGTGCACGGGGAGTGGAAGAAGCCAATGATTGTGAGTTCATTGCATTTGTAGATGGGGATGACGTGCTCGCCAAAACAGCTTTGGAAAAACTCCATGAACAAATGAATGATGACACAGATATTGTAATCAGCACAGCATATCATTCAGATATGGAAACACCCCTTTTGACCAGTTTTTGGACGAATGAAAATACAACAATGCCAATAGAGGAGTATCGTAAAAAGATACTGAGCCTAAAAATAGGTTGCATGCCTTGGGGGAAACTATTCAGAAGGCGCATAATGAGTGATTTTACATTTGAGACCCCTCGTAACATCAATTATGGCGAGGACGCGATAATGAATTTGAGAATTGCATTCTGCACAGAAAAAAAGACAAAAACATTAAAAGAATCACTATACTTCTATCGGCAACATAATGCAAGCATCTGCAATCAGTTTTTATATAATGCCGAATATCTAGAAAAGTTATGTTGTCACTTAAAAGAATCCATTCCTGCAAAAAAAATGGACAAATATATGCATTCATATATCAAATGCAGGATTGATTTATGGAGGACGCTGCTCAATAACCGCATAAAAATTGACGATTGGGCTGAAAAAAACTTTCATAAAGAACTGAAACAAGACATTGAGAAGTACAATTATAAACTCCCCACATTTGACAGATTGCTACTAAAGTACTCAAATCCTGCAATTCGGTTTCTTATTATAACAGTACGCAAAGCAAGAAACTTGTTACATCGATAACCAATACTATTACAGAAATTATTTTGTATCTTCCAATATATGAATATCTGCTTTTTATCATATAGGGAAAACAATCCATTCATTGGGGGCATTGAAAAAGTGACCCACATTCTTAGCAATGAACTGGTTGCAAGGGGGCATAACGTAACGCATGTCTCGTTGATAAACACCAATTCATACAAAAAATACACTCCTGTATGCGAAGAATTTTTCTTTCCCGACAAGAATGACATACAAACAGAGAGAAACAGAACATTTCTATCACAGATTATAACGAAAAAGAGAATTCAGATTCTTGTCAACCAATACTCGACTACACGAGGATTCAACACCCTTTGCCACAACATCAAGAAACAACATCAACATATCAAAGTTGTTACGCCTTTACATCTAGACCCATTATACCGTCTCAAGGGAGAATCTTCGAACTTTTTTATAAAACAGAGAAACGGCAACAGCCCTAGACTTTGGTTCTTTGACTTGTTTTTATACGTTAAATTCCATGTTTTCAAAAAATGGATAATAACTAAAGAGATAAAAAAAGAGCTTGAATACATTGAGCGCATAAGCGACCGAGTCATGCTGCTATCGGAACATGTAAAAAAAGACATTACATACATAAAGGGAAATAACGATTTATCCAAATACAGTTCAGTAAACAACCCTATTGAGAAGGTAGATTCATGCTATTGCAGTAAGAAAAAACAGATTCTCTATGTCGGACGAATTGAATTCGGCCTAAAAAGATTTGACAGAGCATTGAACATATGGTCTAAGATTGAAAAGAAACATCCCGAATGGCAATTTGTTGTGCTAGGAGATGGAGGTTATCGCAAACACTTTGAGCAAATAGCCACAAAACAAGGATTGGAAAGAATTAGGTTCGAAGGATTCAAAGATCCTATACCATATTATATGGAATCAGAAATAATATGCTTGACATCTTCATCTGAAGGCTTTGCAAATGTATTGGTTGAAGCGCAGAATTACGGATGCATACCTATCGCTTTCAATAGTTACAGTGCACTAAAAGATATAATCTCAGATGGTAACAATGGATACATTATTCCGCCATTCAAAAAAACTATCTTCGCGAATAAGATACAGGAACTGATTAAAAATCCAATTGCAAGGTGGAAGATGCAAAATAATGCAAAAAAGCACTCCAAAAAATTCGACATAAGGTTCATTGCAGACCAATGGGAAGAACTTTTCAAAGAACTTATAGTAAAAGAATAATCTATGCGAATACTTTGGTTCTCAGTAACACCATCACTTTTTAATCCACATTCCAACGGGCACAACGGTGGCGGTTGGATTGCATCACTTGAGCAGATTGTGAGGAAAAACAAGGATATAGAACTTGAAGTTGCCTTCAATTTCCCCGACAATGGTTTCAAGTATGATAACAATGGAGCTGCACACTATCCAAAACAAACAGAACAATAAACCTATAATCCCACATGATTAGTTGAAAAATGTCAATAGAATTACACAAGCAAAATAAAGAAAATATAATAAAGAAAGGGCTTTTATGGATATATACAAACCTAGTAAAACCAATTGTTACACCCATAGAATATCAGTTGATGTTCTTTATACTATTATATTTCCTGCTGATTTCATTGGATATCTTTCAAATGATATACGTAAGTTCCTATATCCCTTTGAGAAAGTCAATATATGGAATTGCAATATGCTATATCATACTTCTGCCTTTAGTCTTTATTAAGCAAAAGTTTAAAACATACTACAAAATTACAGTCATAACAATATCAACGCTGCTATTCGTTATAGATCTTGGACTTCTTAAATTATACGGAAACACATTCAGCACTATATTTCCCGATGCAGTTATAGTAACCAGAGAAACCAACCTGTCAGAAGCTATTGAATTTGTAAGCACATACTTCAATTTGACTTTATTTCTTATAGTAATAGCAGTTACCTCACCACTGTTCATTTTATACATTCTTGCAAAAAAAATACAGATTAGATTTAGCCCACTTATCAGAATACTGATCTTTCTAATACTTTCATTCTCGTCAATATTTTACATAGATTTTTTAAGCAGGTACAAAGAAAATAATTATTACTTGCTTTTTACAATGAAGAGACCAAACCTAAAGGAGTATAGACAAACTCCACTGGTACTGCAATCTGAAGTTCATCCGCAGAATATAGTTCTTATAATAGGAGAGTCTTTTTCAAAACTACATAGCTCTTTATATGGTTACGAAAAACAGACAAGTCCCTGCTTGGAGAAGCTGAAAGACAAAGGAGAGCTAATCATATACGACAACGTGAAAAGTAGTGCAACTTATACTATTTTATCATTTAGAGGTTTGATGATGTCATATGCAGAAGATATTTGTGACAATACTGAATGGTTTAGGAGACTTACGATTTTTGATGTAATGAAACAAACGGAATATAAAACTTATTGGATATCTAATCAATATAAGTTCGATGAAGTAGGTCGCTATTCTTTACTTTGTGATGAACATTATTTCGTTAGTGATTATAATGATAGACTAGAAAAATACCATTTAGATGAAAAGGTGCTCCCCCTTCTGGAAAACGTTTGCAAAAAAGGCAATGGAGATACAGATAAGTTTATCATAATTCATTTAGGAGGATCTCATGTTGATTATGAAAAAAGATATCCAAATGAATTTTCTAGATTTAACACAGATGATTACAATGTATCCCACCAACATTTATCTCAAAATAATAGAAAACTCATAGCAGAATATGATAATTCTGTGCTATATAATGATTTTATTGTTTATTCTATAATACAACGGTTTAAAGATGAAAACGCCATAGTTATATATTTATCCGACCATGGTGAAGAACTTTTTGAAACCAATAATGACTTTTTTGGACATGGTATCACGAGTAATCCAGACATTGTACTGAATATTCCTTTTATGATATATACAACACCTCTATTTAAAGAAAACCATCGGTCATTACAGACACAGATAGAACAATCTATTCAAAAAGATTACCGTTCCGACAGTTTGATGTACACAATCATGGATATAGCAGGTATTGATTCTGTAAGTAACACATCATATAAACACAAAAGCTTGCTTTACTGAACCATCATAGCTCATATTAATCAAGTTTAATAATATATGCGAATACTTTGGTTTTCAATAACACCATCACTTTTTAATCCGCACTCTAATTGGTATAACGGAGGCGGATGGATTGCCTCGCTTGAGCAGATAGTGAGAATAAACAAGGAAATAGAGCTCGGTGTTGCATTCCATTTCCAGGACAGCGGTTTCAAATATAAAAATGAAGGCGTAACATACTACCCGATACCGGCTGAAAGGAAATCACTCATTGAAAGGATTTTCAATAAAGGAAACCCGAACCGCATAATTACAAGATACCAGAATATCATTAAAGACTTCAAGCCCGATTTGATACATATCTTCGGCAGCGAGAATGATTTCGGACTTTTGTGTAAGTACACTGATGTTCCCATTGTAATACACATGCAAGGTTGCATGCCTCCATATCACAATGCCTTGATGCCGGTTGGAATGAAAAGAAGTGATTTCATATTCAAGAAAGGTTTATCACTCAGCTATCGTTTTATTGGGCTACGCAGCGAAAGAGCATTTTTCAAAAGAGCAGAAAGAGAAATTGAAATAATACAGTCATGCAAATACTTCATGGGGCGCACCCAGTGGGATAAGTCACTCATTGACCTGTTTAATCCTGGTGCAACATATTTTCATTGTGAGGAGGCACTTCGCGACTCATTCATCACCAGTGGAAAGAGGTGGAAATATTCCGATGAAAAGAAGAAAACAATCATAAGCGTCATCTCAAGACCATGGTATAAAGGATGTGATCTTATTTTAAAGACAGCAGCACTGCTTAAAAGATTTACCGACATTGATTTCGAGTGGAAAGTATATGGAATCCCTGAAATGAAGTTCTATGAGTCCGTTTATGGGATAAAGGCAGAAAACGTAAACGTGCATCCAATGGGAACTGCATCAAAAGAAGAACTCGTCGAAGCATTATGTTCTGCATCATGTTATATTCACCCAAGTTATATTGAAAATTCGCCAAACAGTATATGTGAGGCACAAATATTGGGAGTTCCTGTAATAGCAACAAATGTAGGAGGAATTTCATCCATTATAAACAATGGTGTTGACGGAATCCTTTTCCCCGCCAATGCACCATACACAGCTGCATCATCTGTAAAGAAAGTCGCAATGGATAGGGCTATAGCTGAAAGCCTAAGCAGACAAGCCATTACAAGAGCATCCCAAAGACACAATCCAGATAATATCAGCAATTCTCTGTATAAGATATATACACAGATTATTACAGAAGAACAATCATTATAGTTAAACAATCCAGGTATAACAACTGCACCAAACAAGCATATTTATATGAAAATAATACCCTTATACCTTCCTCAGTTCCACTCAATCCCCGAAAATGACGAATGGTGGGGCAATGGATTTACTGAATGGGTAAATGTAAAAAGCGCAAAGCCTCTTTTTGAGGGCCATAACCAGCCACGAATACCGTTGAACGATAACTACTATGATCTCAGCGACATTGAAACCTTAAAATGGCAATGCAAGATAGCTAAGGAACATGGCATTTATGGATTTTGCATGTACCACTACTGGTTCAATGGCAAACTGCTGCTGGAGAAACCGATGGAGATGCTGCTTGCTCACCCGGAAATTGATATAAAATATTGCATAAGTTGGGCAAACCATGATTGGACCGACGGCTGGAAGGCTTCGGACCGCGCTCCAAGAATCCTGATTGCGCACGATTTCAATGACGAGCAGGATTGGGTCAACCATTTCAATTACATGCTGCCGTTCTTCAAGGACCCCCGTTATATGCGCGAAGACAATAAACCTATTATAGTTATATATATTCCACATATCATCAGAAAGCTTGACAAGATGCTCGCTTTGTGGACAAGAATGGCAAAAGATGCCGGCCTTGGAGGATTGACATACATATACCAGAGCGCAGCATCGAGTTTCGACAATAGCTGGAACAGGTCTCTTTTCAAGTATGGCGTAGAAATGCACCCAGGCTATGTTAACATGTACTCCAAGAAAAGTAACAACGGTTTATTCCCACGATTAATGAAGTATTCACGCGAAATTAAAAGATTGCTGGGAATAAAAAGAAGTTTGCTCATTGAAAAGAAAAAGAACGAGGTAACAAAATGCGACTATGACCAAACATGGCAGAATATTCTCAAAATCAGGCCTAATGGCAAAAATATGATTCCATGTGCCTTTGTTGACTGGGATAATACCCCTCGCCACAAGATGAGAGGGTATGTTTATTGTGGTGCGACTCCAGAGAAGTTCAAGAAATACTTCTCCGAATTGGTCAAGAATACAAAGGAACATTACAATACAGATATGATATTCGTTTTTGCGTGGAACGAATGGGCCGAAGGCGGTTATCTTGAGCCCGACACAAGAAACGGATGGGGATATCTAAAGGCCATAAAAGAATCATTGTAAATATTTTGAACCATGAAAATCAGTGTTATTGCAATATTCTACAATTCGGGGAATTACATGCACAAGTGTATCGATTCGATATTAAGCCAACAGAATGTCAATATCGAACTGATTGCTGTTGATGACTGCAGCAAGGATAATACACTACACATTTTAGAAGAATATTCAAGGAATGACAAACGCATAAGAATTGTTAGACACGAAAGCAACAAGGGTATATCAGAAGCACGTAACAGTGGTATAAAGGCTGTAACAGGAGATTGTTGGTTTCTCATAGATGGAGATGACAGTTTGCCCGACTCCGCATTGTACATGCTATCTAAAGAATATAACGAAGAGATAGATTGGGTACAAGGGGGGTACAATATAGTTGACGAAAACAACAACCGGCTGGGAATAAAAAGCAACCCGACCAAAACATATAATAGCCATAAAGAGATTGTGGACAACTTCGGACAGATAGAGTTCATATACACACATAATAGGCTAATCAATAAAAAATTCAAGAATATTCTGTTTCCTACAGGTAAAGCGCATGAAGACCGCTTCTGGAATGTAAGAGCCTTTCCGCTCGTACAGAAGATTGTAAACATCTCAGACCCCACATATAGCTACACTGCACACACTCACTCTTTTTCAAACAAAAGCCGCAGGAGTTCGCTATATATTGATTCCGCAGTAGAATTGCTGGAGGAAATGGATAAAAGTGAAACATGTTGGAAGTGCGAAAGTGACACATTCCTAATTACAGCAATAGAAAAGAACCTGTATCTATGGAAGCAAGATGTTGAATACAGGAGAAGTGTGTTAAAGAAAATACGCAAAAGAAGTAAAGCTGTTACTATCAATTTTGATTCTTTCCCTAGATTCAATAAAAGAATACATGTTATGATAGCAAAGAGCTATCCCGATTTTATAATCTCTATGTTCTCAATGATATACAGGACATATATACATATAGCAAAGATTCCCGTATAACTGGTTAACAGTAATATGAAGAAAATAATCATAAGCCTAAACGATTTTAGACAGGGAGGCATTCCACGATGCCTGCACTCGTTACTGACATTAATAGACGAAAATAAATATCAAGTAGATATAATTTGTCTTGACCTTGACGGGCCTTATCATCATGAGATTGAGAGCCTTATTACCCCTAAAGGAGGTAAACTTCTTAAATACAACAGCTTTGTAAGAAACATATGTACATTCAGTTCAACTTTAAAAAGGAAAGGAGTTCTTGATCAGATTGCAATAGTTTTAAGCAAAATTATACAGAAAGGACTCTTTCGCATTTTGGGGATAGACCTATTAGAGTTATCTATTAAAAGAAAAGCCAAGCAACTTTCAAACAAGTATGATGTTGCAATTTCTTATGCAGAGGGCAGATGTTCATTATTGGTTTCGCATACCGACTGTGTAAAAAAACTTATATGGATTCATAACGACTACAAATATACAACTCAAGCAGGTATAGGGACAGATTTTCAATCATTCAATAAAATTTGCTGTGTTTCAGAGGCTACTAGAATTTCTTTTGCGGAGAAATATCCACAACTTGCAGATAAAACCGTTACAATATATAATGTAATCAATCATAAGCTAATAGACAAACTTTCTCAAACTCCTACAGACAATATAATATTCAGCAATCAACAATATACTATTGTGTCTATAGGAAGAATATCGTATCAAAAGTCATTTACAGAAATTCCCCAAATTGCATCCAAGCTCAAAAGTTGTGGATGCAAATTCCAATGGTATATAATTGGCGACGGGCCCGAAAAGGATAAAGTAAAAGCAGAGATTGAAAGAAACGACCTACAGAAAACTGTAATATTATTAGGGAAACAGAACAATCCATACAAATATCTTGCAAAAGCAGACCTATTTGCTTTAACAAGCGTATATGAAAGCTATCCTACTGTTGTAAACGAAGCATTGGTCTTAAATATTCCTATAATCAGCAACGACATACCACCCATATATGAGATGATTGATGAAACGCAAGGAATTATTGCACCAATCAACCAATGGGATAAAATACTAGCAGACATCATTCATACAGGGACAATTAGGATAAACAGGACAAAGATTGATTTTGAAGCCTTCAACAACAATGTCATGAATAAATTCTATGAACTTATAGAATGCGACATGGATATAACAAAATCATAGAACAACATACAATTCTTGATATATAAATGTTTAAAGGAAATCTATTATCAAACTACAATATTGCAACCTTCACACTCCTGATAATGAGTGTACAATTCATATTTATCGAAGGTATGGCTGTCAGCATACCTAAGGTTGCTTTTATGGCTATTACACCTATCTTTCTGCTATTCAGGACCAGATACATATCAAAAGCCACAATTTACGGAGCATTATACATAATAGTGACTTTATGTTTTCTGCTACTTAAACAGGATTTCCGTTCTTCTACAATATATTATTCAATCCTGTTTCTGTTGACATTCAACCTATATTATAACCTCGTTTTTCATGAGAACGTATATAAGATAGATGACTTTATCAAGATTCTTAAGACACTTATATATGCCTATGCCATTTGCCTTGTACTGCAACAGCTATGTATTCTTGTCGAAATAAGATTCATGCCCATAATAAACCTTATGGGGTTCAGTTATTATGGATTATTCCGGTTGAACACACTTGCAATTGAACCGTCGCATGCAGCCCGTTTGCTTACAGTTTTCTTCTATGGATTGTTGAAACTGAGTCAATACAAGAATGAAGGATACCCTTTGACTGTGCACGAATTATGGAGCGAGCACAAATGGGCTATAATAGCCTTTCTATACACAATGATATGTATGGGTAGCGGAACTGCATTTGTATGTTTA
>JAEIGA010014537.1_pt1 | contig 11981 bp, 7 predicted proteins | sample 9270691 | NCBI WGS metagenome assembly JAEIGA01 (sample SAMN17057246, study PRJNA624740) | gut metagenome | biome: biome; isolation source: fecal sample | host: Bos grunniens | place: China: Xizang | collected 2019
CACTTCTATCTTCGACGCTAAGGCTGGTATCCAGCTCACTGACACATTCGTGAAGGTAGTTTCTTGGTACGATAACGAAATCGGTTACTCTAACAAGGTTCTCGATCTCATCGCACACATGAAGAAGGTTAACGGTTAATCCATCTTAACCCCTTATATTTGAGGATGCAGTTTTATGCTGCATCCTCTTTTTTTGTTTTATCATAGTTTGGGAGCAAATGTAAGATAGTGTGGAAACCACCGTTTGGAGAGAGAAAAAATAATCGGGAGATAGTAATCAGCACTTACGATTCGGGAGATAGTTTGAAATATTCGGGAGATAGTTTGAAATAATATGGAGATAAATTTTGTAGTTAGTAATTAGTAGTTGGTAGATTGCGTACTGATATTCTGGAAGGTAACTACTCCAGGCAATGAGGGGCGCTTTTTTTGTTTTTATAGGCAATTACAGGGCGATTACAAGAATTTGCGCTCGGGGTGGTAGGTTAAGGTATTTTTTTTATTATATATATTATTATATATATAAACATATTCAACCTTACTTACTACTGTCTAAAAAGGGTAGAGGGGAAATCTTTGTAATCGCCCTGTAATCGTTTTTTTTAGACGGCTCTAAAAAGTTGTTCTCGGTGCGCATAATTATCTACTATTTTTAAAGCTTTATAACCTTGTTAACGAAGTAAATAAAAAGCATGACATGCGTAATTGTGCGAACCAACATTGCATGTCATGCTTATAGTTTTACTTTTCAATCAGTGCTACGGCATAAGCGGAGATGCCCTCTTCACGGCCTGTAAATCCGAGCTTTTCGGTGGTGGTGGCCTTTATGCTGACATCGTCGGTGGTGATGTCCATTAGCGGAGCAAGCACTTCTTTCATCGCCTCTACATGGGGATTGATTTTGGGGCGTTCTGCGCAGATGGTGGCGTCGATGTTTCCGATTTTATACCCTTTCTCTTTAAGGAGTTCAGTCGTGCGACGGAGGAGTATCTTGCTATCGATGTTGTGAAACTCACCTGCTGTATCGGGGAAGTGGTAACCGATGTCGCGCATGTTGGCTGCGCCAAGTAGGGCGTCGCAAATGGCGTGAATCAATACATCGGCATCACTATGCCCCAGGAGACCGAGGGTATGAGGTATCTTTATTCCGCCGAGCCAAAGGTCGCGACCCTCTACAAGGCGGTGGACATCAAAGCCCATTCCTATGCGTATCATAAAAGTGAAAGATTAAAAGGTGAAGGGTTGAAAGTTAATCCCGCTTTCCGGTTTTTATACTCCGTTTTTTAGTATCCAAACATGTCTCGGAGCGCATCAAGTTCGAAGGAGATACTTACGCGCATAGTTTGGTCAAGTGGGTTAGAGGCTTCGGTGGCGATGGTGTAACCCGCGTCAATGTTAATGACATTCATGCGGAAACCTGCTCCGACTGCGTAGTATTTGCGGTTACCCTGCATTTCGCTTTCGTGGTGGTAACCTGCGCGGAGGAAGAACTTGTCGTTGTAGCAGTATTCAGCCCCTACGCTCCATTGGATTTCTTCGAGTTCCCCCTTAAATCCGCGTTCACTATCACCGAAACTCTTGAAGATGCCGGAGATGGATGATACATCGTAGTAGTCAGTCTTGAGGCGCTCTTGATAGTCGGCTTCTTCTTCGCCTTCTAATTTAAGGGGCATAGAGGGCACGAGGAGCTTGTTGACATCGGCAGAGAAACTGATGCGGTTGTACTCATCAATGGGCACGAGCAACGAAGCACCGAGGCGGAGGTTGGTGGGGATGAAGTAAGAGTAATCATCGCCATAACTGATTTTAGAACCGATGTTTGAGATGTTTAACCCCAAACCTAACTGACACTCGCGCTGACCGATGAGGACATAACTCTGATTGTAGGCAGAGATGTCGGCAGCAAAGGCTGAACCTGGCTTCACATTGTCGTCGTAGTGGCCCGAGAGGTCGGAATAGATGTAGCGGAGGGCCACACCTGCCGAGAAGGTTTCTGAAAGCATGCGTGAGTAAGCTACATCGACCGCCATTTCATAGGGCTTGATGGTCATGTCGCCCGCTTCCGTCATCACTTCACCCAGCGAGAAGTAGCGCAATGAAGCCGAAACTGCCTGATAGTCGCCAATGCGGTAATAACCAGCGGCATTGAGCAAGGCAATATCATTGGTGAGTTGGCGCAACCAAGGGGTGTAGTTGATGGCAAGTCCAGAGCGCGAGATGGTGAAGGGATACTTCGCTGGGTTCCACGCCTGTGAATTGACATCAGGGTCGGTGGCCGCACCGAGGTCACCCATTGACGCCGCACGCGCATCGCCTGCAATGCTTTGCGACACGACGGCGGTCATGACGGGATTGAACTGATCTTTTATATCATCTTGTGCGCAAAGGGGAAGGACGCAGCAAGAGGCAAGAAGCATGAGTTTAGACTTCATAATGTTAGGTTATGAGGATGAGGATTGGAGTTGTTGAATCGTCGAGTGTTCATGAACTCAAGTCATCAAGTGTTCAAGTCTATCGGGTAATCATTTGATTTAATTGCCTACAATTACGAGGCGCTCACCATTCATCTCTTCACTTCCAGCGGGTGAACTAATCGTTGCGCGGAAGATGTAGATGCCCTTTGGAAGGGGGACGCCTGCAGTGCTGGTAAGATTCCAACGCTCTGTGGCATAAGTGGTGGTGAGGGGGTGACTTTTCTCCCACACTTTCTGACCGTTCATAGTAAACACTTCAAAGGTAAGCGTGCCTCCGATGTGTGCTTCAGATGTATTTGCCACAAATTGAGTGTAGGTGCGCGCGGGGTTAATGGCAGCATAGAGGCGCTTGCTTTGTTGTGTTGCCGTTCCTACAACTAAATCAAGAGTTGATGTTGAGGAATTGTTGTTGTGGTCCCAAGCACGGAAGGAGAGGGTGTGACGACCAGGTGAGAGGTTCTCTAATTGGTAGCTGACGGTACCCTCCTTGTATGAGCCAAAGTCATAGGCAAAGTAATCGTTGAGCACAATCAAGTTGTTGGTTTGATTGTCTATTACCAGTTCTATATCGTGACCAAGACTTGTGCCTGTCGCGTTGATTCCGGATTCGTCGGAAAGTTTGGCGATAAAGAGCGGATTACTATTTGTAACACCACCATTGGGGAATTCAGCCTCGTTCAGATAGAGGAAGATTTGTGGTCCTACAGAGTCGGTATTGATTCCTTCTTCGGTGCCATTTAGGTGGAAAGCTTCGCTCAACCCGCGTGCTTCCTTTTGCCCATCATGATTCACGGCATAGAGTGAGAGACGCCCGCAATCGGTGCTATAACTAATGTCGCGAGGGATGGGGATATAAATATTGAAACGACCATTACGGATGGAGTCGCTACCGTTAAACACAATCTTCGTACGTTCAGAGTAAGTAAAGGCTTCGTCTGCCACATTGCCGCTATTGCGACATGTAAGATTTTCTACCTTATCGTAGAGCGTTGCCGTGAGAATGCCAGAGAAGTCAGCCTCATTTTCAATATATCCTGAAAAAGTAGCAATAGAACCGGCTTTCAACTCACGGTTTTCTCCATCCATAACCTTTGTGCCATTGATGGAGTCAACAATGATGTTTAGGGTAGGTTGCATCAAGCGGAGTGCAGGGTCGCCGGCAACGATGTATTTGAGTTTGTTAATCGTGCGGTCTTGTGCTGAAGTGATAAGCTTATTCTTTGCAATGCGCAAAGCGTCACCAAAGGTGTTGTATGAACCATCGGCATTGCGTTTGACGAGGGCTTCGCAGAAGGCTACATTGAGCGCGTTGTTTTCGGTAGCATACACGGCACGCGAAGCACACATAAAGGCTACGGCACCGCCTTGAGGAGCAAAGAGGGCTTGACGACCGAAGTCGTTTTTCTCTTGATCGTAGGGAAGAATTTCACATGAGGCAAGTACCCAAATGGGGAGCGCTTTAGAGGTGACTGTTTCCCAATCTGATGCCTCGAAAATGTAAGAGTGAGAGATTTGCGCAGGACTTCCGTGTCCGCTATAATTAAACATCAGCGCACCACGCTTAATCTCCTCCGTCAAGACCTCTGTGGCTTTTGGGAAACGATAACCCGTAGCGGTCATTTCGCGTTCATAGTAGTCGGGATAGATGCGGCGGATGTTGAGTTGGTCGTTACTTGCTGTACTTAAGATATTAGCTGTGCGCTCGGCATCTTCCATGTGGGCGTTTTTATCACCAACATCAGTTGTACGAGGAGCATCACCAATCATTACGATGCGGTTTTTCCAACTTCCTGTTTGCTGGTTTTGCAAGTATGCGATGGACTTGTCGACAAGTGTCTTTGCATTTGTCACATTGTTGCATACGAAACGACCGATGCCGAGGTCAACCTTCTCGGTCTTGAGATTGCTACCTTCGCCATCATCCAAGAGTCCGAAATAATCGTCACTGGGGTAGGAGACAATATCACCAATTACATTTTCGCTTTGTGAATCGTAATAATCGTTGTCTTCATACACCAAAAGGTAGTCTTGGGGAGAGCGCGACTTCCACGCAGTTGTCACCATGCGGTTATCGAAAGTACCATCTCCGAATAAGAGCAAGTAACGCGGCATTTCAGCGTCTGTGGTTGCATTGTCGTACAACATCTTCAAGTAACGACGAATGGCGGTTGCATCGGGGGTTCCAGAACCAAATTCGTTGAATATTTGATGTTGACCAACGACTTCAACTTTCAGATTACTATAAAGTCTGTGTGCTTCAGCCAAACGATTAGCCTCGTCGTTATACTTACCACTTTCGGGAGTAACAATCACCATTTGCACACCTTTATGTGCATGCAAATTTTGGTTTTCTACTGCTCCGATATAGGTGGGTGTTGCGTAGCTCTTATCGGTGTTTACAACGATGTAGCGGTGTTTCCCATTAAGAGCAACAGCCGTGAGTGTGGTGGCGTCTAACTGTGTGGAGCAACGCGTAATTGTCCCTGTATTCTCGTCCAATCGCCACACCTGCGTAGCGTTGGTTGCGCCCTCCACGCTTAATGCAATGGCGCTTGAATTTGTTGGGGTTGGTACAAAGGTGAAAGCGGTGCCCGTTGCAGAAAGTTTTCGTGTGTAAGTCAAACTCAAATAGTTGAGTCGCGCATCTCTTCCTGCTGATGTAGTAAACTTAATAGGCGTTGTTTCTGCGATGTCTTCAAGCGTATATGTTTGACGCTTGTCTATCGCCTTCTCATGCTCGCGACAATAGTGAATGCTGAAGCGTCCGAGGGTGGTTTCTTCATGCGTAACGAGTACTTCAGTGCTTGACGCGGTATTTGATGCCGAGAAAGATAATTCCAATGCCGCAGAGCCGCTTACAGCGTCAGGAGTCTTTAATGTATAAGTCTTGGTATTTCCTGTTGCAAAATTGTAAGCATCATAGAATTGTCGGCCGCCTTCATACCAGGCAAATTCATCCTTGTCATAGACAACATGATAGGGCACTTCACTCACGGTCTTGGTGGTTGTGCACACACCATCTTCTTCAAGCGACAAAGGAGCTTCGCCTTCAGTGATGAAGTAATAAGAATAGGAAGAGTAGGGGTTTGTCTCGTGCTTCCATCGTTTTCCAGAATTGTTCCAAGTGCGTCTTACTACACCATCGGCGAAGAAGAGAATTTTGTCATCCGAACGGAATGCCGCTACCTCATTGAGATCATCAATGTGGGATGTGTTCGCATCATAAAGTTTCTTTGCTTGCGGTAATCCTCCGTAACCATAAATCTTGATGCGATTCAAATCGGTGAATCCCCACTGTTTGATGAGTGATTGCGAGAGTTGATAAACGCCCTCTTCAGTCACGGCAATTTTCACCCATTTACCTGATGCAAGTACTGAGTTGTCTGCATAGCGTTCTTGCTGACTCGTGCGCACTTTTGAAGCGAGTGTTGCCTTGGGGCGAGTACTTACTCGAATGCTTGTCAGTCTTACCCATTCTCCATTTTTCTTTAGGAAAGGAGCAAATGAAACTTCAATCACATCTCTCTTGCGCTCCATTCCGTAATGTGTCAGCACATCCAAGCGTTCTGAAAGGGTGATTCGTGCTTGTTTTAGTTTCTTTATCTCTTTGTTTGTCAGTTTTTTATATTCAGGATATTCTACAAATACTTCAGTATTCTCTGCTGATTGTCCTTGAGCGAGTTTAATCTGCGTGCTATACATCGGAAGCACCTCGTTCACGGGATAATCCTGTGGACTAAGTGTCTCAAACTCTTGGGCAGTAGCACCAAAAGAGCATAGAAGTAAGAGGAGTATGGCGAAGAATGACTTCATTTGTGCATTAACTATTTTACATTGAATTGGAGCACTTTTTCTGCGCCCAACCATCCCGTAATCTTATCATTTATAACTACGGCTTGTGGCGGAGTGGGGCTTCCGGTGAAGATAAGGTCACCTTGGCGCAAAGTGTAGTGCTTGCTAACTTGTGCAATGACCTTGTCTATATGATTGAGCATCATGCTTGACACGCCTTCGAGAATCTTGGCATCGCCGTTGAGAATGGAAAACTGAATGTCGCCGGGCAATGGTTGGAAGTGCAGATTAACTCCAACTTCTTCCTCCGATGGCGCTTGTTGCTTGGGGGCATACAAGGGAATCATCTTCCCTATAGCGGCTGCTCCATCAAAACCGACGGCAAGGTCCCAAGGACGCTGTGCGGTTGCTAATTCTTGGCGCAGATTTTCAGCCGTGAAAGTTGCACCAACTGTTACTGCATCATAGTAGCGGTGGGCAAATCGCTCTGAAATAGAGCGTCCCAAACGACAGATGCGTACCACCAAATGGCCTTGAATGGTGCACGGATCGGCAAAATCGGGAATAAAGAAGGGTTTACCATCCTTTAACAATGCCGTATCAGGCAAGGTGTATACATCAAGTGCTTCTTTATTTAACGCAGTAGAGGGGTAATTATTGTACAATACGATTAGTTTCATAGTAATATTAACTTTTATAACTATGCAAAGGTACAACTTTATATAAAAACAATGTGCGCGACTCGTTGTTAAATGTATTTAAATCGGACGAAGCATGTGTGCTCATCTATGTTTCTTTCATGGAATTGCGTTCTATAAGTTATGATTCGTAGAATGATAACTTACAAAAAAGAGGATGTGCCATTCTGACACACCCTCACTATTCAGTTTAATCCATTTGTATTGGACAATCTAATTGGGAGTTTTATGCAAGTTCGTTACGAACTACATTACCCATTGCCATAACAAAAGTGAGTTCCTGATTCTTGTCGAACATGATGATGTCAGCATCCTTGCCCTGTTCAAGTGAACCCTTTCTGTCATAAATACCCATAATTTTTGCGGGAGTTTCGCTAATCATACGGCACGCGTCAGCCATGGGGATGTCTGCTTGCTGCACACAAGTGCGCACAAGGCGATCCATTGTAGCTATACTACCAGCAAGAGCAGAGCGGTCTGCCAATTTACAAACGCCGTCTTCAAGCACTACGCGGGGGTCAAATGCTGCATCAGAATCTGCTGCTGCACATGCCAAAGAGTCGGTCACAAGAGCAGTGCGCTCAACACCCTTAATCTGATAAATCATGCGTAGCATTACGGGAGGCACGTGGATACCGTCGGCAATCATTTCAACGGTCATATTTTCTTCTGCAAAGATACTTTCTACGGTGCCTGCTTCCTTAAACTCGCGGTTCTTGTAAACAACAGGCATAGCGTTGTAGAAGTGTGTCGCGTGTGTCATACCCGCTTCGTTTGCTGCCCTTACATCAGCGTAAGTAGCCTTTGTGTGCCCGATACTGGGAAGCACACCATGAGCCTTACATGCCTTGATGAAATCAACTGAACCTTCAAGTTCGGGCGCAGCATCCCAACGCTTTAAGCACTTTGTGAGACCAAGGAGGTGCTCATACTCTTCCTTAACGGGCGCCTTAATCCATTCAGGAATCTGTGCACCAGCCATCTTGATGTTGAAATAGGGACCTTCAAGGTGCAAACCCATGATGGGAGAGTTGGGTTCTGCCATGAGTTTTTCAGTAGTCTTCAATGCTGCCTCAATCATGGGGACAGTAGAAGAAGAAAGCGTGGGGTAGATAGCAGTTGTACCATAGTGAAGGTGCGCATTAACTGCAACACGGAAAGCTTCTTCTGTGCCTTCCATAAAGTCGCGACCGCCACCACCATGAACATGGAGCTCAATACCACCAGGCACTACATCACAACCCTTTGCGTCAATAAGTTCTGCTCCGCAAACGGGAAGGTCTGTGTTAATCACATTTACAATCTTATTGCCTTCAACGAGCACACTGCCGTTTTCAAGCCATCCTTGTGGAGTAAGGATGCGACCATTTACGATTTGCTTCATTTTCTATGAGTTTTTAAGTTACGAATTTTCTGTATGAGTTTCTCTGCAACAAAATTAGGCATTTTTCCCGAACCAACATATTTTTCTTTTTAAATTTGCATATTGAGAGCAATAATATAGTGATTTACAGGTTCTATATTAGGTCTCAAAGTCAATACTTTTGACTTCGTTCTCAAAAATCACATCTTACGAGTCTTACGACTTGAATATTACATATGAAAGAAAAATATATATCACTGCTTTCGCTACTGATTGTCGTCGTGTTGATGGTGGCATGCGGTAGTGCAACAAAGAGCATTAAAAAGGCTCGTGAAGCCCTCAACCGCGGTGAGTATGAATTGGCGGCAGACTATTATAAAAAGACCTATAAGCGCATACCTCCCAAGGAGCGTAAGTGGCGTGGCGAGGTTGCTTTTACTATGGGTGAGGCATACTATAAGTATGGTAATGTGGCGCGCGCCATCGGAGCATACAAAAATGCAGAACGCTATAAGTATAACGATACTTTGGTGTTCCCAGTATTGGGGCAATTAAGTGCTCAAATGGGTAATTATAAGGAAGCGGCGGATTATTTGTCAAAGCACATGAGTTTGATGAATGATTCCTCTGAATCAAAACTTAATTACTATTGGGCAAAGCGTGCCGTAGATTTTAAAAACGAGGGTTCTGCTTATACTGTTAAGTTAGAACGCCTGTTTGCGTCAAGCAGATCAGACTTTTCGCCTATGTATGGTAATACTGATGGTGATGAATTGTATTTTACAACCACCCGTAATCAAGCCACGGGTGATGAGTTGAGCAACATTACGGGGATGAAAAACGGAGACATCTTCCGTGTGAAGAAAGATGAACGCGGCAAATGGAAGGTACCTGAACTTGTTGAAGGAGGCCTTAACACGCCTCTTGACGAGGGCGCTTGTTGCTTCTCACCTGATGGTAGTAAGATGTACTTGACCGTATGCCCCACAGATCCCGAATATCCACGTATGGCGGAGATTTGGGTATCAAATCGTAGTGATGCTTCGTGGAGCAAGCCCTCAAAACTCAAACTTACGGATGACACCTTGAGTTCGTATGCTCACCCTTGTGTTTCTGCTGATGGAGGTTGGCTTTACTTCACATCTGATATGCCAGGCGGATTTGGAGGTTACGACTTGTGGCGCACTCGGATGGACGGTTCGGATATTGACGTTGTTGAAAACCTCGGCGCATCTATTAATACGGCGGGGAATGAAATGTTTCCCACGTTTAAACCTACGGGTGAATTGTATTTCTCATCCGATGGTAGAGGTGGGTTAGGGGGGCTTGATTTGTTTTCTGCTTTAGAGGATACCGTTACCCATGAGTGGAAGGTTTTACATCTTTCTGCACCAATAAATTCTAACGGCAATGATTTCGGAATGACTTTTGAGGGATTCCATAATCGTGGATATTTCACCTCTTCACGCACCACGGGAGGGCGCGGATGGGACAAGATTTTTAGTTTCTCATATCCTGAAACCACTCAAACCGTTAAGGGATGGATTTATGAAGTAGATGGGTATGAATTGCCCGAGGCGGTGGTTTATATTGTCGGAAGTGATGGAACAAATACTAAATTGGGAGTCCTTCCTGATGGTTCATTTGAAACAAAGGTTAATCCCGCTGTTGACTATGTCTTTTTGGCTTCATGTAATGGCTATCTTAATACAAATAATCAGTTGACAACCGACACTATTTCTACTGATTATCAGTATGTTTTACAATTCCCATTGGCATCTGTTTCAGTACCTGTGCTTGTAAGAAATGTCTTCTTTGAATTTGATAAGGCAGACATTACGCCTGAAAGTGCTACAGCACTTAATCGTTTAGTTTTAATGCTTCAAGATAACCCGCAGATAACCATTGAATTATCGGCGCATACAGACAGTCGTGGTCGTGATGAATATAACCAACGATTGTCTCAGCGCCGTGCTGAGTCAGTAGTGAATTATCTAATAGAACAAGGTATTGAAAGCGAGCGTCTTACTCCTGTTGGTTATGGTGAAGCTTTACCTAAAGTCGTTAATAAGAAACTTACAGAGTCGCATCACTTCCTTAAAGAGGGAGATGTCTTGACCGATGAGTTTATCGAAAAACTCACTCCTGAGCAACAAGATAGTTGTCATGCTCTTAATCGTAGAACTCAATTTAGAGTGTTGCGTACAACATATAGTCCTTCTAAGGTTTCAGAGAATTCAGAAGAAAGCTCAGAAGAATAATCAACATCTAATCCTTAACAATCCCTAAAAAAACTTCAAGTTTTAAATTTGGTTGGGTTGGACTGGAATCAGGATTATGTTTAATTAAGATTGAGAGGAAATACTCTTTCGTTAAGAATTCAAGAAATTTTGAGTGCTGACTTAATTTTATGAGTTGTAATTCTAATTTTGTGCGTTATGAAGTTTTAACAGCGGAAAAGAAATAGTATCTTTGCAACAATTATGAAAAAAGGCACTATACTACATATCATCCTATTGACGCTTGTTTGCTTTCCTATATTTTGTGATGCACAAATAGTGAAAGGAAATTTTGATCGAATACAGCGTGGAAATTTTAACCCTGGGTACGAGAATCAAGGGTCAAGATGGAATGAAATCACAGAAGATACGCTTGGGACGACTTCAAAAATTGGTGTTCCTGAAGGCATTTATGCCTGGCGTGTAGATCCCACTTTTGGAGACATCGTGCTTGCTTCTATTGACACCTTGCAACACACCTTTCAGAATCAAGGCGCAACAAAGGGACTTTACGGCGGTTTTTTAAGCACGGGTAACTTAGGAGCTCCGAGAAATTCACTCCATTTGACACATAAGCAGTATAAGGACTGGAATGAGCAATTTATGTTCATGACCCCTTATGATTTCTTTGTAGAGCGCGCTTCTAATCAGTTGTTTACTAACACTAAGTCGCCCTTCACAAACATCACCTATCACGAATGTGGTGACAAGGAGCATGGTGAAGACCGAATTACGGCGCTATTTGCTGTCAATGCTGGTAAGAAAATCGGTTTAGGATTTAATCTTGACTACCTTTACGGACGCGGTTATTTTCAGAGTCAAAACACGGCGCATTTTAGAAGCGACATTTACGCTTCATACATTGGTGACCGCTACAATGCCCATTTGGCATATCGCTTACATTACTTGAAGACCACTGAAAACGGCGGTCTTGAGGATGATAAGTACATTACAGAGCCTGAATCATTCTCTACGAACTACGAGACTTGGGACATGCCCACTAACCTATCCAAGACTTGGAACAAGATGAATGTTAATTCTTTGCTTTTCACACAAAGAATAAATATTGGTGGTACTGGTGTAAAAAATGATTCCACTGCAACCGATAGTCTTGCGAAAAATGATGTTGTGAAGCAGACAATTCCACCTTTGACGCTCTCACACTCCGTGCAGGTGGACCATGACAATAGATCGTTCTTGAGTAATTTCATTTCTAATGAGTTAAATACGAAGTACTTCAAGGATTATTTCTTTGCTAGCGACTCTGCGGATGATAAAACATCCCACTTTGCGGTTCGTAACACCATCGCATTGGAATTGAATGAGAAGTGGAAAAAATGGTTGCGCGCTGGTGCAAGACTCTATTTCACTCATA
>JAEIGA010014538.1_pt1 | contig 11981 bp, 7 predicted proteins | sample 9270691 | NCBI WGS metagenome assembly JAEIGA01 (sample SAMN17057246, study PRJNA624740) | gut metagenome | biome: biome; isolation source: fecal sample | host: Bos grunniens | place: China: Xizang | collected 2019
CCATTGCAATAATGCAGCAGATGGACGAACTACGTGCAGAATGGGGAATAAAGTACCCAAACGATTTGAGACAGCTTTAAATTCAAGGTAATAGTTATTTATAAAACCTGTATATTTAACCATTTTTGAATATCGTTTACTTGCTTCTAATTTGAAGTTGGTGTACTTTTGCAACAATTATGGAAAAAAGAGTTTACGATTTTACCAACATCCCTTGCCGATTTGGAACCAATTCCCTGAAATGGGACGGATTGGAAAGCAGATATGGTCATAAAGACCTGCTTTCTATGTGGATAGCCGATATGGATTTCTGCACCCCACAGTTTATTATAGATGCATTGCAAGATAGATTGCATCATGCCGTATTGGGATATTCAATGCCCGGAGAAGAGTGGAGCAAAGCCATAATCAATTGGGTCAATGACAGATACAACTGGAAAATTGAGAACGATTGGTTAGGATTTATCCCGGGAATTGTAAGAGGTATTGCATTTGTAATCAAAACATTTACAAATCCAAACGATAAGGTGATGGTGATGTCGCCTGTATATCATCCTTTTTTCCATGTAGCAGAAGACAACGGACGTCAACCCGAATATTGTCCTTTGATAATAAAGGACGAAATTTACTATATAGATTTCAATCTTTTTGAGGAGAAAGTAAAGAACTGCAAAGTGTTTATTTTAAGTAATCCTCATAATCCCGGAGGTCGTGTATGGACCAAAGAAGAACTTCAACAGATGGCATCTATCTGCCACAAACACAATGTAATAGTCATATCGGATGAAATCCATGCAGACCTTACATTAAAACCATACAGACACTATCCGTTTGCTACAGTAAGCAAAGAGGCTGCAGAATGCAGCATCACCTTTATGTCGCCAAGCAAGGCATTCAACACACCTGGAATTATATCGTCATACAGTATTGTCCCAAATGACAATCTGCGCGCAACATTCAACAGCTATCTTACTGCCAGCGAACTAAATCAAGGCAATCTGTTTGCCTACATTGTTCCTGTTACTGCATACTCTGAATCAGGTAGTGATTGGTTGGAACAAGTATGCTCATACATATCTGACAACATTGATTTTGTAGATAAGTATCTTACTGAAAACATGCCAATTATAAAGTTTATACGCCCTATGGCATCGTTCCTGATATTTTTGGATTGCAGAGAATTGAATCTGTCTCAACCGGAATTGGAAAATCTGTTCATAGAAAAAGCGGGATTGGCACTAAACACAGGAACTATGTTCGGTCCTGAAGGAAAAGGCTTTATGCGTATGAACATAGCCACATCCCGAGCTACCATAAAAGAGGCGCTCGACAGAATCAAAGCTGCAATAGAATAGGGGAATCAATCTTCCAATAGGTCAGGGCGCAATCTTTTGGTACGTTCCAATGATTGTTGCAGTTCCCATTCACTTATTTTAGCCTGATTTCCGGACAACAGAATCTCCGGAACCTTCCAACCATTGTACTCTGCCGGTCTAGTATATACCGGTGGAGCCAACAGGTTATCCTGGAAACTATCAGAGAGTGCCGATTGTTCATCGCTCAGCACACCCGGAATGAGTCTCACTATACTGTCAGCCATTACTGCTGCAGCCAGTTCACCGCCTGTCAGAACGTAGTCTCCAATACTTATTTCTCGTGTGATAAGATGTTCTCTTATACGATAATCTATACCCTTATAATGACCGCATAAGATAATGATATTCTGCATCATAGACATCTCATTTGAAACCTGTTGATTAAGTGTCTGACCATCGGGAGAAGTATAGATTATTTCATCATATTCACGTTCTGCCTTAAGCGCAGTTATCAACCTGTCAATAGGTTCAATTTTCATCACCAAACCTGCACAACCGCCAAAAGGATAATCGTCGGTTTTATGATGTTTATCGGTAGTATAATCCCTAATATCATGCAGATGAATTTCTGCCAATCCAGCCTTTTGAGCTCTTGCCATCATTGAACAATTAAAGAAGCCCTCTAACATTTCAGGGAACACTGTTAGTATATCTATACGCATATTATACATCTTTTTGTTTGCGACTGCGAAGTTAGTGTAAACAGCGGTAAATTAAAGCAGCATACCACAAATTTTTGCCAAAAAAAGAGTAACTTTGTCCGCAAAGTAGAGTGAATTAATGGATAGCAGGAAGAGAATATTAGAACTACGTGAATCTTTACATAGACACAATTACCTTTACTATGTAAAGAATGCTCCTGTCATTTCCGATTTTGAATTCGATGCACTCATGCACGAACTGCAAGATCTGGAGATGTTCTATCCGGATATGTATGACAAAAATTCGCCTACACAACGTGTTGGAAGCGACATATCAGTAAAAGGTGGTTTTGCACAGGCAGAACATAAATATCCCATGCTGTCATTGGATAACACCTATTCAGAGGCAGAAGTAGCCGATTTCTTTGGCCGCGTATCGGATCTGCTAAACGAACCTTTTGAAATCTGTTGCGAACTTAAATACGATGGTCTATCCATATCGTTGCTATATCAAGATGGTCATCTTACACAATCCACTACAAGAGGTGACGGAGTGAAAGGCGATATTGTTACAAACAACGTTAAGACCATTAAAACCATCCCGTTAGTACTTACAGAGGGAAATTATCCGCAAGAGTTTGAAGTTCGCGGAGAGATTCTTATGCCTTGGACATCGTTTGAAAAACTAAACGAAGAGCGAGCAAGAGAAGATGAACCACTGTTTGCAAATCCACGTAATGCAGCGTCAGGTACTCTAAAACTACAAAATTCAGCAGAAGTAGGCAGAAGAAAGTTGGATGCATACCTATATTATATGCTTGGCGACAATCTTCCATACGACGGACATTATGAAAATATGATGTATCTTGCAGATTTGGGCTTTAAAGTTACGGAACATATAAAGAAATGCTCCACTCTGCAAGAGGTAATGGATTACATTGCATATTGGGACAAAGCAAGAAAAGACCTGCCTGTAGCAACCGATGGAGTTGTACTAAAGGTAAATTCATTGCGTCAGCAATTAAACTTGGGTTATAAAGCCAAATCACCACGCTGGGCTATAGCATATAAGTTCCAGGCAGAAAAAGCTCTGACCAGACTAAACGGAGTGTCATACCAGGTAGGCAGAACAGGTGCCATAACACCGGTAGCAAATCTGGATCCGGTACAGTTGTCCGGCACAACAGTAAAACGCGCTTCACTGCACAACGCAGACATAATAGAGAACCTGGATCTGCATATAGGCGATATGGTATATGTAGAAAAGGGAGGAGAGATTATCCCCAAAATAACAGGCGTAGATTTAGATTCCCGCACATTCATGATGGGCGATAAAGTGGAGTTTATAAAATACTGTCCTGAATGTAAAACCAAACTTATAAGGTACGAAGGAGAAGCTGCTCATTACTGTCCCAATATAAATGGATGCGCTACCCAAATAAAAGGAAGAATAGAGCATTTTGTTGGCAGAAAGGCTATGAATATTGACGGAATGGGTCCTGAAACAATAGACAGCTTTTTTAGTGTGGGGCTTATAAACGATATTTCAGACCTGTACAACCTTAAAGTAAAGGATTTATATCGTTTAGAACGAATGGGTATTAAATCTGCTGAAAATCTGATAAATAGCATTGAGAAGTCCCGCAATATCCCTTTCGAAAGAGTGCTATTCGCACTTGGAATACGTTTTGTAGGGGAGGTTGCTGCAAAAAAATTGGCTAAAGCCTTCAAAAACATAGACAACCTGATGTCTGCCGGATTTGAAGAGTTGGTACAGGTAAACGAAATAGGAAATAAAATAGCTCAGAGCGTAATAGATTTCTTTGCAGAAGAAAAGAACAGAACATTGATAGACAAACTTCGCAATTATGGTTTGCAGTTCTCATTTCCTGAAACTGAAGATGAGATTACAAACAATAAATTAGAAGGAAAAACAATAGTTATAAGCGGTGTATTTGAGAAACACTCTCGCGATGAATACAAAGCTATAATAGAGAATTGTGGAGGCAAAAATTCAGGCAGCATATCGTCCAAAACAAGTTTTATACTTGCCGGCGATAATATGGGGCCATCAAAAAGAGAAAAGGCGGAACAATTAGGAATACCTCTTATAAGTGAAACCGAATTTTTGACAATGATTGAATAACCTGAAAAAATAATATATAAACAATGAACAACGAAAACCCTTTTATGGGATTAGGTGTAGCATTAGTAACACCATTTACAGCTAACGGCAGCATTGATTGGGAAAAATTTGCCGAACTAATTGAGTTCCAGATTGAAAATGGTACAGATTATCTCTGTATTTTGGGAACCACAGCAGAAACCCCTACATTGACAGACGATGAAAAACTAAAAATAGTACAGAGTGCAATAAAACAGATAAACGGCAGAATACCTATCATGGTAGGTTGCAGTTCTAATTGCACAGCAGCTGTACTAAATCAGATTAAACAGTATGAAATAGAGGGTGTAGATGGTATCCTTACAGCTGTACCATACTATAACAAACCATCACAAGAAGGTATATATCAACACTTTAAAGCTATAGCAGAAAACTGCAAAAAGCCTATAGTTCTATACAATGTCCCTGGTAGAACAGGTGTCAATATGACAGCTGCCACCACACTGCGTATTGCAAATGAATTTAAAAACGTAATAGCAGTTAAAGAGGCTTCAGGAAATCTGGAACAGTTCAAAGAGATTGTAGCCGGCAGTCCGGAACACTTTAAAGTAATCTCCGGCGATGACGGATTAGCTTTTGAAGCAATGCAAAATGGTGTAATTGGTGTAATCTCTGTTATGGGAAATGCAATTCCAAAGACATTCAGCACAATGATACATCATCTACAGAATAATGAAATAGAAGCAGCAGCAACTACACACGAACAATTAAAGCCATTATATTCACTTCTCTTTACAGAAGGAAATCCTCCGGGAGTAAAAGACCTGATGGCATCTCGTGGTATGATTGAGAATGTTTTAAGATTACCTCTTGTTCCTGTAAGTAAAGCTACTCACGAACAGACTGTAAAGGCCTTTGAAAATATAGTAATATGATTCATAAAAAACTAATATACACTATATTAACATTATGTTGTTTAACTATTACATCGTGTTTTGACAGACAAGACAGAGTAACTGCAGAAACAACAGATTCGTTGCAAGTTGAAGTACCAAATATAAAATGGGGAATCAACATTGACAACTATCAGGTTATAGACAGTGTTATTGGTCGTAACGAACTGCTATCTACCATCTTATACAGATATGGAGTAGGGGGAGCCACCATAAATGAAGTAGAAAAAGAGTCGTTTAACACATACAGCGTAAGAAAGTTACGCGCAGGCAAACCTTATCACATACTTATTCCAAAAACCGATACGTTGGCTTGTGCGGAATATTTCATTTATGATATAAATGCCATAGAATATGCTGTTTACAAGCTTACAGACAGTATCTCATCATATTTGGGAACAATACCTACAGATACAGTTACCAACAGCATATCAGGCAGTATTGAATCGTCGCTGTGGAATGCAATGATTGCAAGTGGAGCTGCTCCTGAACTGGCAGGAACACTATCGGACGTATATTCCTGGACTATAGACTTCTTTGGAATACAACCCAAAGATTCATTTGCAGTGTATTACGAAGAGATTTATGCAGATAGCGTAAGAGTAGGTACCGGCAATATTCTTGCTGCCAATTTCATAACAGGAAACAGGAATCATTTTGCATTCTATTATACATACAGAGAAGATAGAGGAGAGTATTTTGATGAAAACGGACAGAGCCTGAGAAGAGCCTTTCTGAAAGCACCATTAAAATACAATAGAATAAGTTCCCACTTTTCGAACGCAAGAAGACATCCCGTAACCAAGGTAGTCAGACCGCATCACGGAGTGGATTATGCGGCACCATCAGGAACTCCGGTTCATTCAGTTGGTGACGGAACAGTTATTGGTAAGGGTTGGGATTCTAAAGGTGGTGGTAATTTTGTACGCATTAAGCATAATGCCACATACACCACATTATACATGCACTTAAAAGGATTTGCCGATGGCATATATCAAGGCGCCAGAGTTTCTCAAGGACAAACCATAGGATATGTAGGTTCCACAGGTGTATCTACAGGACCACACCTTGATTATCGCGTATATAAAAATGGCACAGCCATAAATCCTTTGAGTATGGATTTACCAGCAGTAGATCCTATAGCAGAAGAGGATATGCCTGCTTATTTAAGCAGTGTAAAAGACTATATGAAACAGGTAGGATTGGAATTCATAGACACACTCTCTATGAATCCGTAATTTTTTACAGAAAAATAGTAAAAAAAGCCTTTAGAGATTTGCTATTACAAAAAAAAGCACTACCTTTGCATCGCTTTTGAGGGGTTCCGTAGCTCAACTGAATAGAGCATCTGACTACGGATCAGAAGGTTACAGGTTTGAATCCTGTCGGAATCACTAGAAAGAGGAAAATCAAATGATTTTCCTCTTTTCTTTTATTGTAAAATCAAGACTTATATTTATCAAGAAAATGTTAATCAAAGAAGCGTTCATTTAGCATTAACAAACCAATGGTAATACCAAATATACTGGAATGATTATCAGATGAACAGAAATTATAGAATACATTACAATTAATCTTACCATACTGAGCCACCAAAGATAATTCCCCCATAAACTGAAGTTTTGTGAAAGGATCTCCAATATATGCCTTTCCATTATCATTCATAATAGGGTAGATCGGCAAAAATGCATACATCTCACTTCTTAAGTGTAATATATTATTAATCAAATATATTGGTTTCAAACCGGCTGCTAAATATGCATTCGACCTGAAAGAGGGATCGAACATAAACTTACTATTCACTGTAGGTTCAAATCTACCGGCTTGCATGATACTTGCCATATAGTTTGACGATAAGTTTCTGGTAGAATAATAAGCGCTTAAATAGTGCCCCAACACCACATTATCAAATAATTTGTTATAACCATCTACCACACCTGATATCTGCAACCAGGATTGCGGTGTAGGTTCCCATTCATCGCTTAATTCATTTCTTGGCTTAAACAGCTCACTCTCTGTGTACATCTGCGCAAACAGAGTCTCTGAATGCCCCGATGTAGGATATTGCAAAGAGTTCAAAGTGCTACCTGTAAATTTTAGAGAAGCACCAATTATATTACGTCTGCTGACATCATATCTAAAATCACTCAAATTAATATTTGAACTTTGGGTGTAATAATCTTTATGATGTGCTGCACCTACAGAGAATACCATTTTATGACTATTCCTAAATGGTCTGGACATCTTGAACTTGGCAAAAAATTCAATCTCTTTGTTAAGAGCAGGATTTAAATCACCTTTAAACAGATAATTAGAACGGAAATAGTTGATATTGTTATATGCAAACTGCGCCTGGAACGATATAGGCACTCTAATTGGTAATTCAATCTGAGTAGTTAATTGAGCATTATTATATGCTTTTCCTATCTGACCTTCCAATCTATACTTAACAGACTGCAAGCCCAATTTCTTATAAGATATAGCACCATATAACTGACTGGTAAAACTTGTAGATAATGCACCACCTATATCAACCATAGGGTTATCGTTAATGTTCACATTCAAATTCAGTGTATATGTAGAGTCTAACTTATTAAATTCTGTTTTAGGGATTATCTCCTTAATAATATCATCGGACATCAGGTAAAAATAACCACGTTTTAACTGCTCATAGTCAAACTCTTCTCCTTTTTCCAGACGGAATCCCATCTTTATATATTCGCTCTGCTCACTATCTTTTGTTCCGGTAACATTTATCTTTTTAAAACGAGCCTGTGGCATATCTTTCTTAAAATCAACACGTTTAGCTTGTAATTCTAAAGTATCTCTTCTGGCCGATACACGCCCCTTAATTGAATCCATCAAATTTATTGTTGCATTATATCCATACGAATAGATTTCATCAAACTTATGAAAATCCAGTAAAGCAATATGATTTAAATCCAACTCTACTTTTATACCCATACTATCCGGAAGATCATAATCACTCTTCTGCATTATCATACTACGTAATTGCCCTACCATATCATAATCGGAAGGAATGGGCTCATTTCCAGATACATTGCAGCCTATTATAAAATCAGGATTGAAATCCTGCACCATAACATCGTAAGGGAAATTATCGTAAATACCTCCATCAAAAGCTAATAGAGAGTCTATTTTTATAGGTTTAAAGACCAAAGGAAAAGACATAGAGGCTCTTACAGCATCACCTAAATCACCCTTGCCCAATACTATTGTTTTTTTGTTATAAACATCTGACGCGATAGCCCTGAACGGAACAAACAGACTATCAAAATCATTGTCACAGGCAGCTGTAGCTGCAGAATATATATCTACAAAGGCTAAATTCATTTGGGTAGGGTTAACCAGACTGTTTGCAGTTGTTCTTACCACCACCATTGAATCTAATGTTGCCAACTCAATTTGAGCCAAAGTGGGGTTTGGTTCAGGCTGTTTATAGTAAAATTGATATCCTGCTTCCAATTTGCCTGTGTACCAACGATTAAAAGCATCAGATTGAATAAGTTCCTCCATCTCTTCAGGAGAATAGCCCATTGCATACAACGAACCTATTATAGCACCTATTGAAGTACCGGTTATATAATCTATAGGTATATTATTCTCTTCCAATGCTTTAATAACACCAATATGCGCAATTCCTTTAGCACCGCCACCGCTAAGTACCAGTCCTACCGTTTCGCCAAAACAGAACTGAATTGACCAAAACATCACGCACAAATATGTCACAAACCTTTTCACGTCTATAAAAGTAGTGCAAAAAAAAGCACCATACAAACTATATGGCGCTTTTTTCAGTATTTTTATTGTGAATTAAATCAACTCAACACTTCTCTTAATGAATGAATTAAGTGCTTCACCTTTAAGCATACCATTCTGAAGAAGAGCTAAATCTATCAATTCGTGAACTACTTTATTACCTGTTGCATAATCGGTATATATAGCCTTTATTGCATCCTCCTTATCTGCAATCTGCTTTTCTACATCTGCCAGTTCATTCTTTTCGGTTTCAGGAATATCTTCCTCTTTTTTACCCTCTTTAGCTTTCTTAAGTTCTGCTGCACGCGCCTGCAAAGCATCCAATTCACCGGACAATGGTTTAACTTTATCATTACAAGCAGCACCGGTTTCATCCATAACTCGCTTTACAAGTTTATGATCCTGGTTGATGATAACAGACATCATATCAGGCAATTCACCATAGAATCCCATACCCGATTGTATAGTTGCCATCTCTTTCATTCTACGCATATATTCGCTGCGGGCAATCATTATAGGAAGTGCATTTTCACCCATTGGCTGTACATTCACATTGAAATCCACCTTTTCCAATTTTGGCATCTGACTGTTAAATACGGTTGTAACCATATTTTCCAAAGAATATTCCAATGTGACAGCAACATTATCTTCTTTAACAATAAGCTTATCTATAGAATCACTGTCAACACGCTGGAAACGTATATTGTTACCAAGTTTCTGCTCCAACATACCAACTATGGCAACATCCAGATTATTGTCCATCAACAGTACATTGTAACCTTTCGCCACAGCTGTTTCAATATAACCATACTGCTCATCCTTATCGTTTGCATACAGATAGATTATATTGCCATTCTTATCGGTCTGGTTTGATTCAATAAGCTTTTTATACTCTTCAAATGTAAAATATTTACCATCAGTATCTTTAAACAGAGCTATCTTTTCCATTTTACCATAGAAATCTTCCTCTGTAAGCATACCGTAGTTGATAAACAGCTTAACATCGTCCCATTTTTCTTCAAATTCTGTACGACTATTCTTAAATATCGCTGTCAGTCTGTCAGCTACTTTTTTGGTAATATAGCCGGAGATTTTCTTAACATTTGAATCGCTCTGAAGATAAGAACGCGATACGTTCAACGGAATATCCGGTGAATCTATAACACCATGCAACAGTGTCATAAAGTCAGGAACTATACCCTCTACTGAATCTGTTACATAAACCTGATTGCAGTATAACTGAATCTTATTCTTCTGTAAATCCAGGTTGCTCTTTATCTTTGGGAAATAGAGAATACCGGTAAGATTAAACGGATAATCCACGTTCAGATGTATCCAGAACAATGGTTCGTCCGACATAGGATACAATTCTCTGTAGAAGTTCTTATAGTCTTCGTCTTTCAGTTCCGACGGAGTTTTTGTCCACAGAGGTTCAACATTGTTTATAATATTGTCCTGATCGGTCTCTACATTTTTACCATCTTTCCACTCTTTCTTTTTACCACAAGCAATAGGTACAGGCAGGAAACGACAATATTTCTTAAGCAATCCCTCAATCTTATTTTCATCAAGGAACTCCTTACAATCGTCATCTATATACATTATAATATCTGTACCACGCTGTTCTTTATCAACCTCTTTTATTGTAAATTCAGGTGAGCCATCGCAGCTCCATTTAATAGCCTGAGAACCATCTTTATAAGATTTGGTAATGATCTCCACTTTGCTTGATACCATAAAAGCAGAATAGAAACCCAAACCAAAATGACCTATAATGGTATTTGCATCATCTTTATACTTTTCCAAGAAATCGTTAGCACCGGAAAAAGCAATCTGATTGATATACTTATCAATCTCTTCGGCAGTCATACCTATACCATTATCACTCACTGTAATGGTTTTCTTATCAACCTTAACACGAACGGTGGCATCGCCAATTTCACCTTTAAATTCACCTTTGGATGCCAAAGTTTTAAGTTTCTGGGTAGCATCAACTGCATTAGATACTATCTCACGAAGAAAAATTTCGTGATCACTGTAAAGAAACTTTTTGATAACCGGAAAAATATTTTCGGTTGTTACTCCAATTGTACCTTTCTGTTTCATACCTCTTGTATCTTAATTATAATCTGTTTTCAGTTTTTATACTCAACTCTTTGTCGCCTTCATTATAGGAGACCACTATTGTATCGCCTAAATTACACTCTTCCTCAATAACCATTTCTGACAATTTGTCTTCAAGATATGTCTGTATGGCACGTTTCAACGGACGAGCACCATACTCTGTACTATAACCCTTGTCTGCCAGGAACGAATAGACTTCCGGAGTTATCTGTAATACATAACCCAAATCTGTTACACGATTTTTCAGTTTATCCACTTCAATGGTAACTATCTGAGCAATAGACTCTTTACTTAATTGATGGAAAGTAATTATTTCATCTATTCTGTTAATAAATTCCGGTGCAAAAGATTTGTTAAGAGCCTTTCTTATAAGTTCTTGTGCAAGCTCCTCTTTACCGGCATCAGAAGAATTAAAGCCAATACCTCTACCAAAATCCTTCACCTGACGCGAACCGATATTAGATGTCATTATAATAATGGTATTTCTAAAATCCACTGTTCTGCCATCACTATCGGTAAGACGACCTTCGTCCATTACCTGCAACAGAATATTGAACACATCCTGATGGGCCTTCTCTATTTCATCCAAAAGAACAATAGAGTAGGGCTTTCTGCGCACCTTTTCGGTTAACTGACCACCATTTTCATACCCTACATATCCCGGAGGAGCACCCACCAAACGCGATACCGCAAATTTCTCCATAAATTCGCTCATATCTATTCGGATCAATGCATCAGAACTGCCAAACAACTGTTCTGCAAGTTCTTTTGCAAGCAGTGTCTTACCTACACCGGTAGGACCCAAGAACAGGAACGTGCCTATAGGTTTGTCAGGATTTTTCAGACCAACTCTACTTCTTCTGATAGCTTTTGTCACCATCTCCACAGCTTGCTGTTGAGCCACCACCTTGGTATTCAAAATGGTTGCCAGCCCTTTTATACGCATTCCCTCTTCCTGAGCTATTTTTTGTACAGGAATACC
>JAEIGA010014539.1_pt1 | contig 11981 bp, 13 predicted proteins | sample 9270691 | NCBI WGS metagenome assembly JAEIGA01 (sample SAMN17057246, study PRJNA624740) | gut metagenome | biome: biome; isolation source: fecal sample | host: Bos grunniens | place: China: Xizang | collected 2019
AATGCGAGTGTAGTTCAATGGTAGAATTCCAGCCTTCCAAGCTGGTCGCGTGGGTTCGATTCCCATCACTCGCTCCAAATGCGCCCTTAGCTCAGTGGATAGAGTGCCCGGCTACGAACCGGTAGGTCGAAGGTTCGAATCCTCCAGGGCGCGCCACAAAAAGAAACACCCCAGACGGGGTGTTTCTTTTTGCTTGTTGGCACTTTTTCACTTCTTCCTTTTATATTTTTGTTTAAGATTATACGCATATATTTCGACATTTTGTTATCAGGGTATTTTATAGGCGTCAATACTTGACAAAAACGCAGGATATGGTATAATAAAAGGGTATGAAAATTTGACAACTTTCACTTTAAAAATCGTGTGAAGGGTGTAAACAAAGGTCATAATTGATATATCGGCTTTTTAGAAGTTAAAAACAAGGAGAAATTAATGTTTTTTAAAAGGATAAGGCAATATGCCGCTGATAATAAATTTTATCTGTCAATGTGCGTTTTACTTTTTGTCGCATTTTTTGCTTTAGCATATATATTCCCATATTCGGGGGATGACTGGGGCTGGGGCTCTGAGGCAGGTGCCGGAAGGCTTGAAAATTGGTTTGATAATTATAACGGTAGATACACTGGCAATATTCTCGTTATTCTTTTGACGAGAAGCCCATTATTCAAGGCTCTGCTCGAAGCTGTGTCACTGCTTCTTATAGTTCTTCTTCCAAAGCTATACACGGGTAGCTCACGCTCAGTAACTCTTAGTTCTCTTGGTGCAATGCTTTTGCTTATAACACCGAGAATGATTTTTCGCCAGGCAATTGTCTGGACCTCGGGATTTGCGAATTACGTGCCCTCGATTCTTATGACTGCATTCTTCTTTATAATTGCGAAGGATGCCTTTGCGGACGAGCTTCCCGAATATTCTGCAAAGAAAACTGTAATTACGTCTATCGCACTCTTTGCGGCAAGCTTCCTTGGTGCGATGTTTATGGAGAACATCACTCTCAATAATATCGTAATGGCAGCTCTTGTTTTGGGGTATACCATTGTAAGGTTCAAAAAAGTGCTTATACCGCATCTTTCTTATTTTGTGGGGAGTGTGGTAGGCGCTATATGTATGTTTACAAATTCCGCATATTTTACCATAAACTCCGGGGAAGATTTTTACAGAGATGTTATCACTTTTGATAATCTCGGAGAAATGATTGCTGACACCGGAAAGGTTATATGCACAAATTTCTTTGAAAATTCGGTCTTTTTATTTATTATATTCAGCCTTTTGCTTCTGCTTGCAACATGGATTTGTTGCGCAAAATCTGATGCTGCGCAGGGAAGAAAAACGGCTTCTCTCGTATCCTTGATTGTTAATTTAGTAGCTTTAGGTCTTATCTATTTCAAATCCCAATATACCGCTTGGAATACCGTGTTTGGAAACGCTAACGCCGGAGTGCTTGTTTTTGGCATAATTGTCATTGTATACTGTTTGTCTGCTCTTGTGAATATAATCGCATCAATAACCGATACGAGAGTTATGCTTACGACGCTCTTGCCTTTGATAAGCGTACCTGTTCAGCTTATTCAGCTGCTTGTTGTAACACCTATAGGTCCGAGAAACTTCTTCCCGACTTATGTTCTTATGATAATGGTTATTGGTGTTCTGTTTAATTACGCTCTTGATTTCTTCAATCCAAGCAGAAATGCTCTTAAACTTATAGCTTCCGCTTGTTTATCTGTATCCTTAGCATCGCTTATTTTTATTACAAGTATATTTACAACTATTCACAGCTATGAGGTGAAAAGGCACGAATACATTAAGCTTCAGCTTGAAGCTGGGTATACCGAAATTGTGGTTTGTAATCTTCCTTATTCTGATTTTATGCAATATCCCAATCCGGAAAACAAATACGCCTTGGTCTCTAATTTCAAGAATTTCTACGGAATTGATAAAGACGTAAAATTCAAGCTTTTAAACCCTCAGAATTTCATTGAATGGACAGTAGAATTTGATAAAGAGGTGAAAAACAAATGATGCTTTCTTTAGTAGTTCCTTGTTACAACGAGGAAGGAAACGTTGAAAAGTTTCTCTCGGAGACTAACCGTGTTTTTGAAGGGAAGGTAGAGAATTATGAATTTGTTTTCGTTAATGACGGAAGCAGTGACGGTACGTATAAAAAATTGAAAAATCTTTATGCTGAAAATTCAAACGTTCAGGTGATTTCCTTCAGCCGTAATTTTGGTAAGGAAGCGGGAATTTACGCAGGTCTTTCAAAAGCCAAAGGGGACTTGGTATGTCTTATCGACGCAGACCTTCAGCAAAGACCTGAGGTTGTCCTTGAAATGCTTGATGTGCTTAATAGCGACGAGGATATCGACTGCGTCACTGCTTATCAGGAAAAGCGCAAGGAAAACAAGCTTATATCCGGAATAAAATCCTTCTTCTATAAAATAATAAACAAGATTTCCGACGTGGATTTTGTGAACGGCGCTTCGGATTTCAGGCTTATGAAGCGTTCTATGGTAGACGCTATACTCAGCATGACCGAATTCCACCGTTTTTCTAAGGGAATTTTCAGCTATGTCGGCTTTAATACGAAATATATACCGTATACGGTTGCCGAGCGCGAGAGCGGTGAATCAAAGTGGAGCTTCGGTAAGCTCTTCAAGTACGCTTTTGACGGAATATTCGCCTTTTCGACGATGCCTCTTAAGATATCCACCTTTATAGGATTCCTCTCTTCGCTTTCCTCGATTATTTATTTGATAGTAGTCGTCATTCAAAAGCTCGCATTCGGTATCGACGTTCCGGGATATGCTACGCTTGTTGTTTTAATCCTTCTTATCGGTGGCATTCAGCTCTTCTGCCTTGGCATTTTAGGCGATTATATTGCGAGGATGTACGTACAGACGAAGCACAGACCTGTTTATATTTTAAAGGAGCATCTTGAACACGATAATGAAGAAGATAATTGAATTATTCGGGAAGCATAGAGAAGCTATTTCATATCTTTTCTTTGGTGTTTTAACCACTGTTGTCAATTTTATTGCGTTCTGGCTTCTTTGTCTTTGGATGAGTGATGAGCTATATCTTGTGGCAAATGCAATCGCTTGGGCGGTGGCTGTGGTCTTTGCGTATATTACCAATAAGATTTTTGTATTTTCCTCAAAATCATTTGCTTTTAGCACGTTAATAAGAGAAATCCCTGAATTTGTAGGCGCACGGGTTTTCAGCTTTGTAATTGAAGAGCTTGGACTTTGGTTTATGGTTGATATTCTCGGATTTTCACAATTCCACCCGGAGATATTCGGCATAGTTATATCAGGTCAGTTTATAGTAAAGGTTATTCTTGCGGTTGTGGTTATTGTTTTGAATTACTTTTTCTCAAAATTCATTATTTTTCATTCGAAAAAATCAAATGTTAAATGTGAAGAGGAAAGTTCTGATAATCCTGAAGAGGAGAATTTATAAATATTTACACCTTTCAAAATGGACTGCTTCAATTTTACAGTGTAAGATTTGTTACAGTGATTTTTGTTGAAGCACAAACTAAATTAACAGGAGGTTTTATGAAATTTACCTTTGTACCGGAATACATATTTAATAATTTTTCTGAAGCCTCTGCTGATTTCTTGGAGTCCATAGGGGTTAGGGGAGTCATTCTTGATATTGACAACACCTTAGAGCCGTATGAAAACGACCTGCCGGGGGAAGCGGTTATCGCTTGGCTGAATTCTCTTTCTGAGAAGGGGATTAAGTGCGCTTTTGTTTCTAACAACGGCAAGGAGCGTGTCGAATTATTTAATAAGGACCTTAATTTGCCGGCATATTATAAAGCAGGGAAGCCCTTTAAGAAAAAGCTGCTTTTAGCTATGAAAGATATGGGTACTGACAAGGAGAATACTATTGCTATGGGCGATCAGGTGTTTACCGACGTCTGGGCTGCTCATAATGCCGGTATAAGAGCAATTCTTGTGCCGCCAATCAACGACAAAAAGGACATTTTGACGAAGTTCAAACGTTGGCTTGAGAGGCCTGTTATTAAAAAATATCACAAGAAAAGAGGTAAGGCGAATTGAAACCACTTTTCGGACCGGGCGGTAACAGTGAGTCCTTTAGGCTTGAAGGATACAAATCTACCCTTGACGCTCCTGTATGGGTAAAGTCAAAAGGACTTGATGCTTACGAATACGAAGCGGGAAATGGGCTTTCAGCAAGTCCTGATATGCTTTATGCGATAGGGCTTGAAGCTAAGAGGGCTGGGATAGCCATGTCATTCCACACGCCATATTTTATATCACTGTCGGGAATTGTTGAAGAAAAACGCTTGAAGAGCCTTGATTACATAAGACAAAGTCTTGATGCGGCGAGGCTGCTCGGTGCAAAAACTATTGTTGTTCATGCAGGGTCGGCTTCTAAAATTTCAAGAGAGGAAGCCATGAAGCTTGCATCCGATACCCTCACAAGAGCAGTTAGCCAGCTTGACACCTACGGCATAAAAATCGGGATAGAAACGATGGGTAAAGAAAATCAGCTCGGCACTTTAGACGAGGTGCTTGAGCTTTGCAAAATTGATTCATCTCTTGTTCCCGTCGTTGATTTTGGACATTTAAATGCAAGGGCTTGCGGCGGAGTTTTTAAATCTGCTGAAGATTATATTAGAGTTTTCGATAAAATAGATTATGCTTTTGGCGGTGATGTGGCAAAAAAACTTCACTGTCACTTTTCGAAAATTGAGTGGACTGAAAAAGGGGAAAAAAGGCATCTTACCTTTGACGACATAACCTACGGTCCTGATTTTGAACCTCTGGCAGAGGCAATTTACAAGGAAGGGCTCTCACCTACGATTATCTGCGAGAGCGCAGGAACGCAGCTTGAGGATGCGCTTCTTATGAAAAAATATTTTATGGAGATTAGCAAATGAGCAAGGTTGAAACATTAAGAAAAGCGATGTCTGATAAGGGGCTTGATGCGGTAGTCGTTTTTGACGAGCTTAATCAAAGATATCTTTCGGATTTTGCATTTACCGACGGATTACTTCTTATAACTATGCAGAGAGCATTTCTCATTACCGACTTCAGGTATTATGAGATGGGAAAAAACAGTGCATCTGCTGATTTTGAGGTTATAATTCCCGATAACCGCCGCGAATTTATCACTAAGACGTTCGAAGAGGACGGTTGCCTGAGAGTTGGTTTTGAGGGCTCATACGTGTCTTACGACAGGTTTTCAGCGCTAAAATATGACTATCCCTCGGTTGAATTTGAAAATATCGGTAACGTTATAGAGCTTCAGCGCATGGTAAAGGACGACAAGGAAATAAAATTTATGCAAAAGGCGCAGGATATTACCGATGCGGCTTTTTCACACATACTTAAGGTTATAACACCCGATATGACAGAAATCGAGGTTGCAGCAGAGCTGGAATATGCTATGCGCAAGGGCGGAGCAGATGGTCTTGCTTTTGAAACTATAGCGGTTTCTGGAGATGCGTCCTCTCTACCGCATGGGACTCCGAGAAACGTTAAGCTTAAAAAAGGCTTCCTCACTATGGACTTCGGAGCAAAATTCGAAGGCTATTGCTCGGATATGACGAGAACCATCGTCATTGGAAAGGCAGATGCCGAGATTAAAAAGCTCTATAATACGGTGCTTGATGCGCAGATGAGCGCTTTGGCATTTTTGAAGTGCGGTGCAGATGCTTCTGATGCAGATAAGGTTGCTCGCGATATTATTGATTCTCATCCGGAATTTAAGGGCACATTCGGTCATTCTCTTGGGCACGGGGTAGGACTTTTTATACACGAAAGTCCCAGGCTTTCCGGAAAAGCAACAGGAAATCTTCTCCGGATAGGTGAGGTTGTTACCGTTGAGCCAGGTATATATCTTTACGGAAAATACGGTTGCCGCATTGAAGATATGGTTAAAATCGAAAAGAACGGCGTTTACAATTTCACAAAATCAACGAAAGAATTGATAGAAATTCTCTAATTTTTACGCTTTTTCATATTTTAGGTAAAAATATTTGCATTACCTATTGCAAATTATCGTTTTTTGTAGTACAATATCATTGTACATTTGAGCTACGCTCATAATAGGCGTCGGCTGTGGCGGGCCGTAGCTTTTTGAATAATCTTGCGCCAAGAAAAGGAAACATCAGATGATTACAGCAGGTGATTTTAAGAACGGTCTTACTTTCGAAATGGAAGGTAAAGTTTATCAGGTAATTGAATTCCAGCACGTTAAGCCCGGTAAAGGTGCAGCTTTCGTAAGAACTAAGTACAGAGATGTTGTTACAGGCGCTACCCGTGAGGCTTCCTTTAACCCCACAGCTAAGTTTGAGAACGCAGTTATCGAGCGTAAGGATTATGATTATCTTTACACCGACGGCGACCTCTTCTATTTCATGGATCCTGAAACATACGAGCAGATTCCTCTTAACGGCGAGAAGCTTGGCGACAATTTCAAGTTCGTAAAAGAGAACACAACCTGCCGTATTTGCTCTTGGAAGGGCAATGTATTCTCCGTTGAGCCTCCTACATTTGTAGAGCTTGCTGTTACAGAAACAGAGCCCGGCGTTAAGGGAGATACAGCCACAAACGTTACAAAGGCTGCAACTCTTGAAACAGGCGCAGTTATTAAGGTTCCGATCTTTATCAACGAGGGAGACGTCCTTAAGATTGATACAAGAGACGGCTCTTACATTGAAAGAGTTAAGCAGTAATTATTTGTTAGACAGCACCCTCCTCTTTGTGGGAGGGTTTTGCTATAAAGGAGGATTTATTTTATGGATATCAGAGAAAATGCAGCATACCTTAAAGGACTTGCAGAGGGTTATGAAATTAACGCCGAAACCAAGGAAGGGAAGATCATAAGCCAGCTTATCGAGCTTGCAGGAAAAATGGCTAATGCCATAGCAGAGCTTGAGGCGGAGTGCGCTGATATGCGTGAGTATATCGAAGAGCTTGATCATGACCTCGGTGCAGTCGAAGAGGACCTTTACTTCGGTGACGAAGAGGAGTGCTTTGACGATGATTTTGAAGAGGAATTTGATAATGATTTTGACGATTCCGAGTATGACGAGCTTATTTGTCCTTCTTGCGGAGAGCTTATTTGCGTTGACGAATCTCTCGAACTTTCAGAGGTTATTTGTCCTGCTTGCGGTGAGAAGCTTGGCGATATTGAGCTTTGTGACGGCGATTGCGATTCTTGTGGAGAGGGTTGCGAACAGTAACAAAAAAATAATTTGCCGAAATTTTGCTAATAATTTTTTAAATTTTGTCGGTAATTTGTTAAAAACTATTGACTTTTAAGAATTACTGTGATAAAATATTACGACGCTTATGGTTAGGCTCGAGAAGTGTGGCTTTGTCACCGCCTGACATAGCGATTTCTTACTGAAAGTGAGGTGCTTTTTCATGTACGCTATTTTCGTAACAGGTGGAAAGCAGTACAAGGTTGCTGAAGGTGATGTTATCTTCGTAGAGAAGCTTGGCGTTGCAGAAGGCGAGAAGGTTACTTTCGATCAGGTTCTTTGCATCGGCGGAGAGACTTTGAACGTTGGTACTCCTTACGTTGCAGGCGCAACTGTTGTAGCAAATGTCGTTAAGAATGGCAAGTCCAAGAAAATCGACGTTATCAAGTATAAGTCCAAGAAGAACGAAAAGAAGAAAATCGGTCATCGTCAGGACTATACAAAGATCCAGATTGAAAAGATCGAAGGCTGATTTCAAAAATGACAACAATTACATTTTATAAGTCGAACGGTTTCTATTATGGGTTTGAAGAAAAGGGGCATACCGGTTACGGTGAGTCGGGAAACGATATTCTCTGCGCAGCTCTTTCTTCAATGACGATGTTTCTTATTAACGCTATCGAGGTTTCATACGCTTGTGACGTTAATTATCAAATTGATGAGGAAACAACGGATATAAGAGTTACCGTCAAGTCCGCTCTCCCTAAATATGAGAAGGACGAAAAGAAACAGTTTGCTGTTTCAGGACTTATACAGGCTTATTTCTTCCAGCTTATGGATTTGGTTGAGGATTATTATGATTTCCTCGACGTAAAAGAGCTGGAACGTGATTTATAAAGCCTATGCTACTGCGGCGTTATGCCAGCAATTTTATGGAGGTTTTAAACAATGTTAAAGATTAGCTTGCAATTCTTCGCTCACAAAAAGGGCGTTGGTTCTACTAAAAACGGTCGTGATTCCGAGTCCAAGCGTCTTGGCGTTAAGATGGCTGACGGTCAGCTTGTTCTTGCAGGTAACATACTTGTAAGACAGCGTGGCACAAAGATTCACCCCGGTACTAACGTTGGTAAGGGTTCTGATGACACTCTCTTTGCGCTTGTAGATGGCAGAGTTAAATTTGAGCACATTGCCGGCGGCAAGAAGCAGGTTAGCGTTTACGCTGACTAATATTTGCAAAAAAGAGAGTTTGACTCTCTTTTTTGTTTTAAATTTTCTATATTTTAGTTTTAGGAGTAAATTATGTCAATTCTGGTTACAGGAGGCACAGGGTATATAGGCTCTCACACTACAGTTGAGCTTATAAAGTGTGGATATGAGGTTGTAATTGTAGATAACCTTTACAACAGTAAGCCGTGTGTTCTGGATAAAATTGAAAAAATTACAGGAAAAAGACCCGAATTTATTAAGTGCGATCTTCTTGATAAAAAAGCGCTTGATAACGTTTTTTCAACCCATCCTGAAATTGATTCTGTTATTCATTTTGCAGGGCTTAAGGCTGTAGGCGAATCATGCGCATTGCCTCTCCTTTATTATCACAATAATTTGACAGGCACATTCAATCTCGTTGATTGTATGCAGAAGTACGGTGTAAACAGAATAGTATTCAGTTCTTCCGCTACCGTTTACGGATATCCGGACAGAGTTCCGATAAAGGAAGATTTCCCGCTTTCTACAACCAACCCTTATGGTGAAACGAAGCTTATGATAGAAAGAATACTTAAAGATTGCGCTGCTGCTAATCCCGCTCTTTCAGTTTGTATTCTTCGTTATTTTAATCCCATTGGCGCTCACGAGAGTGGGCTTATGGGAGAGGACCCTAAGGGAATTCCCAACAATCTTATGCCTTATATTTCAAAGGTTGCGGTAGGGAAGCTTGAGTGCCTTAATGTGTTTGGCAACGATTATCCTACTCACGACGGAACGGGTGTTCGTGACTATATACACGTAGTTGATTTAGCAATAGCTCATATTAAAGCCATAGAATTTACTGCAAATATGAAAGGGATTGATTATTTTAATATCGGCACAGGTAACGGCTATTCTGTTCTCGATATGGTAAAAGCTTTTGAAAAGGTATGGGGCTCACCCATCAAATACCGTATAACAGAGCGCCGCCCGGGAGATGTTGCCGAATGCTATGCAGATGCGACAAAGGCGAATGAAGTCCTTGGCTGGGTTGCGGAGCGCGACCTTGAAAAAATGTGCGAAGACACTGCAAGATGGCAAAAAATGAATCCCGACGGTTATATTGATTGATATATGCCTTAAACAGAGGCGAGCATGTTTTGCAAGCCTCTTTTTTATTGCGACAATAATTTTTATTATTTCGGCTTTTCATTATCAAGTGAGATTTAATTAAAAAATATTCTAAGGATAAAATTATGAGCAGATTATCTGATAAAAAGCTTTTCCTTTTAGATATGGACGGCACTATATACCTCGATTCCGATGTATTTGACGGTACTCTTGACTTCCTTTCGAAGGTTCGGGAAAAGGGCGGAGAGTATCTTTTTGTTACAAACAATTCTTCTAAAAGTGTTGATGCATACGTTGAGAAGATGGCAAAGCTCGGTATTCCCGCAACCAAGGATAATTTCCTGATATCCACCGATGCTACCATTTTATATATTAAGACGAATTATCCCGGCAAAAAATTCTATTCTCTTGGAACTGAATCCTTTACCGCTCAGTTGAGAGAAGCGGGTATCCCCGTCACCTGTGAGGTTGAAGAGGACGTTTTTGGTCTTGTTATATCAAACGATAATGAGCTTACATTTAAAAAACTCGAGGATGCCTGTCGGCTGCTTCTTAGGGATATAGTGTATATAGCTACGAATCCCGATTGGGTTTGTCCTACCGCCTTTGGATACGTTCCGGACTGCGGGTCTTTTGCTTTTATGTTGGAGAAGGCAACGGGGAAGAAGCCGCTCTATATAGGAAAACCTCAGCCTGAAATGCTCCTTCTTGCTATGGATAAGCTTGGTGTGAGGAAAGAGGACTGCCTGATGGTAGGCGACCGAGTATACACGGATATTGCATCCGGATATAACGCAGGTATTGATACTGTTCTTGTTCTTTCGGGTGAAGGAACGGTTGAAGATGCAAAAAAATCAGATACGCCTCCCACCTATATAATGGAAAACATCAGAGAATTATATGAAAATATATGAAAGTGAGTTAAAATGATTACTGTTAACAATGTAGCCTTCCAATTTGGTGGTCAGATTTTGTTCAAAGACGTTGACCTTAAATTCACACCCGGTAATTGCTATGGAATTATAGGAGCTAACGGAGCCGGAAAATCTACGTTTTTACGTATACTTTGCGGTGAGCTTCAGCCTACAAGAGGTGAGGTGGTTATTCCGCCAACGGTAAGAATGTCGGTTTTGAAGCAGGACCACTTTGCTTACGAAAAATATACTGTTCTTGATACTATCATTATGGGCAACAAACGGTTGTACGACATAATGAAAGAAAAGGACGAGCTTTACAGCAAGGAGGATTTTTCTGACGAGGACGGAATTAAGGCTGCCGAGCTTGAAGCTGAATTTGCCGAGCTTAACGGTTGGGAGGCGGAATCTGATGCTTCAAAGCTTATACAGGGATTAGGGCTTTCCGATGATACACTTTACCTTTATATGTCTTCCCTGAAGGAGAGTGAGAAGGTTAAGGTTCTTTTGGCACAAGCTCTTTTTGGTAATCCCGATATTATTCTGCTTGACGAGCCTACCAACGGCTTGGATATTGATGCTGTAATTTGGCTCGAAAACTTTCTTTCCGATTATTTTGGAACAGTTCTTGTTGTTTCTCACGACCGTCACTTCTTGAATGACGTATGCACAAATATAGTTGATATAGATTACAGTGGTATTAAGATGTACGTTGGTAATTATGAATTCTGGTATGAGTCAAGCCAGCTTATTCAGCGTATGATTAAAATGCAGAATAAGAAAAACGAGGAAAAAATTGCTGAGCTTCAGAGCTTTATTTCAAGATTCTCTGCAAATAAATCAAAATCAAGACAGGCGACCGCAAGACGAAAGCTCCTCGATAAGCTTACAGTCGAAGAATTACCGGCTTCAAGCAGACGATATCCGTTTATTGGTTTCGATATGGATAGAGAGCCGGGCAAGGAGATTCTGTTCGTTGATAACCTCTCCAAGAGCATTGACGGGAATCAGCTTATTAAAAATTTAAGCTTCAGAGTTTATAAAGACGATAAAATTGCTTTTCTTGGAAACGAGATGGCTATAACAACTCTCTTTAAAATACTCAACGGAGAGGAAACCCAGGATAGCGGAGAGTTTAAAATTGGCGTTTCCGTTACAACCTCTTATTTCCCCCACGATAATTCTGCGTATTTTGATGGCTGTACCGATTCAATTCTTGATTGGATGCGCAGATATTCCAAGGATCAGACAGAAACCTATCTTCGCGGATTCCTCGGGAAAATGCTTTTCTCAAACGATGCTGTATTCAAGCCCGTTAACGTTTTATCCGGTGGTGAGAAGGTTAGATGTATGTTCTCACGTATGATGATGTTCGGCTCTAATATGCTGATAATCGACCAGCCCACCGACCATCTCGACCTTGAGTCGATTACAGCTGTTAACAACGGTATGTCGTCATTTAAAGGAAATATATTGTTTTCTTCCCACGACTACGAGATTCTTAACACGGTTGCCAACCGTATAATCGAGATAACTCCCGATGGGTTTATAGACAGAAAATGCACGTACGA
>JAEIGA010014540.1_pt1 | contig 11980 bp, 4 predicted proteins | sample 9270691 | NCBI WGS metagenome assembly JAEIGA01 (sample SAMN17057246, study PRJNA624740) | gut metagenome | biome: biome; isolation source: fecal sample | host: Bos grunniens | place: China: Xizang | collected 2019
GCCTGCTCACGTGCCGAGCCGTCACCCGGCTTGTTTGCGAATACGCAAGAGCCGAACTGGGTGTTTTTCGCGAGAATATCCGCATCTCCCACCTTCGCGAGAGTCGCCGCGAGCTTGTCGGGAAGTTGTCCCTCTCGTCTTACTTTTTCCTGTGCCGCAATTGCCTTTGACAGTCCCACGTATTCGGGGGCTCTGCGGGATAGAGTAAATTCCGAGAGACGCAGAGGGTTAGAGCGGAGCGAGCTTGTCTCACCCGATGGAATGAGCTCGTCCGTTGTGGTCACGGGGTCGTGAATGACCGCTGTCAGTTCTACGAGAAGATTGTCCGCAAGCTCGTACTGCTCGGGCCAGCTTGTGATGTTAGGACCGAGAATGAGTTCGGCAGACGGGTCTGCCTTACCAAAGCCGTAATAAACTCTCTTTTCATAGACTGATTTATCAAATTCGTATGTTATTGGAGAGTAATCGTAATCAATATCGGTAGCGGGGGTTATTTTTCCACCGTTTGCCGCGGTCGCGGCAATGGAGCGCGCGTCCATAAGGGCAACTCCCGACACCTGTCCCTCGCCGGGCTTTGAGCCCTCGCGGTTGGGGAAGTTTCTGGTTGTGTGGCGAAGCGAGAGGCCGTTGTTTGCGGGTACGTCACCTGCGCCAAAGCAGGGACCGCAGAATGAGGGCTTTATAGTGGCTCCGTTTGCAAGAAGGTCTGCCGAAACACCCGCACGGGTGAGTGCCAGAGACACGGGAATACTCGTCGGATATACTGAAAGTGAGAAATACCCGTTTCCTACGTTACCGTTCTTAAGAATAGCGTTCGCTTCAACTATGCTATCGAACATTCCGCCTGCGCAGCCGGCGATAATACCTTGATCGGCAAGCACACTTCCGTCGGGCTGAACCTTTGAGACTAAGTCAAAATCACACTTGGGGAATTTGAGCTTTGCCTCTGCCTCCGCCTTTGAGAGTATCTCCTTGGCGTTTGCGAGAAATTCCTTTATAGTATAAGCGTTTGAGGGGTGGAACGGCAGGGCTATCATAGATTCGACTTTGGAAAGGTCAACCTCTATCATCGAGTCGTAATAAGCAACGCCGCAGGGCTTGAGCTCGCGGTATTCTTCAGGGCGCTTGTGCGCCTCGTAATGAGCCTTGACGACCTCGTCTGTCTCCCATATTGAAGAAAGACACGTAGTCTCGGTGGTCATAACGTCTATGCCGTTTCTGAAGTCGATGGGGAGGCTCTTGATGCCGTCACCGACGAACTCCATAACCTTATTCTTAACAAATCCGTTTGCGAAAGTAGCTTTTACAAGCGCGATAGCCACATCGTGAGGACCGATACCCTTGCGTGGCGTTCCCGTCAGATGTACCAACACTACCTCGGGCGCTTTGATATCATAGGTGTCACGGAGCAGCTGCTTTACAAGCTCGGGACCGCCCTCACCGACGCCCATAGTGCCGAGGGCACCGTAACGTGTGTGAGAATCCGAGCCGAGTATCATTTTGCCGCAGCCCGCAAGCTCCTCACGAGCGTAGGAATGGATAACGGACTGATTTGCGGGTACGTATATGCCGCCGTATTTCTTTGCCGCCGACAAACCAAAGACGTGGTCGTCCTCGTTTATCGTGCCACCCACTGCACACAAGCTATTGTGACAGTTGGTCATAGCGTAAGGCAGAGGGAACTCACGAAGACCGCCTATGCGCGCGGTCTGGATTATTCCAACGTAGGTTATGTCGTGCGAGACCATGGCGTCGAATTTTATCTTAAGTGCCTTGTCATCGCCTGATGTGTTATGTGAATTGAGTATCTGAGCGGCTATGGTGTTTTTGCGCGCGACCTCGGGGCTTGTCTGCGAAGTCTTGCTTATCTTACCGTTTTCATAGAAAACGCCGCCTTCATATAGCTTTATCATAGGGACCTCCTGCTATTTTTCAGTCCCACTGTAAATCTTTGCGACAGGGCATTTGCCTTAACGAGCAAAGTGTTTTAGAGACTGAGCTTGTGAATTTTAAAAATACACAATAATTATACCATTTTTTATGATTTTAGTCAAGTGAAATCTTCTTTGTTTGAAATGTTTTTTGATGAAAAACGCAAAAAAACGTATTGAGTGAGCAAAAAAGTGGGGTTTGCTCAAAAAAGATAGAAAAATCACTTGCAAAACAACAAATACTGTGATATAATATGTACAGATATATTAAAAATCAATCGTATTTTGACGAGAGGTGTTTTATGAACAATGTAAAAAGCTTTTTGAAGCAAAATTTGCAGCTTATATTGTTCGCTCTGTGCGGCGTCTTGCTGATAACCGGAATCCTGGTATTCATATTCGGCGCGAGCGAGAGCGAGGGCTTGCTAAATGTTATGTTTATCCTTTTCGGTATCACCCTTGAGCTTTTGGGCGTAGCCGTGGGAGCTTTGGCGTTCGTTGTCGGTTCTGCAGAGGAGGCAAATTTCTTCCTTTATGATAACAAGCTCAAGTCAAACGTTTCGGTTGATGAGCTCGACTTCGACACTGTTAATAAGAAGATGACGTACGTTATGACCAAGCTCGTCTCAAACGCGTCAAAGGTATGGACGGAAAATGTTTTTGATAGCGACAATGAAGTGTTTGACGGTGATGATGTTTATTTCCCATTGGTAGCGTATAAGATAATATACGATCTTTCTGAAAGAGCCAATGAGGGAATATGGACGCTTTATCTTATGGCAGAGCCTGCTATTATTGACGCAATAGCCTCTGCGCTTGAGCAAAATGATGACGGAGAACTTGCAAACGCTTTCAGATTCCTGCACGACAATGCGGGCGGCAACTATGAGAGGACGGAAAAGTTCTTGTCCGATAACAAGAAATACATACAGGCAAAGATGGTCAAGTACGTTAAGGCTAACATCAATAAGTTTTAATTCTCTCTGACAGCTTTGATCTGACAAATTTTACCCCCCGAGCAAGCGAATTTTGTGCGATGATCGAAAATAACGGTCACAGAAAAAAAGAGCTGCTCGGGGGTGATTTTTACATCTTTTCACAACAAATTGTTTATTTATCAATTATATATTTATAAGAGCGGATTGGAATGGATGAAAATATAGGGCATGGATGGATATTTTACAATGTTGGTGTTCAAATAAAAGCAGATCCTTGAAATGGAAAATATACAAAATAAAGATATATAATAAGCTTGAGAAATCCTGCCGAGTCCATTCGTTAGGGTGTGTGAATCTGCTCAAGGTTGCATTTCCAAAGACTATGCTCCAAATCTACGTTCTCCAAGAACTCTGGTTCCAAGACTACACACTTAGAGACTGAACTGTGGAATGAGTTGGCAAGTTGGGCCCGTGAGATTAGACTCTTATCCTTTGAGTGTGTATATTGTCTGTGAGGTAGGTAGCTCGCGGATTTCTCTCAAGCACACATATTGATGATATTGTTACCTTTAGTGTTCTTGTATTGTCTGCAATCTTTTATAGCGGTGTAGAGCAGGAATGTGTTTTTGCATGCAATGGTGAAGCTTTGTGAGGGTATTCACGGTGCTTTGCTGCTTTACGGTCTGTTTATATTGAGGAGAAGTCTTTAAAAAGGGCGCAACTGTAATAAATGGGAATAAAAGTAAAAATGGCCTTGTTTTTTGCAATTTTTTACTGTTTTTTTGACTAGTGTGATGTTGTCGGAAAGAAAAAATGAAAATTTTGTCAAAAAATACAGAAATTTTTTGTGAATCGTAAATGTAGAAAAAAAGAGGTGTTTTTTGTGCAAAAATCACAAAAAATTAATTTTTTGTAAGTTTTTTATTTGGAATGACTTTTCAGATAGTAAAAGGTGCACGCGGGTAAATTCAATTTACCTGCATCTTTTGAGTGGAATTTTCAAAAAAATCAAGTGGCAAAATGAACAAAAAACAGCTAATATTACGATTTTTTGACGCTGCTCGGAAGAATCAAGGTAAATGCAGTTTACCTAGAACATGAGGGCTTCTTGACGGTCTAACTGATGAAAGAAAATGAGTCGAAAAGTCGCTTGGAAATGTGAACAAAATGTTTGTTTTCCTCTTGTGACACAAGGCTTTTTTGTTAAGGTTTGTGAACTTTGCAATGCTTGACAAAAAAGGGGATTTGTGATAATATATCAATATGCTTTTAGGGTGTTTGCAATTCGCTATGCCTTTTACGACGCGCGGTCAGAGAGCGTTTGCAGATTGGTCGCAAGCGTTGCGCGCGTGAGAAAAATACAGTTGCCGTTAGCGTGCCAAGCATTTTGATGCCTGACGCGGTGCTTCTTTAGGCTTGATTTAAGCTTATCGGAGCCGTTTTGGTTGTTGAAATGTGATTTTCTTCAGCTTTTTAGACCCGACAACTTATTTCATCTTTTAACGTTTGGCAAAGAATGCTGATGCAGTATGATCGCCGACCCCGTTGCGCGTATGCGCGTGAATCGGCTCACAGTCATACCGCACCGTTGGTAACGCCTCCGAATGACACCGTTTTTTGAGGGAGTGATATCAAAGGCTGCGGGTGGGCTTTGGGTTGACGGACGTTGGTCCTATGCCCACTACGCACGGTGTTATTGACGGAAGCGTGTGCCCTAACGGGACAAGGGTCGACCTTGTCTAAAAAAATCAGGAGGATTTTCTTATGAGAACAAACTTTCAAAGACTGACAGCTTTGATACTTTGTTTGACTTTCGTAGTCAGCTGTTTCTGCGTTACGACCATGGCGGCCGGGACAACGGACGCCGCAGGCGGCAGCTACGATGAGTCAGGCATGGATTCGATATACGATTCCACAGAAGTACTTGAGCTGCTCAACATCATCTCTTACAGCGAATATGTCGCAGAGCATATTGGCGTAGGGGCGGCAAAGGATCCCATAGTTGTCAACGCCATAGATGCGCTGTACGCAGAGGGATCCGACGCAAAGTATACTGTTGATGAATACGACGGTGTGCTTGCGGTGCTGACTCCCGCATCGGGCTCTGTTGCGTGGAAGGTGACTGTGCCTGAGACGGCAAAATACACCATCACGCTCAAGTATTACGCTTACGTTGAAGAGGGAAATGAGACCAAGGCTGATTCGGTAGAGCGCGTATTCAAGATAAACGGAAAGGTTCCTTTCTCTGAGGCGCGTTATATTACCGTAAAGAAGAATTGGGTGAGCGATTACGCTGATGGAGTGTACATCGGCAAGGAAAACGTAGATACCGTTAAGTCCGAGGGCGAAAAGGCGGGCCTCGTTGCCAAGGTGGTTGAGGGAAAGCTTTCTTTTGAGTGTCCTGACGTATGGACGAGTGCTATCTCGAACTTCTGCGACAAGTACGGTATCAGGTTTATGACTCTCGATATCTACAACAACGAGATACGTCCCACAGCATTCCAGGATCCCGACTGGTCATATTACACTATGACCGACTCTATGGGCTTCTATAACGAGCCCTTTGAGTTCGTGCTTGAGGCGGGAGAGAACATAATCTCTCTTGACGGCAAGAACTCTCAGCTTGCTGTGGCAGAGATCATACTTGAGCCCGCAGAGGATATCGATACCTATGCGGAATATCTTGAGAAATATTCGGGAAAGCCCGCAGGAAAGGGAAGCATCAAAATAGAGGCGGAGAATATGTCCTCGGCATCCGATAAGACTATATATCCTATTGAAGATGCGGCGGATGCTCTTACCTCTCCTCACGATCCCTCGAGAACTCTGCTCAACACCATAGGCGGTGAAAAATGGCAGACCGCGGGTCAGTCTGTGACCTACAAGTTCACGGTCGATGCCTCGGGTATGTACGATATAGCAACACGCTTCAAACAGAACGTGCTTGACGGTATGTTCGTAAACCGTGCGCTTTACATATACAGCGACGGCACTCTCAAAGAGGGTGACGATGGATACTATAACGGTATTCCCTTTGCGGAAGCCAAGGCGCTTACCTATAATTATAGTGACGATTGGCAGGTTACAAGTGCTACCGACGGCAATACGGACGCGTTCAAGTTCTACTTTGCCGAGGGCGTTGTTTACACCATAAAGTTTGAGGTCACGCTCGGAGCTATGGCTGACGTCATAAACACCGTTCAGGACGCTCTTGACCACATCAATGCTGATTACCTTTCTATTATTCAGCTCACCGGTGCTACTCCCGATAACTACCGTGACTACGGATTCTCGAGAATAATGCCCGACGTCCTCATAGATATGGTAACTCAGGCTAAGGTGCTTGACAATGAGAGCGCTACCGAGCCCGGTGTGGCTCAGCAGCTTACCGCGCTTGCAGGACAGAAATCCTCTAACGTCGGTACGCTCCAGAAAATATCCAACCTCCTTCTCACTATGGGTAGAGACGAGGATGAGATAGCGAGATTGCTCGAGCGTCTCAAGAGCTACATCGGTACTCTCGGTACGTTCCTCTCAAGCGCAAAGACACAACCTCTCGCTGTTGACTATATACTCATTCAGCCTGCGGGAGAGGAGCTCCCCGAGGCAAAGGCAGGCTTCTGGGCAAGTCTTATTCACGAGGTAAAGAGATTCTTCTATTCCTTCACCCGTGACTATAACAGTATAGGTACTCTTGTTGAGACGGGCGAGGATAGCCTTGAGGTATGGTTGGCTACAGGCCGTGACCAGTCTCAGATAAAGAGAAACCTCATCAACTCCGACTTTACTCCCAATACGGGAATCACGGTAGACCTCAAGCTCGTTGCGGCGGGTACACTCTTGCCGTCTATTCTTGCAAATCAAGGTCCTGACGTTTATCTTGGACTTGATCAGGGTACGGTCATAAACTACGCTATACGTTCCGCAATATTGCCCGTGGATCAGTTCGACGATTTCGAGGAGGCTAAAAAGTCCTTTAACGAATCGGCAATGATAGTTCTTGCTATGGACAACGCCGACGGAGAGACTCACTACTACGGTCTGCCCGAGGCTCAGGGCTTCACGATGATGTTCGTTCGAGTAGACATTCTTGCAGACCTCGGAATCGACATTCCGCAGACCTGGGACGATATCATGGCGGCTATTCCTAAGCTTCAGGCAAAGAACATGCAGATGGGTCTTACAACAGACTCTACCATACACCTCTATCAGATGGGCGGTACTCTCTTTGCCGACAACGGCATGAGAATAAATCTTGATTCCCAGATAGGTCTTGCGGCGTTCAAGAAGACCTGTGAGCTCTTTACAAACTACAGCTTCCCATATACGTACGATGCGGCTAACCGTTTCAGAACGGGTGAGATGCCTATCATCATAGCCGACTACACGGGACTTTACAATCAGCTTAAGGTATTTGCTACCGAGATCGAGGGATCTTGGGTAATGGTTCCCGTTCCCGGTGTCAAGCAGGCTGACGGAACTATAAATAACTCTGCAATATCTGCCGTTAACGCGTCCGTTATGGTCAAGGGCTGCGAGGGCAGAGAAGATGACGCTTGGGCATACATCAAATGGTTCACAGGCGACGACTGTCAGGCAGAGTACGCAAATGAAATGGTTGCTCTTATGGGTCCCTCGGCTAAGTACAATACGGCTAATATGCACGCTCTCGAAAGACTTCCTTGGACTGTTGAGGAGCTCGCGAGAATAAAGGCTCAGTTCAACAGCCTCGCATCTGTTCCCAACTATCCCGGAAGATACATCGTAGCACGTTATACCGAGTTTGCGTTCCTCGCGGCATACAACGACGGTGAGGATCCTACGCAGGCATTGCTCGGACACATATATGCTATAAATAAGGAAATAACACGTAAGCGCGCTGAGTTCGGACTTGAGACGCTTGAGCAGGGTCAGACTCTTGCTGATAAGAGACTTGGTCAGGCACTCGCTGCCGCCGAGGAGCTCGCTGACAGAAGCTCCAACTACGCTAACGTTTTAGCTGACGTTAAGGTAGCAGTAAAGGGTCAGGATAGTGCTACGCTTTACACAGTATCAGACGAAATTGCAAAATTGACCAGTGAAGACACATCTGTTGTTATATCCAAGGGCCCCGATATCACGAAGCTTTCTGAAAAGCAGCTTCTCTATTACATCGCGGAAGCTCTTGAGGACGCGGCGGACGCACTCCTCACATATTGATGATCCGTCATCTATACCAAATCTGTAAAGGAGATCAAAAATGTCTAATAAAGCGGCAGAAAAACAAGCTGTTGCCCGTAAGGATATTACGATGAGACAGTGGATCTGGAAGGAAATGAAGAAAAACTGGATCGCATACCTGATGGTTGCTCCGTATATGATCATTTTCTGCCTGTTCACTATTCTCCCCGTTATCCTTTCGGCTGTAATAAGCTTTACAAACTTTAATATGCTGGAGATGCCGGATTTCGTCTTCCTTAATAACTATATAACACTGTTTTTTGACGACGATATATTCCTTACGGCAGTTACCAACACGTTTATATTCGCATGCGTGGTCGGTCCCGTTTCCTACTTGCTTTCCTTCCTGGTAGCATGGTTCATAAACGAGATTCCTCCAAAGATCCGTGCGATAGTAACACTTATATTCTACGCACCCTCTATCTCGGGTCAGGTATATCTTATCTGGCAGACGCTCTTCTCGTCCGACTCTTACGGTTGGGTAAACGCGACTCTGCTTGAGCTTGGACTCATAGATAAGGAGATAGCATTCTTTAAGGACGCGGACTACGTTATGCCTCTGTGTATCGTGGTTGCGCTCTGGACGTCCCTTGGTACCGCGTTCCTTTCATTTATCGCGGGATTGCAGGGAGTTGACCGTTCGCTCTACGAGGCGGGTGCGGTCGACGGCGTTCGTAACAGATGGCAGGAGCTTTACTACATAACCCTGCCTTCTATGAGACCTCAGCTTTTGTTCGGTGCGGTTATGGCTATCACGGGCGCGTTTGGATTTGGTGGAGTTATTACCGCGCTCTGCGGATTCCCGTCAGTTGATTACGCGGCGCACACGATAATGAACCACCTTGAAGACTACGGTGGTATGAGATATGAGGTGGGTTATTCTTCGGCTATCGCCGTCGTGCTCTTTGCGGTAATGGTGGGCGCAAACGGACTTGTGCAGAAGATACTCTCGAAGGTAGGTGTGTAATATGGCAAGATTAAGAACAAGAAACCATAAGGTCGTATTCGCACGTTCCGCGGGAGGAGACGCGGGTATCACGATAATGCTTACGTTGCTTGGAGCATTTATGTTCCTTCCTATGCTTTATACCGTGATGCAGTCGCTCAAGCCTCTTGATGAGCTTTGGATGTACCCCCCGAAGTTCATAGTTATGAGCCCTACGCTCGAAAACTTCAAATCCCTCTTTTCGCTTATGAATATCTCTTGGGTTCCTTTCTCAAGATACATATTCAACACGGTGTTCACCTCCGTAGCAGGTACATTCGGACATCTGTTTATAGCTTCCTTGGCGGCTTACACGCTGGCTAAGATCAAGTTCCCCGGCGGAAAGGCAATGTTCAAAACTATACGTACGTCTCTCATGTTCCACTCCACCGTTACGGCAATTACTTCCTTTATTATAATGTCGGCGTTTGGGTGGGTAGATACGTACCTCGCTATAATAGTTCCCGCATGGGGCTCTACTCTCGGTCTGTATCTTATGAAGCAGTTTATGGATACAAACGTTCCCGACACCGTTCTTGAGTCGGCAAGACTTGACGGCTCGGGAGAGCTCAGGACCTATTGGGTTATAGCGATGCCTATGGTTAAGCCCGCGTGGCTTACTCTTATAGTTTATTCGTTCCAGGCTCTCTGGAACGCGGGCTCCTCGGTATATATCCACTCCGAGCAGCTCAAATCCCTTAACTACGCTATCGGTCAGATAACTGCCGGAGGTATTAAGCGTGCGGGTGCTTCCGCCGCGGCTCAGGTGGTTATGATGATGGTGCCGATTCTCGTATTCGTATTCTCTCAGTCCAATATCGTGGAGACGATGGGCTCGAGCGGAATGAAAGACTAATTTACAGGAGGAAAGCAATAATGAAAAGATCAGCAAGAATACTTTGTGCGATATTTGTTGTGGTTATGCTTGCTTCCTGTGCGGTGATAGGCTCAAGCGCCAGCTCAGCTTATCAGACCTACACGTACGCTATCGGTGGATATGCTCTGCATTCCCCCGATGCATACACACCCGACAACAACATCGTTGACTCTGCTTATATGGGTCTTGACGTTGAGCTCAATAACCCTAATGACCTTGTTACCGATGACCAGAAAAACGTATATATTGCCGATACGGGCAACAACAGGATAGTTTGTCTGAGCCGTTACTACAAGGTGAAATTCACTATAAAGAATTTCGTTAATGCTCAGGGAGTCAGCGACAGCTTGAACGCTCCTGAGGGCGTGTTCGTTACTGAGGATAGGATCTGGGTCTGCGATACGGGTAAATGCCGAATCGTAGTATTTGACAGAGAAGGTAACTTCGAAAAGATAATCGAGGCTCCCGAGTCCAACCTCTTTGGAGACAGCTCACTTTACAAGCCGGTCGCTATGGCGGTCGACCAGTACAACCGACTCTTCGTAGTATCCTCGACAACCTATCAGGGTATCATCGTTATGACCGAGGAGGGTGAGTTTACGGGTTTTATCGGAGCTCAGGCGGTAACCCTCTCGGCATGGGAAATAATCTGGCGAAGATTCCGTACAGATGATCAGAAGGCATCTATGCAGACCGCCGTGTCGACTGAGTTTAACAATATCACGATTGATGACGCAGGCTTTATCTACGTTACCACGTCTGCTATTGAAGAAGAATCGGTGCAGTCGGCAATAACCGGTAAGTCCAAAGACGGTAAATATATGCCCGTCAAGATGCTCAACACCAATGGTGATGAGATAATGAAACGAAACGGCTTTTGGCCGCCAGCGGGTGAGGTGGACTTTTCTACTAGCTCAAAGGATGAGATAACAGGCGTTTCCGCTATCATCGACGTTGCTGTCGGTGAGGAAGGAACCTGGTCTATAATCGACGAAAAGAGACAGAGAATATACACCTACGACGCAAACGGAAATCTTCTCTTTGCATTCGGCGATATCGGTACTATGATAGGTAACCTTACAAGCGTAAGAGCTCTTACCTATCAGGGCGACAAGATGCTGGTTCTCGACAAGGCTACAAATGCGATAACCGTGTTCAACAGAACCAAATACGGTGATATTCTTATAGAGGCTATAGCGGCCGAGAATGATCAGGACTTCAATCTCGCTATTACAAAATGGACAGAGGTCCTTAAGAGCAATTCCAATTTTGACGCGGCTTACGTCGGTATCGGTCAGGCTATGTACCGTAACGGTCAGTACGAGGAATCCCTTGAGTACTTTGAATCGGCTTACGATACGGAGAACTGGTCAAAGTCCTTCCAGGAGATAAGACGTCAGTGGATGTCGTCCTACTTCTTGCTCATGGTTGTTGCCATTGTGGCTATAATAGTGGGTATAACCTTTGTAAACAAATTAATAACCAAGATAAACACTAGGACTGCCACTGCGGGTGGAAAGAGGACCTTCGTTCAGGAGCTGCTTTACGGTTTCCACCTGATATTGCACCCCTTCGACGGCTTTTGGGACCTCAAGCACGAAAAGCGCGGTTCGGTACGCGCGGCTTTGGTTTACATAGCTGTTACTGTGCTCGCGTTCTACTATCAGTCCATAGGTCAGGGCTACCTTCTTAATCCCGAGGGACTTTATTCGTCACTTTGGGTACAGCTTATAGGAGTTCTGGTTCCTCTGCTTCTGTTCGTAGTTGCGAACTGGTGTCTTACCACTCTGTTTGAGGGTGAGGGAAGCTTTAAGGACGTATTCGTGGCATGCTCGTACAGCTTGCTGCCCGTACCGCTTCTTATAGTTCCCGCAACGTTGTTGTCCAACGTCTGCACCAACTCCGAGATAGACATAATCGGATTCATCTCGATTCTGTCGTTTATCTGGCTTGGAATACTCATCTTCTTCGGAACGCAGGTAACGCACGACTACACGATGGGTAAAAACGTTATCACTATTCTCGGTAC
>JAEIGA010014541.1_pt1 | contig 11979 bp, 15 predicted proteins | sample 9270691 | NCBI WGS metagenome assembly JAEIGA01 (sample SAMN17057246, study PRJNA624740) | gut metagenome | biome: biome; isolation source: fecal sample | host: Bos grunniens | place: China: Xizang | collected 2019
TCCTCATTCTCAGCAACAAGAGCCAAGTCCTTATCATGGAAAATAGCCAACTGCTCCACGGAAGGGGTTAAATCCACCTGACTGTTGGGAGTAGCACCGTAAACTGGTACTACCTGAGAATACAGATTCCCTTCACCAACCCACTTTTCGGCAAGCAATTTAACTGATCCGATTGTTGCCGTTCCTGAGCCTTGACCTGCTGCGCCTTTCAGAGATTCCAACCATTCTTTTTCTGTGCCGTGGAAGCCGTGCTTTACAGCAATTCCATAGGCACTGATAGTAAGTATATCAACAGCGTTGACTCTGCCTTTCAGAGTCTGACCGGGAGTTGCGCTACCAGATAAACTCATATTCTTCGCTCCTTTCTATAGGAAAAGCACCACCCCGAAGGATGGTGCTTTATATTAGATATTAGATTCCATCAACGTCAAAGCAGCATCTAAATTATCACTTGTAACTCCAGAAATATAAGGATCAAGCGATTTTAGAGTTGCCATATCGTTAACAGTCCAGACCTCAACAGGAATATCTGCATCTAAGCATTTTGCAACTTGGTCTTTCTCAAGTGTGGGTGCATAAGCATCAATGAATACATCGTTGCTTTCAGTTTTCAACGAAGATGCTAAAGAAATGAGATAATCAGTTAAGTTCATGACAACCAAGCCAAGCCGTGCATGAGGAGCGCAATTTTTTACCTCATTCAAATAATCACCGCTGAAAGAAATCCAAGTAACTTTATCAGCCATGCCGTAACGCTTTACAATCCCAATTAACTGCTCAATCTCTGCATTAGTATAACTGATTTCAGATGTCTTGATTTCAATATAAGGATGCAGACCTAAGTTTCTGCACAACGAAATAAACTCTTCAAAAGAAGGAATCTTCTCACCTGCATATTCTTCCGAGAACCAAGAACCAAAGTCCAAGGCTCGAACCTGTTCAAAGGTCATTTCATTAATTTTTCCAGTTCCATTTGATGTTCTGTCTACGGTAGAATCGTGCAACAGCACAGGAACACCATCAGAAGTGAAAGATACATCGCATTCCACATACTTGAATCCTTTTCGTTTCGACAGCCTGAATGCAGAAAGCGTGTTTTCAGGTGCTTCGGTGTTGTAACCACGATGATTGACTGACTTAACTGCATGATAGCCAGAATATAACTGCCTATAACTTGACAAACAACTTTCTACATCGTTGCGGACAAAATCATACAATCTCGTTCCCATAAAATATCCGTCACAAATATATGGGAAAGTACAACTGATAACCCTGTTGGTAGTTCTTATCGTACACACCATATAAAACCGGGGATAAACTACCGCTACCATTTCACCGTCGATTTCAACATTCTTATCTGCATACGAAACAGGATACATCTTCCGTGTGACCGTATCAAATACGATATTGACCGCACTTGTTGTCAGGTTTGAAAAATCACAAACCGTGTTACCTTCGGATTCATTCAGGGTAAAATACGGCACATAAGCCGAATCCATCCTGAATATGGTATCAGTCGGGAAAGTTAGAGTGCGACTTGTTGTGTCAACAATCGGAATAGGATTTGCTACTCTGTTTATAGAGGATCCAGTAATCACCGATACAAAGGGTAAGTATCTATCAGGTTTTTGAGAATTAGCGTGAATATGCAAATACAATTCAGCAAGACCGATCGTACCGACAACAACATAACTCTTTTTATCTGCCAAGGAAATGAAATCAAGCCAATATTTTACCTCATAGCCAGAGATATTGAAGTTATAACAAAGCAAGTACAAATTATAGTTGCCGATTTGCTCAAACGATAATTCTGTTGCAGGTTCATTGATATGTTTTTTGCCAGAAACAATAAGCAGAGCAGGAATATATGCCGTATAAACGTTAGTTGTCGGGTTGTACTTCAGGTGCGCTTCGTTGTCTAGGTAAGGATGATCATACATAACATAATTAGCAAAAGGCATCGTTGCACCTGCGAGGTCGTTGTTTTGAGATCGTACCGCAGTACCAGCCGAAGCGTATGTCACACCATCAGCACCAACACGAACGTCTGCAATTTCCGCATCAGGTTCAATCGTTGCCCCGGAGATAATGATATCCAGTCTTGCCTGTTCCATAGCGACAGACTCTGCAATATCATTCATTCGAGCGTGAAGCTGATTGTCCTTTGCTACGCTTGCTTCCTTGTTTGCGCTCACCTCAGACTCCAGATTCACGATAGCCCTTGCAATCGTCCGATTCTCTACAGGACGATCAGAAGTCAAATCCAGTTCTCCATCGACTACAGGGATATCCTCCGGCTCAGGAACAACCACAGGAGGAATATCGTCACCTTCAGGGAACAGTTTGAATACCTTCGCACCGTCCTCGTCATATCCGATAATGGTCTGAGGGTTGGTAAAGGGATTCAGTTCGACTTCGTACCAGTAGTCATTCGGCTTGGAGATAACTTCGCCGATCTTGGTATCTTCTTCAGACAGGAAAATATCAACGGACTCGCCAGTTTCAAGAACAGGGAAATCCTTCTGCAGAACGACATTCTCTACTTCTTTCCGACCGTAAATTTTAATTCTGACTACATCTCCGGCTTGGAAGATGTATTTTTCTTTGGTAATAGAATCCTCTGCGGTAACAGAGAAGAATACGATATCACCTCTGGTTGCGTAGATGGATAAATCGTCATTCAAAACAAACATTTACTCACCCCATATCCTTGATAACTTCTAAGTCTTCGATAGCTTCAGTAACTGTTACGAAGGCTTCTACAGGCTTAATGTATCCTCTGCCCTCGTCTTCGAAAATAAGAATATCTCCCGCCTGAAGCTGAACAGTGGTCTCTAGGGTGCTCTTGTAGCCCTCTCCACTAATAGTAGCAACGGTGTGTAAAACTAAGTCCTTAATGGTCTGCTTTACGTTCTCACCGTTGTATTCTAAATCAGTATATTTATCTACCCGAACGCCGGGATAGAGGTCAATACTAGGTTTTCTGATAAATTTCATTTCCTCATTCCTTTCGTCAATACTCTCAATATTCACGAAAAGAGGGGAAGGTGTTACCCTTCCCCTCCCGGCGATACGCTATGCGCTATGCATTTCCCTATTGGGACACAATCGCCCTTTTCTTAAGCAGTGGTCAGAACCTGAATACGGTTCTGGTCGATAACCTTTGCACCGAAGGTATCCAGACCACGAACCAGATCGGCGAACACGGTCTGGTCACGCAGTGCTTCGACTTCGTTGATCTGACCTGCGAAAGCGACAGCCTTCTTACCACGGACACAGCCGGGAGTCTTCAGGTTGTTGGACATGATAACCTCGAAGCCGTCATAGACACCGACCTTGCACTTCTTGATGTACTCAGGGTTATCAGTGGACAGGGTGATCAGGCAATTCTTGAACAGATTGTAAGCGGCAGGAGTGATTTCGATAACGCCATCCTCGTCAAAGTTACGCTCACGCAGCTCAACGATAGCTTCGTCAACAGCCTTCTTGAAGCCTTCCTCAGTCATAGCGGAGATAGCGGTCTTGTTGGTTGCTGCAGCGATCAGAGTTGCAACGTAGGTATCACGAGCGACAGCCAGACCATGAACAGCCTTGCGCTGGTACTCTTCCATCAGACCGGGAACAGACTGAGCCTGATTCACATCGTCAACATGGAATGCGAAGTAGTTAGCCTGATCGATATCCAGCTGCTGACCCTTGTCGGACATAGCTTCAACAGTGATAGCTGCACCAGTGTAAGCACGAATGGTGGGTTCACCGACACCCAGAATCTTAACGGAACGAGCATACTTAACGTCGCCCTCATAGGTACGCAGACAGTTGTCCACCAGCTTGCACTTCAGTTCCAGATCGTCCTGAATCTTCTTAGACCAAATAGTCTGAATAAAATTAGTAACTGCCATAATTATTTCTCCTTTCAATTTAGGAGGGAAGCATTATTTCCACTTATACATGGATTTGCGGACTGCTTCGAACAGTGCCGGATTCTTATCAAAGTCCTTCTGAGTGAATTTCAGAGCTTCATCTCTGGTATAGAAGTCCTTAACACCATTGTCAGAAGACACGCTATTCTTCATGCTTCCCATAGTTCTGATTTCTTTCTTAGGTTTGTTTTGTTTATCGAAAAGTTCGTAAACCTTCGTAATAGGAGTATTGGAGTTGAACATGGATGCAAAGTCGTTAAATTCCTTGCTGGTATAGACATCCTCGGTTACGCCCATCTTGGACAGCTCTCGACCTCTTTCGGCAGCCTGACGATATTCAGCCAGAGTGCGGAAAATAGTCTTGTCCTTAGCAGTCATATTCTCGTAGCCAATCTGAGCCAGACGGTCTACTTCCTCGACCACTTCATCAAAGCCATAACTGATAATGTCTTCAGCTTCAGCCTTTGCAAGCACTTCTGTTTCTCTCTCGGAGTAGGTAGGCTTCTCAGCGAACTTAACGCCTTTCTTGCCGTAGAACTCTCGGAGATCAGCTTCAATTTCCTCCATATTGTCTTTGCCCATGCCAGCCTTCAGCACTTCCTCGATACCGCCGTACTTCTTCTTGTACTCCTTTTCGAGTTTGGCTTTCGTTCTGGCAATCTTCTTACCCATGACTTCATCCAGCTTTGCATTAAACTCAGCTTCGGTGTAAGTCTTGGGGATTTCTTCTGTGGTAGTCTCCACGTTTTCAGCAACCTCAGTAGTCTCAACAACTTCCTCGGTCACAAGTTCATTCTCGATGTTCTCGATGTTTTCCATTTTGAATTTCCTTCCTATTTTTTAAGCGAGGTTTTCTTCCTCAAATTCCATAGCTTTTAACGACTTCAATGCTTGGTCATGCCCCTACTTCCGGCAAGGAGCATTCCGCTTTTTTAATTCCCTACTATGGCAAGGGATTTCCATAAAAAAAGCACCTTGGTAGGGACATTAGTGTCCTTATCAAAGTGCTTAATTATTTAAAGAACTTCTTTCGCTTCTCTAAGTTTCTTGCTCTCAGGGAAGTGAGCTTATTGGGCTCTGGAATGGTAGCCTTCTTAGTAGACTTCTTAGTAGACTTTTTAGTAGCCATATTATCCCTCCGTATTCTGTGCCATTAACTGAGCTTGAGCTTCAGCAATCTGAGATGCTTGGTCATCCAAATCGCCCATAAAGAACTGAGATGCTCTCTGCTGCATGAGCTGTGCTTCAGATTCCATAGCAGCGATCTTAGCCTGTTCCTCTTTCATTCTCTTAAGAATCTTTTCGAGTTTAGCCTTGGGTGCCACAGAGTCATCGTCCAACGCTTCGACATAGGCTTCAAACTCACCCAGTCTCTGGATGTTAAACAGACCGTTATTCAGATAGTTCTCAAGAGACTGTTCCTGAGCGAACTTATCATAGATACCCTTGGGAGTAATATCGATTCTGACACTAGCCTGTAACTGCTCCAACAGATACTGAGGAACATTGACCATCTGGATAGTAGGTTCACCAGTATAGGGATCAGTAACCTCTTCTTCCATGTTCAGACCGTCTTCAGCGTAGGCGATAAGATACTCAAGCCAGATTCTAGCCAAGTCTTCAACGAAGTTCTTGTAGGATTCCTTCTGTTCCATCATGGGAGCTTGGGAAGCCTGCTGTACAGCCAGAATAGCTCTACCAGAAGCGTTCTCTGCATCGACCAAACCAGTAGCGGTATCACCTGCACCTGCCAGCTCACGAGACATCTGAATCAAGTCTTCTTGGAGCTTGACTACATCGGAACTCATCTGCGCCGGAGGGATCGTACCAACAACCTTATGCACATCATCCACAGGCTGTCCGTTAGTCTTAATGACACCACCGACTCTGTTCAGTGCTTCGGGATTAGCTACCTTGGAAGCATCGACTACCTTCTGGGGATAAGCCTGATACTTAACTGTTAGGACTCGTCTGACTTCGGTTCTATTTACCTCAATCTGGTTAGGAATCAGATATCGTACTTCACCTTCACCTCTTGCACTACCTTCTTTCTCTTCCCAAAGGAAGTGTGCTACAGGGTAAAGTTTGATACCTAAGTCTACATCCTCAACGATATCCACCCATCTGGTAGCACTAGAGAAATGTACAGTACCTTCCTTCTTGTACATCTTGTAGACAACCGTTACCATGTCATCTACTTCTTCCTTGGCTGCTTCACCAGACTCTTCAAAGGTATCGTTGTCGGGAATAATCAAGTCAAGTTTAGCCTTACTCATGCCCTCAGCCAGTGCCAAATCAATAGCGTTAACTACAGGCATTCTCTTTCGGATAAGAATATAAGGCTGAGACTGGATATCGTCATCGTTCTCGTTGCCGTAGTAGATGTCGTTCTTCTTGATGACCTCATTGACAGGAATCATCTTATCGTGGTCAAAGTTAACGTAGATGATACCCTCGTCATTGATGGCAGCATCCTTGGTAACTCTACGACCTTTGAAGTCCATCTTGTCTCGTTCCCATACGTTGGAAGCGTAACGGTTCAGAATCTCACAGTATCTGTCTGCTGTTTCTCTGAACTCAGGATTCTCATAGTTCTGAGAGGAGTAGTTGATCGCAAATAAGTTATCGTGGATAACAGACAGTTTGTACTTGACGATAGGCTTAATGAAGTTCTTCTGGACAGGCTCTACATCACCTAACTTAGCACCTGCCCACTGGTTACCGTTATAGAAGTTATAGTTCCTATCTGTGTCGGTGTAGATGTTGACTCGTCTGTGATAGTTTCTGCCCTTCTCATACAGTCGCCAGATTGGTGTCTCTTTGATTTCTTCGATTCTCACTTACTCACCCCCTTGGGATATCTTCTTGGTTATTGCTAGTACCGTCATAGTTCTCGATATTAGCAAGGATGGTTTCTATCTTGTCTCGTTCCTTCTGTGCTTCCTTCTGTGCTTTGTGTTCCTTATATGCCTTGATAGGGTTGATACTAGGTTTCTCAGCTTTCTCGATAGGCTCGTCTACCTTCTTTGCCCGACCTAGATTACAGCCTGCCATAAAGCAAGCGAGATTACAGAAGGTTACTGCGAGAATGATGATTACTTCTTCCATACTCCACCTCATACAATGGTTATCATCTCACCAAAGTCATAGAAGATTTCGTTCTTCTGCTGGACTTGGAAATGTGTCTGCGGTTTGACTTCAATTACATCACTTGGAAAGACTACCTGTTCTCTGATGTGGTGTGCGATTGCCAAAGACATCATCTGATCGTCATGTCCTCCCTGTGGTGCTTCTATACGACCTCTTTCATTGCGGATAATAGTTAACAGTTCTTCCAGAGTATCTTTGCTGTTAATCATCTCACAGTGTTCTCTGACTATCTCTATCAGTCTGGATATGATCGTAGGTCTTGTCAGTGAGGTAGTCTTGAAACCGAATCTCTTCTCTGTCTTGCCTGTGTAGGTATCCTGTGCTGTTCTGACGTACTGTTTGGGATAACCTAGTCTCTGAAGCTCCATGATGGGATAAGAGTCGAAGTTAGCTTCAATACCAATCAGTGCATCCTTGAAGTACTTACCTAGGCAATACATCTGTCTGGTGTACTGGTCTGCATCAAACTGGTGTCTTAACTTAGCTACCTGTTCTCCTGTCTTGGCATCTATTACGTCTGCTACGAAATAGTCTGATCCTTCTCCGGCAGTGTCACCGCCAATAGCATACTCTGTCATCTGTGGTACGTTGGGTACTTGGTATATCTCGATATATCCGTCCTTGTCATTAACCCACTTGATGTTATCTATCTTCAGACCGTCATACTCATACTCGAAGTATCCCTTCTTGATAGGCTTGGGTATGGTATCCAGTCTTGCTTGGATTGCCTTGGCATCGAATACAGTCTTACCTACAATACCCCACTTACCCAAGCAGTAGACTTCATAGGTGTACTCATCTGTGTACTTCAGGTCTTCTAGTGCTTTCCTATCATCGTCAGTCAGGAACTTATTGTCCTTGTAGGTTGAGAAGCATACAGTCGCCAGACCAGAGTCGATGAAGTGCTTCTTAATCCAGTGCTGAATGTTGATAGGGTTAAAGCTGAGTACCATCTGCTTCTTACTCTTACCACCACGAAGACGTACCTTTAACTGGTTGATATCTGCTTCCTGACACTCTGTAGCTTCTTCTACCCAGATATCCGTCAACTCACCATTGGCAAAGGTAATAGACTTTATCTTTTCTACGTCATCCAGACCTGCAAAGGCTATCTCGTTATTGGTTAACTTACAGACGATTCTCATATCAGACTCATTTATCTTAAAGTGCTCAGATAGATTCCAATTAGAGATAACCTGCTTTAACAGAGGAAACGTAGACTTTCTGTTGGTATCGCCTGTCTGTCTGACTATCAGGATATTGCACTTCTTGGGAGTGATCATCTTATAAACGATTCTCTCACCTATGAAATAAGACTTACCAGAAGAACCACCGCCATAGAATATCAGGTATCTATCCTCGTTATTTAGGTATGGTAAATAGACTGAGTTAAATACCTTCTTTGATATCTTGATATCTACGTTCATTCTTCTTCATCATCTACCAATTCTACATTGATGGTTACTTTATTCTTTACATCAGCTTCAATGGTCTGTTTCTCTGTCCAACCTTTGAAGTTATTTGCCAGAGAGAACTTTGCACCGTTAGCTCCGTTGTTATCGTAGAGTCTTTCTTCTGCGTATCGCTCCACTCTTGCTTTCGCACGTGTAATCGTGTCAACAAATTCTTCCTTTCCTTCATAATTCAGAAGAGCTTGTCTGGAAGTAAAACCAAGAGCAAGAGCTAAGCCAGTAATCGTGTACGGCTTTCTATCATCTCTAATGATCTTACCATCCTTGTTTCGCATAGGTTTTCCATTCTCATCTAAGAAAGGCTTACCGTCACATTCTTCAAAGAAGGCATCAATAAGTTTCTGCATCTGTTCTGCCGATTCAAACATGGGCGGTCTGCCTACTGGTCTTTTGTTTTCGCTCATGGTTCTTGCTCCTTTCGTAAAGGTTTATATTGGGCGTTCCCACTTCGTGGTCGGGCTCTCCAAGCGACCTGCTTCGCAGTTCCATTGTCGATCCCTAACGCATCTTCATCTTACTTATTACTTCTTGTTTAGATATTTGGTAGTTCCGCTTGGTTACGATCCAAGGTCAATCGATTATAAGTCGACCGCTCTGCCATTGAGCTACAGAACTATATGAATGCACCATAGGCGGCTACCAATTGTAACCGCCCCGCAGGAGGTGAACGGTATTTAACAGACTTCATACTTCCCACATCTGAAATCTGCTGGTGCTTATTCTATTTTGTTCTCCCCTATTAGGGATCAGGGAGAATTACTTTCTTCCTTTGCCCAATCCACAGCTTCTTGCATCGTAGGATAGATGTTGTCTTCGGGATTGGGTAACTTATCTTTAGTTGCACCAAAGATTTTATCAATGGTCTTACCAGAGTCACTCATCAGATATGCCACACACGGAACATCAATGGTAACAACACTGCCGTCATTGAAATGGCAGCACACGACTGTCGACTTAGTGCTTTCATTAAAGTAGCAACTTGCACTTGTGATGTTATCGAAGTAGTTCCACTCCTCATAAGCTCCGCTGTCATGCTCACTCGTTCTGTAATCAAGGTTCTTCAAAATCATACTTTCTGTTTCCTTTCTAACTTCTATCTAAATATCTGTCTGATAAATGAAAAAGCACCCAACCATTTCTGGCTAGGTGCTTTAATCACTATCTCACTCTAAACTATATCTTACTTAAAAGTCACATTCAACCCATGATACTCACAAACTGTCACATTCTTTTCGTTACATTCCTCCGTCACAAAGTGAGGGGTAATACTCAATGGTCGTTACCTTGCGCCGGGGGCGTTTACTCGCATTCGCTCGGCAAGCATTCGCTTGCTTTTTTATAAGGAATCAAAAATAAATGTCCGCCGTGGTCTGGTGCTGTCTACATCTCATGGACTGCGGTGCTTTTTTGTCCCTCTATCGTATATACGCATTGTGTACAAATTATACATATTCCGCCTTGATTCTTTGTGCATTATTCCGTCTTGATTATACGCATTGCGTATGATAATATATTAGTGTCAGGAAGGGATAGGAGGTAGCCCCCATGAAAGTAAGATTCACCATTAGCACCGCATTTTTTGAAGTCCTCGCAAATCTCGAAATCAAGCAACCCAAACAAAAAAAGAGACGTCCGACACGGCACAAACCGAAATCGAACATCTCCCAAACCATCATCAATATTATAGCAAATAAGTAAGTAAATGTCAACCCCCATTCCTGACACCCTCCCCCGAAAGGGGGAGCGGGGGCTACCTCTTCTTAATATAGAAAGGATATATAATATGAAGGCAACATTTCAAGAGTTCGCAAAGCCCATTTTTAAGATCAGCGATAGAAAGGAAAAGCATTTCCACTATCAATACACCGCAGTTTGTTTCAACGGTAAGAACGCATACGAAGCCGTGACCCTTCGCATTTACTCCACCGATGCCCGTTCCTATTGCTGCCTGTGGGTAAAGGGAAACTGTTCTTGGGAAGACTGCAAAGGTGACTACTGGCGAAACGGCAGTGGAAACGCTGGGGGCTATGGTTACCATAGAGCCAGCGCAGCAGCCGCCGAAGCTATCCACAACGCAGGAATCGAACTTGATGAATCAATCAACGGTAGAGGTGATACGGCAATCGAGAACGCCGTAGAAGCAATAGCACGTGCTATGTGGGGCGAAAGCGTATATATCCACATTGTAAAGGCTAACCCGTAAAGAAAGGAGCAAACGCTATGACACTTTACAACCTGACTCAATCCATGACCATCCAAGGCAATATCGAAATTGCCGTTTTTGATGCTGAGGGAAACGAAAAAGAACGTCACTTCATCCGCAACTCCGACGATCTATGCTACGACGGTATTGACGAATTTGAGGATTTAAAAGTTACCTTTATGTTCCCAAGTAAAGGTTACGACGGCTCGGTATGGCTCAATATTGAAGTTCAGGAAGAGGAATAAACCATAAGAGCATGACCTATAACCTACGGTTTACGGTCAGGATGTTACAACCCACCAAGCGCAAACCCCATGCGCATGGTGGAACGTAACATAGAAAGGAGTATTTTATGATTAAGCTATATCTGATCCTTGTCATTGCGCCGACTGTAATCGCCCTGTTCGATGAACTCTACATCGGACATCTTCCCTCTTGACATAGCCATACGCAACGCTTATATTATCAGCAGCACAACAAAGGAGGACACCCCAATGCCACTAAAAGAACTGCGCCAACGTTCTGGTATGAGCCGACCGCAATTTTGCGAATACTTCGGAATCCCATACCGCACCGTTCAAGACTGGGAATTAGAAAACCGCACCTGCCCCGACTATCTATTAAAACTTATGGAATACAAACTAGAGAAAGAAAACCTGATCCGAGCTGACATGATGAAAGAGGAAGCATAATGCTTCCTCTTTTTTCTATGCATCCAATATATCTTGAAGACTCTTCAATGCCCTGCCATGGGTAGTTGTTGCCCAGTCATAACTTGAATTAAAAATATCAGCAATTACTTTTAGTTCCTTGAATTGTATGTACCGAAGATGAAGCAGCTTGTACTCAGTCGGATTATCGAGCTTTTCTAAGGCTTGTGTAACCTCTTTCTGTTTAGCGGCTAATCTGTCGACTTGCTTCAATATCTCTTCTTCTACCATCACGCACCGCTCGACAGCCTGTGCCATTTTATCTTTTGATCCCGAAGTCTGCACCCTATCACCGCCCATTTGGCCAGTGATAGATAGTGCTAGATCATGCCATTGCTGCCGCTCTTCCAATTTGCATTCTATCTGCACTGCGTATAGTTCATAGCTTTCCAGAAACGCTTGCGCTTCGCTTTTTGTTCTCAACACATCACCCCCCAACAAAAGTATCTAAGTCTTATAGATTACCAGTCGAACCGATACCGCCCCTGTCCGAATTGCCCAGCTTTTCAACTTCCTGCAAA
>JAEIGA010014542.1_pt1 | contig 11978 bp, 9 predicted proteins | sample 9270691 | NCBI WGS metagenome assembly JAEIGA01 (sample SAMN17057246, study PRJNA624740) | gut metagenome | biome: biome; isolation source: fecal sample | host: Bos grunniens | place: China: Xizang | collected 2019
CGAAGTGGTGTGAACCATTTTCCTTCGTAAACAATCTGAGCCATCTTGTTACCCATATCTTTTTTCACATCCATGGTAGCACGGTCAAGTACGAGTTCTTCTAACTGTTTCTGAGCTTCCAAAAGGATAGTTCCGCCTGGTGTTTCATATACGCCACGAGATTTCATGCCTACTACACGGTTTTCTACGATATCTACAATGCCGATACCATGTTTTCCTCCGAGTTTATTAAGTTCACGGATGATATCAGAAACTTTCATTTCTTTTCCATTTACAGTCTTTGGAACCCCTTTTTCAAAGGTCATAGTTACATATTCGCCTTCATCAGGAGCTTTTTCTGGAGAAACACTAAGTACAAGTAAGTGATCGTAGTTAGGTTCTACAGATGGATCTTCTAATTCAAGACCTTCGTGGCTGATGTGCCAGAGGTTTCTATCACGGCTATAGCTATTGTTTGCAGAGAATGGAAGGTCGATACCATGTGCTTTACAGTATTCGATTTCGTCTTCACGAGACTGCATTCCCCAGTTATCCTGACGCCATGGAGCGATAATCTTTAAGTCAGGAGCTAATGCTTTGATACCAAGTTCGAAACGAATCTGGTCATTACCTTTTCCGGTAGCACCATGACAGATAGCAGTAGCACCTTCTTTTCTAGCTACTTCCACAAGTTTTTTTGCAATACCAGGACGAGCCATAGAAGTTCCAAGTAAGTATTTGTTTTCATATACAGCACCGGCTTGTACACATGGAATGATATATTCATCACAGAATTCATCTGTAATATCTTCAATATATAATTTAGTAGCGCCAGAGAGTTTCGCTCTTTCTTCTAATCCATCTAATTCTTCACCCTGACCACAGTCGATACAGCAGCAGATAACTTCGTAATCATAATTTTCTTTTAACCATGGGATAATGGCTGTGGTATCCAGACCACCTGAATATGCTAATATAACTTTTTCCTTTGACATAACTTTATTTCCTTTCGTGTTTCACAAGTAATAAGATTACATCTAATATACACCTATATTTTATTCATTGCAAGTGTAAAAATATACAAAAAACATAAATAAATATACAATAATAGTGTATAAAATACAGAAATGTGCAAAAATATACATTAAATATGCAAAAACACCTTTACGAATAACAAGAAGTATATTAATATAGGTAGCAAAGATTTCGAAGGGAGAAATTTTATGATAAAAGTAGGAATTATTGGAGCGACCGGATACGCAGGAGCCGAATTGGTGCGTATACTTTTGAATCACAAAGAAGCAGAGATTGTATGGTATGGTTCTAGAAGTTATGTAGACAAGGCTTTTGCATCCGTATATCGAAATATGTTTGAACTCATCGAGGACAAATGTCTAGATGATAATATAGAAGAACTTGCGACAAAGGTAGATGTGATTTTTACAGCGACACCACAAGGGTATCTAGCAGGTGTACTGACAGAAGAGATATTAAATAAAGTAAAGGTGATTGATTTAAGTGCGGATTATCGTATCAAAGATGTCACTACTTATGAAAAGTGGTATGGTATTGAGCATAAGAGCCCACAATTTATAAAAGAAGCTGTATATGGTCTGTGTGAAATAAACCGCGAAGATGTGAAAGGGAAACGTCTGGTGGCAAATCCGGGTTGTTATACGACTTGTTCTATTCTGACGGCTTATCCAATGGTAAAAGAAGGACTCATAGATGTAAATACGCTGGTGATTGATGCGAAATCGGGTACCTCTGGAGCAGGACGCGGTGCAAAGCTTCCAAATCTGTTTTGTGAGGTGAATGAAAATATAAAAGCTTATGGTGTGGCAAGTCATAGACATACGCCAGAGATCGAGGAGCAACTAGGATATGCAGCGGGAGAAGAAATCTTAATCAATTTTACGCCACATTTGGTGCCTATGAATCGTGGTATTTTAGTTACGGAATATGCATCTTTAATAAAGAAAGCAGATGGAACATATCCTACATATGATGAGGTAAAGGCTGTGTATGATACATATTACAAAGAAGAGACCTTCGTGCGTGTGCTTCCAAAAGGGGAGTGTCCAGAGACAAAATGGGTAGAAGGTAGTAATTTTGTGGATATAAACTTTGTAATTGATGAGAGAACGGGACGCATCATTATGATGGGAGCACTGGATAATCTCGTAAAAGGCGCAGCAGGTCAGGCAGTACAGAATATGAATCTGATTTTTGGGCTTCCTGAGACAGAAGGTCTTATGATGGTACCTACTTTCCCATAAAGAAATGGTTGTAAAAGTGAGACAAAATATTTGAGAAAGAACTTCAAGAAAGAAGGAAATAGATATGACAGAACAGAAATTACATACATTACAGGATAAAGCAGAGGTGCTTATTGAGGCTTTGCCATATATTCAGAAATTTAATAAAAAAATCATTGTAGTAAAATATGGTGGTTCTGCTATGGTGGATGAACAGTTAAAAAACCAAGTGATTCAGGATGTAGCACTTTTAAAACTGGTTGGATTTAAGCCGATTATTGTACACGGTGGTGGAAAAGAAATCAGTAAATGGGTAGAACTATCAGGAATGAAACCAGAGTTTGTAAATGGACTTCGTAAAACTGATGCACCTACGATGGAAATTGCAGAGATGGTATTAAATAAAGTAAACAAGTCCCTTGTTCAGCTTGTGGAAAAACTTGGTGTAAATGCGATTGGTATCAGTGGTAAAGATGGAGGACTTTTAAAAGTCGAAAAGAAATATGCAGATGGTCAGGATATTGGGTTTGTTGGAGAGGTTACAGAAGTAAACCCAAAAATTATTTATGATATGTTGGAAAAGGATTTTCTTCCTATCATTTGTCCAATCGGTATGGATGACCAGTATCAGAGCTATAATATCAATGCAGATGATGCTGCCTGCGCGATTGCAAAGGCGCTTGGAGCAGAAAAACTCGCATTTTTAACAGATATAGCGGGTGTATACAAAGATCCTAGCGATGCGTCAACATTGATTTCAGAATTAAGTGTATCTGAGGCAAAAGCATTGCTCGGTTCTGGTTTTGTCGGAGGTGGCATGCTTCCAAAAATCCAGAATTGTATTGATGCAGTAGAAAGTGGAGTATCTAGAGTGCATATCCTAGATGGACGAATTGCACATTGTGTACTTCTTGAAATCTTTACAAAAAAAGGTATCGGTACGGTAATTCTACCAGATGAGGAATAAATTATGAAAGATATGAATCAGTCTATGGAGCAGGCTGAAGTAGCTTTGCTTCACACATACAATCGTTTTCCAGTGGTGTTTGATCATGGAAAAGGCGTATATTTATATGATACAGAAGGAAAAGAATATCTAGATTTTGCGGCAGGGATTGCAGTATGTTCTTTAGGTTACGGAGATGAAACCTATACAGAAAGTCTGAAGAATCAGGTGGATAAATTATTACATACTTCAAATTTGTATTATAACAAGCCTACTACGGATGCAGCAGAGAAATTAATAAAAGTATCTGGGATGGACCGTGTGTTCTTTACAAATAGTGGGACAGAAGCTATAGAAGGAGCTCTAAAGGCAGCACGTAAGTATTCGCTGAATAAATATGGGGAGAATCGTTATGAAATCGTAGCGATGAATCACTCTTTCCATGGTAGAAGTATGGGGGCGCTTTCTGTGACAGGGACGGATAAATACAGAACACCTTTTGAGCCATTGATTGGTGGGGTGGTATTTGCTGAGTTTAATGATTTGGAATCTGTAAAATCAGCCATTACAGAGAAAACCTGTGCAATTATAATGGAAACAGTACAGGGAGAAGGCGGAATCTATCCTGCAACAGAGTCATTTTTATCAGAAGTAAAAGCACTCTGTGAGGAAAAAGATATCCTGCTGATCCTGGATGAAATTCAGTGCGGTATGGGACGAACTGGTGAGATGTTTGCATATCAGGGATATGGTATCAAACCAGATATACTTACTTCTGCAAAAGCGTTAGGTTGTGGAGTGCCTGTGGGAGCCTTTCTTATGACAGAGAAAGTAGCTGCAGAATCCTTAGAACCAGGGGATCATGGAACGACATATGGAGGCAATCCATTTGTAGGTTCTTCGGTATCGACAGTATTAGATATTTATGCCCAGAAAGATATCTTAAATCATGTAAAAGAAATCTCTGTATATCTGGAAGAAGAACTAGATAAACTGATAGAAAAATATGATTTTCTTGTAAGTCGTAGAGGAAAAGGTCTTATGCAAGGCGTAGTATGTACGATAAAGCCAGGTGATGTCTGTAAGAAAGCTCTCGAAGAGGGCCTTATCATTATTTCTGCTGGTTCGGATGTGCTCCGTTTGGTACCTCCACTTGTAATTCAAAAAGAACATGTAGATGAGATGATAAAAAAATTGGATAAAACATGTTCTGCTATGATTGCATAGACAAAAACATTGAATTCTCGCAATATTTTCGTAATAAAATCTTGTAAAATCCGTAAAAATTCGTTAAAATATAAAACAGCATTGAGGCTCCTTCCGAAAGGAAGGAGTAATTTATGGTAAAAACCATATATTATTTAAAAAGTGTGCTTCTTGGCACACTTATTGTCGTGTTTCTATGTGGATGTGGGAAAGATACTGCACAATATGTGAATTCAGACAATACTTCTAACACAGAATATAATTTAAGCACAGAAACATCCGAACAACTTGAAGCGGATACGCACACAGATGAAGAGATATGTGTTTACATTTGTGGAGCAATTAAAAATCCAGGTGTATATACGCTTTCTCATGGAAGTCGCATTTGTGATTTGTTCACATTAGCGGGCGGACTAACAGAAGATGCTGCGACGGATTTTTGGAATCAGGCCAGTGTGCTATCGGATGGTGAGATGATTTATGTTCCTACTATAAAAGAAGTAGAAGAGCAGAATTACAATCCACTTGAATCGCAAGGGTCCATAAGAGACTCAGGTGGTGCGGGAGAATGCGACGGGAAAATAAATATTAATACAGCTTCCAAAGAAGAACTGATGTCTATACCAGGTATTGGAGAGACAAGAGCAGATGCTATACTAGCATATCGTCAAGAGAATGGCACATTTGCCAACATAGAGGACATTATGCAGGTTCAGGGGATTAAGGAAGGTATGTATGAAAAAATAAAGAATTATATAAAAATTAACTGAGGTGTGTAAATGGCAAAGAAAGTTCTTGTAGTGGATGATGAAAAATTAATCGTGAAAGGAATCCGTTTTAGCTTAGAGCAGGAAGGCATGGAAGTAGACTGTGCATATGATGGCGAAGAAGCTTATAATATGGCAAAGGAAAAAGAATATGACATGATCCTTTTAGATGTTATGCTTCCTAAAATGGATGGTTTTGAAGTATGTCAGGCAATTCGAGAATTTTCTGATATGCCAATTATTATGCTTACAGCAAAAGGCGAAGATATGGACAAGATTTTAGGTCTTGAATATGGTGCAGATGATTATATCACAAAGCCTTTTAATATTTTGGAAGTAAAGGCGCGTATCAAAGCGATTATGCGTAGAACTACGGGTGGTGGAAAGAAAGATGCAGAAAGTGCCATCATTGAAAAAGGTGATTTAAAATTAGATTGTGACAGTCATCGTCTTTTCATTATGGGAAAAGAAATCAACCTTACAGGAAAAGAGTTTGAAATCTTAGAACTCCTTGTAAAGAACGAAAACAAGGTATATAGCAGAGAAAAACTCTTAGAAACAGTATGGGGAAAAGACTATCCAGGTGATGTGCGTACTGTGGATGTACATGTGCGTAGATTAAGAGAAAAAGTAGAGACAAATCCTAGTGAACCAAAGTATATTCATACAAAATGGGGCGTAGGTTACTATTATATTCAGAAATAATAAAAGGACAGGTATATGCAGGGGACTTCGAAGTTTGTAAATTTTTTGAAAAGTTTAACATGCCGTCTCATTCTCTGTACAATTGTAGTTGCTATAGTTCCAAGTATGGTGGTTAGTAGTACTATTTTGGCATCCTATGAAGCCAGAGCACTGGATATCCGCCAAAGTGAGGTAACTGCGCAAGCGAATATTCTGGCAAATCAGATAGCGACAAGCCAGGTGTTGGCAGACAAGAAGGTTACATCCGATACGATGGAAACGCAGATGAATATGCTGACGACGATTTATGATGGTCGTATTTTGGTTGTGGATAACGATCTTCACATTATTTATGATACGTTTGGGATTGATGATGGAAAAACGATCATATCAGAAGAGGTAATCCGAGCAATAGGCGGAGAGACGATTACAAAGCATGATGAAGAGAATCGTTATCTGGAAATGTGTATTCCAATGACGAATCCGAGAGATGAACAAAATACAACACTGGGTGTTTTGGTAGTAAGTGTGTCGACAAGTAATATCGCATTAAACCATGACTATTTAAAACAGATTGCGGATGTAGTTGTTTTTCTCGTTATTTTAATCATTGTGTTTGTCGGAATATTAACAGCGATTCATTTGGTAAAACCATTGAATAAATTATCCGATGGAATTGCATCTATTCAAGGTGGTATAGGGGATCAGGATTTAAATGTAAATGATTATACCGAGACGATTATCATTTGCGAAAAGTTCAATGAAATGATGAAGAAAATCCGTGTTATGGATGAGTCTCGTCAGGAATTTGTATCGAATGTGTCACATGAGTTGAAGACACCTCTTACATCGATGAAAGTGTTGGCAGATTCTATTAATAGTATGCCAGATGCACCGGTAGAATTGTATCAGGAATTCATGGGAGATATTACAAATGAAATCGAACGTGAGACACAGATTATCAACGATTTACTGTCGTTGGTAAAAATGGATAAAACAGGTGCAACACTGAATGTATCTACCATTAATATCAATGATTTGTTAGAACAGATTATGAAACGATTACAGCCAATTGCTGACAAGCAAAAGGTGAAATTGGTATTGGAAAGTTTCCGACCAGTTACAGCCGATGTGGATGAAGTGAAACTCACATTAGCACTCACAAATCTTATTGAAAATGGTATCAAATATAATAAAGATGATGGAGAAGGCTGGGTACATGTATCTCTAAATGCCGATCATCAGTATTTTTATGTCAAAGTAGAAGACTCTGGTATGGGTATTCCAGAGGAGGATTTGGAACATATTTATGAGAGATTTTATCGTGTAGATAAGTCACATTCAAGAGAAATTGGTGGTACAGGTCTTGGGCTTGCAATCACTAGAAACTCGATTCTTATGCATAGAGGTGCTATTAAAGCACATAGTGAATTGGGCGAGGGTACAACTTTTGATATACGTATTCCACTCAATTATATTGCATAATGGAAAGGATGAATATGAAGAAAAAATGGATGTGTTTGTTTCTTTCTGTTCTGTTATTGTTTTCCATGACAGGATGTCAGGATTCTGAGCCGAAAGAAGGCGAATACCAAATATATTATTTGAATATGGAAATGACGAAAATTGTTCCGGAAGCATATAATAGTTCTGGGGCAACCGCAGAGGCTTTGGTAAATGAATTGTTGGTAAAACTTAAATCAGCTCCTGAATCGACAGAGTTGAGACAGACAATTCCTTCCAACGTACAGGTTAATAGTTTTCAGTTTAACGGTAGTTATTTATATGTAGATTTTAGTAGCGAGTACAAGGATTTGACCTTGACACAGGAGGTTTTGATTCGTGCAGCGATCGCTCGAACTTTGTTGCAGATAGAGGATTGTTCTGTGATTTCTTTTACAGTTAATTCAGAGCCACTTCATACTGCGAATGGAACTTTGGTAGGACCTATGACAAAGGACAGCTTTGTAGAGAATCCTGGAAAACAGATTAATAGTGCAGTGGAGACAACGCTTACATTGTATTTTTCGAATAGCGATGGTACGGGTCTTGTAAAAGAGAATAGAACGGTTCATTATAGTACAAACATTTCTATGGAAAAGTTAATCGTTGAGCAGTTGATTGCGGGAACAGACGTAAATGGAGCCTTGGATACTTTGCCGTCAAGTACCAAACTTATCTCAGTTTCCACGATGGATGGAGTATGTTATATCAATTTAAATGAATCGTTTACGAACCAGAATGCGGAAGTAAACGAAGAAATCGTTTTATATTCCATTGTAAATTCATTGACAGAGATCCAAGGTATCACAAGAGTACAGATATCAATTAATGGTGATACAACAGGCAATGTACGATACACATATCCTTTATCCAAGATGTATGAAAGAGATATGAGCTTTGTTGTAGAGGAATAGGAGTAAAATGAGAAAGAGACCGCTATTATTGATAGCGTGCATCTTTTTGACAGGTCTGGTATGCCAAAGGTATCAGATTCTTAGTTTGCAGGTCGTGCCAATCGGCTGGTTCGTACTGGAATCTTATCATGGCATCAAAAATAAGAATCTTAAAATAGCAGCAGGAAGGAGTATCATTCTCCTTTCTGCTTTTATTCTAGGGATGGCTCATATGTATCTAGAAGAGATGTTCCGAGATACATATATGTCAAAAATAGTAGATGGTAGTAGAGCTACCATTTGGGGAGAGATCAAAAAAATCGAGACTACGGATACCAGTATTCGTACGATTCTAACGGATTGTTATATCCGTCTTAATGGAGAAGAGATACCATGCAATGATGTGTTGGTATATGCTTCGTCTAACCACTTTCAGGTGGGAGAAATTCATCAAATAACAGGACAAATACATAATTTTGAGAAACCGAGAAACTTAGGTGGATTTGATAGTTATACCTATTATCAGAGCAAGAAGATCGATTTTTATATGTATGAAGATTCATCTACGTGCTTAGAGAAAGAGAAAAATGCTATTACGAAATGGATTTTTTCGTTCAAGGGTGAAATAGAGCAGGTGTATTATGAGTGTGTAGATGGGAAATCTGCCGGTTTTTTCTCTGCGATGATAATCGGGAATAAAGTAAATTTGGATGGAACCATAAAGGATTTATTTGCATTGGGTGGAATTTCACATATATTGGCAATTTCAGGTTTGCATGTATCCATGATAGGGAGAGGGGTGTATAAAATACTCCGAAAGAAAAGGATAGGGTTTTTCGTGGCTGGCGTGTTATCTTCTGTGATTTTATTGATATATGGTTTCATGGTTGGGAATGAAATGTCTGCAATTCGAGCAATAGGAATGATGCTACTGTATTTTCTCGCACAATACCTAGGACGAAGCTACGATATGTTAAATGCGCTAGGTACTATATGTCTGTTATTGTTATTGGAAAATCCTTTTCTGATAGAGTATTCAGGATTTTGGTTGTCGATTACAGCACTAATTGGAGTGGGATACATCGGAAGCGTTTTTTCGGATCGTGTGGAAAAAGGAAAGGCATTTTGGAGTTGTGTGGGTATTACTTTGTCTACATTGCCAGTAGTAGCATGTTGTTATTATGAAATACCCATGTATTCCAGTTTGGTAAATATGATTGTACTTCCAATACTTACACCACTTTTTTGCATAGCGCTTTTGGCGGGTGTAATCGGAGTGTGGATGACTGTAGTTGCGGATCTCCTACTTATTCCATGCGTATGGATTTTAAAGGGATATGAATGGATATGTGAGTTTGTACAAGGTTTACCTTTCAATAGTATGATTACAGGATGTCCAAGTAAGCTGCAGGTGGTAGTGTATTATGGCGTTTTGTTGTTGGCTACATATGTCATACAAAAAAGAAGTTCGGATGAAGGCAAAAGACGAAAAGCCTGGATTGAACTGACTGTGCTTTGTACAATATGCTTTTCGATAATACTATTTCCCAAGGAGCACACATTTGAAATCACTTTTTTAGATGTGGGACAAGGGGATGGTGTGTATATAAGCGCAGGAGATGGAACAAATTGTTTCATAGATGGCGGAAGTATCGATGTAAATGCGCTTGGGGAATATCATATTTTGCCCTTTCTTAAGTATAAGGGAGTGAGGGAAATTGATTATTGGTTTGTGTCACATGCAGATGCAGACCATATATCAGGATTGTTAGAGTTGATAGAGAGTGGATATGAAATAAAACATTTGGTTGTAGCAAAAGAATCCCCTCAGGATACAAATTTTAAAGATTTGATAAATGCAGCAAAAAATGCGCAGATTCCAATTGTGTATATGAAGGTTGGAGATAAGATTTTATCGGAAGATATGAGCATTACTTGCCTGTATCCGTGGCACACAATGACAGAGGATAGAAATAATATGTCGCTGGTGTTGCAGATGAAGGTAAATGCTCCAAATATGCCGGATAAGAAAATGACAGCACTATTTGCCGGAGATATTTCTGCGGAAATAGAAAAGGAATTGATAAACAAGTCTGAACTTGGACAAATCGATGTGTTCAAGGTGGTGCATCATGGTTCAAAATATTCGAATTCGAGCGAATTTATCGAGGTGATTTCACCTCAAATTGCAGTAGTATCCTGTGGGGAGAAAAATGCATATGGACATCCACATGAACAGATTATAGAACGGTTGGAAAGTGCTGGAGTAAAGGTTCTTTATACGATGAAAAATGGACAGGTAACGATTACGAATATGAATTGAAAACTCTTAGGTGATTTGTTACAATACCATTATGAAAAGTATAGATAATGACATTAAATTGGGACAATTGAAAAAAGCATATTTGCTCTATGGAGAAGAACGTTATCTGATTCGCCAATACAGAGATAAACTGATAAAAGCATTGATATCGCCAGATGATACTATGAACTTTACGGCATTTGAAGGAGATGACATCAATGTAAAAGAGCTTATTGATTTGTCAGAAACTCTTCCTTTTTTTGCGGATCGTCGACTTATTCTTATCGAAGACAGTAAACTTTTTAAAAAGGGTGGGGATGAGCTCGGTGATTACTTTGAAACCATTCCAGATACGACCTACTTTGTGTTTGTAGAAAGTGAAATAGACAAGCGTTCTCGTTTGTATAAGGCTGTGACAAAGTGCGGAAATGCAGTAGAGTTTGTTACACAGACAGAGGATACCTTACGTAAATGGATTGGTGGACGAATTAGCAAAGAAGGAAAAAATATTACGCAGGCTGCGTACCAGTTGTTTATAAGCAAGACAGGTACGGATATGCAAAATATAGAGCGAGAGTTGGAAAAATTACTTTGCTATACATTGGGAAAAGATGTAATTGAACCAGAAGATGTAGAGGCAGTTACAACAGAACAGATTAGCAACAAAGTGTTTGATATGGTGGATGCGATTGCGAGTCATAAACAAAAACAGGCATTGGATTTGTATTATGATTTGCTTGCGCTAAAAGAGGCACCTATGCGAATTATGTTCCTAATTACAAGACAATTTCAGATACTTCTTACTGTAAAAGTTATGAGCAATCAAGGCTTCGGAAACAAAGATATTGCTGCAAAGGCGGGATGTCCTGAATGGGCCGTACGAAAATACCAGTCTCAAGCAAAATCATTCACACTTGATCAAATCAAAAAAGCCATTCAAGATGGCGTCACCTACGAAGCCGATGTCAAAACAGGCCACCTAAACGATCAGATGGCTGTGGAACTTTTTATCGTAGAATACAGCAAAGAGGCTGTTACCAAACCGGCATAATATCACCCGGGGCGTAACGGCCTCTTTTTTGTGTTTTTAATTGTGAATCATCTATAATATCGGGATGCTTATTTCATATAGGAAAATGCACATATTCCTACAAAAGACGCTCGGATGTTGTCTATTATTTGATGTCTTCCAAACGTTTTACAATCTGCGACAGTATGTACATGTGGAACAAGACACTTTTGAGGAGTTTCGTGCGTATCTTACGTGGGCAAAATTTTACATAATGTCACATGCCGGATGCAACTGTTTGAGGCGCTGTTTTTGCGCCGAGTTTTGCACCGGCATGTGTAATATCATTTGTAAAATTGCCCACTTAGATACGCTAGAAACGACGATTTGTGTCTTTCCCACATGTAGCATACTGCGCAGATAGTAAAAGC
>JAEIGA010014543.1_pt1 | contig 11977 bp, 10 predicted proteins | sample 9270691 | NCBI WGS metagenome assembly JAEIGA01 (sample SAMN17057246, study PRJNA624740) | gut metagenome | biome: biome; isolation source: fecal sample | host: Bos grunniens | place: China: Xizang | collected 2019
GAGCTTCTTTGTTTTGCCCGAACCTTTTTTGCCTACGATAAGTTTAATCATATTTGCCAACTCCTTTTATTTACACCGCATAAGCGGTAATTTTTTATTATCTGCCGAGTCTTGCTTCAAGCTCAGCCTTCTGTGTTTCATAGCCCGGTTTACCAAGCAATGCAAACATATTTTTCTTATAGCTTTCAACACCGGGTTGGTCGAACGGGTTAACGCCAAGCATATAGCCCGAAATTGCACAAGCCTTTTCAAAGAAGTAGATAAGACGTCCAAGATTTTCTTCATCAGCCTTATCAACCTCAATAACAAAGTTAGGTACGCCGCCATCGGTATGTGCAAGAACTGTACCTTCAAATGCCTTTGAGTTTACAAAGGACAACGGTTTACCTGCCAAGAAGTTAAGTCCGTCACCATCATTATCTTCTTTTTCAATAATAATATCGCTACCGCAGTCACCAATTGTAACAACGGTTTCAAACATAATACGTGCGCCATCTTGTACGTACTGACCCATGGAATGAAGGTCGGTAGAAAATACAACTGATGCAGGGAAAAGTCCCTTGTTATCCTTACCTTCACTCTCGCCGTATAACTGTTTCCACCACTCTGCCATCAATGTAAAGCGTGGTTCATAACTAACAAGAAGCTCAATAGCCTTACCACGACGATACATAGCATTTCTGTAAGCGGCATACTTGTAGCAATCATTCTTCTCAATGTCTGCTACCGAATAATCTTTAGCAGCATCTGCGGCACCGGCCATAAGTTTGTCGATATCGGCACCTGCGGCAGCAATCGGTAAAAGACCAACTGCAGTAAGAACCGAGAAACGACCACCTACGTCATCCGGAACTACGAAACACTCATAGCCCTTAGCGTCTGCTAATTGTTTTAAAGTTCCGCGAGCCTTATCTGTAGTACAGTAAATTCTCTTTGCAGCCTCTTCTTCACCATAACGCTCTTCAAGCAATTTTCTGAAAACGCGGAAAGCGATTGCCGGCTCGGTAGTTGTACCTGATTTTGAAATAATATTAACAGATACACGCTTGTTTTCGCAGATTTTAAGTAGGTCTGACAATGCAGAACCACTAATACTGTTACCTGCGAAGTAAATATCAGGTGTACCATCATTTAAATCGTTATAGTAATGACCCTTTAAGAACTCAATTGCGGCACGAGCACCAAGATATGAACCACCAATACCGATAACTACTAAAACGTCGGTATCACTCTTTATCTTTTCGGCCGCTTTTTTAATACGAGCAAACTCTTCTTTATCATAATCGGTAGGAAGGGTTACCCACCCTAAAAAGTCGTTGCCAAGACCTTCTTTTGAGTCAACCAAATCATTAGCTAATTTAACCTGACCCTCAAGACCTATAATATCATTTTCACGCAAAAAATCTTTTGCATAAGATGAATTAAATTTTAAAGACACTTTACATTCCTCCATTTTGCCAAAGTTAAAAATAGTTATATTGTTAACTTATATATATTTTACTATAAAATGCCACAAGTTGCAATAGCAATTAAGGGTTTTTTATAACATTTTTTGTCATTTTTTACAAATAAAAGAGTGCTTTTAATAACCAGAGAAACGTATGCGTTATATTAAGTCTTTCTACATCTTCCCCCGCCTTTATATTTATGACACCAATCTGTTCACCATCAACCGTTATACCAACTTCACCAATTACATCACCTTTTTTAATAGGTGCTGCTACACTTTCAGGCATACTTATATTCTGTTTTATTTCGCCTTTTGCGGTTTTAGGCAGTAAAATATTAAATTCGCCATCAGAATTTATTTTAATTGAATCACTCACACCGCCCTTTACTTTAAGATTTGTTTTTTTACCTAAATCAGCTTTTATGGTAGTAAAACCATAATTAGCAAATCCGTAGTTTAACAGTTTTTTAGCGTCTTCAAACCTATCATTACTGCTTGCGCCATTCATAACTACCGCAACAAGTTCCATACCATTGCGCTTAGCTGTGGCCGATAGGCAATAACCCGCCGTAGAAGTTGTGCCCGTTTTGAGCCCTGTGCAACCCTCGTAAAATCTTACAAGCTTATTGGTGTTTGTCAGTTCACTTTCTCCGTTTCTTATGGTATCCATCCAAACGGTAGAATACTGTTTTATAAGTTCGTGTTTAATAAGTTGCGCCGACATTATTGCTATATCATGGGCAGTTGTTAAATGTCCGTCAGCATCAAGACCGGTGCAATTAACAAAAGTAGTATTATTCATACCCAGTTCCTTAGCCCGCGCATTCATCAGTGCAACAAACCCCTCTTCACTACCTGCAATTTGCTCACCAAGCGCCACCGTAGCATCATTAGCGGATGCTATAACCGCCGCTTTTAACAGTTCGTGAACACTCATTTTTTCACCGGGTTCAAGCCAAATTTGTGAGCCACCCATACTACACGCGTGTTCACTGGCCGTTATTATGGTCTCAAGCGTAAAATCCCCTCGTTCTAATGCTTCCATAACAAGTAACAGAGCCATAACTTTTGTAATAGATGCAGGTGCTAAACGCTCGTCAGAATTATTTTCGCAAAGAATCTGACCGGTGTGTACCTCCATTAAAATGCAAGATTTAGCCTTTACTTCGGGCGTCCCCGGTGCCGTTTCACCTTTTTTATGCTCAGAATCACCTGCCGCCGATACAGGTAAAACAAATAAACATATACATAGTAAAAAACAAAATACCCTTTTCATATAAAAACACCTCACATACTTTAATGTATGTAAGGTGTTTGTCCTTTAATAACCAAGTTTTTCATCTACTATAATTACTTTTATACGATTTACTAAGCGCTGTCGGCCACATATTACGTAACTGGCACAAATGCGTTGATCACTCATACATCCGTCGGCTATATCGCCGTCAACCGCTATGCAAACACCCGTTTTAGCACATGGCGTGTTGCAACCAAGTCTCTTTGTATTAAGCGGCGCTGCAATCGTTTTAACTCTGCGAAAGCCTTCTTTAATGTCCTTAACAATTTTGTTTACACCAACAACACATATTACACTTTTAGGTCCATAGGTTATGGCAGAAACACGGTTTGCCCTACCGTCAACATTAATAAGTTCGCCTTTTTCGGTAAGCGCATTTGCCGAGCATAAATAGGCATCGGCCGTAAATGTTTTAGCATAAATTTCATCAATCTGATCGGCCGTTAAGCCGAGTTTTGAACGGTCAAGAAAATTATAATCACCGTTTCGCATTAATTTATCAATACCAACTTCACTAAGTGTTACCGAGCCACCGCAAGAAATAGTGTCACCTTTTTTTAAAAGTTTTTCGGTAAGTGCCAACGCTTCCTCCTTGTTGGTAACGTAATATGCATCCATATTATTATTTTTAAGATTTTCAATGATTTTATTAATATCCATTCTATTCACCTCTGATTATAATAGCGCCACCCAACACAGTTTTACCGTCATAAAAAACTGCCGATTGACCCGGAGATGGTGCACGTTGGGGATTTTTAAATTCGATAAGCGCTTCATCGTCGTTTAATTTATAAACAACACACTCGTCATCCTTTGCAGAATATCTTAGTTTTGCGGTACAAACAATTGGGTGATCAAGCGTTTCGGCAGCCATTAAATTTATATTTTTAACATACACTTTTGTTTTGAAAAGATGCTCTTCATCCGATAAAACAACACGGTTGGTAGCAACGTCCTTACTTATAACAAACTGCGGTTTGCCAAGCGCAATACCGAGGCCCTTTCTCTGCCCTACTGTGTAACATTGATGACCGTTATGTTCGCCGAGCAATCTGCCGTCAATATCAACGTACTCACCCTTTTTAAAAGGTCTTCCGTTGTATTTTTCTAAAAACGCAACGTAGTCGTTATCGGGCACGAAGCATATATCCTGACTCTCTTTTGAAGAAGCCGATACAAATCCGTATTTCTCGGCAATTTGGCGCACGGTATCTTTGGTGTACTCGCCAAGTGGCATTAGCATATGCGATAACTGATGTTGTGAAAGTTGCCACAATACGTAGGTTTGGTCTTTTTTGCGGTCTTCGGGTCTTACTACCGCATAGCGTTTGCCAACCTTATCGATACGCGAATAATGACCCGTAGCAATATAATCACAGTTTAAATTTAGCGCGTGTTCAAGAAGTTTGCCAAATTTTAAATGTTTATTACATTCGATACACGGGTTAGGTGTAAAACCCCCATCGTAGGATAAAGCAAAATGTTTAATGACCTTTTCTTTAAAAAGTTCACGCTCGTCAAAAACAAAATGCTCAATACCAAGCGCCCGACAAACACTTCTCGCCTTTTCAACCTCTCCCAATACGTTATCACTATCGTGCAAAATGAGTGTACCACCGCAAACGTCATACCCCTGTTCTAAAAGCAGAGCTGCCGCCACCGACGAATCTACGCCGCCACTCATAGCAACCATAACCTTAGCCACGTTATCACCTCTTTTTTGTTATTATACTATTAATAACTAGGCATTGCAATTGCTTTTTTGAGCATGTATAATAACATTAATAAAATTTATTGGAGTAAATTATGTACGATATTATCATTTTTGATTTAGACGGCACGCTTACCGACCCCGCTATTGGTATAACAAACTCGGTTATGTATGCCCTTAAAAAATTTGGTATTGAGGTTGACGATCGCTCAGAACTTTATAAATTTATAGGCCCGCCGCTTAAAGACGGTTTTATGGATTACTACGGCTTTAGCGAACAGGATGCTCTGACAGCGGTGGAATACTACCGCGAGAACTTTAGGGTAAAGGGTATTTTTGAAAACGAGGTTTATGACGGAACAGTAGCCTTGCTTAAAAAAATAAAACGCTCAGGCAAAAAAATTATTCTTGCTACCTCAAAGCCCGAGGAATTTGCGCTAATTATTCTAAAGCACTTCGATTTATATAAATATTTCGATTTGGTTTGCGGCGCAACATTTGACGAAACGCGTTCAGAAAAACCACAGGTTATGGAGTATGCCATAAATAACCTTAATGTAACCGATATATCACGTTGCGTAATGATTGGCGATAGAAAATATGATATTGAGGGCGCAAACCACTTCGGTATGGATTCGATAGGCGTTACATATGGTTATGGAAGCCGCGAGGAATTAGAAAACGAGGGTGCAACACGCATTGTAGATAATATAAACGAAATATTTGATTTAATATAAAAAAGCTCCGAATTTTTACATTCGGAGCTTTTTTTATTTGTGTTTAAAATTATTCTTTATTGCCACCCGAGATTTCGAAGTTAACGCCTGTATCTTTAGGCTCTTCTTCGGTAAATACATAATCCTTACCGGGAAGAATTGCATTAAGAACGATACCGGCAATAGAAGCAACGGCTAAGGCAGAAAGTGATATTGTAACGTCGCCTATAACAAACGTTGCGGCACTGCCAAGACCTAATGCGCAAACCAAGATTACAGCGGCAATGATGAGGTTGCGGCTCTTGGTAAAGTCAACACGTGATTCAACAACGTTTCTTACACCAATTGCAGAAATCATACCATAAAGTACGAACGAAATACCGCCGATAACCGCTGTGGGTATAGAGCTTACGATTGCGGCAAATTTCGGCGAGAAGGAAACAACTGCGGCAAAGATAGCTGCAAGTCTGATAACACGCGGGTCATAAACCTTTGAAAGTGCAAGAACACCAGTGTTTTCGCCGTATGTAGTATTAGCAGGACCACCAAATACAGATGAAAGTGTTGTAGCAAGACCGTCACCGATAAGTGTTCTGTGGAGGCCAGGCTCCTTAATATAGTTCTTACCAACAGTAGCACCGATGGCTGAAATGTCGCCAATATGCTCCATCATAGTAGCAAGTGAAATCGGTAAAATACCAATAATAGCGCTTATTACAAGCGAAGTATTTTTCCAATCAACACCAAGAATGGTCATTTCCTTGCGGATAGGTAGGCCTATCCAAGCAGCCTCTTTTACTGCTGTGAAGTCAATAGCCCAACCCTCAACGCCGCATACGTTACCAACAATAATTGCTACTAAATATGCGCCTACAACACCTAAGAGTATCGGAACAATCTTGAACATGCCCTTACCCCAAATGTTAAATACAATTACTATGAGAAGTGCAATTAAAGCGAGCGGCCAGTTTGCAGCACAGTTGTTAACTGCCGAGCCCGAAAGGCCAAGACCGATTGCAATAATGATAGGACCTGTAACTACAGGCGGGAAGAATTTCATAACCTTAGTAATGCCAACTATTTTAATTAAAGCGGCTAATACAAGATAAACTAAACCTGCACATGCAACACCAAGACAAGCGTATGGTAACATTTCGGTGTTTGCTGCGCCGTCCTCTGCGAGTGGTGCAACTGCTGCATATCCACCAAGGAATGCAAAGGATGAACCGAGGAATGCGGGAACCTTACCTTTTGTAATAAGGTGGAAAAGGAGTGTTCCAAGACCGGCCATAAGAAGTGTTGTTGCAACATCAAGGCCTGTAAGAAGCGGAACTAATACCGTTGCGCCAAACATAGCAAACATATGTTGGAAGCCAAGCAACAGCATTTTGGGTATGCCGAGTTTTCTGGCGTCAAAAACGCCTTCGTCGCCAATGACGACTTTTTCTTTCTTGCTCATTTTAAAATCCCCTTAAAATTTTTTATAATCACGCCATACGGCGACAATTACCTATCATTTAGCGTCACCGATAATTCATCATCAATCGGTGGAAGTTTAACCGAGATATATTCGTTTTTGGAGGTGGGCACGTTCTTGCCCACATAGTCACCGCGTATAGGCAGCTCTCTGTGTCCTCGGTCAATAAGCACCGCAAGCTGTACCGACTTTGGTCTACCCTGTTTAATGAGTGCCTCTAATGCGGCACGTACCGTGCGACCCGTAAATAGAACGTCGTCAACCAAAATAACGCTTTTACCCTCAACAGAAAAATCAATTTTACTGCCCGAAAAAATTGCCTCTTCGGAAATCTCGGTTAGGTCATCTCTATATAATGTAATATCAACACTACCTACCGGTATTTTTCACCCTCTATTTCATATATATTATCGGCAATCGTCTTAGCAAGTGGTACACCGCAACGTTCAATCCCAATAATACATATATTTTCACTACCGCCGTTCCGCTCAAGTATCTCATGTGAAATACGTTTAAGAACACGGTTAACGGCCGCCGCATCCATTAGTAAGGCTTTATATTTCATATGCACACCCAAAAAAACGTCGGTACTTATGACCGACGCAAAACCCTACCTCTTACATTATATATATGGTATGAATCTTATCGGCATCACTGTACCAAATTTAAAGAATTTTCTCTTTACATATAATACCATATATTTTTCGTTCTGTAAATAATTGTATCAAATTTGTATTATTTTTTCCTCATTTACCTATACTATATTTAGATGTTTTTGGAAGCTTTTTCGACCCTCTTTTCTTAATTCTGCACTATAACTGCGCATTTTCGGCTTTTTCACAAAAGAAAATTACATTTTTTACCATTTTATGCACGAATTATATTGTTACAAAGCTGTAACTTTTACGTGATTTAGTAATATTTTGTGCATTTTGCACAAAATCCGTCCTTTTTGTGCGGTTGACATTTGAAAGTTTGGTTACTATAATACCAAAGGTCGTGGGCAACCGCTATTTGCCACGATTTTTTCCCGGAAATAAGTAGCCTATGGTTTGGTAAAATTTTAAGCGTAGGTCACAGAAATAAAGGAGTTATTATGTTTAGCAAAATTAAGTCGTTTATGACTACATTTATCACAGGTCGCAAATTTTGTATTTCTATTCTTGCTGTACTTTCAGCCACAGTAATTACATTTGTAGGCATATCGGTAAACGCAGTGCATGTTGCCGATGGTGACGATGTGCATACTCTTTACAGTCTTGCCAACCGTCCTGTTGATATACGACCTTTAAGTGATTCTGTTTTTACAAATCTTGCAAAAGACAAGATTGATGACAGTGTTCAAAAAATCAATTTAAACGTTGACAGTGACATACCCGTACACGTTACAATGGGTAATGAAACGGTTACGGTGTTTGTATCACGTGGTCAAACGGTGCAAGACGCAATTGACCTTTCAGGTTTTTCACTTGACGAGCACGACAGTGTAAATCTTTCTTTACTCAGCTCAATCGTAGAAACCGACTACATTGATATCATTGATATTAATTACGTAACCGAAATCGTTGAAGAAACGATTCCATTTGAAACCAAAACGGTTTATTCAAAGAAACTAGACAGCATATCATCAAAGGGCGGCGAGGAAGGACTTAAAGAACTTACCTGCCTTACCAAACTTGTAAACGGTGTTGCAACGGAGCGCGACGTAATTAAAGAAACCGTTCTTAAAGATGCGGTTGACCAGGTTATTACGGTTGGTATGAAAAACGGTACTTCTTCAAGTTTTGTTGAATGTATCTCAACCATTAAACCGGCCTCACCTATTCGTCTTGATGTTAACGGTGTGCCTGTAAGATACAAAAAGCACGTAACGGTTCAAGCTACTGCATACACCTACACAGGAAACAACTGTGCTTCGGGCGTTGCCCCACAACCCGGTTGCGTTGCAGTTAACACAAATATATTCCCCTTTGGTACCAAGTTCTATATTAAGTCGTCTGACGGCAAATATATATATGGTTATGCCGTTGCTGCTGATACCGGCGGTTTCTTAAAAACAAGACCTACAAACTTCGACCTGTTTTTCGAAACAGAAGCGCAGTGCAAGGCATTTGGCAGACGAAACATTGAAGTTTACGTTCTTTATTAAATTATTTGAAAAGTGCAATTCTTAGATGAATTGCACTTTTTTGTATTTTCACTTATTTTATTGACTGTTTCCGTTTTTTCTCTTTCGCTTGATTTATATTCGCCTATATGGTATCTTATTTTTAAGAAATAACAAAAGGGGTTATTTTTCATGAAATTAACTTGGTCTTTAGCACATGATAATTTTAACGAAGAGGAACAAAAAATTGTTTCTTCTTACGGCAAAAACCTTAAACTTACCGACGGCGTTACCATTGTTGAGCGTAACAGTATCAGTTGTTACCGTTCAAGTTTTAATCTTAAGGCCGATGATCTAAACTCTTTTGGCAATTTGGTGCAGATAGACTTCGGTTATCAGTACCATATTATCAAGATTGAATTTTACATTAACTATAAACTTGTTGGTAAAAGTTATTCGTCTGAAGAATATATCAGATTCCTTATTCCTAAGTCGACACTTTGCGAAGGTGAAAACAGTCTTGTGGTTGTAGTTACCGAAGGTGCTGAAATGGGCATAAGAGGCGTTCTTACTACCGACGACGACTATGTTTCTGAAATTGCTTCTTTACCTGAAGAGATTATTGTAACACAACCCACACAGTTACCGAGTGTTACGGGCTTTATCAAAAAGGACGATTGCGCAGAATTCAGCCTTTCTAACGGTGAAACTGCACGCGTAACATTTTATAATAACGGCGTTTTCCGTGTTAAATACCCTGCTGATGCTAAACAGTTGGCTGACGAGTATTGCTTATCTTTAACCCTTAATACAGAAGCACCGGTTGTTACCGCACAGAGCGATAGCAGCGTATGTTTTAAAACGGGCGATAAGACCCTTACAATCAATTTTAACCCCTTTACAATATCGGTTACCGATAAGGACGGCAACGCCATCTTCACACAAAACAATGAACCAATGCAATGCGCAGAAACCGTCGGTATTTCGGTTAAACTCCAAGACGACGAGCATATCTTTGGTATTAATGAAAATGGTCATCCCCGTCTTGACAAGCGTGGTACTGTTGAGGATATTTGGGTTCGTCACGACTTCTGGCGTTGCGACGTTTATTGTCCTTTCTACATAAGCACCAATGGTTACGGCCTATACCTTAACAGTGCATTCCACAGCATCTTTGATATGGGCTATTCATTACCCGATTCTGCACTTCTTTATACCTATTCAAATATAATTGATTTATTCTTTATTGACGGCCCCGCACCGCAGGATATCATATCATCCTTTGCAGGTATCATCGGTCGTTCACCCATGCCGCCTAAGTGGGCATTTGGCTTCTGGCAGGCAGGCTTTAACATCTGTAAAAGTCGCGAAAATGCTACCTGCGCACTTAACAGATATAATGAAGAAAATATCCCTGTTGACGTTTTCTGCTTTGACCCCGCCTATGCTAAAAACCGTTCTGACATGATTTGGTCGGATGAAGCCTTCCCGAATCACGAGGAATACTTAAAACTAATAGAAGACAACGATATGCACCAAATCCTTTGGATATGCCCCTTCGCAGTACCCGATTCCGAGATTATAAACATAGGTAAGAAAAACGGTATGTTTATGGTTGATAAGGAAGGCAAATTCCTACGCTCACACAACTGGGTTGGTAAGGGTAGCGGTCTTTTAGACTTTGATTCACCCACAACTAAGCAGTGGCTCACAAATTGTCTTGCCAACTTTCTAAACGAAGGTGTTTCAGGCTTTAAACTTGACGGTGGCGATACCTTTGAGGTGCCCGAGCGTATGTTTACTAATGCAGGTATCAGTGCTAAAGAAATGCACAACGTATACCCAATTATGCATGCTAAGGCAGTTCAGGAAATCGCAAAGCAAACACAACCCGATAAGCGACCTGTTACGTGGCAGCGTACCGGCTTTACAGGTAGTGGCCGTTACCCGATTACTTGGGGTGGTGACCAACTTGCAACCTTTGGCGGTATGCAGGTACTTATTAAGGGCGGTCAGGGCGCAGGTCTTTGTGGCGTTTCGTTCTGGTCACAGGATATCGGCGGCTTCTCATTCCATCCCGACACCGATGAAGAACTTTTCATCCGTTCATATCAGTGGGGTGTGCTTGCACCCTTGGCACGTGCACACGGTAAAAAGACCGAGCCTTGGGCTTGGACCGACCGCGGTCTTAAAATTACAGGCGATTTCATTAAACTTCGTTACAAACTTATGCCCTACATTTACAGTTGCGCTTATAATTCACATAAAACGGGTATTCCGTTTATGTATCCGTTATTCTTCTTTGCACCTACCGACCAAAACACCTATAGCGCAGACTATCAGTATGGTTACGGCCCCGCATTTATGATTGCGCCTATCTATGAAAAGGCTGGCAACGAAGAAGGTACCGCAACTCGTGAAATCTATCTACCCGAAGGTGAATGGATAGACTTTAACACTAAAGAAACGTTTAGTGGCAATCAGTTCATTGACTACACCGCAACAATTGACGTTTTACCGCTGTTTATCAAGAAGGGTGCTATCATCCCACAGGTTAACGAGGTTGCCCGCGTAGCAAAGCTTGACTTCTCTCGTTTGACCATTGAATTCTATCCCGACAGCACCGCTACAACGTTTGACTGGTACAACGATGAGGGTAATAACTTCGACTATCAGAAGGATATAAACAACATAGTTACCTTTAGCACAGTAAACGACGGCACAATCAAGATTGATATTGCCGCTAAAAATGCCGCATATCAGCCCGATTACACAGGTGAGTTTACACTTAAGGTATTCTGTGATAAACCTAACACAGTTACAGTAAACGGCAAAGCCGCAGAGTTTACCTACGACGGCTTCTTTGCAGAAGTTAAGGTTAAATACGATATTAAAGAAAATTTAGCCGTAATTATAAAATAAAAACAAAAAAGGCTCCCTTGGCCAAGTGTTCGTAAGGACACTTGGCCAGTTTTATTCGCCAAAGGCGAGTTGTATTGCTAAAGCAGTGATATTCGGCTAAAAGCCGAGTGATATTGCCTTCGGCAGTTTATGGGCGAATAAAATATCACTAAAACCGCAAGGTTTTAATATCACTTGACCGTAAGGTCAAATATAACTGTGAGACCTATCTCACAATATCACTTCTTTGAGATAGGTTAAAAGGGGGTTAGATCCTCCTAACAAGTGACATTTGGGCGCCAAAATGTCCTGCTTGTA
>JAEIGA010014544.1_pt1 | contig 11976 bp, 12 predicted proteins | sample 9270691 | NCBI WGS metagenome assembly JAEIGA01 (sample SAMN17057246, study PRJNA624740) | gut metagenome | biome: biome; isolation source: fecal sample | host: Bos grunniens | place: China: Xizang | collected 2019
ATATTCTGTTTTTTGAGGAGAATAGATAGGTGCAGGGTTGTCTGTGGTGAGATGTGTGGTGAATAAAAGTGTGGGGAATGTGGTGCCTGCTTTGTTGATTTTAATATCAAAATCCAATAAGGCAGAGATATGTTCTGCTACGATAGAGTTGTCATCTGCTAATGTTTGATGTATGTGCAGTTGCTTGAGGTAGTTGACAGAGTTCTCTACGGGAGCCTGTACTTGTATGGAGCGCAACGCATATGTGGCAGAATCGATGGAAAATTCTCCATTGAAGGTAGGGTAGAAAGGGTTGCGCGTTTTGAAGCGAACGATATACTGCTTGGATGGATGGGGGTGTGGGGTGGATATGGAATCCGCTAAGAAATATTGATAATAGCTATTCCCGCTTGGTGCGAGTGGGGATAGAAAGGAGTGACCTAAAAGTGGTATTGAACTTTGGTAAAAATTGATGTTTCCTTCTGTGTTTAATAAGAAAGAATAATCGGTTGAGGTGAGTATGATAGCTTGTGTTTGTTTATCATTCGCAGGAATGATCTCTTTGCCAGCTAATTGGAATGATTGTGTTTCTTTGTAGAGAGGCATGATGTATGATGAGTCTTCCTGCATGATCATGCCAGCTTGCAAACTACTCCATAATGCGCGGCGTAGGTGGCGTGGTTGTATATGCGAAACATATAATGTTTGATTCCTACGAACAATCTGCTTATTAGATAATAGCGTGCGATCGTTGTGGATTCTATTTGCTCGTACTTTCTTGAGCAAATCAATAGCAGGATTCTTACCAGGAGTGGCCACCACCTCTGTAAGCATGGCTGTTTTTTCTTTTAATGTGACATGCAATCCAGCCATGGAACCTGGCTCAATATCAAAGCGCTGAGAGTGGTATCCCACGGCGGAGAAAACGAGTTGCATCTTCTTATGAAGATCCACGCGAAGAATATACGCACCAGAGGGGTCGGAAGTGGTACCAATCTTGGTTCCGCGGAAATGAATGTTTACATTCGGTATGGGTTCACCTGTCGCTTCATTGGTAATGTCTCCAATGATGATCGTCTCTGTGGCTATAGCCATTATAGACTGTAGCAGTAGAAGATACAATATGATATATTTGCGTGGGTTCAAGATACTTGCTTATTTCTGATTAGCGGGGTGGTATTGTAATATGGCTTTTCGTAGGTCTGTTACTTCAAGATGTGTGTATATCTCTGTTGTTGCGAGATCTTCGTGTCCCAATAACTGCTGTATGATACGCAGGTCAGCCCCATTCTGCAATAGGTGAGTGGCAAATGAATGGCGAAGTGTGTGTGGTGAGACTGTTTTGGAAATACCAGCCGCTGCACATAGTCGCTTGACGATAGTAAACACCATAGCTCGTGTGAGAGGTCTGCCGTATCTATTAACAAAAGCGATATCCTTTGACTCTGGTTTGAGAGGCCAAGTGGCGCGTTCATCCAGCCAGTAACGGTACCATTCTTCCGCAACAGGTGACAAAGGTACTAATCGCTGTTTACTACCTTTACCTTCTATGAGCATGTATTGTTCGTCAAGATATATATTGCTTTGTTTGAGATTGACCAATTCGCTCACTCGTAATCCGCTACCATATAGCATTTCTATCATAGCTCGGTTGCGGTGTCCTTCATTGCTGCTGAGGTCAATGGCGGACACCATCTCATTAATTTCATCAAGCGAAAGGATAGTAGGTAAATGTTTCTCTTTACGCGGTCCTTCTAATAATTCGGAGGGGTCTTGGTCGATATAGTTTTTATATAGCAGAAAACGATACCATGCGTGGATACCTGACAATACTCGTGCTTGGGTAGCGGGTGAGGTGCAAGTTTTGAAGGTATCAAAGAGGAAAGATTGTAACTGCTCAAAAGAGGTGTGGACGATATCCAAGTGGTGTTGTTCTGCATATGAACGCAACTTGTCTAAATCCATCTCATAACTCTCAATGGTATTAGACGAGTAATTACGCTCTAATCGAAGGTAGGTTCGGTATTCGCGAAATAAGTCTTTATCCTTGCTTATTTTTTCCATGGGATGAGTTCCCCCTGAAAATGGGTGGTGTATGTGGCTTTGTATCCGTATTGATTCTTGTAATATAGAGTGAACTGTAGGTCAAGCAGATTATTGGATGTGTCTCGTACAACGATAGTGCCTGAGTCGAGTAGTTGTATGGACTGCAAGGCATTATTCTCGATATAGAGTAGGTACATGCCCGAAGGTGTTCCTTCCCAGTCTTTGCCTGGTAGGAAAGTGAAGGGCAGGGCTGTGATATCGCTATGATAAGTACCTGGTGGAAGAAGTAAAGAGTCGTTTCCGGTACGGTCAGGCAGGAAAATATCAGACAAATATAGATTATAACCGGTACCTTGTATCCGATGGTTTTCGTCTAACTCTAAACCCTCCGAATAGAGATCGAGTGATATGACGGCATGAGGGATGGAGTCGTAGCAGCGACCGTAAATCTCCTGATAAGCACTGGTGTACTCGTTAGGTAAGCCTTTGGAGGTGGTGTTAGAGTATGTGGGTCTGCAACTGATGGAAGTACAAATGCATAAAATAATGATTGCTGTTTTGGGTAGATGGCGAAGGATAATAGAACGAGTAGGATACCATGCGGCAATAAATCCTAATGTGCCTACAATAAGTGCCACTACTAATATATCGATGAATTGAACCATAACGGGATAGGTGGAAATGACATAATCGCTCCCATTGCCTAATTTAATCCATCCAAAATGTTGCTGTCCGAGACATAGCAATACACCGAGTATCAAGCCAGTTATAGCACCCAAAGAAGATATAAGCCAACCTTCTCGGATAAAAATACGCCGTATGGTAGCTTCGTTAGCTCCAAGGTGTGAGAGAATGCGGATGTCTTCCTGTTTATCAAGAATAAGCATACTGAGTGAACCAATAATATTAAAACTGGCAATGAGTAATATGAAAACCAAAAGCAAGATAGTCAGCAGTTTCTCTATGCGCAGTATTCTGAAAAATTCTTTTTGTTGCTCGTATCGGTCTTGCACATTATACCCATCTCCTAATATGTTTTCTACTTTCTTTTTCGCTTCTCGTATGGATACTCCTTTAGCTGGTTGTATGCGCAGAGCAGTTACGGTATGTTCGTCGAAGTCGAATAACCTGCGGCTCAAGGGTAAGGAGACAAGCATTAGCTGATTGTCATATGCTATTTGATTGATGGCAAATGTTCCTGCAATAAAAGCATGCTCATGCACTAAGGATAGGTCAGGGCGTAGCATGTTTACTTTGCCTATTCGCTTTGGAGCATATAGGTGTAGTGCTCCTGTGAAATGTGCATTGATACCTATTTGTGCGGCGAGACCTCTGCCTAAAACAGTTCGCTCAAATGCTCCGTCGTAAACGGAATAGAACCCGTCTGTGATAACAGAATCTATATGTGCAGTCTGTGTGAAAAGTGAGTCAACACCTAATATGCGGCATGGGACTTGGTGGTCCTTGTATCGCACTAATGCCGTGTGGTCAATCTGTTGGGATACTACAGCAATCTCATCGAGTTCGCTAAGTGCCAGGATAGGTTGCTGGTCTGTGCGGAAAGTGTGTGAGTCTGTAGATGTGACCAGCAGGGGTGGGTCAAACTCTGAGAACATTTGCTCTACCAGCATCCCAAAACCATTCATGACAGATAGTACACAGACCATAGCCGCAGTGACAACAGTGACGGCTGCGGCACTGACACCTGAAACGATATTGATAGCATTATGACCTTTTTTGGAAAAAAGGTAGCGCCATGATATATACGATTCGAGAGAATGTCCCATTCCTTACTATGCTGGTTATTGCTTAAGCAGCTCGTCTATACGAGCCATATTGTCAATAGTAATATCGAGATGGAAAATCAGTTCAGGTATAATTCGTAACTGGTGGCGCTCCAATGTTCCTAATTGTCCGCGAAGTTGCGGTGTGTTTTTTTTGATTGTCTCCATTGTGTCTGCCGCTTTGTCTTGGGGAAAGATGGAGAGATAAATATGTGCAATACTCAAGTCGGGTGACACACGTACTTCGCTTACTGATATGAGTGTGCTGCGTAGTGTGCGCGCATAGCGCAGCAAGATATCGCTCATGTCTTTTTGTATAAGACGGGCAATCTTATGTTGACGGGTTGATTCCATAAAATACTTGTTTTTGGGGTTGTTCTTCTTGCGCACGACGAGTTCGTGCGCGTATGCGTAATTAGCAAAACAAGGGAAAGGAGACAAAATCTCTTTTCCCTGTAGCGTTATTGCTCATGAAGGCTTTGTGCCTAATTAATACTTGTGGCGTCCTTCGTCAGCAACAGTCAGTTTCTTACGACCTTTTGCACGGCGAGCTGCCAATACACGACGACCGTTTGCGGTTGCCATTCTCTCAAGGAAACCGTGTTTGTTGCGACGCTTGCGCTGAGATGGTTGGAATGTACGTTTCATTGTCATTTATATATTTATGTCCTCTCACGAGGACGGGTTTATACGAAAAAAGCATGCAAAGGTACTGCTTTTTTTTTAAATGGCAAAATTTTTTCGGCAAAAAGTAACAATTTCTCTTTCTTTTAGTCAAAAACATCCATCAGAATGTCAAGTGAGCGAGGTAATTGCCAGTTGTCTATGTGCTCACTGAAATATTTACATAGTTCGCGTAACTGTTGCTGTCTTTGGCTGCGTGTGTCGGGCTTGCATATCAAATGAGGGTGAGTATGCTCATCTATTCCAAAGCCTAACTGGCTTGCAAAACCAATGAGGAATTGTAGATGAAAATCGGGTTGATTTCCTTCACTATCTAATAGTAGAATGGCTTGCCGGAGATATTCGAACATATTCTCGTCAGGCATGGGGTGGAGTAAGGTGTGATAGATAATCTCGCTTAGGAAGAGTGCTATGGTCTTTTTGTATGGATCAGTTGATAGAGTTTGCGGCACATGTGAGAGGCAGGCTGTTCGCAGAGTGGGGAAAGCGCCTGTTTGTTCGTTAAACGGCGTAGAGGTGGTAATCTGTATGAGATTAAAGGGATGATAGAGACCTATAGCATTCCTTCGTCCTATTCCATACACCTTATAATTAACACGTCCGTGCGCGCGTGTGTATGTGTGCAGTATATGAGCCTTATCGGAGTGCGACTGTAGAAATAGGACTACTGCGTCTGTTGTAAACATGACAACTATCTATAAGTTTTCCATCTTTGACGCGATAGGTGCAAAGATGAGCTGGTGATGTATTGGTGGGAATGGAAAGAATGCAGTAAACAGGTTCGGTAGTAGCATAGTCGCTATTTGGGTATAGCCGTGGTTGTTTAAGTTTGCCAGCTGTGTTAAGTACAAGGAAAGGCATATGACGCATATAACTATGGTCATGTCCGCTGATGACAAGATCTGTCTGCCCTGAGGCATAGCGGAATGCAGCATAAATAAGGGTATTAAATCGTCCCTCTGCTGCAGCGAGAATAGGGTGATGCATCATGACTACGATATATCTATCTCCTGCTGTATTGATGGCTTTCTGTAACCATGTGAGTGTGCGTGTGAGATAGACTATACGATTGAGTGGAGAGGTGTCCATGACGATAAATCGTAGTTGTGGGAAATCGACATAGTACATGCTTCCCATATGATCTAAAGGACCGTTCAAAGGGTGTGGGAACCAAGTGTACCATTCGGTAGGTAAGGTCTTGCCTATGCCTTTAGTATATTCGTGGTTGCCTGGGCAGTTGATAACCGGTTTTTTACAGAGCGGTGTGGCAAGCCATTCTTGCAGTAGTTGCTGGTAATAAAAGAATTGTCCTCTTTGCAACCAATCACCTGCTTGGGCTACGATATCTATCTGCGGGTGCCGGGCTGCAATAGTAGAATAATCGTCTTTGGTTAGGTTGTTGTGTATGTCTCCAAACACAAGGATGTCCAAAGAGTGAGTAGTGGTCGTTTCTTCCCATCCTCGTGGTGTTTGATTAAAACCGGGAATAGTTTCGTTTGCAAAAGTAACAAAACTATGTACTAAGGTGTCTCCTGTCCATTCGGGTTCGGGTTGCATGCCGAACCATGCTTGCCAGCGAACAGCGCATAGGATAGCGCTGCCCGCTAACAAGAGGATGAGTGTTGCTATTTTAATTTTGCGTCTCAAAATGGCAGATCACTGGTGTTGTCATTGACTGTTGGGTCGAATGGCTGCACATTGGCTGCTTCGATGCTTTCCGTTGCAGGTTGTGGTGCTGCAGCTGGTGCAACAGGAGCGGCTGCGGCTGGTTGTGCAGGTTGGGTAGTGTCGCCTTGTACCACTTTCCAAGCACGGATGGATGTGTACCAACGACCATTGAACTCGCGGCTCTCTATGTCGAAACTAACGGTAACCAGTTGGTCGATAGCGCATGGGTATTGCTTGATACGCTCTTCGCCAAAAATCTCAAAATGCACTTTACGAGGATATTGCTCAGTGGTCTCTAAGACATATGCTTGCACTTTCCATGGATTACCATTCTTGGCAATGCCGCTTTGCTCAGGCAAAACAGCGATAATTTTTCCTACTATTTCCATTGTGTAGTGTATTGTTGGATATATGATTATTCTATTGTCTTATCCCTTGATAGCAGCTACGCCAGGTAATACTTTGCCTTCGATGGCTTCGAGCAGCGCACCACCACCGGTGGAGATGTATGATACTTGGTCTGCTAATCCGAACTTGTTTACGCACGCTACAGAGTCGCCTCCACCGATGAGTGAGAAGGCTCCCTCTTTGGTTGCTTCTGCAATAGCCAAACCGATAGTGCGGCTACCTCCGCTGAAGTTGTCGAACTCGAATACGCCAGCAGGGCCATTCCATAGAATAGTCTTTGCACCCTTGATGGCTGCTGCGAATTTCTCTTGTGATTCAGGACCTGCATCCATACCTTCCCAACCTTCAGGGATGTTAGTAGCTGGGTGTACCTGCTGATTTGCATCGTTGCTGAATGCGTCTCCGCAGATGGCATCGTGCGCAAGTACAAGCTCTACACCATTCTTTTTTGCCATCTCTTCTACGCCAAGAGCAACCTCTAATTTGTCAAGTTCTACAATAGAATTGCCTATCTCACCTCCGTGTGCTTTGGCGAAGGTATATGTCATACCACCGCAGAGGATGAGTTTGTCCACTTTGCCAAGGAGATTCTCAATGATACCAATCTTAGATGATACTTTAGAGCCACCCATGATAGCCACGAATGGGCGTTTGATGTCACCGAGTACTGCATCCACAGCAGCTACCTCTTTCTCCATGAGGAAACCGAGCATCTTATTCTCTGCATCGAAATAATCAGCGATGACAGCCGTAGAAGCGTGCTTACGGTGTGCAGTTCCAAAGGCATCCATTACATAGCAATCAGCATAAGATGCGAGTGTCTTTGCAAACTCTTTTTGGCTGGCTTTCATTGCTTTCTTTGCCTCTTCGTACGCAGGGTCTTCTTTGTCTATACCAACTGGTTTGCCTTCCTCTTCTGGATAGAAACGAAGGTTCTCGAGCAGGAGCACTTCGCCTGCTTTGAGTGCATCTGCTTGCTCTTTTGCCTTAGCACAATCGTCTGCGAATTGTACAGGAGTGCCGAGTGCTGCGCTTACAGCTTCTACTATTTGGCTGAGGCTGTATTTAGCTTGCACTTTACCTTTAGGTTTGCCCATATGGCTCATGATAATGAGCGAACCGCCATTATCCAAAATGTGCTTTAGTGTAGGGAGCGCTCCGCGAATACGGGTGTCGTCTGTGATGATTCCATTCTCGTTGAGTGGTACATTGAAGTCCACGCGAACAATTGCCTTCTTGCCGGCAAAATTGTAATTGTTGATAGTCATAATAATGTTTATTTTATAGTTTATATGTTTGTGTTTGTCTTGTTTTTACCAATCAATAGAGTTTAGTTTGCCACGATAGACATCGCTGTATGTGGTGTTTTTGTCTTGTCCTCCGAAGAGGTAGATATTGTTATTTCGTACAATAGCGTTTTGTTTTTGTCTCTCTCCATATGCAGCAGGTAGCTGGTTTTTGGTAGTATCAGCGTGTGTCCAATTGAGTCCTTCGTCCTGTGAGATGAGAATATTTCGTCCCATATAGTTCATGTCTTGGTTTACACCTCCGAACATCAGTAGTTGATTGTTATACCAAATGACGGAAACACCAGTTAAAGAAGTAAAAGTGGGTCTGTCAATAGAGAACTCCTCCATACGATAGGCGTTGCCTGTAGTGGAGTAGGGTGAGTACTCCAAGTTCCAGCGTGTGTTGAGTGCTTTGCCATTCTGTGCGTATCCACCTATGATTAATGCTCTTTCTCGTTGGCTGGCACTGTGGAAGTTCACAGTAGCAAAATTGCTAATAGGGAAATCGCTATTAGGTCGTAATCCTGTTAGTTGCATTTGTGTGCCGTCCCATATGGCCAGCTCGTAGCCGTTATTCTCTACGAGAGCCCATACATTTTTATTCCAATAGAGAAGCATGGTGTGTATGGTATATGCGGAGTGCATGGCAGTCCAATGGGTGGCATCATTAGAGGTGTAAATATTATTTCCTTCTCCGTAATAGAGTTGTGTACCATCGCTTATCACTTGTCTTATGCGTGCACCGGAATGAAGGCCAGATAGTGGACCTAAATTAGTCCATTGTTCTCCTTCGGTGGAAGTCCATGCTTTCAGTTCGAAACCATTGGAAGTAAGCATAACGAACTCATTATTGAGTAGTAGTACACATTGTTCGCTTTCGTCCTCGGGGTAAATGCTGGCTGTTAGTTGTGTCCATGTGTATAGGTCGGGGTCAACTTGATGCACGGTGGGCTGTATCTCATATACCTTTGTGTTGGATCCGTCTGCTGAGCGAATGGTGAGAAATATAGGTGTTTTTGTGAAATCAAAAGTGTCGTAGCCTCCTTTTAGTTGGTATGTGGAGTCTGATAAAGTAAGATAGGCAGCTCCAGGTGTGGCTGCGTAAACGAATCGTGGAACGACTGAATCAAGTTGTGTGCCGTATAGCATAGAATCTTTGTTCCATACCAAACCGGTATCCAGTCTTTCCTCTATGGTGAAGATAGCTTGTGCAAGTCCTGGCATGGAGTCGTTGCCGGCAAAAGAAAAGGCCTTCAGTTGTGCTACTGATGAGGGCTTACTCTCGGTAGTGCTTGTGGTGCATCCGGTTAGAAAGAGTAACCCCAAACCGATGATAATAGGTATAAAATGGTTCATTGTGCTGTTTCTTTGTTATAAAATGATATCAAAATTTGTTTGTTCGAAAAAAAACTATTACCTTTGCAGTCCAAATCAAAATAAATTCTTTTCAGTATGTTATTTGCTTCTCAAATACAGGATTTAAAACTGTTGTTACCTTGGGTCCGTGTTCGCCGTGCTCAGTTGGCTATGCGTGGTATTGTTGAGCAGCAGCGTCGTGTCATGACTCCAGAGCAGGTAGCGGAGCAGTCCGCTCTTATTATGGCTCGTTTGGAGCATATGCCTTCTTTTAAGGCAGCCAAGACGGTGATGCTCTATTATCCTATCCATAATGAGGTGGATTTGCGTCCCTTGCTCAACAAGTATGCGGGTGAGAAAACCTTTCTTTTTCCTGTTACTCATCGCCGTTATATGGATGCTCATCCGTACGAGGGTGAGGAAATGATGTTTAAAGGGCATTATGGTATTCCTGAGCCTCAAACGCCTCCTTATAAGGGGAAGATAGATTTGATTCTTGTCCCTGGAGTTGTTTTTGACCAGCGTGGTCATCGTATTGGTCGCGGTGGTGGTTATTATGACAAGTTTCTCAGCCGTCATTCTTCGGTGAAGAAGGTGGGTGTATGCTATTCGTTTCAATTGAAGAAGCATAATATTCCTTATCACTTGTGGGATGTGCGAATGGACAGGGTGGTCACTCCTCAGTTAACCATTGAATCGTAGGCTGGCTATCTTGTATCAATTTTAATTGCCGATCCGTTTCTGGGGTCGGCATTTTTTCTCCCTTGCGCGGATAATATATCATTCCATAGGATTTGCATTTCTGTAGTTTTTCGTATGGTAGTAGGTCGCGGAAATAAGTCTCCACGAGATTCCATATGTTGAGTATGATAGCGTCTGCCTCGGAGCGTAGTGCGTCGAGGTTTGTTCGCACGCGTGTGGTGTTTTGTTGCACCAGTGTGTGGTTGCCTTGGTGCTCGCAGAAGATATCGTAGTGTACTTTTACCTTGTTGATGGTAGGATTGTAGATAGCAAATCCGCCCATAGCCACGCGTTGCTGTTCTCCTTCAATAATTTTCTTTCCCCATTCCAGAATGCACTCCTCGGTGGACAAGTCGGGCACAATATGGTTGTTAATGTCCAAACCATATAGAGCCTTCAGGTCTTTTTTTATCTCTCCGCGAATGACAGCGAGGTTAAGTACTTGAATAAAATGTGAGATATACATTCTCGCATTTTGTACTATATGTCTATACTGCTTATTGGCATTCACTTTGCTGTTGTAGTTGTCTTTGGATTGTACGACAGCATTCTCAAACTGGACAAGGAACCTCTGTGCTTCGCTTTGCACCTTGTATGGCAGTACTTGCTCTGTGTAATCAGCCGTTTGAGCTCTTTGTATAGCATTATGCAGTGCGTGCAATCTGGCCAAGTCAGTGTTGGGTAATCGACGGTAGGGCATATGAGTAGCGATTTAATTATTTATCCCATGGACTATTTTATCTTTTTCTGGTAGCGAGTTGTTCAGCGATGTCGCGCAGTTTGTCAGTAGCTTCGTTTTGTGGAAGTATGTCTAATTGTGCGAGTGCAGCTGCGGTATGCTCTTCCATAGTTGCGTCTCCTGCTTCTTTAACGCCTAATCGTGTAAAGATATTGGTAATGGCTTCTATCTTTTCCTCATCACGATTAGTGGTAATCATCCATTCGAGCAGTTCGGCTTTGCTTTCGGCATCAGCTATCTCTAAAGCTGTGAGAAGGAGGAAAGTTTTTTTATTACAGCAGATGTCTCCGCCTGTTTTCTTTCCGAAAGTGGTAGGGTCGCCGTACACATCAAGTATATCGTCTTGTATTTGGAATGCAATCCCAAGGTGTCGCCCATATTGGAAGATAGCTTCTTGCTCCTGTTCGTTTGCTCCTGCGATATATGCGCCGATGCGCAGCGTGTATGCTAAAAGGAGTGCTGTTTTCTTTTCTATCATCATCAAATAATCGTTGATAGAAACGGAGGTGTTGCTTTCAAAATCTATATCGTATTGCTGTCCTTCGCAGATGGATGTTGCCATTTCGTTGAACCAGCGTAATACTTGCGGTAACTTACTATCAGATAATTGTGCAATTTGTTTGTACGCCTCTATCATCATCTGATCGCCTGACAAGATGGCGGTGTTCTCGTCCCATTTAGTGTGGACGGTTGGTTGTCCTCTGCGCACTTGTGCTTTGTCCATCACATCATCGTGTATGAGAGTGAAATTGTGGAATACCTCTAATGCAAGTGCAGCGGGGATAACATCTTGTTTGTTTCCATTGAAGATTTGTGAGGCTAATACGGCGAGCATTGGTCTCAACCTCTTTCCTCCTAACGAGAGTGTGTACTCTATCGGTTCGTAGAGGCCATAGGGCTCTCTTTTCCAATCTAATTGCTCAATAGCTTTGTTGATGTCTGTCATATTGATTGTGTGTTTATCGGTGTCATTTGTTCATTATGATTGCCAAGTATTTTCAATAATATCAGTTAGCACATCTTTGATGTCTAATCCCGCAGCGCGTACTTGCTGAGGAATAAAACTGGTGGCAGTCATACCGGGTGTGGTATTCACTTCAAGCAAGTTGATCTGCTCTCCCTCTGTGATGATCCAGTCAACGCGTATGATACCTTGGCAACCCAGAATGTCGTATATGCGAAGTGTTTCTGCTTGAATACGATCTCGAATGGCGTCAGGAATGCGCGCCGGAGTGATCTCATCTACCTGACCTTTGTATTTGGCGTCGTAGTCAAAAAACTC
>JAEIGA010014545.1_pt1 | contig 11976 bp, 6 predicted proteins | sample 9270691 | NCBI WGS metagenome assembly JAEIGA01 (sample SAMN17057246, study PRJNA624740) | gut metagenome | biome: biome; isolation source: fecal sample | host: Bos grunniens | place: China: Xizang | collected 2019
AGACAGTATCTGAGGCAGGTTGAATCAATAATCTACTCATTTGAATGGGCAAAGGAGTCATAATATTCCAAAAATATTTGGTCAATTAAAAAATATTACATACCTTTGCACTCCCATTTGTTAAAAGTGGTCAGTTTGGTCGGTTCGTCTATCGGTTAGGACTCAAGATTTTCATTCTTGCAAGAGGGGTTCGATTCCCCTACCGACTACAAGAAATATAAAAAATAAGAACAATGGCAAACCACGCTTCAGCAGACAAGCGCTATCGCCAGAGCGAGAGGCGCAGATTGCATAATAAATATTATGCAAAGACAACAAGAAACGCAATTCGTGCGATTCGTAACACAACCGACAAAGCAGCAGCCGAGGCTAACGCACCTAAGGTATACGCAATGATCGACAAGCTCGCAAAGATCGGTGTTATTCACAAGAACAAGGCTGCAAACCTCAAGAGCGGTATCGCAGTTTACATTAATAAACTCTCATAAGGATTCAATCCGATTAAAGGGTTCTATAGCTAGAAAACGATAGTCAATATGACTATCGTTTTTTCTTTATATCCACATCAGACCTTACGGCGGCAAGATATGAGAGGACAGCAAGTATAGTGACGAATATACAACCGGCTGCTATCCAGATGAATGCTGCAGAAAATCCATCATTCTGCGCATATGAGTGCATGCCGCTCAAAAAATGATTGACTCCCAAAAACGTCATAAGCACTGACGAAAAAGACACCACAGACATAAAGCTGAATGTCCACTGCGGCACCCTCGTCTTAAGAAGATGTATATGTGTCGCCAAAGTATATATCAATATGGTTATAAGAGCCCAGGTTTCCTTCGGATCCCAGCCCCAGTATCGTCCCCAGGATTCATTGGCCCAGACAGCCCCAAGGAAAGTGCCGACAGTAAGCAGGACAAGGCCAATCCACATTGACATCTCATTCAGCACACATATTTCACGGATTCTTTTGTCGGATCTGCCGGTATCTTTCGCAAAAGGTAGACAAACCATCTGAACAAGAGCAAATAATCCTGCTACAAAACTTAGCCCCAGGAAACCGTATGCAGCTACGATTACCGCTACGTGGAAGGTAAGCCATGGAGACTTAAGTACCGGCACAAGAGATGTTATCTGAGGATCCATTGACTGCATTCCGGAGACAGAAAGAATTACACCTGCAAAGATTGCCGCGAGCGAGGAAACTGCTGGATTCCGCCTGAAAAAAAGTATCCCGGCAAAAGCTGTAGCCCATGCAGTATATACCATAGTCTCGTAGGAATTGGTCCATGGAGCATAACCGCTGATATACCATCTCACCCCTATGCCGAAGGTATGGAACACAAATACAGAAACAAGAAGAGAGACCGCAAACACACGCAGGATACGGACGGTTCTGCCTGAAGAGAACGAAAGAATAAGCAACAGAAGCCCGGCAAGAAAATATGCAGTACGACATCTGGCGAAAATTTCCGAACGGTTATATAGAACTTCAGCACGCATCTTCTCTGAAGAAATATCGACCCCTGAAGCCTTAGCCTGCTGATATGTCGCTATCATGCCGAGGACACGATCCGCCTCCCCCCATTCCGAGCCAGAAACCGCCTCCGAAACCTCATCAAGGTACCAGTCGAAAATCTTGCTCACGAACAAGGAATCCTTGCCTGAAAACATGGCAAGATCTTCTCCTGGAGCGTACCAGGCGCAATCGGCTGCATCATGCAGAGGGAAAATCTTCAGGATCTGCTTCCTGCAAAGCATATCAAATACATTGATCCTTTCATCCAGCTTGAGGATATCCTTTTCAATCTTTGTCCTTTCAGAAGAAGGCTTCATGTATATATGCTGCAATTCATCTTCAAGAAGATATCTGCCCGAAGGATCAAACATCTGCATAAAAGACACATGATGTGATGGAAGGGCATACTTTTCAATTACGGCATCGCTTCCTGCTGCTATTACAGGTAACTGAGCCCAGACATCCGGAAAGACCATAAGACTCAGAAGGAACTGATCCGGATTCATCCCGCATACTGACTTATCCTTGACCAGCTTTCTGAGAATCTCGGAAGAAAAAGTATTGACAGGCTTCATCCTGCCATCAACCGACAGCATCGGCAGTTCACCAAAGCGCTCTGCATGCTCTGGCGAAACTATGTTTTCTGAAACGATACGCCAGAGAACATCCTCGTCGTCAGCTGCATATAAAGACACTCCAGACAATAAAAGAACCGGTATAAGAAACGCACCTGCTGCGGATGTAAGTTTTCTATACAGATAGCGGAAACGTCCATTTCTATCAAAAAGGGATATTATGAGCGCAATAAAAAGTATGGCATAGCCCATATACGTGACAGTCCTGCCGGCAGAGTCACGGCTTACTGTAAGCACGGTACCCTTCTCGTCAGAATCAAAGGAAGTCTGATACAAGCGATATCCCTTGATATCCAGGACATTATTCATATATATACGAGCTGTATGCGAAGTGCCGTCATAAGTTACCGTGACATCACTCTCATACGAAGACGGGCTGCCAGAGCCAGGATAACGGACAAGACGGAAATCATTCAAAGTTATGGAAAACGGAAGTCTGTGCTCCAATCTCTCACCATCATTACTTGTATCCATATAGTCTGCAGTCTCGCCCTCACGCAAGTGCATAAAGCCTTCCACAGAGCAGAAATGCGTAATCAAAGCTCCGGAAAGTATCAGGAGAAAAGAGCAATGGGTCATCATAAGGCCCAGACGCCTGATATTAAGAAGGCGTCTGGCACGAGCATATAAAAAGAAGTTCGCGACAAGCAGAGAAAAAAGGACATACAGAAGCGGAGAATGATAGATAATCTCACGAGCGGCTGCTGTTCCGCAGAACTTTTCAAGAAATGTAGCAGAGGCAAGCATCAGCATCAGAAGCGACAGAAGAACAACTGTCGCCCTGAATGAGAATAGCCATCTGATGATTCTGTTCATCAATCCTCTATAATTACTCTGAATCCCACATTGAACACTCTCTGATATGGGAAGTAACCCTTACGGGAATATGATGTAGAGAATTTAGGACGCTCTATGAAAGATCCGCCTCGAACTGTTTTATACACCGCATCCTCCTTATAATCAGACTTATACGGATATAGAACATAATCCGAACGTGTCCATTCACATACGTTTCCATGCATATAATACAGGCCGAAAGGATTGGCCTCATGCTGTTTGCCGCCGACCTGGACAAGACACGAATCATCTACACTCTGCTCCTTTGGAAGGAAAGTATAATAACCATACCAGCGATCCTGAGGAGACATCGGCTGCGGATCAATACCGATTACAGCAAACTGCAAGGTTGTCTTGTCCGCAAGATTGTCCTTCTTTCCGAAATCAACATGGAAATCCCCGTACCAGAAATCACTGTCGCTACCTGCTCGACAAGCCCATTCCCACTGTGCTTCAGTCGGCAATGTGACATTCAATCCGGTCTTCTCACTCATCATACGGCAGAAGTCCATGGCATCATTGTAACTGATACGTATGACAGGCTGCTGAGGTTCGTTTGCCGGATATCCCTGAACGACATGATCCTTCCACTGCTGATCCACATATCTGCTGTCATGCTCCGGGAAGAAGACATTGAACTGCTGGTTGGTAACCTCAAGCTCTCCCATCCAGAATGACTTTTCAATCCTGACCTTCGATGTCGGATAGGTATCGGAAGGACCATCATAACTTCCCATGACGAATTGTCCCGCCGGAATCTTTACAAAGGTCATGGTTATTCCTGGAGCAAGCTCCACAACACGTCTGGTCTCGCCTTCCGCCTGCTGCATACGAACCGCCTGATCGGCACCGAACGGCCATCCTGACACCTTGTATTCCTTAGCCTTGATCTCACGCATAGGCTTAGGCATCTGAGGTTTTACTTCACCTTTGCTCTTGAGATACTCCGCATAATCCTCAAGTTCCTGCTTCCAGTCTACGCCAGCACCATTACCGTATTTATTGGTGAGTTCTATTCTACGTGCGACCTGATCATGACCCTTGTATGGTATTGAATTCTGTGGAACTGCAGGGAAATAACCTTTGTCCGGAGCATTGTAATCGATCCAGTTATATAGTTTGCGCCACTCTTCCTCAGTCAGTTCGACATTATAATGACCTCTCTTGAGCAAGCGTACCAGTTCACTTGTATTCGGGTGATATTCATATGGTTGCAGCACGACCATATCGCCCTCTCCGCCCTGACGGTGTACATACGGATGCAGATTCAGATACGACGAACCATAACCTCTCTCATCCTTCTTGCCACCACGAAGGTCAAATGCATCATCACCATTATGACAGGCGATACATGACCTGTCCAGGATAGGCTGAATTTCAAGATCGAATGTAAACGACCTTACTCCTCCTTCAGGAGGCGTGAGTTCATGAGGCTTGCGCTGAGAAGCCATCACACGTTTAGGTATCGGTATCTGATTCTGATTCTCATGACAACCTATGCATGAAACGATCTCACCAGGCTGGCCTGTCACCCAGCTTCTCATCCACTGCACTGCAACACCATCTTTGTCTATCGGCTGAATCGATATAGGAGTATTTGCCGGCGCATTGAATATTACCGAGCCATCCTCCTCTACAGGAACAGTTCCCAGATTTCTCTTGATATCCCATCCTGACTGTATTCCGTGCCAGTTGTGGTCTGATGGGCTTTTCACATACGCATACTCATATGCATGAAGGCGTAATTCCTTGACGGTTCCCCTCGGTATGCCACGCAAACCCTCACCTTCATATATATCCTGAATGAAGAACGTTGCCTCCTTGTGGCCAAGCTTGACCCTATCAGGAATCACTGGAGGCGTTTCCGATTTACGCACTATCTGCGGACTGATATAACCTTCGCCTTCGGCCTCGGCAATGCATGTCACATTATCAAAGACATCCACCAGATATATGCCCCACAAGCTCTCCGGAGACAGTTTCGCTGCAACAAGGAAGTATTTTTCATCCAGCACAGACGGCTTCACGAACTGCGGCCAGACATCGTTGACAAGTTCATCCTTAATCAGTTCCACAACCGGACGGTCCCTATACGGTATCTCCTGAACTATGCCCTCAGTACTCTTCCTTCCCTTTGCCGGATCAAATATGAGCAATCTTCCTGAACGGGCTATGCCATGATGACCAGAGATCACACCGATGAATGAAGTACCCCCACCTGGTAAAGGTTGTACGTCGAAGGTACTGTTAGGGAACATGGCTCCGCTACCGTATAGAGCCTTGTTCTCAGTTCCGTCCGGGTTCATGTGCATGACGATTCTTGAATAATAGTGTGTAAGGTCTGTATATTCCCAACGGGTATACATGACTTTTCCATTATTCATCACCACAGGATTCCAGTTCGCGTCCTGGTCGAAGGTAATTCTACGGAGATTCCTGTCGGCCGGGTCATATAGCACCAGATTTCCGACCGGATCGTCACCATTCACACACGGTACACCCTGATATCCTATGTTGGAAACGGCAAGAATCCTTCCGTCCGGCAGATAGGTTCCATCGTAGAAATCAAGATCAGGCTCTTCATTCTCTATCATCTTACGGAAGCCGCTGCCATCCAACTTTACCTCAAACACATTCCAACGCCAATCTTCCTGAGTCTGGGTGAACATCATGCGGTCACCGTCCCAGTGGAGCCTGAGGTCCGAAACAGACGATCCGTTTGTCGGCCTGTATACTGTCCTGCTGCTGACCTCACCCCTAAGATTTGAAAGCTCTACAATTTCCGCATTGAACCCACCGCGAGGAGTCGACATCTGATTGCTCCAGTTATTCGACTGGGTTCCAAGCTGGGGAGCCATTGCTGTACGGGCCTGCTCTCCAAGGTAGAAATGCGATGCGACAATCTTATCCGAGTCAAGCAACGGAGTTCCGAGAAGTATGGCACGCTTCAATTCCAGAGCCCTTACGGCAGCCTCTACAGCGGCGCTATCTTCTCGATATATTCCAGTGAAGCCTTCTGCACACAAAGAGGACAGTTCCTCAAGCATAGGACTGTATTTTTCAGAATCAAATCCTTTATAAGAGCACATATCCTGATAAGCCAGCCTTACTGACTGAATATTCAGCCACTGTAGCTCCAGCTGCAGCTCAAGGGTTTTCCTTATGGACTCTATGAGTCTGATGAGACTTTTTATCCTTGTCCTGCTATCCTTTTCCAATTGAAGGTTCTTGAGTATGCCCATATAATATGACGAGTCGTCTAACCTGGAAGCCATGCGTCTTACCACCTCAGTCTCTATACCATCAGTCTTCATCCATTCGTCCATATTGCCGAATATGGAATTCATCAGCTGCCTGTCAGCAGGATATCTCTCCGACAGATCCTTCAGATAATCCCATGGCAACCTGTCGACTGCCTTGAAATATACGCTTCCTGTAGCAGATGTGTCATCAATACCGACCAAAGCCTCAAAGCGTACAAAGTCTTCCTTGCTCAAATCATAGATGATCATTCCATCCGCATGACAGAACAAAGCATGACCATATCTCGTTCCGGCGACAACTATTGGCCTTCCATTCTGATTCTTGTTGTAAAGGACCTCACCTTCACCAGCTTTAGCATATGCATACGGAATTTCGTCCAGCCATACGGATGTCCCGTCCTTTCTGACAAGACGTGCCTCCGCCCATACAGCATGATCCCAGCCGCTTCCGTCCTCGCCTCCTTCAGTAAGCAGGACAAGCCTGTCCAAACCGGCAAGATCCACAGAAAATGGCTCTGCCTTCATTGAGGATTTCATATATGACGATGTCACAGGCAGATTATGTTCTGCCATCTCCGAAGCCATACGGAGCTTGGAGTCCACAAAACTTTCAAGCGCCTCATCTGAAATCACTCTTTCCGAAGAAGCATAAACCGACAAGCCCGAAAACACGGACAATAAAAGCATCAATAACCTTTTCATACTCTACCTTTTCTGTCTTGCAATACCCTCTATCTCTATCAGAAGTTCACTACGGCATACATCTGCCCTCATGAATGAAAGAAAGCTTCCTGAGCACTCCCGCGCCATACGGTCCCTGATCACGCCATAATCCTCAACATTCTTCAGGTATACCCTGAGAATCTCCAAATCCGCATCGGAGACCAGTTCGCGAATATTTTCCATAGTGATCTCATACTGGCGTTCCACACCGACACCGACCAGACTATCTTCTCCACGTATCGCTGCCGTACCGGATATGTATATCATACGGCCATCACAAGAATCCAGACTCTTTGCCCTTTCAAACTTAGGAGTAGCCTTGACCGCACCCGCTTCCTTCAGGACATTTTCAGAATAAGAATGCGCAGCTACCTGAAGCTTGTTGTCTATCGGGGTCACAGAGTATGACGGATCACGAAACTTCACCGCATCAAAATCTATCAGCACACCTCCCAGATCTGTTCCTATTCCGGTTGCCGCAGGATAACCGTTTACCCATTCCGAACACGCATAGAACGCACTTCTGGCATTGTTGAACATCTGATAGTGCTGGCAAGGACCATCCCAATCAGTGATTCTTTCTATGTAATTCCATTGACGTACAATATCACCTGCGTCGTACCCCTCCTTCTTCAGCAATCCTCCCGCAATCTTGAATATCTCTGAAGCCTGAGCATCAACACTATAAAACAATTCCGAATACAGACCTCCGGCATAGAGGAAACGTCCTTCATCATTTTCCACAGCTACATATGGGAAGCCTTCAAAAGACTTATATTCGACCTGGTCTTCATCCGATTTCTCACAATAATGCACCTCAACGACAAGGCCATCTCCGAGAGAAGGCTGAGCCACATAACTCAGAACAGGCAGATGATCATTGAAATATTTTTCAGCAAGATTCCTAAAAAATGACCGTCTGTCCACATACTCATCATTATTTTCCGGTCTCCCAAAAATAACGAGTCTCAACACATGCCCATCAACGGCAACCTGCCGGATCAGATTTTCCGCCATCAATGGAAATTCATCAGCAGCCGCACGATAAATGGAATAATGCAATCTGTCAGTATAACTCATAATGAATTGACATATTCGGTTAACGCCTCCATATCCTTCTTCGAGACTTTCCTGTCTATTCCATGTCGATGCACCTCAAACACTTCCTGCATGGTCGCCGCACGACCATCAAACAGATACGGAGCCGTACGCCAGACTTCCCTGAGGGTAGGAGTATCCCAGCCTTTCTCAAACTCGATATCCTCTCCTATCCTATACATCTTCTGATCGGTATAATAGATTCCTCCGTGACAGTCATCGCATTTGAGTTCCTTGTACACCTTCATTCCATGCTTTGCCTTCTCAGACAATTCTCCATCAACAAGATACGGGCTTGGAACCGGTTCGAGAGACATGAGATACGCATCCACACATCTGGCATCTTCTTCAGAAACATCGTAGAACTGAATGAACTTGAAACCCGCTCGCACCGCCATGCCTGCAGAGGCCCTTATGCCGGAAATCATACTTGGAGGAGTGACATGGCTGTAGAGCATGCTCTTGCAATTCTTCGGATTTCCCACCCCATCATTCATAAGGTCCCAGTTCATACCGTCAGCCCTGCCGTCTCCCGGATGACATCCGTTACAGCTCTGCCAGCCCTGGAAACAGTGGGATGCATCATTGAAATATTTCTCACCTTTATGCACATCGCTTTCCACACGTCCCGGGTTCATATCAACCGCCACCAGCTGCCTGTCCTTCATATCCACGACATTCAAGATATCAGCGAAATATGTAGTCACATACAATTTATTGTCCGACAGACACATAGCCCTTGGGCCATTACCTTCCAAAGCTATACGTTCCCTGATTCCGTACATAAATCTGAGGTCATATTCCAAAGCAGACTTATCAGGAGATGCGAGGAACCTCTCCAGCATCTCTTCATGCTTGATGACACTGATTTCATGCGTTCCGGAATGCGCAATAAGAACATTTTCCTCATCACAGGTAATGTTCCATATACCTGCTGCACCACGCTCAGGATCATCTGTCAATACGGTTCCGAGGTATTCCTGCCTCTGCGTGTCGATTATCGAAAATGCACTTGTATTCATCCATCCCTGATGAAGCTGAGATGTAGGTACTGTGTATCGGCCCAGATTGTGGACGACATATACATATTTTCCATCCGGCGTCGTACATATCCCATGAAGAGCATTGCTTCCGTTGGCAAGACTGATATCCTTGACTTTAGTGAATGTCGCGAGATCTATGACAGACACACATGCCGAAACATGTTCGACATCGGCCCGCTGAGCCGGAAGGAAATTTGCGACATAAAGATAGCGTCCGTCTTTGCTGACCACCGCCGCGCATGGTTCTCTCAACACCTCTGCCGTACGCTTCTGAGTCATTGTCTTCAGATCTATTTCTGAAACCGTATTCTGGAACTGGTTGCAGACATAAGCCATTCCCTTATGCTCATCAACCACCGGGCAACAGGCTCCTGAACCAGTTTCGATGCAGGCTATCTCTGCACCGTTCCCGCCGTTCAGGATATGAAGCATTCCCTTTGCCTGAAATGTCGTCACGAAGATCTCATCACCGGCACATAGCACACCAGTAGGCACATCAGCCATTTCGTACGACTTCAACAGAGACTTTCCGTCGTTACTGTACACGGCAACGCGTCTTCGCCCCTTTTCCGAAATCACCATACGCCCATCCTGATCGAACGAAATACCCGTAGGGAAAAGAGGGCCGTTCTCTGCACGAACAATCTGGAAGGCCATTAGCATCAGAGAGACAAAAATCAACGGTTTATTATATCTAAACTTCATATTCTGTGCTGATTAACGCCAATTAGACATGCCATAAAGTTATTACAATTTACTGAGCCATACAAGCATATGCAAAAAAAAGATGACCGGACACAAATCCGGCCATCTTCTATATCATATAAATAATGAGCTTTACATCATGCCGCCCATTCCGCCGCCTGCAGGCATGGCAGGAGCCGGCTCAGGAATCTCTACGATAGCACACTCAGTTGTGAGGAACATTCCTGCGACCGATGCTGCATTCTCAAGAGCCACGCGTGATACCTTTGTAGGGTCAATCACACCTGCCTCATACATGTTCACATACTCGTCTGTACGTGCGTTGTAACCGAAGTCACCGACACCCTCACGGATCTTGTTCACGATTACGCTACCCTCGACACCTGCATTTGCCGCAATCTGACGAAGAGGTTCCTCGATTGCACGTGCAACTATATTGATACCTGTTGTCTCATCGTCATTGTCACCCTTCATGCCTGCGAGAACCTGTGAAGCACGGATATAAGCAACTCCACCGCCAGGTACGATGCCTTCTTCGACGGCTGCACGAGTTGCGCTGAGGGCATCCTCTACCCTATCCTTCTTCTCCTTCATCTCAACCTCTGTAGCTGCACCTACGTAAAGGACAGCAACACCTCCGGCAAGCTTGCCGAGTCTCTCCTGAAGCTTCTCTCTGTCGTAGTCAGATTTGGTAAGTTCGATCTGCTTACGGATGAGGTCAGCACGCTCACGGATAGCTTCCTGTGTACCGGCACCGCTTACGATTGTAGTATTGTCCTTTGTAACAACAACCTTCTCAGCCTTTCCGAGCATACCGAGAGTAGCTGTCTCAAGCGAGTAACCGCTCTCCTCAGAAAGTACCACACCACCTGTGAGGATTGCGATATCCTGAAGCATCTCCTTGCGACGGTCACCGAAGCCAGGAGCCTTTACGGCTGCCACCTTGAGTGTACCGCGGATCTTATTCACTACGAGAGTCGAGATTGCACTGCTGTCAACATCCTCTGCAATCACGAAAAGTGACCTACCCTCGCGAACCACAGCCTCAAGAACAGGAAGGAGTTCGTTCATAGTAGAGATCTTCTTGTCTGTGATAAGGATATAAGGGCTCTCAAGAACAGCCTCCATCTTGTCTCCGTCTGTCATGAAATATGGAGAAAGATATCCTCTGTCGAACTGCATACCCTCAACAACCTTCACCTCTGTCTCTGTTCCTTTTGCTTCCTCAACAGTGATGACGCCATCCTTCTTTACCTTTGACATAGCGTCAGCAATGAGCTTGCCGATGAAGTTGTCATTGTTGGCAGAGATTGTTCCGACCTGCTCGATCTTAGCATAGTCCTCGCCAACCTCCTGGCTCTGCTCACGAAGGCTATCAACTACAGCAGCAACCGCCGTGTCGATACCTCTCTTGAGGTCCATCGGATTCGCACCTGCCGTAACGTTCTTGAGACCTACATTGATGATAGCCTGTGCAAGAACAGTCGCTGTAGTGGTACCGTCACCAGCCTGATCATTAGTCTTTGACGCAACTTCCTTGACCATCTGGGCACCCATATTGGCGAATCTGTCCTCGAGCTCCACCTCCTTTGCTACAGTCACACCGTCCTTAGTCACATGAGGAGCACCGAACTTCTTCTCTATAACCACATTACGTCCTTTAGGACCAAGAGTAACCTTTACCGCATTTGCAAGCGCATCCGCACCCTCCTTCATCTGGGCACGCGCATCTACATTGAATTTAATATCTTTTGCCATAATACTATAATACTGCTAAAATGTCAGACTGCTTCATGATGAGGTAATCCTTACCCTCTACAGACACTTCTGTACCTGAATACTTTCCATAAATCACAACATCGCCCACCTTTACTTCCATAGGCTCATCCTTCTTGCCAGGACCTGCCGCAACGACTGTTCCCTGCTGTGGTTTTTCCTTTGCTGTGTCAGGAATGTAAAGTCCTGAAGCTGTCTGTGTCTCCGCCGCCTTTGGCTCGATCACGACTCTATCTGCTAATGGTCTAATCATAATTATATCTATTTTTAATTGTTTTCAATATCGGTCCGGTTTTGACAAAAGAAATGCCAGCCCGTATAGACTGACATTTTGTCACTCCTTTTCTTTCCTACTTCACGCCAAACTTATATAC
>JAEIGA010014546.1_pt1 | contig 11974 bp, 19 predicted proteins | sample 9270691 | NCBI WGS metagenome assembly JAEIGA01 (sample SAMN17057246, study PRJNA624740) | gut metagenome | biome: biome; isolation source: fecal sample | host: Bos grunniens | place: China: Xizang | collected 2019
AAATGATTTATTTTTAACTCTAATTACTGCACAAAATATATCCCAAATTAATAAAATAACAATAATCTTCAAGATTAAACTAAGAGAAAAAACTTCTGGGAAAAATAAGTATAATAAAATAGCAAAGAGTATCATAATTTTTCTACCTCTTTAATGTTTAATTTATCAAGTTGTTTCTTCGTTTTCTTCTTGATTTAAAAATGCTTCAAGTTCTTTACTTGTCAAAATATTATTTGTTTCCAAATCAACAATTTCTTCATACATACCTTTCCAAACATCTATTTCATATTTTTCATCTAAATAAACCTTTGATTCTGGTTCTGAGTGATTTTCGTGTAGAACGGAAATTTGAACAGCCCCATGTTTATTAATAGAAAAATCATTACAAAAAACTATATATGGAACTTCAACATAGTTATTGAAAATGAATGGATGTGGATGGAAATCATAAAGGCTTAAAGAAATTTTATACTTAAATTCTTTTGATTCTGTTAATTCAATAATTTTTTTGTAAAGACGATGTTTATGAATCTTATACAGAATTATTGTTAATAAAGTAATTAAAAAAAACAGAGTAATTCCATATATTCTTGTTTTTTGGTTCACACAAAGATATATTTCTATAATCAATGGTAAAAGTAACAAATAAAAATTATCAAAGAATATTTGTGTGAGATTTTTATTTTTTAATTTTATAGGTTTTTTCTGAGACATTTATTAAACCTCCTCAATAATTATTGTATAAAACGCAATATTTGTATTGTCTATTTATTTACAATTTTTTAGCATCTTTTTATATATTCTTTTGTCTTCTTTACAATGATAAATATTATCAACATTCTTAAAATTTAGAATATAATTATTATCAACAATATCAATACTATAAAAAAATGGTTTTTCTGTAGATAATAAAGGTAATGCAATACCATCTGTTGCACCATAAAATTGTGTTTCAACTCCAGGTGAACTTACAATATCAAAAAAAATATTTTCATATATCATATTTAAGTTCGAGTCTTCTGGTAATATCTTTTTTTGAAAAGTAAAATATGATTTTTGAAAATCAAAATACGAGGCTTTTTCATCACAATATACATAATCATAGATTAAATTATCATCTTGACTAGCAAGTAGTTGTAAAACTTGTATTAAATTAGAAAATTTAATTACTATATCAAGTTCAAATTCTCCGAACCAACGAGAAATAACATCTTCATCTTCACTTGCTGGAAGAAGATTTTTTTCAAAATACTCCTTTACTTTTTCTCCTGTAATAATACAATCACTATCTTCATTGTAAAAATGTATTATCATCGAGGTAATCAAATAATAAAGACAATCTGGTTTTTGGTATCGAAGAAACATAACATCATAAACTTTCAATATTCTCTTTAAATCAAATAGTTTTTCATTTTGATTCATCATTACACCAACTCCTTTCCCACATATACAACATCTTATTTTTCCTTCATTAGTTTTTCACATAATAATTCACCTACAGAAAGATATTCGGTAAAAATATTTTCTAAATTTGAACATACTATTATTTTTTTCAAAATCAAATGTCTGTAATATAATTCAGATTTTGATAAATTATTAATTTCTTCTTCGGTAGAATTTCTTATTTTAATTGTTATTGTTTTCAAATTATTAAGTATGATAATAATTGCAAGTGTTACAATATTTATATTTGTAAGCAACATAAAATATTTCTTAAAAAAAATAAAAGTAATAACATTCAATAATATTAAAATAATAGAAAGCAGATATGTGAATAAATTATAAATAAAAAGCTTTTTCCATTGCAAAAGTAGTTCTTTGTTAATATCTTTTTTCATAAGTACCTACATAAAAAAATTTATTATTATATTTGCAAGTCCCAAACATCCAAAAATAATTACAATCCAACTTTCTGTTGTTAATTTTCCTTTTACAGATGGAACTTTCCCAATTAAAGATTTATTTTCTTTTTCACATTGTGTAATAAAATCAATAGAAGTTTTTTTTACAGTTTCTAAAGTTGTTTTTGCATTTTCAGTAAAAGTTTTGAGTAAAGATTCACATTGATTTTTTAGAGCTTTATATTCGTTTTCTGTTGCAGCCATAGAATCTGAACGAAATTTCATTATGTTTTCTTCAATAATATTATTTGCTAATTTTAATTCTTTACATTTTTCACTTACAACAATCATTGTTTCTTTTACAGTGTCAGTAATTTCAATTAAAGTTTTTGAGATTTTGGCTCGTTCTTCATTTAGTGCTCTATCTAAGATAAATATTTGTCCTTGATATTCTTTATTTTGAATTTGAATTTCAAGTTGTTTATTGTAGTCAATTTCTTTTTTGAAAGTTTCGGTTTGATTCTCAATTTGCTTGATTAAGGAATTGAAAAGACTTGTTACTTCGCCTTGAAATTTATCATCAATTAAATTTTTTTTACTAAAACTATGTTCAATAGAATCTCGTAATTCTGTAAGATTTGACAATTCCTCAGATAATTCAATTATGGCTTTTTCTATTGTTGAATAGTTTTCTTTCTCATACGGAATAAAAATTTCTTGTTTCTGTTTTGTTGGTAATTTTACAATATTTGAGGTTTCTTTTATTGTTTCTGTAGAAGAATTTTTTTCAATTTCTGTTGTTTCCATTATTTCCTCCAAGTAAATATTTCACTCATATTTAGTTTTACTTCTGTTTTCATGAATTTTCCTTAAAAAAAAGAAATAAAGACTTACAGTCTCTAAACTCTTGTGACTTTCGCCTTTTCGTAGAATATGAAAAAACACAAAAAGGCAAAAGTTTTAGTTTTCAGCTTCTGATTTTGGTTTAATTTCTTGTCCATTCAAAAACCAATATTCATAATTATCAATGTTATCTACTACAGCGGGTGCATTATCACAATGAAGAACTCCATTTTTCCAATGTTCTAAGTGATTTCCGTCTCTTGTTTCTATTGCAGGAAGTAATTCTCCATTTTCATCTGTATTATCATTTAACTTCCCATTTTTACAACGAATAATAACATCATCTAAAATGTAATCACCATCAGCGATAGTACCTTCTTCTGTAATTATTCTAACATTCTGATAGCTTCTAAAATCTTTCATGTTAATTCCTCTATAAATTAAGTTATTGGAAAACTAAATGGATTTACTAAATTTATTCCATTTGCTTCCTCTGTGATTTTTGTTGTTTCCGAAGAAATCTCTTCTAGTACTATTGCACAAAAATTTTTTATGAATGGATCTTCATTTGATTGTGAATTTTCAGCAAGTTTTGTTACTGTTATTTCATCAATATCAAGTTTTATTTTCATTTCCATACTTTTATCCTTGTGCTATATTTCCAACATTGTTAAGCATTACATAATCTGCCGAAATATAATACTTTTGACGTTGTTCACCTTTTCTTGTTACATATCGTTTTGACCTTAAACAGCCATGAATTGTAACTTCTCTACCTTTTACCAAATATGGAAGAATAGTCATAGCAGCTTCTTTCATAAAATGAACATCTATAAACATTGGTTCACTTTTTTGATAAGGGGTTCCTTTATCCATAAAGGAAAATGTTACAAGTGGTTTTTCGTTTCCATCGTCATTTACAAGAATGCATTCTGCATCACTCATTACGTTCCCAATTGCTGAATAGTGGTTCATTTTCCTCTCCTAAAAAAAACTTGGACTTTCATCCATATAAATATCTTCAGAAGTATTTTCTGTTTCATAAATTGGTTCTTCAGTAAATTCAGGAATGTTTTCAATAGCATTATTTGGTTGACTTTCTTTTTTTGCTACAAAAATTGGACGAAGTTTTTTTGTAGCAATATAAATTTTGGAATCAAATAATCGTTTACCAGTTTCATCTGTATATTCTTTTGTTTTTTGAACTAATTCACCTTCAATTATTAAAGGTTGTCCCTTTGTAAGATAAGCGGCAAGTTTGTCTGTAACAAAAGCTGAAATTGAAAAGAAGTTCGCTTCATTGTAGTAGTTTCCATTTTCATCTTTCTTGGTACGATTTACAGCAAGAGTAAAAAGTGCTTTCTTTTTATCATTATTTGATAATTGAATTGTTGCATCTTTTACAATTCTTCCAAAAAGTTTTACATCGTTTAAATCTGACATATTTTGTCTCCTTGTATAATTTATTTTGAGCGAAACGTTTCGCTTGATACCTGTTTATTGTTTCTATTTTTTTATATAGCAGCTTCCAGTCCATATTTTTGTTCTATCTCTTTAATTTTTAAATCAATTATTTTTTTATTTTCAGGTAAAAAAAAATTTGGAAGTTCTGTAAATACATTAAAAATTTCTTCTTCATATTTTTCTTTAATATCTTTGGGCATTTGGTAAATTAATTTGCGTTTTTCTAGTTCTTCTGGGTTAAGTTTTTGTAAGTCAAAAAAATCATTGTTGCATTCTGGACAAATTGAATACATTGAATGTTTTTTGCTACAAACTATGCATGTAATCGTTTCTTTTTCTTCTTGCGTTTTCTTATCAATTTCTTCTTTTTGAAAAACTGAGTATTTGTAAATTAAAGTACTTTCTGAAATAGACTTATAAAAGTAGCCTGGAAAATTTTCTGGTTTACATCTTGGTTTAAGATAATCAAATGCCCAAATAACGTATTTTTCGTAATCTGTTGTTGGAATTTTTGCATTTTCAAGAGATGTTAATAGTTTCTGGGATAAATCAGATGAAAAATTTACTTGATTATTAAACAAAGTGTTTATTATTTTTATTAAAAAATCTGCTTCTTCTGCTTTGGAAGAGTTGTTTTTATCAGTAGAAGAAGAATTCTTATTTAGATAATCCTTATTTACAGAATTGTTTAAAGCAAAGGAAGTACAGTTCCTTTGGGCAAGGGTAATTTTGTTCCTTTCCGCAAGGGAACTACAATTCCTTTGTGAATTATTTTCACTAGATTTTGACGATTGATTTTCCGCAAAGGTAAAAAATGACTCATGCGAAATTGTTTCTTGCTTTTCTTTTGTTGAACTTATCGCAAGGGAACTACAGTTCCTTTGCGAATTTTCTGTTGTTTCATTTTGTTCTTCAGGATGAGATTCTTGAGTTCTCTCTAATGCTACAGTATTTATTAAAGAATCATAAACTGATGTAGTTCTGTAGAAAGATTTTTTCCCTTTTTGGGTATTTACTGTTTCTCTTTCAAGAATTCCTTTTTCAACAAATGAATCAAATCTTACTCGAATACCTTTTTCGCTAGTAATTCCTATGACTGGTAAATCTTCCAAAATTTTTGATATTTTTACCCACCCATATATTTTTGAATTTCCTTCTGCATCCCTGAATATTTTCTTTTCCATTTTTCCACAGAAAAAATTTGTAAACCAATTAAGTATTAATGCGTCTACTACATCGAGTTTAAGAGAAAGTAATTTTTCCTGTGAATATTCAAAAATGCTATATCTCATAACTAATTTACCAAATCCTGTGTTACCATCCTGGATAAATCGTAATCATTATTTTACCTCTGTAGAATTTTCGTTAGTTTCTTGTTTTTGAATAAAGTCTTGATAATTCAAAATTGTTTCACTTGTAACAAGGACTTCAGAGCCATCTTCATTATTGTGAATATAAACTTCGTCATTCTCACTCAAAACTAATGAGAATTTTAGGTTATTACTTGCAAGAAAATAGATGGTAAAATCTTCGATTTCACTTTCTTTGATTTTTGCTTTAGTTTGATAAATCAATTTAATGGTAATTCTTTTCATCCATAGGTATTTAGCAATAAAAGCTTTTTTGTTGCGATTTTTAATGTTTTGAATGAAAAATATTATTGAAGGTATTAAGCCTAATATAAAAAATAAAACATACATTACTATTACCACCTACAAACAATATCTTCTGCATCATCTGGAAGTTCAAACTTCTCAATTACAGATGGTGATAAATCAGAAACTCTTTCGTCTGTATAAACTTCTTGTGGAGTTTTGCCTTTTTCTATTTCACTACAAGCGAATACCAATGCTTTGTAAAATCCGTCTGAAAATCCATTAAGATAAGCTTTTCGTCGTTCTCGAGTTCTTTCTAAATCTTCTTCTTGTGAAAGTTTGTGTGTAGGGCGTTCTATTCCATCAGAATGGTTAAAATTTAATCCTAGAGGACTACCAGAATTATCTTCAATACAGTCTGAAATTTCATCGTCATTTTCATCTAGATCTGTATTTGAAGAAAGTTGTTCTTGCTGCTTTTCTTTGTTTTTAGCTTGCTTATAAGCCTTATTTACAGAAAGTTCTCCTGAATCAATTTTTGCAAGTGTTTCTTCATCTGCATTTTCGATTACATATAAACCTTTTTCTACAGTTCTGTCAGATTTTCCTAAAATTTCGGCAATAGCTTCAGATTTTTTTCCTTCTGTATTTTGGATAAAATCTGTTCCATAAAGTTTAGAAATATTTCTGAGCAATTCTCCACCATCAAGGTTTCGTCTGTTTACCTGAAGTCCTAAAACATATTTGTAAGCTTCTTCAAAAGATTCAAATTTATGTTCGTAATATGGAACTGTCTCAAATCCTGCTAATTCTGCAGCTTTAAGCCGTGTATGACCATCAATAATATACAGATGAGTAATTCCTGTTTCATCTGTATAAACCCAAATATGAATTGGTTGTGAATTATCATATTTGTTTTCGAGCATTGAATCTGTAATTCGTTTTAAAAGATTTTCATCAATAGCAAATAGAGATTTAAAATCCTCGTGATATTCGATTTCAGAAATTTTAATTGATTTTGATAATTTAAGTCCATTATCAGCAAATGGAACGCTATTCCCAGCTTTTAATATGTTTAATGTTTTTGCCATTGTATTCTCCGTTAAAATCTCTCTATATTGTTTTCATTTCCAGTAATTAGATTTGCAAGATTGTTAAATGCAACTGCTAATCGTTGACCACCAATCATTCGAGAGTTAATATTCAATTTTTCATCTGTGGTAATGTATTTTTTTACAGCTGGAGTTTCTGGAATTTGAACATCTAAAATATTAGAAAATTCATTTTCAAACATTGAAGCAAATTGGGATTGAATTGAATCTGGAAAAACTGAAAGATTTTCTTTCCAGAATGTGTAGTACAAATACCATTTATCAACTTGTTCTGTTAATTCATCATAAAGATGAGAACGCAAAAATCTTGAAGTTGTAAGATTGAAAAAATCTAATTGAACAGGAGTAAAAATGTAATCAGCAGCATAAAGAGCATTCATAACTAAATTGTCATAAGTTGGAGCTGTGTCTATAATGATAAAATCGTATTTATCTGTTGGAAGAGTTTTTTTGAGTGCGTGATAATCGATTGAACGAATATCGAAAAGTCTAAGACTTGAAGGAACTATATCAACATTTGGAATTCGTGATTTAACTATGTATCCATCTGTTGTTCTGTGTGTAAGAGCTTCTGCAACATTTTGTGTTGGAAACTCTTCTGCAATTCCCATACAATAATAAATTGTTGATGAATTGTTTGTATCCATATCAAAGAATAAAACTTTGAAACCACGTGCTGCCAAATTGTTGGCTAGCAAAACTGCATCGGAGGATTTTCCTACTCCGCCTTTCATTGATGAAAATGTAATAACCATAATACTTCCCTTACAATCCAATCTCTAACAGAAAATCCGCCTGCCCAAAACAAATTTTCTCTGTTAGAAATTGAATTAAAAAAAAGCTACCTTAGAAAACTTTATCCTGGTTGTTTCTAAAGTAGCTTTTTCAAAAACGTCGCAAAAACGACTAAATATCCCCAGGATATAGATATTTAGTCATTCTTTTTATACGAAAAAATATCGAATTGCGTATATAACGAAAATATCATGAATTGACAACAATAATGGGAATGAAGAAGGATTCGGGCGCAGCAAAAGAGATATGCATCGTATTCCAGTAACAGGTCTCGCTCTTTATTTGTTACCAGAGATTGCGACAGAAAAAAATTTGGAATGGTTAGAAAACACATGGAGTTCAGAATTGAATTCGTTAACTTACAAAGCAGCGTATACGATTTTAGCGTTTAATAGGAATGAATATAAGGCAAAAAAAAATAATCTTATTTCTGAAACCGCATCTTGGCTAGCTGAACAGCAAGAAGTAAGTGGTGGATTTGCACCATGGCTTAATCATCCAGTTGGAGAAAATGTCTATTGTACAGCCGTTGCATTGCTTGCCTTAATCAGTATGCAGGATGATTCTTATAGGGATACAATCGAACGGGCATACAAATATTTGTGTGTTACTCAACTAAAGAGTGGAATATGGAGATATCATGAAATTGAGGACGGTGCTTCATGGGGACTCTATGCGTTATCTCAAGTTGAAAAATATTTGAGGATAAAATAGTATGAATATTCTTGTGATATATCCACAACCAGATAAATTTAAGAAACCACGATTTGGATTTTCATACGAAATGATGATAATTTCTACAGTTTTGGAAAAATATCACAATGTGTATCTAAAAGATTTTTCGTGCGAGTCTTTTTACAACTCAGACTTTGTAGAATATATTCATCGGGAGAATATAGATATTGCTTTGGTTGAATGTGATTCTTATGCGTTAAAGCGTTCTCAAAATATTGTTCATGCAGAAAAAATCATAGATATGTTGAGCGAATATGTTACAACTATTGCTTACGGTAACTATTGTTATATTACGAAAAGAAATTTCGGAAAAGCAAAGATAACAATTACAGAAAACGAAATTAACTTTATCATTGACTGCATAAATCAGTTTGATAAGACAAATATTGTTCCAAACATAGAAAGATTTGATGAACTTCCGTATATTAATAGAAATTTACTATTAAAAATCTCATATTATCAAGAGAATAAACTTAATACACTATTACAGACATCTAAGGGCTGTGAGAATACATGTGTGTTTTGTCAGAGAAAAGGTTGGCAAAGTTGCTATCTCCCTCATTCTGATGATTATGTATTAGGCGAAATCAGTGAGATTAGAAGAAAAGGTTATCAAAACGTCTGGATTACTGACGAAAACTTTACATTCAATCTTCCACGAGCCAAGAGGTTATTGAAAAAAATTATAGAAGCCAATTTACATGAGAATCTTCGATTTTTCATTAGCAGCTGGGCGAATATTGATGAAGAATTTTTGGAGTTAGCAAAAAAGAGCAATATAAAGATTATCAGTTTTGGGATTGAAAGTGGTAACAAAGAAATATTGCAGTTTTATAGAAAGAACATTGATATTAGTAGAGTCCCACGAATTATCCAGTATGCTAATTCGATAGGTATTTTTACCGTTGGAAATTTCATTATTGGTGCACCAATGGAAACTGAAGACACAATCAATGAAACATTTGAACTTATAAATAAATGCGAGTTTGATCAACTCAATATAAAAAACCTTGATTATATGATAGGTTCTGTTTTATATGAATCACTTGATGATGATTTAAAGATGGAAGATCATGTATTTGCCTGTTTTGAAAATGGGTTGAATAATTTTAGAATGGCTGACATCAAAAAGATAAAAGAGGAATTTATATCAGAGTATTATCGATTACATCGTCAAGTTATTGAAAACAAAATCATGATTTATGGGACACCATTTTGAGCAAAGGAGGAAACAGAGTATGAATTTATTTGGATGGTGGAATAAAAAGAAATCGGATAAAATCATAAGTTTAGAGTTGCCAAAGGATGAGAAGGATATCTGCCCTGATTGTGGAGGTAAAGGATATAATGCCAATGAGAACTATTATTTTACAGATATCGATGATTATGAAAGAGGATACTCTAGTTGCAAAAGATGTTTTGGAACGGGTCTCTATCACATAAATACAAATGGATATTGAATTCAATGGCAAAGTCCCTGTAAAAAAAGTGTGCAAATGGCTAACAAAATATGATACTCTATAGGAGGAGTACAATGTTGGCAAAGAAAAAAACAAAAGAAAAAGACGTAATTGATTTGATGTGAGATTAAATTGATTTCCATGAAATGACAGCAGAAGATGGTTTATTAAAACAACTGACAAGCCGTTTCTGTTCAATAGCCTTATAAGTTGAAATGGATCACATTTAGGTTATAAGAAAAATGATAATTCAGGCGATAACAGAGGGAATAGTTGCAATGGTTATACATCAAAAAACTGTTATTTTGGAAAAAAACGATACAATTGATGTTCAAGTTCCCCGAGATCTAAATAGCACTTTTGAATCCGTAATAATTCCAAAACATGAATAACGCACACCGTTATTTAATGACCAAATAATTTCAATGTATTTAATTGGAATGAATACCCGAGATATACAATGTCACTTACATCAAGTTTACGGAGTCGAAGTTCCAGCAGAAACAATATCAAATATTACAGTAGCCGTAATGGTAGATGGTCGGGAAGTATTTTTTTTGTGGTGTCTCATTAAACGCTACACCAAGTGTGCTATAATAAACCTATGATCTGCTCCCTTAAAAAAGGACAAAAATAAATTCGACTGGTGCAAAAAAGGTGACAATCGAGGAGGTAAAATGAGTGTTGCATCAGTTGAATCAATTCCTGATAGATTCAATGCTTTGTATGATTACGAAGTACTGCATATGCCTAAAACTCAAATTGCAAAAAGATACGGGGTTTGTACATCAACGGTAGATGGTTGGGTACAACGCCGTAATTATTTCTTGAACAGAGTCAAAGACATTGTTAAAATTGTTGACAGCGGAAAATTCAATTACTTTTTTCCTGGAGACAAAATGGAAACAGAAAAAGAATCTGAAAAGGAATTACAGAGAAAAATAAAGTATCTGGAACATAAAGTACAGTATCTTGAAGCTCTGGCAGAGATCTGTGATATAGATATTGCAAATGTCACAAAAAAAAACGCTACAGAGCTATCAGACTTGCTGTCGAACGAACCAGAGGAAATCTGACTTTATTTTGCTCAATAGCAAATGTAAACAGAAAAAACTATTATTCCTTCCTGAATCAGAAGGAAAAAACAGATGATGATGAACTTATTGAATTCATTGTGACAACCCAGAGAAAACATCATTTTGGAATTGGATATAGAACAATGACTTCTATGATAAAAAATCATTTTGGAGAGACTATCAGCCAAAAGAAGATTTTACGGCTCATGCAAGAAAACGATGTTCTTTCAGTAGTACGAAGAAAACGTTATAAACAGGATGTTTATGAGAAAATGAAGGAAACTCTCAAAAACATCCCGAAAAATCTTCTTCAAAGAGATTTTTCAGCTCCTGAACCTAATAAAGTATATGTTACGGACATTACTTACCTGTATGGCAGAGAACGAATCGATTATTTGAGCATCATTGTTGATCTGTATAACAAAGAAATTGTTGCATGGCAGATTTCAAAACATCCTGATAAGGAGCTCTGTATTGAGACTCTTAATATTCTTGCAAGTAAAAGAGATTTAAGAGGTACGATAATACATACTGATCAAGGTTCATCTTATCTGTCTCATGATTTCAGAAATAAAGTACTGGAACTGGGAATGATTCAAAGCTGTTCAGCCAGAGGAGAATGCTAGGATAATGCAGCCATGGAAAGTGTGAATGGGATTATTAAGACTGAATGTCTTTACAATCGATTCGGAAAATCAAAGTTCAAGAATCGACAGATTCAAATCGAAAATGTTATTGAAGCTGTAATTCCATTTATTGGTTATTACAATAATGAAAGACCTAAATCTGAACTTGGGGGACTTCCACCGGTGCAGTTTCGGTTACAGAATAATTCTGTAGTTACAGCAGCTAAACACAATAAAAAATTGATTACTGCAGCTGTTTTTTAGGGTATTGTGTAGGCACTTTCATAAAGATATCAAAACTATTTTTTCTGTAAGTGCCATTAATACATAGATATGCTTCAGAAGAAGCATTATTTTAAAATAAAAGTTGTCCCCTTTTTGTCACCAGTGGGGGTATATTTTTGTCACCTTTTTTTGGAGCATATCA
>JAEIGA010014547.1_pt1 | contig 11974 bp, 11 predicted proteins | sample 9270691 | NCBI WGS metagenome assembly JAEIGA01 (sample SAMN17057246, study PRJNA624740) | gut metagenome | biome: biome; isolation source: fecal sample | host: Bos grunniens | place: China: Xizang | collected 2019
TACCCCAACAAATCAGGAGTGTTTTTCTATGAAAAATTACAATTTTGATTGGCAAATCGATGAATTTATGGTTTATTGCCGCAGTACCCAACTGCGAGAAAAAATATGAAAACTTATAAACAAGCCTGTCTATGCTGCAGTTGCATTTGCCCACCAATTATGATATAATGATAAAAAAGGAGCTGAAAATCTATGGAAATCTGTTTTGTTACACCGGAAAGCCAGGACTTTCGGGCGCTGGCGGCACAGCTGGACGCGTACTATTATTCCCTGGTGGGTGCCGTGCAAGATCGCTACGCTGAGCCGAACCGACCGGAAAATATGGATGCGCTGGCAGTTGTTTATGCCGGCAATGCCCCCATCGCCTGCGGTGCTTGGAAAATGCAGGGGCCGGAGACAGCGGAGATCAAGCGGATCTTTGTCCTGCCGGAACACCGTCGCCGGGGCGTAGCCAGCCATTTGATCCGGGCACTGGAGCAAAATGCCGCCAATCGGGGCATCCGCAAATTCATTTTGGAAACGGCTACCACCACCGATCAGTCCCACCGCTTGTATCTTTCCCTGGGCTATCGTATCACAGACTATTACGGCAGTCCTGCCGGTGCGGAAAACTGCCTGTGTTTTGTAAAGGAGTAAGCTTATGAAAAAACTATTTGCCATTTTGTTGACTCTGGTGGTCCTGCTGAGCCTGGTGGCCTGCGGCAAGTCCTCGGAAGAAGAAAAAATGACAACGCTCTATTTGGTTACAAAAATCAAGGACTATAACAACGGAGACATCCGCGTCAGCCATTTCCAATATGATGATCATGGCCGGCCCATCCAGATGGAGGTTGACGCCGGAGATTATGTCACAAAAATGGAGCTGACCTACGATGACCACAGCAACCTGGCCAACACAAAAAGAACCGATATTTTGCCTTCCGGATCCACCAGCGTACCCCGCACCAGTCCCTCGCTAACCTATTCCGGCAACCAACTGACCCGTGTGGTGTACAATACCCGACCGGACTGGTCCTGTGGTCTCGATCTGGAATACGACTCTGCCGGCCGGCTGACCTTGGTTGTCTGTGATGAGGAATATGCCGATAAGGTAGCCTACCCGTGGCACCGTTTTTCCTACGATGACCAGGGGCGTTTGATCAAAGTCACCACCTGCTGTCAAGCAACAGGCACTATCTCCGGAGCATCCGGTCACTCCATCGTCTATTATCTGCAAAGTGAACACTATCGGTACGATGCGGCAGGTAATCTGTCTGAAAACTATTGGACCATGTCCGATTCGTATCTGCGCATCACCCCGGAGGAAGCCGATCAAATTGAAGAAACGCAAATGGATAGGGACTCCGATCACTACTTCTATCATTATGCCGATGGCAAACTGGACCGGATAGAAGACAGAAATGGCAAGCAGGTATACAGCCGCTCCGAATTTTACAGTAATCCTGATTATACCTTTGACGAGCAGGGCAATTTGATCCGGGTGCAAACCAGTGACACTGCCTGGACTGAGTATACCTACGAAGCCATAGAAGTACGGGAAACGGATGCGGTCATGGCCAAGCGGCTGATGCGTGGCATTCTCGACAATCTCGGCATACGTTCTTCCGCTGTCATGGACCCCATGGCTTATCACATCCTTCCCCGCCGCAATTACTCTTTGGAAAGCCGCTGTCCCTCCTTTGATTTTTACTATTTGATTCCCTTCCCCCTGGTGGAAATTGATTTCTGAAAGGATGAACTTTATGGAAAACTGTCTGTTTTGCAAAATTGTAAGGGGAGATATTCCCTCCAACAAGGTGTACGAGGATGAACAGATCCTGGCATTCCGGGATATCGCGCCCCAGGCACCCACCCACATTCTGGTGATCCCCAAGGCCCATATCGGCTCTGTGGCAGAAATCACCGGAGAAAACAGCGATGTAGTGCGTCACATCTTCGAGGTAATTCCCAAAATCGCAGCAGCGGAAAAACTGGATAGCGGCTACCGGGTGATCTCCAACTGCGGCGCAGATGCAGGTCAGACCGTGCATCACCTCCACTTCCACATCCTGGGCGGCAGAACCCTCAGCGTGGAAATGGCATAAAAATGGAAAACCGGGGCGAAAGCCCCGGTTTTTTGCTTAAAGCGCGCAAATTTCCGTTTGTCCTGCTGTTGATGGATGGATTGTGTTGCCCCTTTGGGCCGACACATATTCCGACCCAACAGGGCGATAAACGCCAATTTATCTGGCCCGCAGCTCCCAAAAGGCTACTGCACTGGCAGCGGCTACATTCAGGGAATCCACTCCGTGGTACATGGGGATCTTCACGGTATAATCGCAGGCGGCAATGGTGCCGTCCGTCAAGCCATCTCCCTCAGCGCCCAGCACCACCGCCAAGCGGGGCACCTGCCGCAATTGGGGCGCATCGATGGAATAGGAATCGTCCCGCAGTGCCATGGCGGCAGTTTGAAAATCCAGGGCCTTCAGTTTTTCCTGCCAATCCTCGTCCAGGTAGGTCCAGGGAATTTGGAACACCGTGCCCATGCTGACCCGGCAGCTGCGGCGGTACAAGGGGTTGCTGCAACCCGGTGTCAGCAGCACCGCATCCATGCCCAGGGCAGCCGCAGAGCGAAAAATCGCACCCACATTGGTGGGATTTTGCACATTTTCCAGCACCACCACCCGACGGGCATGCTCCACTATTTCTTCCAAAGGCTTTACCGGTGGCCGGTGCATGGCACACAGCATACCCCGGGTCAACTGAAAGCCGGTCAGCTGGGTCAAAACATCCAGCGGTGCAGTGTACACCGGCACATCACCGCAGCGGGCAATGGCCTCTGCTGCCTCCGCATTGATATGATTTTCCTCCACCAGCAGAGAAACCGGAACACACCCGGCATCCAATGCACGCATGATGACCTTGGGGCTTTCCGCAATAAACAATCCTTCGCTGCGTCGATGACGGTTCAGAAGTTGGGCTTCCGTCAGCCGGGCATAGACATCCAGCTCCGGTGCATTAAAATCGGTAATTTGTATCATGACTTTCTCCCGGATCAAGCGATGCCCAGGTTGGTTTCTGTTTCCCACACCAGCTGGGCCAGGTAATTTTGCACACTTTCCAATCCACTGCCAATGATGGCCATGGTGCGCTGGTAAGATTCCATTGCGCTTGCCGCAACGTCCGCAGGCAGGTTAAATGCCGTCTGCCAGTCCGTTATCTGCATATCCAAGGGAATCACTTGGTAGCTGTACACATGGGAGCCATGTGCACCGGTGCGGTATACCCAGGTTGGCAGCAGATCTACAGACTCCAAAATCACCGTGCCATCCGAATACTTGGCAAAAGTGAAGCTGAACACAACACCATCCTCACTATGTCCGGTAGGGCATTGCTTGGAAAGCTCCAAACGGTTTTGATTGGAGATCGCATTGCCGGTGGAATACAGGCAAACCGTCTTGTGGTTTTCATCTACTGTAGAAGTCAGCAATTCCATAGGCTGGATCACATGCGGGTGGCCGCCCACAATCACATCCACACCCAAATCGCATAGCTTTTGGGCCATCGCAGACTGCGTAGCATTCTGCTTCAGTTGGTATTCGTTGCCCCAATGGATGTACAGCACCACCGCATCCGCGCCGGCCAACTCCATGGCAGTGATCTGCTGCTGCATTTCTGTATAAAATGTTTCCAGTTGGCCATAGGAGAACGTACCGATCAGCGGAGCAGTTTCTGCGTTCATGGGAATGCCGTTGAGGGCTTTCTTCTCTGGATCATCATCCGTTTCATAGGTATAACAGATCATGCCAATCTTAATGCCATTTACCTCACGGATCTGCCAGAGCGGCATCTCCAAAGAATCCACCGTACCCAGATAATCCATACCAAAGGACTTCAATACCTCTTGCGTACGATAGAAACCCTGGCTGTATTTATCATAGGTATGATTATTGGCAGTCAGCAGCATATCAAAACCTACCGACTGGAGGCTGGGAACGATCCCATCCGGGCAACAAAACTGTGGAAAACCGCTATAGGGAGCGCCGGACAATGTAGTTTCCAAATTCGCGACCGCATAATCTGCAGCTTGGATATATCCTGCCATATAGGTAAACATATCTGTAAAGTCATATGTCCCGTCCGGCTGCAAAGCATCCTTATACAGGTAGGAGTGAATGAGCATATCACCGGTTGCTGCAATGGTAGCTGTGCTTTCCTTGTACACCGGTGGCTCAGTCGGCTCCGTAGGTACTGTGGTAGGCTCCGTGGTGGGCTCCGTGGTGGGTTCTGTAGGCATTGGCCGCGTGGTGGATTCTGTGGTCGGCTCTGTAGCCATCGTGGTAGGCTGCGTGGTGGGTGTATCCGCACTGAGCATGCCACGATCCAGCATAATCGACAGCACTCCGATCAAAATACCCAGCACCACTGCAAAGCAGACGATCAGGCAAATTAAAGTCTTGCGTTGAGACGACATAGTATCTCTCCTTCTGTTCTCAGGGGTTCAGCAGATAATGCACAGAGCGAATGATCTGCCCCTGGCGATAGTAAAATCTGGGAACACGGCGGCTGATACCGCAGATAAACTCATAATTAAAGCTGTCGGCAGCGGCAGCGATCTGCTCCACAGTAATCTCTTCATCGCCGTCCCGTCCCACCAATACCACCCGGTCATTGACATGGACGCCGGGAATATCCGTCACATCCACAATCATCTGGTCCATGCAAATGCGGCCCAGGATGGGGGCCCGACGGCCACGGATCAGCACATAGAATTTTCCGGACAGGCTGCGGCGATAGCCATCTGCATAGCCCACCGGAATGGTGGCTACCATCATCGGTTTTTCTGTCACATAGGTACCACCGTAACTGATGGCCCGGCCCGGCTCCAGGGGCTTAACATGGGTGACACGGCTGTGCCACTGCAGCGCCGGCCGAATGGTCAGCAGTCCGGGATCCACATCCGCACTGGGATACAGCCCATAGATCACAATGCCTGCCCGCACCAGCTCATAATGATTTTCAAAATTCATCAAGCCTGCGGAATTATCCATATGCCGCAAAGCTACCTGAACACCCCGCTCCCGCAGCATGGCATCGAATCGGTCAAACAGCGCTGCCTGATCCCGGGCATCCGAAAGGTCGGGGCAATCCGCTGTGGCAAAATGACTGAACAGACCCTCCGGCACCAAATTGGGCAAAGCCGCAATCCGAGCGCAAATATCTGCCGCTTCCTCCGTCGCCTGGAAACCCAAACGACTCATGCCGGTATCCACCGCAAAATGGAACGGCACCTGCCGATTCTGCCGCACCGCCTCCTGGGACAGCAGCAGCGCATCCTCAAAATGGAAGATTGCAGGGCGGATATTCAGGCTGATGGCTTCCGGGTAAGCCGCCACCGGTGTCTGGCCCAAAATCAAAATTGGATTTTCAATCCCTGCCTGCCGCAGCTCCAACGCCTCCAGCATGGAGGAAACGCCAAAAAACGCAGCTTTTTTCTCCAACAGCCGGGCAACCTGAATGGCACCGTGGCCATAGGCATCGGCCTTGATGACCGCCATCACCTGCGTGCCGGCCTTGGCAGTAATATAGTCAAAATTTCGGGAAATGGTGTCCAAATCAATGGAAACATAGGTATTATCGAAATTCAAGACGATCAACTCCATAAAAGGGTATATTTTGTTTATATTATCACAAACCCAATCAAAAGTAAACAAGGCAAATATGAATTCTTTTCTTGCCACAGTCTACTCCCTGTGATATACTAAAAAGAAAAGGAAAGGTGGTCTTTTATGTCTTCTACTGTTTATTTTTCCAAAACCATCACTGCTGAAAAGGTGCTGGCGCTTGTTCGTCTGCTGAATAAGCCCCTGCCCGGCAATGTGGCCATTAAGGTCCATTCCGGTGAGGAAGGCAATCAAAATTTCCTGCGTCCCGATTTTTGGCGTCCGGTGATCGATGCCGTGGGCGGCACCGTGGTGGAATGCAACACTGCCTACGAAGGCCAGCGCAACACCACCGAAAAGCATTTGAAGCTGTTTGAAAAGCACGGCTGGAGCAAATATTTCCCCGTTGACCTGCTGGATGCCCAGGGTCCCGATTTGGTGCTGCCCATCCCCGCCGGTCGGCAGATCAAAGAAAACTATGTTGGCAAGGATCTTGCCAATTATCAGTCCACACTGGTGCTGTCCCACTTTAAGGGCCATCCCATGGGCGGCTTTGGCGGTGCGCTGAAGCAGCTGTCCATTGGCTATGCTTCCGCCTTTGGCAAGGCTTATATCCACGGTGCCGGTGACCCTAAAAAGATTTGGACCGCCGATCCCAACGATTTTAAGCGTTCCATGGCAGATGCTGCCCTGTCCGTGGTAGAATACTTTCAGGGAAACGCCATTTATGTCAATGTCATGAAGAATATGTCCGTGGACTGCGACTGCTGCGCCGTGGCAGAAGATCCCTGCATCGCTGATATTGGCATTTTGGTATCCGATGACCCCATCGCCATTGATCAGGCCTGCCTGGATTTGGTGTATGCTTCCAATGACCCTGGCCGTGATCATCTGATCCAGCGCATCGAAAGCCGTAACGGCGTTCTGACGGTGGAAGCTGCAGCCGAATTGGGCTTCGGCAGCCGGAAATATACCCTGGTCGAGGTGGAGTAATGGGCTGCAATCACAATTGCGCTGCCTGTACCGGCTGCGCCGGTGTGCTGGAGTTGACCCAGGGAGAGGTGGATTTCTTGCAGGAACTGGCTCAATTTGCTTTCCTGCCCATTGCACGAAAAGCCGACAACATGATCCCAGTATACTTGGAAGATGCCCGACACACACCGGAAGAATACAGCCTGATCTTGCAGGTGCTGGAACAAAAACGGCTGGTGAGCCTGGATTATGATAAGCCTCTTTCCAATTTTGATGCCGCTAAATATGCGCCTTACCCGGTCAAAGGCTCGGTTGCCCTGACGGAAAGAGGACAAACTGTGGTGAAAATGCTGGAAATTCAAGGAATAAATTAAGGAAAATTGTGCAAGTATCCATTCTTCGAAAACATATGTTGACAACTTGTGTACACTTTGCTATAATCAGCCCAGTTCTTCATCAGCCGCCTCTACAGGCGAACCTGTGGCTGGGCAATGGTTTGGCCGATTTTGCCGGGGCTTTAGAGGCAGCTGGTACCAAATAATTCAGGGCGTGCGAAAGCACGCCCTTTTTGTGTATAAACGGCAAGTTTTTGCTTATTGTTCCATTGCAGAAATACCGAAATGCCCCTTTGCGCCTGCGGCACTATGTGTAATGATAAACACCATCGTTTATCCGGCAAATTGTGACAAAATTGTAAAATATATCTTGACTTTCTGTGAATGCAGACGTATATTTAATGTGATATTTGCTAAATTCTGGCAAGTAATTTTATCTTTATCTGGGAGGAACCCCTATGAGAGACTCTAAGAAAATTACGTTTTTCCAAACCATGGTCTGTTTTGCGCTGATCCTGGTAATCTGCGCTCTGAGCTTTGGCACCATCTTCTCCGTTGGTCTCAGCGGAACAGAAGGTCTTTCCAGCAAGCTGGAAGAGGTTTCCAGCTCTCTGGGCGGTGATCTGGATTTCGATCTGGAAAAAGACATTGATGTGAACTTTACCTTCATGACTAAGTCCATCATCTCCATTGTTGATGTCATTAACGCTATCACCGGCAAGTCTGCTGAAGCTTTGTCCGGCGATACCCCTGAAAACCTGGTTAACTTCCTGGTTCTGATGGTTCTGATCCTTGTCTCCTTTGCCAGCAATATTTTCGCCGGTATCGGCAATCTGCTGCTGGTCGGTATGGCCATCGCCCTGCCTCTGACTGCTATCATTGCTGTTATCCGCGCTCTGATCGCTATTCTGCGTAACAAGAACGATGTGGGCAACGCTTTCCACAAAATCTCCAGAGCTTTCTTCTCCATCATCTCCAAGCTGCCCACCCTGCTGCTGATCCTGCTGCTGGCTCCCGAAGTGAAGCTGGGCACTTGCGTTTACCTGATCATGATTTGCTGCGCGATTGGCCTGGTCGTCAATATGGTTTGCTCCCGTATGAAGCGCTATGAGCCCGCTGAGAAGCGCTACCTGAACATCATGCAGGTCATCAGCGGCATCGGCCTGGTCGGCTATGTCCTGTTCTTCCTGTTCTTCATGAAGGCTGGTATCGTCCATGCTGCTTCCACCGCTCTGGCAAAGACCACTGCCTCCGGTTTCTTTGAGGCCCTCAGTGGTGGCGAGTTCCCCTATGTTCCCTTCTTCCTGACGCTGTTCCTGATCGTTGGTTGCTTCTCCGTTGTGGGCAGCCTGACCCTGAGAGTCACCCGTGCGGCTTGTATGGCCAAGTATCGTAGCGACAGCAACATCGGCAGCGCCGTTCTGGCCATCATCGTTGCCGTTCTGCCTTTCGTTATGACTTCCATGGACTTCGGCTTCGAGATTCCCGAAGGCAAGGAAACTGCTCTCTACATCACCATTGTTGGTCTGCTGATCATGGCTGTCAGCGAGTTTGTCTTCACCGGCATGGCACGCTCCAAGTGCCCCGAGGTGACTGCTAACCGCCGCCAGGAGATCGTCACCGGCTCCTACATCCATGCTGAGGATGTTGTTGCTGCACCCGTTGCTGAGCCCGTTGCTGAGCCCGTTGCTGAGCCTGTTGCTGAGGAAGCCCCCGCTGTTGAGGAGCCCGTTGCTGAGGAAGCTCCCGCTGTTGAGGAACCCACCGAAGTATAAAGAATACATACCTGCCGGGGCTGCATTTGCAGCCCCGGTTTTTTTAGCAGCAATAGTAAACTGCTGTTTTTTGCCTGATTTTCTTATCCCGGTTTTCAAAAAAAGCAGGCCGTGGAGTACCACGGCCTTAAAGATTCAGAGGAAAAAAATGAAGAATGCTTTTGTTATTTCCCCAGGGCAAGAAAATCCCCAGGATCCACAGATTCTCCGTCACAGGTAACGCAGAAATGCAGATGTTCACCCAATGCGGTTTCCAGCACCGCGCTGCAGCCCACATAACCAATGGTCTGCCCAATGGTCACCTTGTCGCCAACCGCCACATCCAGATCCTCCGACAGGCTGGCGTAGGTGGTTACATAGCCATCTGCATGGGTGATGACTACCGTATAACCCATGGTATCATCCTGATATACGGTATAAACCGTGCCATCAGCGGCAGCGCATACGGCTGTGCCGGCTGGCGCTGCATAGTCCACACCGTCATGGGTCCGCCAATCCCGGGTGGTGGGATTGAAGCAGAGGCAGTCCATGGAGTAGCCTACCACCACCTGGCCATCAATCGGTATAGCTGTACGCAGTGGTTCCGGTTTGGCTGGTGCTGTGGACGGAGTGGTGGGTTTCTCGCTGGAAGGAAGGGTTGGTTCCGTCAGACCGGGATTGATTACATCCACAATCCCCTCTGTGTCGTTCAGATTTGCATTGGCTTGTTTTGCGGTTCGGTAATACAGATAGCCGGCGATCCCGATGGTGACTGCGCACAGGATCAGGGCTATGTAGTAGCCCTTACCGGCAAATCTGCCTGCAAATTTTTTGTTGTCGCTCATAAATAAGCACCTCCAAAACCCAGTATTACCAGTTTTTTGAAGCTTAAACAAAAAAAGAAAAATTCGCAAAAAATACCCCAGGCTGCTTTCGCACAGCCTGGGGGCATCTTTTTATCCGATAATCAATGGCGCGCACTCTTTTTAAAGAAGCGGATCGCGAAGAAATTCATTGCTACTACCACGATGCCACCGCCAATGATGAAGATCCAGATCAGGGTTTCGTTTTCTGTTTTGGGTTGTCCATCCGGTGTCTCCGGGGCAGGCTGGGGCTGTCCGCAAGCGGTGCATTTGCCATCGTCACCGTAGCTATGCTCCCCAGTGGCAGGGATCACAGAGCCGCCGGCAATGAACGCATCGCAGTCCGCGCAATAGACATCACCGGTATGGCCCTCCGCACTACAGGTAGCTTCCTTCTGGTTACGATGGATCACATTCTTATGCGCGCACTCGGCATAGTCGCAGCCGGTGCAGTGACCGGTCTCATCCAGGGTATGCTCACCGGTGGCAGGGATCACAACGCTGGCTTCCACCACACTGCCGCATTCCAGGCAAACCAAATCACCGGTACAGCCATTGGTAACGCAGGTGGCATCCTGTCGATTCCGCACCTCTGTATTTTCGTGGGTGCATGTCTGCCAATCCTCCACGATGGAATAATCGCACTGTTGGCAGCGGTACTTGGTGCCGCTTCCGGAATAGCTGAAATCTACCTGAAGATCATGTTCCCCGGTGGCGGGAATGGCTTCACCCTGCTCCACCATCTTGCCGCAGTCGTTGCACAAGGTATCACCGGAGTAACCGTCTGTACCACAGGTGGCATCTTTTGCATCACGAAGCTCTGTGTTGTTATGCTCGCAGGGCGGAAGCGTTATCAGTTCTTCATATCCGCAAATCTCACAATGGTATTTGATCATGCTGTCGCCGGGCGTACTTTCTTCCGGCACCATACTATGTTCGCCGGTGGCAGGAATCACCGCACCGGAGGAAAGCGCCTCACCGCAATCGGCGCAGATTGTATCACCGGTGTAGCCGTTGGCACCGCAGGTAGCAGCTTTGGCATTTTTCACGGTGGTGTTGCTGTGGGTGCATTTCTGCGCATCATAATAGTCGCAGCCGGTGCAATGGCCGGTGCTATCCAGCGTGTGCTTACCGGTGGCAGGAATCACTGCGCCAGCGGAAATGGCCGCACCACAATCGGCACAGAGTGTATCACCGGTGTAGCCAGCTTTGCCACAGGTGGCAGCCTTGGCATTCTTCACGGTGGTGTTGCTGTGGGTGCAGGCAGTGGGTGCATCCTGGTTCTGTGCTTCGCCGGAGGGGGTAGTCATATCCGAAGGCACTTCTTCACCAAAGAGCAGGAATGCCAGTTCAGGGTAGTCTACAAAAACATTGCGGGTGCCGGTAATGGACTCCACAGAGTCATTACGGCCCAGTTCCCAGGTATCCACCGGATCTTCTTCCATCCACTTCAGCAGCACATCCAGGCTTTCAATTACGCCTCGGCTGCCCCAGGTGTCATAGTCGCCGTTTCCGTTGACATTGCCCCAGCGGACATATACATACAGGAAAATACGGGCCACATCGCCACGCACATCATATGTATCATCGGATTCGCTGTTGGGATAGTAGTAGCCGCTGCTCTCGCCATAGGCCTTGTTGCCACGGGCACCATTTTCACTCTTCGCAGTGGGACGCAACATCATAATATCATTTTCATCATTGCCGCCCAGACCCTTACTGTTGGGCCAGGTATGCTCCCGATTCCAGGTCTTGCCGCTATCCCAAGCAGGGCCGATCGAATCGCCGGAATAGAAGGAAGAGATCACTTTGCTATCCAGGCCGCTGTTCTGGCAGTCGGTATACTGATACAGTTCTCTGGTAGCACCGTAGCTGGTCTCGTATTTGTGGTTGCTTTTCATAAAGGCCTGGAGCACCTTATACAGCTCACTGCTGGGTGCATCCGAGGTGCCCGTGCCACCGGCATAGGCAGATAGTTCATCATAGGTATAGCCATCTGCATAGAACGCTTCCGCATTGGGAGACAGGAAGGTTGCCGTCTCTCCACGGGTTCCCCAGTTATAGATATACTTGCCGGTAGAATCGTAAACATACTCGAATTCTGCGGCATCTGCAGTCATAGGAATTGCAGGCAGCAAGCCAATACACAAAATCAGTGCAATCAGCATTACCAAACTGCGTTTCATAATTTGCTTCATAAACGAAGATCTCCTTTGTCTTTTTCTTTGATCATAACACAGGTTTTGCGAAATAAAAATGGAACGGGGAAGTGAATTGTTGTTTAGCGCACTAAAAAAGAAGTGTCATTGCGAGGAGCGAAGCGACGTGGCAATCCCCTAAGGTTTCCGAGTTCTTATCTTCACATTTCCCCCTCTAACCGGGGGGGCGGTGCTCCGCGCAGCGAATCA
>JAEIGA010014548.1_pt1 | contig 11974 bp, 9 predicted proteins | sample 9270691 | NCBI WGS metagenome assembly JAEIGA01 (sample SAMN17057246, study PRJNA624740) | gut metagenome | biome: biome; isolation source: fecal sample | host: Bos grunniens | place: China: Xizang | collected 2019
AATCCATCTCCCCTGAACAACTTTCAGACAAAGAGGAAAAGGCCCTCTATTCATTGCTCTATTCACAGGCACTTGATAAAAATTACATCGACATCACAGATGACTCAATAATAAATATCGCGGTAAATTACTATTCAAAACGTAACGATGACAAGAGGAGAGCCCAGTCATGGTACTATTTGGGAAGGGTATATTATAATGCCAATGACACCAAGGCAGCAGTTGAGTCCTTTTTGAAAGCCAAAGCAGCTGCAGAAAAGAGTGATAACCATTTTTTGACCGGACAGATTTACAGTATTTTGGGCAAACTGTACTATGACCAGAGCTTTTTTATTGAATCTGCCGATGCCTATAAAAGAGCAGCAAAATTTTTCATGGTGGCAAAAGAACCCGGCAGATGTGCCAATTCCCTCTCCTATGCTGCAAAAAATTACCATCTCATTGGAGAGGATTCTGTTGCCCTTGATTACTATGGCAGTGCAATTGAGTTATATGAGCAAATTTCAAATGTCAAAGCAGTTGTCGACAACACATATTGTATAGCATCAGTACTTTTAAAGTTAAAAAGGGCTGATTCTGCAATAAATTGCATCCAAAGTGTAAAACTCAAGTATAATATAAGAGAAGAGAAGAGGCGTTGGAGTATTATCCTCTATTATGTGAACTGAATTTTGAAAAGGGCAATTATGACAAGGCTCTCTTTTACGGAAAAGCCTATCTGGACTCAGAAATCTCCAGAAGTGACGATAAAAACAGATGTGGAATTCTATGGATAATGAAAAATATATCACTAAAGGAGAATAATCTGTCAGACCACCTGAAATATGAAGAGGAGTACCTGAAACTCAATCATAAAATATTGAAGGAAAAAGAGAAAAGAAACATAAAGGCAATTGAAGCCAGATACTCCCTCACAAATCTTGAAGAATCATACTCCCTTCTGGAAAAGGAGGGACGCAGGAATATGTTCATTTACACCATTGCATTGGCCTTGATATTGGCCATTTCTGTGGGTATATACATATACAGCAAGAAAGAGGCTCTACGTGCAAAGCGGAAGTATGCATCAGATTTGAAGATTCTGGAAAAGGTCAACAGCAGTCTGAAACAGCAGTTGGATAATATAAAACAGAGGAGTGAAACTACAGTGGAGTGCGATGACGCTGTAATTGGAGGATTGGCTTCAAGAATAAACTTAATAAAGGATCTTCTGGAATATTCCTATGTGACAGAAGGGCATCCCGACAAATTCTATAACAAATTTCAGGACTATATAGCAGAGCACAGGAATGGGAGTTTTGATGATATAATTTTTGTTGCAAACCAAATGTATGGTGGAGTCATAGAGAATCTGAAGGAACAATATCCGGCCTTGAATAAAAAGGAACTCCTGTACTGCAGTATGATATATTTGGGGTTCTCTTCAAATGCAATCAGGGCAATGTATATGCACCAGAATATCACAAGCATTTACAACACGCGTAGCAAGATAAACAAGAAATTGGGGATCAAAAACATTAAGTTGGACACCTATTTGAGAAACTTTGCCGCCGATTTAACTCCCAAAACAAAATAATATAAAACAAAGGTTATTGTTCCAGGTGAATGTCTGGAACTCATGAATGAATAGGCAAACAATGCCAGTGCAACAAAAGGTACTTTTCAACATCAGTCGCGGGCATGAATTGACCGTTTTACAGATGGGCAAAAAGTAGAGATAAAAAACATTAAATTGGACACCTTTTTTGAAGTTTTTTAGTGCAAAAATAGGGTATGATATTTTTGTTTTGTAATGGATTAATTATCAATATTTTACAAAATCAAGTATTACATTTAATTTTTGCTACTAACAATTAATCTTAATACCTTTGTAAGTAATACATGGCCATGTATTACTTATTTTTTGGTAATTAACAAAAATAATATGTCATGAAAAAGTCTTATTTATTATCACTGATGCTATTGTTAATGCTTCCGGTTTTCTCCTTTGCGCAAGAGGGTAAGGAAAAGAGGGCAAACCATGAGTTCAACTTCTTGGCAATGGGCGCAAATGTTTCAGAACATAAAGGAAGTCTTGCAGCCAATTACACCTTTTCATATAAATTAGTAAAGGATTTTGGTATTGGAGCAGGAACAGGATATGAATGGGTGAGCCAGGATGCATGGCTTGGTGCCGGAAATACAGAAACAAATTCTTATTCGGCAATTCCAGTATTCGTAGATTTGAGGTATGATATTCCACTCAATAATAGAAAATTGTTCCTTACAGGAGTCGTTGATACCGGAATGATATGTACTATTGGCGATTGGAAAAGATATGACTCATCATGGATCATAACACCACAATTGGGTTTCAAGATCAAATTGTACAAATCCCTATGTTTGAATATCAGATGTGCCTACAGATATATTCACTCCATTAACGCAAATTCTATTGGCGCAAACATTGGAATATCATTCTAAATAGATATTAAACCCTTTATGTCTGACCTGAACCCCAAAAGTTTTTTCTTAGCTTTCGGGGGTTCAGGTCAGTCCCTTCAAGGATATTTTGCTGTGACTTCTTGTCCCGGAGGCCCGTTCATAATTCTGGAGCCATTTTTGAATTCTGAAAATCAACTGGAACATCTCAAAAAAATAATCAACGCAAAAAAGATATTTGTAGAGTCAATCAACCATTTAGTAAGATTGCTTTTGAATATCGGATGAATAGAACAACAAAAATTCTCTCTTAATCTCATCTCTTACTCGGCGAAACTCGTTTATGTCGGTTGAGGAAGCAGGGTCATCAAAGCCTATATGCAGCCGCTTGCCTACCTTTCCGGCAAACATAGGGCAGGTCTCATTTGCTCCGCCACAAACGGTTATCACATAGTCCCACTCTTCATTCAGGTATATTTCCACACTTTTTGGTGTATGTGCAGATATGTCAATACCCACCTCTTGCATAACCTGAACAGCGTGCGGATTTACCTGCAAAACAGGGCTTGTTCCCGCTGAATGAACTTCCAAACTTTTGTCAAACGATTGCAAGAAGCCGTGCGCCATTTGGCTGCGGCAACTGTTGCCTGTACACAGAATCAATACTCTCATAGAATCCAATTAAATAAATAGCACGAAATAATAATTTATAAACAAGGTAACCTCGCAAAAAATAGAAGTTAGTTATCGAACCAACTCGTCTGGCATCTTCTTTAATCTAATTAACAATCTATCAAGAAGTTACAAAACTTCAACTACAAAAAAAAAGGACAAACCTTGCGATTTGTCCTTTGTAGTAGCGGAGGCAGGACTCGAACCTACGACCTCCGGGTTATGAGCCCGACGAGCTACCAACTGCTCTACTCCGCGGTGTTATTGGACTGCAAAGGTAAGGTTAATTACTTTACAATCCAAATTTATTTTCACTTTTTATTGGATATTCTCAAACAGAAGATCATATTAACCTATGAATGAAAATATTGCATTTTTATCCAATTGCACTTGCTCTCCTGTTTCCAGATTCTTCACATTTACCTTGCCGGCATTGATCTCCTCTTCACCTACAATTGCAAAGTATGGAATACCCTTTTTGGTTGCATAGTCAAACTGTTTCTTGAGTTTGGTATTGTCGGGATAAATCTCACAATTCAAACCCTGAGCCCTCAACTCCGCTATGATTGGAAGGCTGTATGCAACTTCGGCTGTTCCCATATTTGAGAAGAGGATCTTTGTTCCAACAATGGCCTCTTTAGGGAACTTTTCAAGTCCCTGAAGCACATCATAAATTCTGTCGGCACCAAATGAGATGCCCACTCCACTCATGTTAGGGAGACCGAAGATTCCGGTAAGGTCATCATATCTTCCGCCACCACAGATACTTCCTATTGCAAAATCCTTTGCCTTCACCTCAAAGATTGCTCCTGTATAGTAGTTGAGTCCCCTCGCCAATGAGAGGTCAATCTCTACCTCCTGGTTGATTCCGGCGGCCGATATATAACCAAACAGCTCTTCGAGTTCAGCAACTCCCTTCATTCCGGCCTCTGATGATGCCAGAATAGCCTTCATCTTTTCAATCTTCTCAGCCGCACTGCCCTGCAAAAGCAAAACCGGCTCAATGGTGCTGATACCCTGCTCATCAATTCCCCTTTCGCGCAACTCATCCTTTACTGCATCAAGTCCAATCTTGTCTATCTTGTCAATTGCAACTGTTAAATCTACAAGTTTGTCGGGATGGCCAATGATTTCACTCAACCCCTGCAATACCTTTCTGTTGTTGATTTTGATGCAGACATTCACTCCAAATTTGGCAAAAACCTCATCTACAATCTGCACAAGTTCCAACTCGTTTATAAGCGACTTGCTTCCAATAACATCCACATCACACTGGTAGAACTCCCTGTATCTTCCCTTCTGCGGACGGTCTGCCCTCCAAACCGGCTGTATCTGGTAACGTTTGAAAGGGAATACAAGTTCGTTCTGATGCTGTACCACATAGCGTGCAAACGGAACTGTAAGGTCATATCTCAACCCCTTCTCACACACCATCAACGAAAGCGCATTGCTGTTTGACAACATCTCAGGCTCCACCTTTGCAAAGGCATCACCAGAATTGAGTACTTTAAAGAGAAGTTTGTCTCCCTCATCACCATATTTTCCCAACAATGTTGAGAGATTCTCCATTGAAGGGGTCTCAAGCGGTGCATATCCGTACTTTTTGAATACTGAGCGTATTGTGTCAAATATGTAATTTCTGCCAGCCATCTCTGCTGGGCCAAAATCTCTGGTTCCCTTTGGAATACTTGGTTTCTGTGCCATCTATTTTAACGATTTAATATATTCATCAATTGATTTGGCAGCCTTGCGTCCGGCCCCCATTGCCAAAATTACGGTTGCCGCACCTGTAACTGCATCGCCTCCCGCGAAAATCCCCTCACGTGTAGTTCTTCCATCTTCGGTTGCCTCAATGCCGCCCCTGCGGTTTTTCTTGAGGCCTTCAGTTGTATTGGCCACCAAAGGATTTGGAGAGGTACCCAACGACATTATCACGGTATCTGCCTCTATTTCTACTCTTGAGCCCTCCTTTGGAGTTACTGAGCATCTGCCGCTTGCATCAGGCTCTCCCAACACCATCTCTTCGCATACAAGACCTTTTACCCATCCCCTCTCATCACCGGCAATCTCCACAGGATTTACAAGGAAGCGGAACTCTATGCCCTCCTCCTTTGCATGATGTATCTCTTCCCGACGGGCTGGCAACTCATTCTCAGTTCTTCTGTAGACAATAGAGACTCTGTCGGCACCCAGGCGCATTGCAGTTCTTGCAGCATCCATAGCAACATTGCCGCCACCTACAACACACACTTTCCTACCCACAAAGATTGGAGTGTGCGACTCCTCCTTGTATGCCTGCATAAGGTTGTTTCTGGTAAGGAACTCATTGGCCGACAATACCCCATTGAGGTTTTCGCCCGGTATGTTCATAAATTTTGGAAGACCCGCTCCAAGACCAATAAACACAGCCTTGAACCCCTCCTGGTCGAAGAGTTCATCAACACTCAATGTACGTCCAATTATTACATTGGTCTCTATCTTTACGCCCAATGCCTTTACATTTTCAATCTCTGCAGCCACTACCTTGTCCTTTGGCAATCTGAACTCCGGTATGCCGTACATAAGCACGCCTCCAGCCTTGTGCAGACTCTCGAATATTGTAACATCGTAACCCATCTTTGCAAGGTCACTCGCACATGCGAGACCACTCGGGCCACTTCCTACAACAGCAACTTTAATACCATTGGGTTCATCCTTCTCAACAAAAGAGAGACCATTCTCCCTGCTCCAGTCAGCCACAAACCTCTCAAGTTTGCCAATTGCAACAGGCTCTCCCTTTATGCCAAGCACACAAGAGCCCTCACATTGGGTCTCCTGCGGACAAACCCTTCCGCAAATTGCAGGCAGTGAACTGTCTATTGATATTACTCTTGCAGCCTCTGCAAAGTCACCTTTTACAATCTTCTCAATAAAGAACGGGATCTTTACAGATACCGGACAAGCTGTCATACAAGAGGGCTTTTTACAATTCAGGCACCTTGACGCCTCAAGTACAGCCTCCTGCTCATTATATCCGTAACTAACCTCCTCAAAATTTGTTGCCCTCACCTTAGGATCCTGCTCTCTGACGGCAACACGCGACATATTTCTAGCCATTACTTCTCTCTATTCCAATTTTACACTTGTGATCACTCTCTATCTCCTGAGGCTTGTACATTGCCTGTCGGCGCATTGCCTCTTCAAAATCAACCTGGTACGCATCAAACTCAGGACCGTCCACACAGGCAAACTTTGTCTGGCCGCCAACTGTTACCCTGCATGCTCCGCACATGCCTGTACCGTCAACCATAAGCGTATTAAGGCTCACTACAAGCGGCAAATTGTATTTGGCAGTTGTCTGTGCCACAAACTTCATCATAATCATCGGGCCTATGGCAACCGCTTGGGTATACTCCTTGCCACCCTCAATAAGTTTTGACAACATTGCAGTAACAAGTCCCTTCTCTCCTTTTGAACCGTCATCGGTACAAATGTAAAGGTTATCGCACACAGCCCTCATCTTCTCTTCAAGAATAAGGAGTTCAGCTGTTTTTGCTCCAATTATAATATCAACACAAGCACCTGCCTCATGCAGATACTTAGCCTGCGGATAGACAGGAGCCACACCAAGTCCTCCTGCTATAAAAATATATCTTTGCTTTTTCAGCTCCTCAACCGGTACTCCAACAAACTCCGACGGCTGACCAAGCGGTCCTGCAACGTCTACAAGGCAATCGCCTTCATTCAAAGAGCATATTCTTCTGCTTGATGCTCCAACAATCTGTGTAACAATTGTTACCGTTCCCTTCTCCCTGTCGAAATTACAGACAGTCAAAGGCACCCTTTCACCCTCTTCGCATGCACGCACAATCAGGAACTGACCTGGTTTTGCAGCATGTGCAACTCTGGGAGCCTCTACCTCCATAAGGCAAATAACAGGACTCAAAATCTCTTTTTTTACAATTTTATACATTGCTATAATGTTAATGTGGTTCCAATCTTCTCAACTATTCAACATCCTTCAAGGACTTGAACGAGTAGCCCTTTCTCTTCAGATACTGAATTATTTCACCTAATCTGTTATATAATCTGTCGGTTCTTGACTCATCCACACCCGGATGTATGAGGATTACTGCCCCTTTAAGCCCGACAGCCTTTTCGTATGTATACAACCGGTCAATAAGTTTCTGTGAACTCTGGTAGTTCTTCATTGACGGTGTTGTATAATCCGCAGGTGTGGCGGTTCCAGGTGTATAGTTCAACACCTTGTAACCCATATTTTCAATAATGTTCACACACTCTTCGTTATAATACTCATACGGAGGCAGATACCATCTGCTCTCATCAACACTCACATCAAAATGTTCAAGTTCACGGGCATTCTGTCTCAAATCTTCTATAAGTTCATCTTTTGAGACCAGCATGGAATCTCTATTCTCCCACGCACAATAGAGCAAATGTCCGTTTGAGTGGCCTCCAACATAATGTCCGGCCTTGATTATATCATTTATAAGATTTCTGTGTTCATCCATTCTCAAGCAATTGCCGGTAAGGAAGAATGATCCTTTGATTCTCTCTTTCTTCAGAGTTTTCAATATCTTTTCACCGCCCTGGAACATTGAATCTGCAGTAAATACCAGGTAAATATTCTTCTTGTCGGGCTCTATCCTCACAATCGCCCCGTAAGCATCCCTTTCAACTTCAAGTGAGGTCTGTTCGATTCCCATATTCTCCATAGCTGCAAAATAGTAGGCAAGTCCAGCCGTTCCGTCCATTGTAGGCTCATTGCTTGCATAATCTCCAATGTCATCATGGTAAACTGCTATGCCTGCATTGAATACGGCAAACTCATCCTCCTTTGTCAATGATCCGCCTGCCCTCTCTTCAAAAACGGTTCTGTATACAGGGCCGTCTATCAGTCCACCATATGTTAAATCTCCGCTTACAACTGTATATGACGAGTGCGGCCACATTGGAACATCACTGCCTCCAGCAGGATACCCTACTATCATTGTTGTTCCCCACGGATTGCATCCAAGAAGCCAATCCCTCAATGCAGCCTCCATCTCAACAAATGAGGAGTCTCCTGTCACCTGATTATAGAGTCTTGCCTGTGTTATTGCAGCGGAGGTCAAGTTATTTGAGCACCATATATATGGTATTCCGTTCATAAAAGGATCACCCGCTGCCCTCTTCTTCAGCGCTGAGAGTCCCTGCTTCATGAATGTCTGATATTTTGCAGCGACAAGGCTGTCGGGAGAAGAGGCAAGATAGTAGTGACCGAGATTGATGAAAGGGTAGAACTGGTAATGCCTTCCCCTACCAAGCTCCATCCATGGAGACACGGGTTCAAGTTCACCCCAATAATCGGCCTTCTTGAGCCACTCATCCGACTTGTATGCGTCATACATGGTTGCAGCTGCAAGTTCTATATCATCTACATAAGAATCTTCTTCATAAAAATATGGAGAGACAAGACATGCGGTCTGGGTATTTCCTGGCTCATCCTCTGCAAAGTCATAAGCTTGCATAGCCTTGACCATCATTGTTTTTGCAAATTGGGGATCTATCTTTTCAAAGACCTTGGCTCCTAATGCAAATGTTGAAGAGAACTTGCCGGCAGTGGATGATACACCTGTTGTCCTGTTTATCCATTTGCCGAGACCCTGAGGTTTTCCTGTTACAAAATAGACAGGCCTTCCCATTCCCGGGCCCCATCCATAATCTACAGAGTCCTTATAGGGCACCCTGAAACCGGCATGATCCCTATCATCTGCAATCTGGTTGAACATGACCCTCTCTTCGGGATTCATCTTCATCATCCAGTCAAGGCCCCATCTGGCCTCATCAAGAATATCAGGAATACCGTTTGCTCCCTTGCGTCCCATGGCATCATAGAGATCCTTGAAGACTGATTTATCTTCCTGCTGCATATATGCAAACATCAGATGATATGTTGTTGTCGCCGATGTTGTAAGGTATTGGAGATAGTCTGTTGCATCGTGCCATCCGCCGGTAACATCAATCCTCTCTCCGCTTCTTGTAGGATGATCAACGATATAACCGTCATGCTGGTGGCATAGTGTATCGTTGTACGGATTGTAGCCACATCGCTGCTGTCTCAAATAGACCAATAGGAAATCTGCAAACCCCTCATATACGTTTGACGAGATTTTAAAAATCGGAGACTTGGCATTATTGAAGACAACATAATAGCCTCCATCCTTTTTAAGATTTGAGAAATCAAGTCTGAAAGCGCTCTTCATACCCCATTTGCCGGCATCCTCCGCACGCTGCGCAAAAGATGAAAATACAGGCTTCTTTGTAGAGGCATCATAAACAGAAAAAACTCCTCCAACAGACTCCTCTGTAGAGATGAATACTGCAACCTTCTTGTCCAAAGGCAAATACCCCAACTGATTGACCCTTATCCATTGGCCTGCCATTGCCGCTACCGCGGATAAAATCATGGCAAACAGAAGCAAAACGAACCTTTTCATAATAAAAAATTTAGAGTTGTGCCACTACGCATATCAATCGGCAAATTTACTAAGATTTACATATACTCACAAATCATTCAGCCTATAAAAAACAAAGGGAGAGTCCTACGACCCTCCCTTTACAGCAACTCTCCATAGGAGACTATTTCTTTTGTGCATTTTCAGGTTTAACCTCTGTTCCAGGGTATCCCAATTTTGCCAACTCTGAGCTCAATTTTTGTTTTGTAACCTTTGAACCGTCAAATTTGAACCAGATTGTATTTGACTCCATATCTACCTTAAAATCCTTTACACCTTTGATGTAAGGAAGATTTGCCTCACATTTGGTTTTGCAGCTCTCACAGTGGATATCTACTGAGAAAGTTACCTCTTCCATTGAGCCCTTTTTCTCTTTCTGAGCCTGTGCGTTGAATGAGAATGCAAATGTTGCAACCAATACAGCAACAAAAATTTTAAATGCTTTCATAATACCTGTTGTTTAGTTGTTTTTACAAAATTATCACTTTTTCAATTAAATCAAACTATTTTTTCCACAAAGTAAGTCTCATACCTGCGTAGAACTTCCTTCCCATTAGAGGGCCCCATACCATTGAAGCGTTGAAGTCATTTGCATATGGGTCATTTGCATTGATGATTGGATTCTCCTGCATATAGTTTCCAATATTCTCAACACCAACATAAACATCTACACCTCTGAATTTCTTAGTTACCTGAGCGTAGAACATAGGGTAAACCTCTGACTCGCCACCACCCATAAACAATGGAAGCGGTGCAGGACCGTTCAACTGTGCAGTCACGTCAAATGTCCATTTGTTAAGGTTTGTAGCATACTGAATGTTCAACACTCCTTTATATTTGCTCATCAAAGGACGGTTTACAAGTCCTTGACCGTCCATCTCAACCTTAGCATTTGTGTAACGGTATGTAAGGATTGCTGTAAATCTCTTGAATGGCTCAACAGACAAGTCAAACTGGTATGTATCTGTAAATGAACGGCCATGACAATTATATACATTTACTGTACCTCCATTGATTGCAGGATTCCAGCCTTTATCCCAGTCAACAACCAACTGATTGTTGAAGCTGCTGCGGAAGTAGTCAAAGCTTACATATGAATTCTCGCTCTCTCCCAATTTGAAGTATTGTGTAAAGTTACCTCCAAATGTCCAAGCATCCTCCATATTGATATCTTCCTCAATCTTGATGTCTCTTGATGAAGACAACAGACCCAAGTTGTCTGCAATGATATTTGCATGTCTGAAGCCTCTGCCTCCAGTTACCCTCACAATTGTATTGTCTGTGAAAGAGTATTTCAAGTTGGCTCTTGGACCAAATACCCATCCGCCTTTTGAATGGTAATCACCTCTTGCACCAACAACTGCAGTAAACTTGTCATTTGTGAATGTATACTCACCATATACGCCAAACATCTTGTCCTCGATACCGTTAAGATGGCTGTCTGTAGCTATATTTGTAACATTGGCAGTTCCTTTATCCAAGGTAAGATCCATATAATTCTCACATATCTTGTCATACTGGCCGGCAATACCGAAAGTATAGTGGTGGTTCTCATGAATCTGGTTCTGGTACATTGCATTTACAAAAGCCATATTCTGGTATCCTTTGTAATATTTTGTTCCATAACTTGTATTCATGTCATAGTATGAATATGTTGCAACAAATGCAAGACTCTCTGCACCCTCATTTGAAAGAGGAATACCCAATTTGAAGTTACCGTCAATACCTGAGTTATGAATTTCTGAACCCCAGATGCCCTTTTTGAAAGCCTCATAAACACCATGATCATTCATACCCTCTTTATAATCCATCTGTCCGCCAATTCTCTTATCTGAGAAAGCCTTTACACCAAAACGGATCTGAACACCATCGGCAGAAGCCATATACAACCATCTGTTGTCAAAGTTCAACTGCAATGTCTTTGGCTCATCCTTAAAACCGTCATCATTACCGTCGTGTTCTTGAGTATCACCTGAAGCATGGGCCATAATTACTGTGCTCCATTTCTCATTCAACTGAAGTGAAGATGCCACATTTGCCTCAAGCTTCAACTCCTGGTTGGTGAACAAGTTTACAAATAGAGGATTCTCCGCTGTTGGTTTACGGTGCTCCATATTGATAAGACCTGTAATGCCCTCCAAACCATTGATTACAGATGACGGGCCCTTTGCAATCTGGATGCTCTCCAACCACTGTCCTGGGATATATGTCAAGCCGAATGGAGATGCAAGACCTCTCATAATAGGCTTGTTCTCATCCAACATCTGCACGTATGTTCCCGACAGACCCAACAATTTGATCTGCTTTGCACCTGACACAGCATCTGAATAACCTACACTCACACTTGCAGAGTTCTCAAAGCTCTCAGCCAAGTTACAGCAGGC
>JAEIGA010014549.1_pt1 | contig 11974 bp, 11 predicted proteins | sample 9270691 | NCBI WGS metagenome assembly JAEIGA01 (sample SAMN17057246, study PRJNA624740) | gut metagenome | biome: biome; isolation source: fecal sample | host: Bos grunniens | place: China: Xizang | collected 2019
CCCATGTCGAATTCGCCGTCCTCCATGACCTCCTCATACCGCCGAAGACCACCTGCGCCGGTATTCATAACCACATCGCCTATGGCCACCCAGCTCATGATATTTGTAATTTTGCTGCTGACCGCATTGGACACCGTAACCTTCTGGTCCACTGCCAGGATCTGGTTGAGGATCTTACCATCTGCCGTGACCCATTGAATACCCTTCTGGCTCTCCAGTGCGGCGCGGGCGATGCTGCCGCCCATGACCAGGCCATCGCCAAACAGCTCCATACCCATGGCCGTCTTGTCATAGCCGCTGCTGTTCTCATCCACAAAGACATGATAAGCGTCGATGCCGCCCCGGATAAAGGCTGCTATGTACTTGGCTGCGCCAACTCCCACCGTTACATTTCCAAAGCGCTCATGGAGCTTCAGTGCGTCTGTTACGGGATAAGTCGTCTCCACCAGCAGCTTCTCCAGTGCGATCCACGCACCGGAGGATTTCTCAAACAGCGACAGGTAATTGCTTACCACATCCGATGCAGGCTTTCCCTTGCAGTCGATCACGCCGAACAGCGCCGCAAAATAGCCCAGGAGCTCCGATCCGAGTCCCACGCCCGAATGGTCGCCGGTGCGGGTATTGATGTTTTCGATGACACCGGAGATGAGCTCCAGCAGCTTGGAAGCATCCTCGCAGACGACCGTTTTTCCAACAGCCACATTCTCCGCCAGCACAGATGCCAGCTCTCTGAGGGCATGGATGTCCTCGTCCGTCATGGCTGCCGGATAGTTTTTCAGGCAGTCCTCGATGATCGGCGCATTCAGGACGATGGTATCGTTCACCACCTGATACAGCTGCTCCCGGAGCAGCTGCCGGTTCTCCATCTCCAGGCTCCAGCGGAACTGCTGCAGGCTGGCATCCGTCAGAAGACCGCCGAAATCGCCTTTTCCGGGCTGGATATACCCACTCAGCCGGTCGATCTTATCCTTCCAGCCGGACAGGTCCGTTTCGATCCCGTCAAGCACGGTCCGATGGCCGCCGTCCACCTGGTTGACCCGCAGAAAAATGGCGTTGATGGATGCCTCCGTGGAATTGTTTCGGTCAATGACCTTGCGATGATAATCATTGATATTCTGAAGATAACGATTGATGTCCAGCGCACCGATCCAGCCCTGAAAATCAAGCCATTTATCTCCGACCCAATCTGTAAAATCGCAGAGCTTTTCCTGCTCCACCTGGTGGACCAGGGAAAGCAGCTCCTGTCTGGCTCGTTCCGAAAAGTCCCGCTTCATCGGAAGCCACCACCTCCGACGATACCCGCGGCAGAGGCCTCGTCGGACTCCACCATGCTCTGTCGGACATTTTCAAAGAACTGGATGGAATTATCCAGCAGTCCCGTCATCGCGTCTCTCAGGACCGTGTACTGGTTGTCCAGCTCCCATAACTGGGCATTGGTCCATCCCGACCCTTCCGAAGGAACCGTCCGGACATCTAATCCCTCACACTGGACCTTCAAATCGCGAAGCCGCTGGATCTTCTCGCCCAGTGCGACAATATTGGTATTGATCACGATCATAATAATCCGTCCTCCGAATCAGAACAGATAATCATCTGCCGTATTAATGTCGCTGATATAATTCTGGCAAGCCCGCTGGGCATTGTCAGAAAGGATGCTCACCTGATCGCTGAGCAGGTTCACGCAGTCGATAAAGACCCCCAGGCTGGCGGAGGTCCGGCCATCGATCAGTGCTTCCTCTTTTATCTCCCGCAGGATCTGCAGATAGGTCGCCAGGATCTGCTCCAGATCCTGCCCCCGGCGCACACAATTACTGCCGACACTCTGCACATACTCATCAACGATGATCAAATTAGGGTCCATCAGTCACCCTCCTCTGCCGCCTGTGCTGCATAAAGCTGCTGCAGCCAATAGTTGCGGCGCTGGTTGCGATACCGGATATTATCTTCACAGGCATCGATTTTGTTATCCAGCTCTCGAATTTTCTGATTGATTTTGTATTTCGCATCATCCAGACCATTATAAGCGTTCTGGAATTCCCAGCCTGACAGCAGGCCGCTCATGCCGCTGAAATAGCGGCCGATGATTTGGTTGTGGATGCCGCTGTTGGTAAAGCGCTGCAGATTGCTGCGGCGACTGTTCTGCCGCTCACCAAAGCGTTCCTGAAGGCTTGCAAACTTATTGCGCAAAGCCTCCAGCTCACCGATCTGCGCCTCCAGGCCGCGCCGCTCGGCCTGATACTGATCGATGAGATTTTCATTATATCGGATATTTCCGTAAATTTCACTCACTGTCATTGTGTCACCGCCCTGTCTTCCGAAATATACGCCGATGCATATAAGCTAACAACCCCCCTCGGTTGCATTGCAGCCAGAGGGGGGTTGCCCTTGGGATGAATTAGCCTCTGAACTGGCTGGCGATGTTGGCATCGGTCTCCTCGACGTTCCGTGCGGTAGCGTCCAGGGCAGCAGCGATCTCAGTGATCAGCTCCTGTGCCTTCACGAAACCGGGTCTCAGCTGACCGAAGCGCTCGCCATAAGCACGGCTGGCTTCGCCCTCCCACTCACCCTGCAGAGCGTTCAGCAGGTTGTCCATGGAGCGGATAACATCAGAAACGGTACTGGCCTCACGGCGGTACTGGTTGGCTCTCTGACGCATCTGATCGGGAGTAATTCTGATCTGGTTTGCCATTGTTAATTTCACCTCCGGGTTTGTTTTATATATACCGGCTATATCCGGTTATATATCAGTTATATCGCTATCGGCGCAAGATGTCAAGTCCTGGGTTCGATATTCAGGAAGAATTATTGCAAACCTTCCGCAATCAGACCCACATTATTGCGGATCGTGCCCAGGGCGCTGCGGATCTCATGCAATTTTCCCTTCCATTCTCTATCCAGCTCATTTGCATTATCAAAAACCTTTGTGATCTCTTCTCTGCATCTGCCATTGAGCTGATCGAGCTGATCGAAGTAGTGGGTGATGCCGGAGATCAGGTTCGAGATCACCAGGTCATCATACCAGTCCTCGCTGGCATAATTGCGCCAATGGGACACCGTTCCAAATGTATTGGCGGTCATCTCCGTGATGGCATTCATCAGCAGCGCATGCGTATTGGCCGAGAAATCCCGAACCACCGCAGCTCTGCTGGTGCCGTTCTGATTGGCTTTTGCCGGGTCAAAGGGCGGGATCGCCACATATTCATCCTCGATGCTTCTCCAGAGATCTCTGGTCTCCGGGCTTACCGCGCCGATGATCGCCTCGATGATCTTATCCCGCTCGCCGTCCTTCAGCTGATTCATGAGCCACAGGAAAACATCGCCCAGGGTGATCTTTCCGCTGCCATACATCTGCTTCAAAACAGGATCTGTTCCGATTGCAGTGATCAGCTCCGCGAAGAATTCGCTCAGACCCAAAAACTCGAGCAGCGATGCGATCTCATCGTTGGTCAGCTCATAGGTCTCCGTGTATTTCATCACATACGCCAGGAGCATGCTGAACATTTCCTGATCAGAAAGCAGGAAGCTCATCACCTGATCCCTGGTATAGCTCTTGCCCTGGTAGGTATACTCACCTGTCAGCAAAATGGCCAGAAGCGCACCGATGTACACGCCAAATTCCTCTCTGTCCTTCGCCGGCATCACATTCAGGATGAAACAGGTCAGCTCGTGGAGGTACTGCATCAGCGCAGAGCGCTGGCCCGGCTTCAGCTGCGTCTCTCCATTGACATATACGACCCGCCAATTTCCGTTTTCATCCTGCTCATACTGATAGAAGGACGATGCAAAATGATGCTCATGCATCTTTACATCCGAGCTGCCCTCGATGCAGATCTGATTCGATCCGGGAACCGGGAACAGCAGGATATTGACATAGTCCTGCTCCAGGTAATAATTCCGGATCAGATCGGACTTATTCTCGATCTCTGCATAATACTTTTCCAGAAACTCCGGTGAGAAGCCCTGGCCATCCATCGACACACACCGGTTGACCTTATCGGACAGCAGCGTGACATACTGCGCCTTGTTTCCGCCCTTGGAATGGCCCACAACGGTAACATTGTCATAGGGCAGATTCTCGATGTAGTCCAGCGCCGCCTTTTGCCGCGGTGTATCCGTTTCGGAAAGTCCGTAGGCGTTGTCCGCCCACTCATGCTTGCCGCTTGTGCCCTTGAAGGTCACGATCGCACCGCCGGCACCGTCGTCGTAGCAGATGGCATTGACCTGATCCTTGTCATAATCCACAATTTTCAGGCTGCCGTTGCCGGACCCGTCACCGTACAGCTCGGGGTCCGCCTGGATCGCCCGAATGATCGCCGCCCATTTGGGATATTCGCCGCCCTTGCTTTCCAGCTCCGCCAGCGCATCCTCATTATAGTGGCACAGCAGGCTGTACACACTTTTGTAACTGCCCGGTGTGACACCGGCCGCCTTTGCAACATCCTTGTTCAGATATGTCAGCTGCTCCAGCAGCATCAATTGCTCATCTGAGAGATTCATGGTGCACCTCCTCAGTACTGAAACAGCTCACCATCGGCAGATACCATATACTCTGCCTGGGCAGAGAAGATGTCCTCGAGCAGCATTTCCTGGTAATTACTCCAGTTCACCCTTTGAATTTCTCTGGTATCCGTCAGAAGCAGCATCACGCTGCTGGGCATACCATTGCAGTTCTCCCGGAGCCACTGGCCGCAGGCCTCCGCGGCCGCCTCAAACTGCTCCATCGTACAGGCGCCTGCATCGATGTACAGGTACACATTGGCGGAAACGCACTGCGCTGCCGTACCGTCGCTGACCTCCCCCTGCACATCCAGAATGTCGCAAAACGCTGCAACACCGTTCAGATCCAGATGGGGAGCCAGCATCCGGGCCAGCTCTGTCTCCACATACGGTCTTGCCTGCAGGAGGGCATAGTCGTCCTCAAAGCAGGCTTCGCCATCGACATAGGTGCGATAGACCGTGACCACATCCCACTCGCCGCCGGATGCAGGATATGCCAGCAAATGCTCCTGCTCAAGATGATTCTTCGCAACATATCCGTAGTAGCAGAACTCCTGCCCATAGCGCTCTTCCAGATAGGTCAGCATCGTTTCGATTGCCTCGATTGCTTCCCTCTGAGACTCCGACAGCGCAGCTGCATCATCGGGAAGTCCCATCTGCACCAAAATATCCTTCTGCCGCTGTGTCAGTTCCATATTCACCTCAGCTCCTTGTGTTGTTTGGTCGTTGTCGCCGTTTGTTTTACCGGCCTCTGCACACCCTGCCGCGCAAAACAGCAGCGCAAGGCTCAGCAGCAGTGCCATTGTTTTTTTCAGGATCATTTTCCGGCACCCCCACGAAACATCGTTGAATTTGTCGCGTCCATCTGAACAAAGGTATCCGCCGCCGCATCTACCCGCCGTGCAGTCGCACTGGCCAGGGCGCTGAGCACCAGCCCCATATCCTGCAGGTCTTTGGCCAGCGTCTGGAGCTCCTCCACCGTACCGCCTTTGCTCTTCTCAAACGAAACATTGCAGGTCCTGTTTTCAAAGCTGCCGGACAGCTCCCGAAGGTCCTTTGCATGGTCCCGCAGCTGCGATATCTGAACCTTGATCTGGATCGCTGTAACAGCTTCTGTGACAACACCCTTGATCTTATCTGCCAAGTTTCCCAGCATCACGATCACACTCCCTCAAAGAAAGCTTGCAAGCAAAGCTTTGATGTCGCCGAAGGACTGCTCCGGATAATCGAAGCAATCGACCCCTTCCACCTGCGAGACGCAGCTGTTCACTGCCGCCTTGATGGGGTCGGCCAACTCTGCCAGCAGCAGCCGCTGGGCGCCGATGCGTACCTTCAGATCCTCCAGGGCCGCACGGATCGCCTGATCTTCCAGGTCCGAAAGCTGAACCTCCTCCACGATCTCCAGATACCGTTCGATACCCTCCACCAAGTGGACGATATATCGGTCCAGATTGTTTCTCGCTATGGAAAATTCGCCATCATCAATAATCAGATTGTAATCCAACGCGCCCACCTCCATTTTTAATCACCATCGATCAGCTCCAGGGCCTCCTCGATCAGGCCCTGGACCACACCAACCGATGCCTGGGTAACATTGATTTGCGCTTCGTACCCATTGATTTTCAGACGGTACTCCGTAAGCTTGGCTCCGATCATAAAATCGAGACCACCGAGGGCAACGCCTACGACCTTCGTGCCGACCCAATCCAGCGTCTGGGCAGAGCCGGCCAGGTAAACATCCGCGCTTCTGCAGGTCGGCGCCAGCGCGCGCAGATCCTCCAGCTTCAGCAGCTTTCCATTGTTGATTTCATCGAAGCTGCTGTGTGTTGTGCGCACATTGTTCCGAAATGTCACCAGTGAGTCGTATGCCTCCTCACATTTTGCGATCTTGCCGCGGAGCTTTTCGATTTGCCTTTCATAAGCAGACTTTCGCTGCCGCAGAGTCGTGATATCCTCCATAAGAAGACCTCCCTATGCCGAATAAAGCCGGCTTAACCCATGGGACAGATCGGCGTCTTCAGCTTCACGCACTCGCTGTCCCGGATGTAGTAACCATCGCCCAGCTCGATGGGCTTCTTGAACTTGCGGTTCAGTGCCAGGGGCAGATCAAAGATCTTCAGGTTCATCAGATCATCAAAGAGCATGAAGTGGCGTGCATCCCGGATATTGCGCAGGATCTCGGGTGCGCTGTAGGAAATGTTTGCGTTATCCACAAAGGCGATCACGCAGACCTTCATATTCTTGTAGCGGCCCATCAGGTTCTTGTAGGAATCCATGGCGCCAAAATCGTTGCTGATGGCCGTCAGGGCATCCACATTGTCCACCACCAGCATCAGCAGCTCGCTGCGCTCCAGCACGGTCTCGTCGCCGGCCACCAGTGCATCGTAGCGGGCCTTCAGCTGGTTCTCCATCTCCCGGACATAGGTGCATGCATCCTCTGCGATCATGCTGTATGCAGCCACATTGGGACGCTCCTTCAGGCTGGCCAGCTTCTTGCTGACACCATCCACCACATAGACCTTGGTCTGGCCGGGATAGACGGTATTGAGCATATCCACACAGTAGCGGACCCAGTTGTGCTTGCCGGATTTCTCCCGGCCGGTAATGGCCAGGGTGCCAAGGGTCGCAAAATCAGGCACATGGGGCGCAACGGTGGAATAATCCAGACCGTCCACCAGAGCAAAGCGTTCGGTCATCTCGTTGCTGAACTGCTCCAGGATATATGCCTTGTTCAGGGATGCGGGGATCAGCGGGATCCGGCGGGCACGCATCTGTCTGTTGGCTGCGTTGGTCTCGGTGATATAGGTCTGGATCGACTTCACGCGCTCGATCTCCTTTTCACCCTGGAAGGCCAGATAGGCCTGGCATTCCAGATGACGCTTCTCCAGCTCCACGATGCATCTGCCGGGGATATTCTCCAGCCGCTCCTTGCAGTGACCAAACAGGGAGCCATACTCATTGGAATCGTTGCAGAACAGGGCCACACGGGCAGAGAAATTGGACAGATACTTGTAGCCGATGCCTGCAGTCTGCGCATTGGCGATGATGATGCTCATACCAACAGCCAGACCCTCACGGCAGAGGCTCAGCAGCTCGTCATCATCCTGGAAGTACAGCTCCTTCAGCGCAGTCAGGTTGTCGATCATCACGACCATCAGGGGCAGATCCCGCTTGCCTGCCTCACGGTAGGCCGTAAAGGAGCTGACACCCACGCTGACCAGCTTCTCGCGCCGGATCTCGATCTCCGCGCGCAGCAGCTTCATCAGATTCTTGAGCTTTTCATCCTCAGATGCGGTCACGACACCGCCCACATGGTTGAGCTTCTCAAAATTCTTCAGAACCATGGAGGCAAAGTCCATCACATAGATGCTGACCTCATCGGGCGTAAATTTGGTGGAGAGGCTGCGGATGATGCCCTGAAGCATATTGGTCTTGCCGGACTGGGAAGAGCCCAGGATCATCAGGTTGTTGCTGCCCAGGTCCACGGTGTAAACACCCTGGTACTGGCTGTCGGGATCGTCATACACACCCAATTCCACATCGTATCTGCCGACCTCGGTGCTTGCCGCGGTTGCCGCATAATCGATGCTGTGGGCCAGAGAGGGGAGGCAGATGTCAGGCAGCTTCTTAAGACCAATGCTCTTGCAGTGGTTGTTGACATACTTGACGATGGCGCTGAGCTGGGTATCCCGGTCCTCATCGCCCTCCTGGCGCTTTTTCTTCTGAATGTAGACCGGCACCCGTCTGCCGGACTCGGTCAGATTGTAAATGGTGAACTCCTTGACATTGGAGCCATCCATCTTCTCCGATGCACCGGAATAGGCAGACTGGAACAGCTCGAAAATCTCATTGTTGCCCACCTGCAGGTAAGCGCGTCCGGCCTCCTTGATCTCGGCGGCCAGGGGGGACTTGATCACATCATTACTATCCTGCTGGCTCTGGACCTTCAGACAGAGCTTGAATCGGGAGTTACTCCAGATCTGGTCATCCACCTGACCGGAGGGCCGCTGGGTCGCTAGGATCAGATGCACGCCCAGGCTTCGACCGATACGGGCCGCAGAGATCAGCTCTTTCATGAACTCAGGCTGCTCCGCCTTCAGCTCTGCAAACTCGTCAACAATGATGATCAGGTGCGGCAGGGGCTGTGCCACCTCACCGGCCTTGAATTTCCGAATGTAGTGGTCGATCTTATTGACGCCGGCATCCGTGAACAGGCGCTGACGCTTCAGCAGCTCTGCCTTGATGGATTTCAGAGAACGGTTGATCTCCTTGCCATCGATATTGGTGATGGCACCCATCAGGTGGGGCAGGTCCTTGAACTGGTTGACCATGCCGCCGCCCTTAAAGTCGATGATGACAAAGCCCACCTCATAGGGATGGTACAGCGTGGCCATGGACAGAATATAGGTCTGCAGGATCTCAGACTTACCGGAACCGGTGGTGCCCGCCACCAGACCGTGGGGACCATGGGCCTTGTCATGGAGGTCCAGGCTGACCACGCCCGTCTTGGACACGCCCAGAGGCGCAGACATGGACTTGAACACCTGAGAGGTGGCCCATCTGCGTTCCAGATCGATATCATCCACCGCCAGAATGTTCAGCAGCTCGAACATGCTGATGTTCTTCGTCAGGGTACCCTCCAGGGAGATCTCCTCCGTGTAGATAGGCGCCAGGAGCTTGACGATCTCTCTGGCCTGATCATCGGCAATGGAGGGGTAGGTAAAGCGCAGGGTCTCGCCCCGGTTGTGGGTGTTGATCAGGGATGCATTGGTGCTGTCCTCGATCTGCACGATGTAGTCACAGCCCTGGGGGACCTCTGCCACGCTGGCACCGAAGAACACAAAGGTAATGCCCAGATCCTTGGATTCCCGGATGAATCTGGAGATGGGATGGCTCTTGAAGCCATACTCATCATAGAAGAAAACCACGATCCGCTCCCGGAACTCCTTGTTCTGCTTGCGGTTGGTCATTTCCTTGTACAGGTATTCAAAGACCAGGTTCTTGCTGTCGTCATCCACGACGATGCCCCGCAGGCCATTGTCCCGGTCCATCACATGGGGCAGCATCCGCAGCCACCAGATATGATCCCGATGCTCTTTTTCAGCCACGAAGATCATCTTCAGATCGGTGTAATACTGACGGGCAGCCAGGTCGATGAGAATATTCTTCATCATCTGGAAACGCTGGTTGGCAGGACCAACCACACCCACAGCATCGGCCAGCTTGAAGTCACAGATGATGGGGGCATCCTGAACATACTTGTACTCCTCGCTCATCTGGGCGGGGATCACCTGCAGCTCGTCACCGACCTCCAGCTTCTCCTGCTTCTTATACTCCACCTTCCGGGTCGCTTCGACATCGCCGCTGCCCAGGCGGACACACAGGAAATCATCGTCCTCCGTGGTGCGGTCGAACAGCAGGCTGGAGAAATTACGGAAGCGATCCCGCTCCGCATCCTGGGAGATATACAGCTCCTCCAGCTGTTCCCGCTCCTCATTGCGCACTTCCTTGATCTCGCGGCGCTTTTTCTCCACATAGGCCGTGTACTTCTCGTTTCTCTCACGGACGCTCTCTTCATACTCCTTGTTGGCCTCCTTCATGCTGACCACCGTGGTGACGATGGCCATGGCACCGGAAACCAGAGACATGATGATCATGGCGCCGCCCATAAAGGCCATGACCGCCGAGGCCAGCAGCATGCCCATGGAGGGCAGCAGCCGCATGAACAGGTTGTTCTTCGGCTTTTTGGGATTCTCGGGAGGATCCAGGATCTCGATTTTTTCATCGCTCAGAACCGTCTTCACCCGGGTATTGCGATTGAATTTCGGATAGGCATTGCGCTGGGGGGTATCCTGATAGCGCAGACTGCTGATCTGCAGATCGCTGCGGATCTCCGTCCACAGCCGGTCCTTCTTCAGATAGAAGAAGTAGTCCGAGATGGAGAGGAAATCGCTGTCACGCATGATGTCGCCGCTCTTGGCCTTTTTGCCGTTGATGTAAACACCAAAGGAGGTCTGGCGGATCTCCACCGCAAAGCCGTTCTTCTTGCGGACCAGGCTCACCGCGTCATTCTTGACAAAGGGGCTGGACAGGATGATGTTGCTGCCCGCAGCGCAGCCGATATCGATCTGGTTGCTGGAAGAAATATCGATGCTGCGCTCATACTTGCGCTTTCCATCGTTGAAGTCGATCTGGAAGTCCAGGGTAAATACCAGGGTGTTTTCCTTCTGGTACTTGACCTCCAGCGTATCGCCGTGGTTCAGAGGCTTATTGATGGTGTATTTTTTGATATCACCGGCAGTCAGATACAGATTCTCCGAGCAGGAGACCAGCCAGTCCGCACCCTTGCGGACAAACAGCAGCTCGATCTGACCGAAAAACAGCTCCTTGCGCAGACGCACATCGCAGTCCACACTGGTGCCAACCTTGACCATCCGAACATCCGGGGCCAGCTCCACCTCTTTATACAGGTGATTGCTGGAGAGGATAATTTTATATCTTTTTTCCATAGCTCATCCACCCTTATTCTGTATAACTGATCACACTGCCGTTTCTCAGGCCGAAATCCGCCAGCGTGCGGTCGCCCTTGAGCAGTGCAATGGGGTTTTCTGCCTTCAGGTAACAGTTTTTGATATCTGTCGTATCGATCCCCAGGTCATACGCTGCGTTCAGCGCGTAAACCAGCTCGTTGGCAGAAATATCCAGGGGTATCTCCAGGTCTACCATGAGCTTCTTTTTATGGATCTTCAGAATGACGATCGCTGTATTTTCCATGATATCAATCCTCTCTTTGTATTTCTGACGCCGATATCAGATCAGCAGGAAAGCCACCATCTGGATGCTGGACTCGCCAGCCAGATTTTCCGGCTTCATGCGCTCACCGTATCGGAAATGCTCCACGAATTCCATGGTGTACTGCCGCATGACCTGGATGATGGCGCTGTCCTTTTCCTTTTCAAAATCATTGCACAGGAAAATGAACTTGTCATTGGCGATATCGTTCATGCTCTCCACCAGCCGCCGGGTGGCGCTCACCGAAGCCAGGCTCTGATTCGTCAGGATCATGACCCGATCTGCCATATCCAGGAGGGTACCCTTTTCCTCGTCGAATACCACATCCGCATCAACGATGATGAAGTCGTACTCTCCGCTCTCCTTGCTGGCCCGGATGATCGAGCTGTAAACGGAATAGTCCAGGCCCAGGGACAGCAGGGCTCCCTGGAAGGGCGGCAGATAGAAGAATTTCTCCTCCCGGATCACATGCTTGATGGATGCATACAGCCCCTCAGACCCGCCCAGCAGCTTGGTGTACACGGACATATCCGTGATGGGAGCGGGATTTTCCAGCATATGCTGGAAGCACTGAAGCCGGGAAGCATTGATATACAGCACGCGCTTGTAATTCTTGGCCAGGGATGCTGCAACGCCCATGGAAACCGTTGTCTTTCCAACGCCGCCGGCAGCAGAGAAGAACACC
>JAEIGA010014550.1_pt1 | contig 11973 bp, 10 predicted proteins | sample 9270691 | NCBI WGS metagenome assembly JAEIGA01 (sample SAMN17057246, study PRJNA624740) | gut metagenome | biome: biome; isolation source: fecal sample | host: Bos grunniens | place: China: Xizang | collected 2019
AAGGAAATTGTGTGCTACCATTTTTGGCTGTCCCGATGAACCCGATGTAAAGTAAAGCAGTGAAATATCACTGTTATTGTTTACAAATTCCGGTTTCACAAAGGCAGGTGCTTCTGCCACACCTTTATCCATGCTATGCCAATTACCTTCTGAATAACTACCTGTAGATACTAGAAATTCTACAGTAGGTGACTGTGAAAGAGAATCGTTTACATGCTGAATTATAAGTTCGTCATTTGCTGCAACAATCATTCTTATTCCCGCAGAATTGTTGCGATAAATCAAATCTTTAGGAGTAAGCAGATGAGTAGCAGGAATTGCTACTGCACCTATCTTATGCAGAGCAACTATTGTAAACCAGAATTCAACACGACGCTTAAGCATCATCATTACACAATCGCCACGTTTAATACCCAGCTGTAAAAAGAATGATGCTACCTTGTCTGACTGCTCTTTTATGTCAGCAAATGTATATCTATGCTCAGCTCCTTCGTCGTTAGTCCACAACATAGCCAATTTATCCGGTGCTTCAGCAGCCCATGCATCCACTACATCGTAAGCAAAGTTAAAATTATCGGGAGCTATTATCTCAAAATTCTTCCTAAAATCCTCTAAGGATGTAAATTCTGTCCGTTTAAGAAAACGTTCTAACATATATTCTTGTATATCAGATAATTATTGCAAAAAATCTTGCAGATTCTCCATTAAGTGCTTTCATTCCATGTGGTAATGTTGAATCAAAATAGATGCTATCACCGGGATTGAGCACAAGTTCTTTTCCGCCTATATTCAGCAAAAGTTGTCCCTTTAACAGAAGGTTAAATTCTTGACCTTCATGGCTGTTCAAGTGCATAGCTTCATCCTCTTTAGGTTCAACAGTTACTATAAAAGGAGAGGCTTTTGCCTGTTTGAATCCCATAGCCAACGCCTGATACTTGTAGGCTTTACTACGTTCTATTACAGGGCCTTTACCCTTTCTAACCAACCAATAACCGCTCATATTAGGAGTTTCACCTGTAAAAAGTTCCAAAGGTTCCACGCCCAGTACAGCCGCAGCATTACACAAGAAATTCATCGGAATATCAAACTCTCCCGATTCATAGTTTTGTAGTTCTTCTGATGTGATACCACATTTTGAAGCAACATCCTCTACTGACATTTCCAAATCTTCGCGAAGAGCACGAAGACGCATTGCCATCTGTTTAATCTGTTCGTTAATCTCCATATTATATAACTTCTATACCCTGCTCGGCACATAGCTTCAAGCTAAGGTCACGCAGTTTGAATTTCTGAATCTTACCACTTCCTGTCAATGGATATTCATCAACAAAGAAGACATATTTTGGTATTTTGTAACGTGCTATTCTGCCACGGCAATAATCACGTACCTCATCCACTGTCAGTTTAACACCTTCGTCCAAAATAATAAAGGCTCCAACCTCTTCGCCATATTTCTTTGATGGCACACCTGCTACCTGAACATCGCGTACACCCGGCAGATGATACAGGAACTCCTCTATTTCTCTTGGATAGATATTCTCACCACCTCTGATTATCATATCCTTAATACGACCTGTAATACGATAATTGCCGTTTTCGTCCTTTACGCCCAAATCGCCTGAATGCAGATAACCGTTTTCATCAATAATTTCGGCGGTCGCTTTAGGATTCTTGTAATAACCCTTCATTACATTAAATCCCTTACAGCACATTTCACCCTGAACACCCACAGGGACCTCCTGATTTGTTTCTGGATCTAACACTTTAACATCTACGAATTCGTAATCGCGACCTACAGTAGTGTAACGCACTTCATCCGGGTCGTCTATACGAGTTTGGCTCATACCCGGTGATGTCTCTGTCAGACCATATACGCTGGTTACACGCAGATGCATCTTATCTTCCACCTTACGCATCAGTTCAATAGGGCATAATGAACCAGCCATAATACCAGTACGTAAGCAACTTAAATCGAACATATCGAACATAGGATGATTCAGTTCTGCTATAAACATTGTAGGTACACCATAAAGTGCAGTACAACGCTCTTTATGAACAGAAGCCAATGTTACCAACGGATCGAAACGCTCTACCATAACTTCAGTACAGCCGTGTGTAAGACAGTTCATTGTTGCCAGCACTACACCAAAACAGTGGAACAATGGAACACATACACATAGTTTGTCATCCTGGGTAAACTTCATGTGTTCGCCTGTCAAATAGCCGTTATTGGCAATATTGTAGTGTGTAAGCATTACGCCTTTTGGAAAACCGGTAGTGCCTGATGTATATTGCATATTTACTACATCGTGACAATTTACAGAATTACGCAATTTTATAAATTCGTCTTCTTCTGTATTCTCTCCTAACAACAGAATTTCCGCAGTGTTATACATTCCGCGATACTTCTCCTGACCTATGTAAACCACATTCTTCAGGTTCGGGAAGTTTTTACTCTCTAAATGTCCGCGCTGACACTCTCTAAGTTCGGGAAGCATCTGATATGTCATATCCACATAGTTACTATCCCAGGTACCATCTGTCAAACAAAGAGTATGCATATCGGAATCCTTAACCAGGAACTCCAATTCATTCTGCTTATAGTTTGTGTTTACGGTAATACATACCGCACCTATCTTTGCACAAGCATATAGAAATGTAAGCCAATCAGGTACATTTTGTGCCCACAGACCTACGTGTGTACCTTTAGTTACACCAATGGCAATCAAGCCTTTGGCCATATCATCAACACGCTGATTGAACTCTTTCCAGGTAAATCTTAAATCTCGGTCGGAATATACTATATACTCTTTATCGGGAGTATGTTCTGCCCAATATTCAAGATAATCACCTAATGTCCTTTCTGATAATTGAATCATACAAACTGACTATTAAAACGGAGCATAAACCACTGCCAATATCTTAGCAGCCTCATTGCCATAACCGTGAACGTGATGTTTAACTATTGAATCGTAATAGATACTATCACCTTTTTCCAAAACATAAGACTGCTTACCGTAATTGATTTCAACCTTACCTTCAAGAACATAGATAAACTCTTCTCCTTCGTGTGAAGACATTGAGTAATTTTGTTCATTATTGGGAAGTATATCAATTACAAAAGGTTCTATATGGCGATTCTCTTTACCTTCTGAAAGAGAACGATAAATCATACTTTCGTTACCGGCTGAACTGTGGTTGGTAAAACGTACACTCTCTTTAGCATCTTCATGTCTGCTTACAACAGCACCCATTCCCTGAGAATCGTCTAAAAAAGTACCCAATCTGACGCCTAAGACTCTAGCAATCTTAATAAGGGGAGCCAAGCCCGGTAATAGGTTATCTTCTTCAATTGCCTGAATTTGCTCTATTGGAAGTTGTGAACGTTCTGCCAAAACCTCCACCTCCATCATCTTGGATTCTCTTAATGAACGGATCTTGCCGCCTACAGAAATTTTCTTTGTCATTTTGATACTATTTTTCAGTATTATTCTACCACTTTAATATTAGTGGGCGCAAAAATAGAAAAAATATAGCTCAAAACAGCATTAAAAGAGACTTTATGTTACATTTTTGCATTTCTTAAAATAAATAAGGTGTGTTTATACCACTTTTCGGATTATTTTTCATACATTTGTATGTTAAAATACAGGGATTTCCCTAATGTTAAAAACAATTGAAAATACAGATATAAAATGAACGATGAATCGCTCAACAACAGCAACTATTCTGCGCAAAACATTCAGGTTTTAGAAGGTTTGGAAGCAGTACGTAAGCGTCCCGCAATGTACATTGGCGACATTAGCGAAAAGGGCTTACACCACTTGGTTTACGAAGTTGTAGATAACTCTATCGACGAATCTATGGCAGGATATTGTACCAGAATAGACGTAACCATTAACGAAGATGGTTCCGTATCGGTACAAGACAACGGTCGTGGTATTCCGGTAGATATGCACCCAAAAGAACATCGTTCTGCATTAGAAGTTGTAATGACCGTATTGCACGCCGGTGGTAAGTTCGATAAAGGCTCTTACAAAGTTTCCGGCGGTCTTCACGGCGTAGGTGTATCTTGCGTAAATGCCCTCTCCACAAAGATGGTAACAGAAGTATTCCGCGACGGCAAGATTCATCGCCAGGAGTACTCTTGCGGTAAGCCGATGACACAGGTAGAGGTAGTAGGTACTGCAGACATCACCGGTACAAAACAGACTTTCTGGCCAGATGGTTCTATATTTACCACAACTGAATACAAATATGACATTTTAGCAACCAGATTGCACGAATTGGCATTCCTCAACGCAGGATTAACCATATCTCTTACCGATTTACGTAAAATAGACGAAGATGGCAATCCTCAGAAAGAGGTATTCTATTCAGAAGATGGTTTGAAAGAGTTCGTAAGCTACATAGACGAAAACAGAACCCGTCTTATCAGCGACCCTATCTATTTGAACACAGAAAAGCAGAATGTTCCTATAGAGGTTGCCATACTTTATAACATAGGCTTCAAAGAGAACATACGTTCATTCGTAAATAACATCAACACCATAGAAGGTGGTACTCACCTAGCCGGTTTCAGAACTGCTTTGACTCGCACACTTAAAAAGTATGCCGACGACAACAAATTCCTGGAAAAAGCTAAGGTTGAGATTGAAAGCGAAGACTTCCGTGAAGGCTTGACCGCAGTTATATCTGTAAAGGTAGCTGAACCTCAGTTCGAAGGACAGACCAAAACAAAATTGGGAAACAGCGAAGTAGCCGGCGCAGTACAACAGGCCGTTGGCGAAGCTCTGACCAACTATTTGGAAGAGCACCCGAAAGACGCCAAGATGATTATTGAGAAGGTTATTCTGGCAGCTCAGGCACGCGTTGCAGCTCGCAAGGCAAGAGAGAGCGTACAGCGCAAGAGCCCACTTAGTGGCAGTGGTCTACCGGGAAAACTTGCCGACTGTTCAGAAAAAGATCCCGCACTGTGCGAACTGTTCATAGTAGAGGGTGACTCTGCGGGCGGTAGTGCAAAGCAGGGACGCGATCGCCATACACAGGCCATTCTACCTATCCGTGGTAAGATTTTCAACGTAGAGCGTACAATGTGGCACAAAGCGTTCGACCACGAAGAGGTAAACAACATCATACAGGCATTGGGCGTACGTTTTGGTCTATATCCGGAAGATTCAAAGAAGGCGAATTATGACAAACTGCGTTACTACAAAGTTATAATCATGACCGACGCCGACGTCGATGGTTCACACATCGACACCCTTATCATGACATTATTCTTCCGCTATATGCCGGAACTTATTGAAAACGGACATCTGTATATAGCAACACCACCACTCTACCTATGTTCAAAAGGTAAAATAAAAGAGTATTGTTACGACGATGTACAACGCCAACGCTTTATTGACCAGTATGGAGGCGGCAACGAGCAGAACATCACTACACAGCGCTATAAAGGTCTTGGTGAAATGAACCCGGAACACCTGTGGGAAACCACCATGAATCCGGAAAACAGATTATTAAAACAGGTACAAATCAGAGATGCCGCAGAAGCAGATCATATATTCTCAATGCTCATGGGTGAAGACGTAAGCACTCGTCGTGAATTCATTGAGAAGAATGCTACCTACGCAAATATTGACGCATAGCATTATATTTACAAATTGTTTTAACGCAAAGAAAGGTTATCGAATAAATCCGATAACCTTTCTTTTTTTTGAAGAAATTATAAAAAAGCAAAGGACCGGAAAAACTTCCAGTCCTGAGATTATTCATCACTCTTAAATAGAGTTTTTTAAAATCAATCTTAAGCTAACTTAGCAATGTATGCGCAAAGCTTTGACTTGATATTAGCTGCCTTATTCTTGTGAATAAGCTTTGTCTTAGCCATTTTATCAAGCATCTTCTGTACCTTTGGATATGCTACAGTTGCTTCTTCCTTATTGGTCATAGCGCGAAGCTGACGAACTGCATTACGCATTGTCTTAGCATAATAACGATTATGAAGTCTTCTCTTCTCGCTCTTTCTTATTGCCTTTAAGGCTGACTTGTGATTTGCCATTATAAATCTTCCTTTTTTTATTTAACTTGTAGCGTGTAGGGGAGTCGAACCCCTCTTACAAGAATGAAAATCTTGTGTACTAACCGATATACGAACACGCCATCCTCAACACCTGATTTCTCAGGTTCTTGCCTTAAGCGGATGCAAAAGTAGTGACATTTTTTTTATCTGCAAACTTTTTCACAAGTTTTTTTTCATATCTTCGCTTATCAATTCAAAAAAAGGTCAAAATGTGGCAAAAAGAGGTAGGAATTCTGTTAAGCGTAACCAAACATAACGACAAATCCAGCATTATTCACATATTCTCACGTGAACAAGGCTACACCTCTTATATGTTCTATTTGGCAAAGAACATTAAAGGTGCGGCAAAGAATGCCCTGCTACAACCACTTACCAGGATTGAATACGAATCAAAGGGGGCAACACAAGGAAAACCGTTACAACACTTATCGCAAATACGAAACAGAGCTCCGTATAGTTCTATACCTTTTCACCCTGTAAAAAGAGCCATAGCGCTATATTTATCGGAGTTTCTTACATACGCGTTAAAAAACGAAGAAAACAATGCACCACTCTATATTGCAATAGAAGATGCTCTTGAATGGTTTGACAACGCTGAACAATATTCAAATTTTCATCTATTGGTAATGATTTTAGTAGCCCGCCATTTAGGCATTATGCCCGGATGCGACCAATATTGCGAAGGATATTTTTTTGATATGACTGAAGGCGAATATATTGAATCAGAACCTTCACACAGAGATTATTTAGACAGGCAACTTTCTTATAAACTTGCTTTATTATCCGCTACAAATATACATACTATGCAAAACACGCCCCTGACTCATCAGGAACGTGTTCTACTATTGCGCAAACTAAACAGTTATTTTCAGATTCACATACCTCTGTTTCCAAAACTCAAATCAATAGATATTCTGGAAGAGATCTTTAGCGAAGAATAAATATCAGCGTCTGCAGGACCTTATCTTCTGCAATCCGTTATTATCTCTCTGATATGCCGGTACTGTGCTTAAAACATCTAAAAGGGCATCGTTATCCAGATCGTCATCTTTTAGTTCGTACCAGCAGATATCCCGGCCATAGATAGCATCAATCATATCATTTTCCGGATTCTCAACCATAAACGGAATATTCTCCATACCGAAACCGGTAGCCAGAACTGTTATCTTAACCTCATCTTCCAATTCCGGATCCTGAGCCAAACCCCAAATAAGTTCTATTTCACCACCATTTTCAAACTTATCCATAAATTCACGCACCTCGTTCATCTCTTTAATTATAAGAGGATTTGTTTTGCTCTCGTATATATTGAACAAAATCTTTTTAGAGTTGTAAATATCGTTATTGTACAACAATGGTGAATTCAGAGCCTCTTCTAGTGCCTTATTTACTCTGTTCTGACCACTTGCCTTACCGGTACTCATTATGGCTACACCGCCATTTTTAAGTATCTTGCTAACGTCGTGGAAGTCCAGATTTATGGTACCGCGAACAGTAATCAGTTCTGCAATACTTTTTGTGGCTATTGTCAAAGTTTCATCAACCTTTTTGAATCCTTCTGCTACACTCTGCTGCGGATACATCTCTAACAGTTTCTCATTGCTGATAACAAGTAGTGCATCCACCTGTTTTGCCATCTCCTTAACACCGGCAAGAGCTTGTTTAATTTTGGGACGCTGTTCAAACTTAAACGGAATAGTAACTATACCAACAGTAAGCATTCCTGCCTCCTTAGCATATTTAGCTATTACAGGAGCTGCTCCGGTACCTGTACCACCTCCCATACCGGCAGTAATAAAGACCATTTTAGTACCATCTTTAAACTGAAGTTCTATATCATCTTTACTCTCTTCTGCTGCACGTTTGGCTACTTCGGGATCGTTTCCTGCGCCTAAACCATTTGTAACCGTCTTACCCAGCTGAATTTTTATAGGAATTTCAGTTTTATTCAGGGCCTGATGATCTGTATTTGCCAATACAAAACCTACATCATGAATTCCCTGACGATACATGTTTTCAACAGCATTGCTACCACCGCCGCCTACACCAATCACTTTAATTATATTCTCCACAGAGGTAGGAAAACCAAAATCCAGAACCTCTCTCTCTTCAAAATTTTTTATAGATTCATTCATAAAGCAATCAGATTATTGGTTTGTATCGTTATTATCGTTTGATTCATCACCATCGGCATCAAAGAAGCCCTCTGTCTTATCGGCAAATTTATCTACAAATGCCTTTACTCTGGAAAGCATATCCTTGTAGCCCGACGACTTTTTTTCTTTCTTTTTAGAAGCATTCTGTTCATTGGCTGCTTCTTGTTCTCTTTGCTGTTTCTCTAAATCTTCGGCAGCCTTGCGTTCAGCCTCCTTTCGATCCTTCTCCTCTTGAACACTTTCACCCTCTTCATTAAACAGGATACCAATTTCCAGCTGTCCCTCTTCTGTAGGAGTCAGATTGTCTATAAGATCGAACACCATTCTTTCGCAACAATTTTCACCTTCTATATTTAATAGCGACAAAAGTGACAATTGCGAACCATCATTCTTAATCCATTTTGAATCGGCCCACTCTACATTAACTGAAGGTTCCTTTACAAAACGTACATAATCTATATTTTCCACACTCTTCTGAATGGCCTTTGACAAGCATCTCAAATTTGAACCGCCACCTATAACCACCATACCGGCATAAAGTAGCTCTCCCAGACCGGAGTTCTTTATTTGCGCATCTAAATTACGGAGTATCTCTTCGTTACGAGCCTCAACAATAGCGCTAATATCTTTAACCGTAATTCTTCTGGAATTCACAAGCAGAGATTCATTCAAATCCTGAGATGAATTAAGGCTTGACAATCCGTATGTCTTCTTTAATTTCTCAGCTTCGGTATTTGTTATCTTCAGTACCGATGCCAGATCGGCTGTAATAAGAGCACTACCCAAAGGTAAAACTCTAAGATATTTCAGGATTCCATTCTTATATATAGCCAATGTGGTAGTATCTGCACCAAAATCCACTAAAGCACAACCTTGCTGCTTATCATCTTCTGTCAACAGATAGTCGGCAGCACTGATTATTGAAACAAAGCTATCTGCAACTACAACAGATGCACGTTGAAATACACGCTCTACATCATCAGTCACATTTGCATTTGTGGTAACGCTAAGATAATTGCCCTTTATGGTTTTACATGATACGCCTATAGGATCTGTTTCTGTAATACTCTTATTATCCAAAGTAAACTCTTGTGGATACAAAAACAGTCTGCTCTTATTGTCCAGTTGTTTGTTTTCACACTCTTGCAACATACTGAACACATCCGATTCGTCAACCACCTTGTTATCTTCAAAGACTCTTTCCACTTCCGATACCAATGAACGCAATGACTTTCCATTGTGTGCCACATAGACCATATTGATATCGCAAGCAGATATATGCCTCATCCTTTCTATCAAATCCACTATAATAGAAGCTGCCTTCTCTGTATTATATACAACACCATGGCGAATAGCCGATTCTGATGGCAATGAAACGTATGCCAGAACTTCGGTTGTACCATTTGCAAGTTTTTGACCTACAACACCCGTTATTTCGGACGAGCCCAATTCTATGGCTGCTATCAAATTCTCTTCCATATATATCTTATTTTTTCTTACACACCACTTGATTACTGAAAGCTACGCTAATGGAACTATACTTATTCCAACCAACCACTCCCAATCCATCTATATAAAACCTCATCAGTCTATCCAATTTCTGTTCAAAATTGGATGCATCGCCTAACAATAGCAGATGACTTCCTACCCTGGGAACCAACTCCACTTGATTTTCTGCCGTTACGTTTATCTGAGTTATCTGAGCATTCCAGAACTCTGATTCTTGCAACAACAATGCCAATTCATACAATTTCTCCGATGCATACAATCTATCTATATATCCTGTTGCCAAAGGTATATCCATAGGCTGTAATTCGGCATCAATTATATCGCTATTGCTATCTACATAAAAATTTTCCCCTCTGTTGTTTATTACTCTCAATATGGGAACTTTGGTTACAAGATTAACAAATATCTCATTATCGTTTGTCTTATAACAATCTGCTGTATGTATAAGAGGATTTGTCTTCAATTCATTCTCCATTGCCTCTATATCCACTTCACCCATCATCATTCCTGATGGATTCAGCCCTTTTGCATCAAGTATATCGTTTATAGTAGAGTTGTGTATCAAATCGTATCCCGATTTATTTCGCACCTCCACCACTATTCCGTTACACAACTCACCTTCACCCTTTTCGTTTCCCGAACGAGAAACAAAGAGAGAGAACAGCAGGTATGCGGCAAACAACAATGTAGCCAATATTGTTAAAATCTTCTTCACCTCTTTTTAGTTTTAAGTATTTCAACTATTTGCGGAACATAGTTCTCCAGATCGCCCGCTCCAACTGTCACCAATACCTCTGTGGTATCTTTAATACTCTCCACCACTTGTGGAACCTGCTTCAACGGAATTACAGCCTTACATATTCCACTCTTCATATTATCAGCAATAAGCTGACTGGTTATACCCTCTATCGGCAATTCACGCGCCGGATATATATCTACCAGATAGACTTCGTCAAATAGAGAAAGGCTATCGGCAAACTCCTTGTAAAAGTCTCTGGTACGAGTATATAGATGAGGTTGGAATATGGCAGTTACCTTGCATCCATCGTAGAGTTCCTTCATAGAGATGGCGCACTGACGCAACTCTTCCGGATGATGAGCATAGTCACTCACATATACAACATCGTCCTCTTTTAGATGAAAATCGAAACGTCTGTCACAACCACGGAAAGTAGCCATACCCTTTCTAATAGCTTCGTCCGTTGCGCCACTTAACAACGACATAGCAATAGCAGCTATACCATTCTCAATATTTACTCTAACAGGTACACCTAACTCTATATTGTCAATTCTCCTGTCAGGAGCTACAAAATCAAAGACTATTGTACCACGTCCCACTCTGATATTCTCTGCATGGAAATCACCGTTATCTATTGAATAGGTGTATAGAGAGACATTATCACTTAATCTTGGTTTTAGAAGTTCTGCTACAGCACTATTCACTATAAGCGCACCACCCGATTTTATCAGTGAAGCATAATGTCTGAAACTCTCTATATAGTTTTCGTAAGTTCCGTAAATATCCAGATGATCGGCATCCATTGCTGTAATTACAGAGCGCAGTGGAGTAAGATAGTGGAACGAACGATCAAATTCATCCGCCTCAATTACCACATAATTACTCTTTTCACTCTGTAGCAGATTACTTCCATAATTCTTTGATATGCCACCTAAGAAAGCATTACAACCCTCAGGCATCATATTCATTATGTGAGCAACCATAGTAGATGTGGTAGTTTTACCATGTGTTCCTGCCACGCAGAGTCCATCCAGCGATTTTGTCAATGTACCCAGTACCTGAGCACGCTTTTGAATTTCAAAATTCTGTTCTTTAAACCAGACAAACTCCTTATGATCTGCCGGAATAGCCGGTGTATATACCACAAGTGTTTTTGACTTATCCTTGCAATAGTCAGGTATAAGTTCTACACCCTCTTCAAAGTGGATATCGGCACCTTCTGCTATCAATGTTGATGTTAAATCGCTTGGGGTTTTATCATATCCGGCCACTCTCTTACCCGTTTTCAGAAAATATCGGATAAGAGCACTCATTCCAATGCCACCCGCACCAATAAAATAGACCGATTCCACATTATCTATAGAAAAAACCTTCTGTCTCTCCATCTCTGCAAGAGCAAGAACTTCGTCAGCTATAATTTCTGCCGAATCTTTTAGTGCCATACTAAATATATTTGCACTTAAATCGGCCAACTTTTCTTTGTC
>JAEIGA010014551.1_pt1 | contig 11973 bp, 15 predicted proteins | sample 9270691 | NCBI WGS metagenome assembly JAEIGA01 (sample SAMN17057246, study PRJNA624740) | gut metagenome | biome: biome; isolation source: fecal sample | host: Bos grunniens | place: China: Xizang | collected 2019
AATCGCCATTCACATTCAAAATTATATTTTTGTCTTTTTACCAATAGTTGCTTTAAAATATCAGTAAACAGTTCTGTGTTTTGTGGATTAACATATTCTTTATTATATAACTTATTATAAAACGCTTTCTTAATAAGTGGTAATATTGAAATGTATGGCAATTCATTAACATATTCTATTGGAAATAATTCCGAAATTGGATACATGCTATCATCAAATTCAATTTTTGATAAATCATATTCAATAACAAAACCACATTTGTCACGTGCATAATTTTCCCACATGGTTGGATTGTTATATTCTGTAGTTACACAACCAATTAAAATGTTCGCTCTTAAATAATGTTTAATTTGATTGATATTGTCTTGAGCATAGTCTTGAATTTTTTGTTTAAACTCATCACTATGAATATGTTCAATCAACTTATTGAATTCGTGCTGTTGCTCAAGTGATAGATGCTTTTTATATAGCAATATAGCTTTCTTTGTTTGTTCATTGTTATATGAACCATCGGCATTTAAATATTTTACTTGTTCTTGCTTGAATTGAGTTAATTTGTACTTTCCTTTCTTTTTTTGCATACCGATTGGCTTAATTTGATAATAACTAATTTCACCAATATGTGCCAACACCCAACGTTCAATAAGCTGCAATTCTTTTGGCCAATCCACATTAACAAAAGAATCCTTTTCATCTTTGGAGCTTTCAGGTAAGTCAGTCCACAAATACTGTTCCTTTACCGCATTAAAATCATGAGATTTTCCTGGACGGTAGTTATATACATATTGAGGATATTGTGTTGTATCAATTCGTGCTGTTTTTTTCATAACAACACTTTCTAAAATGTTGTCAAAATATTTATTCATTAAACAACCTCATCATACGCTCTCTTACGGACATATCCAATTCCAAAAACTTCTTCATCAAATCTTCACTTGGCGTAGGATTTTGATACTTATAAAAATATCTTGTAAAAGGAATTTCCGCACCGGTCTTAACCACCGGTGTTTTTTTATTGAGATCTTCTTCCCAGAACCACTGTGCATCAGGTACATGAGGCAGAACTTCTCTTGCCATGTAATCATCAATGTTTTCATTATATTTTACGATCTCAGTATCCTTTGTAGACTTGTCATAGATGATGTTACCCTTTTTATCCTTTTGGATTTCTGCATTTTTATCCATCTTTGAAAGAATATCAATCAATTTCTCAATTGTCTTATTATCCAAGAAAGAAAGATGTGACTTGATAAAATTCTCAAAATCCGACTTCTTATACCAAATAGTATCGCTCATATTTTTATGAAGCACGTCCAACATCTTGTTGTATGCGTCTTCATTATTCTTATATTGATTAAGCTTCTTCTGGTCTTTATCAGACAAAGGCGTTTCAGAATTTTCCCAAATATAAACCTTGTTGTAATCATAAAATCCATCAATACCACCAGCAGCAAGCAACTGTTCAATACGTTCAGCATTAATAGCATAACTTCTCTGCAGTGGCTGCATGACCGTATATTCTCTATACATAAACTCTGTATTGTCAAAAATCTTAACAATATCAGTTTCTACAAAATCAGAATATAGCTTAGTAATAGCCGCACGGTCTTCAGGAAGAAATTCATTTTTCTTATTGCCAAGAGGCTTTCTCAACTTATGACAAATAGCCGAAGCATCAATAAGCTGAACCTTACCTCTTCTTTCAGGTCTTTTATTTTTAGAAAGCACCCAGATATATGTAGCAATACCTGTGTTGTAGAAGGAATCGGTTGGAAGCTGAATAATTGCTTCAATCAAATCCTCTTCAAGCATCCATCTACGAATCTGAGATTCTCCGCTGGATGTACCGCCAGTAAACAAAGGTGAGCCGTTAGAAATAATAGCGGCACGACCACACTTATCATCCATCTTATGAATTGCAGATTGCATAAACAAAAGCTGTGAATCTCCACCGCCAGGCAATCCGGCACCCCAACGGCCCATCATACCCTTGCTATGCTCTTCTCGTACAGCTTGTTCCTGGCCAATTTTACTATCAGAACCTGAAAACGGCACTCCAAACGGAGGATTTTCGACCAGAAAACGCATTTTTATATCGGGGAAACAATCGTTCTTCAATGTATCGGTATGACGGAAGTTTTCTGCATTCTGTCCCTTGATAAGCATTTCTGCAAGTCCAATTGCATAAGAAGTTCCCATATATTCCTGACCAAATAATCTTACATCAGCCGAAGGATTAAAATGCTTGAGATATGAATACGCAGTAGAAAGCATTCCGCCAGTTCCACAAGCTTGGTCACAAATCGTAAGTATCTTTTTATCATCAAAGATATCTTCACAGCCTTCTGCAATCAAAATGGATACACAAAGCTTAATAATATCACGACCAGTATAGAACTGACCGGCATCAACATTCTGGAAAAAACGTCCAATTAAGTTCTCAAAAATATATCCCATCTTGATAGAGTCGTATGTATCAGGCGACAAATCAAGTTCGGAAAATGCCTTAATTACAGAATAAAGGCATCCATTCTCATCCATTTTCTTAATTTGTGCATCCATTTCAAGCTCATGAAGAATATCTTGTACGTTCTGAGAAAATCCAGAAATATATTCCTTAAAGTTACTTGCAATATGATCTGGATCATTGCAAAGTTCTTTTAAATTAAAGTTGCTTGTATTATAAAACTGATATCCGGAGATGCGGCACATGGCCTTATAAGGATAAAGTGGATTCAATGCAAATTGTTCAAGAACCTTCTTCTTAGTAGGTTCCAAAGTACATTCAAATCTACGAATAATTACCATGGGAATAATCACATCACCATATTTATCAGGCATATATACGCCTCTAACTTTATTTGCAATAGACCAAATAAAGTTGGCTTCTGCTGTTACATCCACAGGGGTTTCATCCCAAATCATATTTTTATTTTCAATCATAATCTCAATTAATCTCCGATCTTTTATTTTTCTTATAAGAGTTAAGCCAAATATCAATTAATGATAAATGTATATCATCTGGTTTGTTATTTGTTAATATTTGATAATCTAAAAATTTTAAATTTTTAATACCAGTTTCATAAAAAACGATATTACAACAATTTGATTCAATTTGTGGGGCTTCTATCGGAAAATAACAAGAACTATATCTAATTCCCATAGGATTTTGCCATTTTAGAACATCACAAATATTATTTGTTAATTTATAATACTCATCCTTTTGATTCATCACTCCAAACAAAAACGGTAAAACGTTTATATCATTTTTAATGCGTTTGAAATCGAAATCATCTGGCATAATATTCCCAAACTCTTTATCTAACCGTTCAAAAACCAAAGAGTTGTCATCACGACGTGAAGGTGCAATGAGTATTGCATTAAGTGTAATTGCAGCAAAAAACTTTTTTTGATGGTTTGATGCAACATTAATAAAACTGCCAACTGGAATATCTTCGGTACATATATAACGACCTAATACATATTTTTCATTTTGTTTAATATGTGTTTCTATAACGCAAGCTTCTGGCGAAAGATTACAATAAAGTGCTTTTTCGCCTTCTCGATTTGCTCTGTTTTCTCTACTACGTGGCGGTGGACCCCATTGCTGCGAATTGCTAAAATCCGTACATTCATCATATTTTCGAACACGATAAAGAATTGTTCCCTTTTTGATTATAGAAGTGCCAAAATTAATATGTATGCCAACTTTATGTAAAGCTACATATCTGGCATAAATTTCAAAAAAATTTGAAGATTCGTACATATAATTAATTGCAGCTTGTTCAATTGCTTGTTTATCACCAAGCCTCATTGCTAATTCTAATTCAATACCAGCCTTAGTAATCTCAATCATCTCTCTCAATATCTCCTCAATTATTTTTCTCGGATTTCTTGGCCCGGATTTTATTTTTTATGTCGTCACTTAATTCTAATGGACTCGCACAGGGTCTTCCTTTAATCTCAGAATGGTCATTTCCAATGCGTATAACACCATTTACTGAATCATAATAGGTACATCCAGATGTTACATATTCTCGCTTGTTGCGACATCGCTTTGCATCTCGCTTGCATCGCTTCCAAATAGAATTATCACATGTTTTATTTTTACTCATAAACATTACCTCACTTGAGTTTCAATCGAATTCTCTTCTTGGGCTCTCGATCCCATATACTTCTCGAACATACAATGCTTCGCCTCATTCTTGATTTTGTATAAATGGGAGTCGGAACAACTCCTTCTTCTAATATCATTTTGCGAAGCTCTTCGCAGGAAGGATATAATGAACGATTTTTCTTATGCTTTCTTCTCATTTATACACCATCCTTGTCAAGCTTGGGATCCTCAATGGTCTCAATCTTATTCTCAAAATATCCTCTCAATTCATTAATTTCCATTATATCAATGTCTTCCATGAATTCAATTCTCACATCCTCGATGTTCTCATCACCATAATAATCAGTAATCTTGTACATCGCATCACGGAAACTCTTTGCACATACTACTCCAGTACGTATCTCGGTCTTGAATTCATTATTTTCATATTCCTCGGTAAATTTTACCGCATATTTAAAAAAACATAAGTTTGCCTTGCTCATCGCGAATCTCCCCATTATACTTCTCAAATCGATATCTCTGCTTAATATTAGGATACTTCTCATGCTCAACCTCAGACATAAACATGTCCATAGGTCTTGCAAATATTGTATAATTAATGTTTTTGGATGGATCCTTGTATAAAGCTTGATATATTACAAGCATTTCACCAGTCTCTGTATGCTCAGCAAATGCTAAAATTTTGTATAAATATAAATTGCCAGGATGAGATATTGTTTCTCGCTTAAAATGCTGGACAATGTCTCCTACTTGAATATCAGTTCTCATCATTTTTACCCTCCTCCATATTCTTTATAAGAACTTTTAAAGAATGCGTTACCTCATATATATCATTAATCGCCGCATTGGACATCTCATAATCATAATATTCAGTTGGGTTTCCATTCTCATCACACCACTTGGGAGCCTTGCCGGCCAATGCATAATCTCGAATAGATTCCAATTCTCGATAAATTTTCTTAATTTCATCTAAATCAATATTAGATGCATTCTTTTGAAAATTTAATACATTAGCGATATCAAGAGCCTTATTAGTTAGCTTATATTCCCAATAATGATTATTATCTTCAATATAACCATCAGATTTAAGTTCATTTAAAACTCGATTAATCGTTCCACGACTTAATGATAATGCAGTACCCATTTCATCTTGAGTACAGCGTACAATATTCAGCCAATCTTTATTCTCAATTAGATATCTCAATACCCGATAACGTGTATTAACAAACTTCTCAATTTCGTTCATATACATCTCCTCAATTTTGTTCAATCTTTCGAACACTTATGTTTATATTGTAGTGCAGATGTTTGTTTTAGAAAAGACATATATGTGTTATACATTGAATATTCATCATAGATTTACATATAATATAATATCTAAAAAAATTCACGGTCTTTTGAAAGGAGACAGGTATTATGACAGGTTTGAACTTTGACATGACAACAATTAAGGATTGCATCATCAAATCAACAACAAATTACAACGCAATCATCGATATTGATAAGATGGTGAAAGAAATTTATGAGTTGCATGAAGCAGCTAAGGAATATTCTCGCAATGATAAATGGGAACCCGCAAAGTCAGTTTGCAAGTTGCATTCGCAGACAAAAGAATTGGCACATAAGCATATCATGTATGATGAAGAAAAAATGATGCCAGTAATTTTCGCGATCGTAACCAATAGCTTTGCTACAAGCGTTCATTATTATTACGAAGATGACGGTAAATGGTTCAAAGAAGACTCTCATAGAAATGTCTTCTTTAATGAAATGCTTATGTTGGGTTACACCATCTTTGGTCCTTCCATTGAAGATAAGCATCATGTAGCCAACGTAATCGTCAATCATTTCCATCGCAATTGCAGAAAAGCAGCATAACAAAAAATTGAAGATCCTACTTGCTTTGAAAAGTATTTGGGGTCTTCTTTTTGATTTTTGTATATTATCTCAGCCCACGGAATACAAACAGGATGAAGCAAAGAGATGTACTATCAAATCAATCCTTTTCTAAATGTTCAAAAAAATCAAAACAGCACTTGGATTTACAAGTGCTGTTTTGTATATTAATTATTTGTTGGTTTTAGTTTATATTTTCTAATGCGACGCTTACCATTTTGCAAAAAATATTTAACTGCATCAAAGTCATTATTATTTTGTTCCATTGTTTTAATTTTGCATCTAAACTCCAAACAAGGATAAGTTTTATCTTCTGGAGGAATTTTAGTTACAATCCAAAGATTATCTTTACATTTTTCAAATTTAAATGGATACTCCGAGTTGTCATGTTTATATGTAAACAAATCCGGCATATCCGCATTGGTTTCAACGTAAATTAATGGTTTTTTACATGGCTCTTTAGTTTTGGTGTGTGGAGAATAATCGTCATTGGTTTCGATGATTTTATATGTATATTCGTGTACCTTCAAATAATCTTCAAAATCACGAGTTTTGAAATGACGTTTTGATCCACTGGGGTGAAATCTAAAACGTACTGAAATTTCTAAATAGTGTCCCAATTGATTACGCATAAACAAAACATGTTTACCATTTTTGTAAATGAAGAATATTTCAACACCCTTATCTTTATAAATGCAATCAACACATTTTTTGCACAATTTAGAGCTCAGTTCTACATTGATGCGTTTTTTGCCTGCTTTCATTAATGTATCGTATAGATGATTATCATTAAGAAATTTTACCGCCTTTTCTGCATAAGGCGATATTGATGGTCTGTTTCCATTTGGCAATAGCTTTTCGACATATGAAAATGTTTTTGTTGCAGGATCTGGTTTAACCTGAATTTCTCCCGCCAAGGCATTGCCTTTTTTACACTCAGCATAGCTTTGCCGATTTGTTCTTTTGTGCGTAATTCGCACATCTGCCTCCTTAGCATTACTTTTCCCAGTATGCAAATAATCATTTTCTACTGGTTCGATTTTGTGCAAGACTTCTGCACACAATTGTTCCACCTCATAGGGTGTCAAACCTTTTGACATATTTAGTCTCCTTCGTCGTGATAAACACGACTATTAAAATATACAAATGAAAACACATTAGCATATATTTCCATTTATATATTATATATGACTACAAAAAACTGTATTTTTGTACATGTATGAACAAAACAAAAAGTGCTCATTTTTGAATGAGCACTTTTTATATTATGTTTTGTTACAAATTCGTTTCTGTTCGCGTTTTACCAACAAACCTGCCTTGGCATTCTTTTCTGCACGTTCTTTATAATGATGCTTTTCGTAGCTTGGCAGCTTGTCAAAAACAACATTAACCTTTGTACTATGTATGACGTCATAATATGTTTTGAATAACTCAAATCCATCATCGCCAACATTTTTATGTTGTTGATAAATTACGATCTGGTTGCCATAATAAATAGTAACTGTTTTGATATTATTTTGCTCACAAAATTCAACTACTTTCAATACGGCCTTCAATTCGCCAAGACCAGCATGCAATTTAACATCTGGATGTGATTTAAAATGGGCCCTCCAATAAATATCGGTTTCCTTATCTTTTTCAACAATAGTAGCGGCATAGCCAATTTTATTTGTTTTGCCCGTGTATGAGCCGCCTATGTATGCCACAGCAACATTGTCATCGTTAATAACCGGAAGAACAGATTTGTTATTTCCTTGCAAATAAGCCTTTGCATCTTCTTCATTTGTAAAGCTTTTATATTCGGCACCAGAAATGTTTTCAACGTTATTCCAACATTCTTTCCAAGATTCATATATTCCAGGTGTTAATCCTTTTCGCACTGCATAAAATTTTTTAGTTTTTGACATGCTATTTACTCCTATGTTTGTTCCATTAATATCATTATAGTGTTTATAAACAGTTTTTGTATAGTTTTGATTTACAACAATAAATTATTGCACTATAATAACAATATAAAACAAAAGAGGTATTATCATGGATAAATATTTAAAATGCAAATTTTCATTTCCATCATTAACTGATGCGGAAATAATTAATTGCAAAAAGTGTGATTATAAAGAGAAAAACAAATCTGAATGCGAAACATGTGACATGTTCAAATCAAGATATATTGAATATCCAATTGCCGTATCAAAAATCGAAAACAAAGAGATTTCATTTGATGGCCTTGGCCATGAATGTGGGGCCCTTGTAAAAATTCGTCCATGTGCAGACGAATATCAAAACAAAACATTCATCGGAATTTATCTTGGTGATCTTCCTATGGGAATTTCATCTTCGTACAATGAGGAAACTCAGGTCTTAACTAATCGTGCATTCTCTAATCCCGCTATTTTTGTTCCGGAGTTGAAAAAGATTATCTTTGGAGCAGAATCGTGGTGGGGAGAAATTAAACCGGGTGATGATGTTACAGATATTACAAATGAAGATATTAATAATCAATGGTACGTTCAAATGCTTAAAGGATTATCGAACAATGACAATAAATAAAACATAAAAAGACGATTATTTTTACAATCGTCTTTTTTATATTGAATTAACTTCGATGCTGTCGTCCATAAATATTACGAATTTTTGCAATGAATCCATCACGTTTTTTAACTGGTTTATCAAACGCCACCGTATAAACAGGCTCACCATTATCAATATAAGGCAAATCTAATAATGATAATTTGTTATTTTCCATAATTATTCCTCCAAATTCCAATCTATATGAAGCTTATAATTATTATCTTCATATACTTTTATTTGATGTCCGACATTTAACGATTCCCAAAATTCCTTATCAACAACATAAGCCACATCTTCACCATCAAAGGTAAAATGAACAAGATACTTATATTTAATATCACCCACCTGTTCATTTTCTTTACACTTATATTCCGGCACGGTATAATCATTGGTATACCCTTCTGCTAAATGAACGTACTTTTTGTGGACCCACTTGTCAATGGTATAATAATATTTAGTAGCCAATATTGCTTCGGTTTTTGGCACTTGATATGATACAGTTCGCGTCCGCGTTTCATATCGCGGACGCCATGTTGGCAAAATATAGCCAATCTTTTCTTGATATTCTTCGGTTCGATATTTTGTTTCATATCCAACAATTTTGTATGATTTTGCTTCCTGTTGTTCTTTTAAAAGAATTGCACCTTCCGGCAATTTCCATCCCGATTCTTCAACAGCTATTTTCCATTCCTGGATATCAGCGGTTGCATCCCAAGAAAGACTATCAATGGTCACGGTTTTAGCCATAAGATTAGAATTGCATCCTGACAACGAAACAAGCATTAACAATATTAATGTGCAAACAATTATTTTTCTCATGATTCTCTTATAGACTTGATTTTATCAATCCTCATCCCAGTTATATACCCATGGATCAGTACGTTCTTTAAACATTTCGAGCATGGAAATGGGAGGTGCATCATATCCCTGAGATGCATTAAATTCAGCCCATATCTTATCATAAAGAGCATAAAAATCCTCGGCATAAATATAATCTTCTTCAATACCAAGAGCATTCCATGCATATTCAAAAGCCGATTCACAAAGGTTGTGTAAAGCCGGCTTATCATTAATCATACAATGATGTGCACATTGATCAATAAGCTTAACAATGGTTAATCGCAAATAACAAATATTTTCTTGCATATAATTACTCCTCTTCATCAAATTCTTCTTCATCCTCAAAGTTATCAAATGAGAATGGAATATTTATTTCTTCTGGCATCTCATCAAAGATTTCCTTGCCACAATTATAATGTTCGTACATGTATGGGGTGAATTCATCGTTGTCTTTTATATCGTCGATAGTTAATTCACCTGCTTCAAGAATGTAGGCAATAGCACTTTCAAAAGTTTCCGAAGATCCACTATTACACCATACCTCAACTCGAAACATTTCAGAACGTTCCTTAACGGTATGATACCAATATTTATCTTCTGCTTCTTTATATGCATTATCAAAATTCTCAGGCAATTCTACTGGTTTTTGTCCATTAAAATCATGACAATACATATCAATGGCCCATTTGCAACATCCGCTAAAAATTAATGTGTAATTATTATCTGAACCATATTCATTAATAACATTCACATCATCATACTTTGATGTGGAGCCCATGAATGCATAGCAGGCATTCTTTAGCCCTTGTACTTTTATTTTATAATCGCAAATATCTGCCATAATAATCCTCCTATAATTGTTGTTAATATTGTAGTGCAAAAACAGCAAAAAGAACATAAATAGATATATTAGAAAAGAAGGCATCTAAGACGCCTTCTTTTTATTTCAAAGCATTAAGTTTAGTTTTTTCGCATGTTCCATTAAGTCCGCATAAGAATGTATTGGAATAAGCTTGTCGAAGCCATAAAAGCCGGTTTTTCGGTCTCTCGCCGCAGGATTATGTACATATTGAACATCGCTATATGTATTAAGAACATCCGGCGTTGCAAGACCAAGTACATATACCTCATTACCCTTTTTAACACAAATAATTTCGGCACGTCTTGAATATTTATGTACAAGAGGAAAGCTGCCATAATCAACGGTTTTAATACCAATATCCACTCCAAGATCCTTCAAGTCTGCATACGAAAATCGTTCAGAATCACCAATTTGCCAGTCTGCAAATTTTCTTTTAAACAACAGCTCGAGTGCACATTCGCCCATTCTACCAGTTCTCCATCTCTTCTGTTCTTTATGTCCATCGATCTGATGTACTGTTTCTCGCAATTTTGCAACAATAACATGTTCTACAAAATCGTTAATTTTGTCTCGAATCTTACGCGGAACGTGAATACATACAGAATCACAGTTATTAAACTGTTCATTGAAAAATTTGTTATCCAAAATCATACCAAAGTCCTCCAAATATTATTGAATATATTATAGTGTCAATGAAACAAAATGGATATATATGGCAAAATTTTTAATAAATAAAACGGCACTTCATAAAGAAGTGCCATCAATAACGGTTTTTTCTTGTTGATTTTTTCATATAATATAACAGATTTTATTGAAAGGATAAGAAGAACGAAAGTAAGGAACATTTCGCCATGGACCCAAAACTATCTCTTCTTTCTTCTTTATATAAAATCGAGTTCAAATAGAAAGGAGAGTGTTATTATGAATAACCAATCAGGTGCTAAAAGCACAAAAAGAAAAGGAAAAGGAAATTCCTCAAAAAATTCCGTTATTCGTATTTATTCTATGCGAATTATTGATGATGTATTCGGAAATAAGATGTTTGACAAAGAAACAGCTGAAGAATTCTTATACATCTGGTTCGGTCGAAAAATTGTTGTAGAAAAGGTTGAAACTCAGCTGGACGTTGGAAATGTTACCGGTCATTCAGTTCGATTTGATATTTTGATTTATGATGCCGATGGTAACATATATGATATCGAATTGCAAACAGACCCTGAAAAATGGCCAGTAGAACGAACCGACATGTATTTATCATGTTTGAAACCACTGGCATTGCCCAAAGGTACGGATTATCGCAATCGCAAAGATGTTTATCTTTTTGTTATTCTTGAAAAGGATACAAAAAATAATGAATTATGTAATGGCGAATTTGTTGCGGAATTTAACTCTGGCAATCATATTAAAGAACATGCCTGGTACATCGACACATCAAAGGCTAATAATTCTCCTTTCGGAGAATTAATGCAAGATTTTGTTCAACGCGACTATAATAAAATGCATAATAAAACATTTCAAAAACGCGTACAATACTACAAAGACATGAAAGGAGGATTACCTGAAATTATGAGTATGCTTGAAGATATCAAAAATGAAGGTAAACTTGAAGAAAAAATCGCAATTATAACAAATGCTCTTGAAATGGGAGTTCTTAGTGTTGAACAAATCGCAAAAATGTGCAAGACAA
>JAEIGA010014552.1_pt1 | contig 11972 bp, 10 predicted proteins | sample 9270691 | NCBI WGS metagenome assembly JAEIGA01 (sample SAMN17057246, study PRJNA624740) | gut metagenome | biome: biome; isolation source: fecal sample | host: Bos grunniens | place: China: Xizang | collected 2019
AAATTCTATAATGGCAAACCAAAAGGGAAATAAAAATCAGAAAACCGCAATCGAACTTATTCGGGATATGCAAAAAATTTATAATTTTATTAACGCATCTGAATCTGCAAAGTAATACAATATGACAATACTATATATCAACAAAGAGCATTGTAAAGATTTTGCTCAACTTAAAAACTATTTTAAGAGTCACTTAACTAATAGCAATATCTATGCCGAGTTATTGGAGGATGGGCGCGATGGGGTAATGGTAAAGTTTTTGCAAGAACTAGGCGAACAACAATTGGCGAATATGATTGAAAAAATAGATCAAAATTTATGTGATCATGATTATATGAATCATTTGACAGCCATCATAACAGGAAATAAGCAGAGTATAAAAAAACCGCACTATAGTAAGTTCTTTGTAATAGAAAAAGCATTATATAAGCGAAACAACAAAGAAGTAACTGTATCGCTACAAATAAAGATTCTTGAGCATGTTAACGAGGATTACATAATCCATATTGTAAGTTCATTTGGTTTTGATGCAATTAAGATTAATACGAGCAAGATTGATTATGATAGTATTACGAAGCATATATCCTTTCCTAATGATAAAAAGAAGTTCTCGGGGAATATAAAAATTGATGATGAAAAAGTAATTAGCGATATTCCAAATATAAATAGGGAGGATGCCAATGAAAACAACCAGTCTATCAATCCAAATACTGTTTCTGATAAAAACCTCCCTTTGGTAAAATCCACCCATAACACTCTTTATTATACAGATAATAAATTAGAGTTAGGCAATGAGTTTGTTGATTTGGGATTAAGTGTACTCTGGGCAAATTGCAATTTAGGTGCTATATCGCCTGAAATGGTGGGTAATTATTACACGAGCACAGAGGCTGCTAGTATGCGGCCTAGCATTATGTCTCATCTTCCTACTGAAGCTAATTTTAATGAACTTAAGTCATTATGTAGGTTTGAAATAGGTCATTTTAATAATGTGAAGGTATGTGAAGTAACAGGACCCAATCGTAATAAAATTTATTTTCCTCTTGGAGGATACAAGGAGCATACTAATTCTGTTAATATTCAATATAATAAAAAAGGCTATTATTGGTCTCGTACTGCAGGTAGTTATTATGGTAACCTGAAATGTTGGATAACGGATAATAATATGGTTGAATTTAAAAATTATTTAACTTTAGTACGTATGGTTCGTGCAAAAAATTTCGACTTTTTAAAAGTGTATCTTCTCATTTCAGCTGTAAATGGGTCTATTGCTATGGTTAATCAAACTATTGTTGAATACTATAACGGGTCTATTGATAGATTACAAGGCGTAAAGCTACCCCATGTTATTAAAAAGGCAATTCCAATGAAAGATGCACTTTTGTTAAAATCTAAATTAGAAGGTTTAGGTGCAGTCGTTGATATTGAAATGGCAGATGTGTAATAATTATGGATTATTTAATATTTGAATATTAAATTCTCGATGAGAGTTTTGTTCGGAGAGGGTTAAATATAATAAAAATAAAGTTGTCTTGAACCTTCTTTATTAATTAAATATTTGTTTATTATGGCATTATGTAACGGTATAGGAATGTCTTTGTAGATTTTTATTTTTTATTGCACTTTGATAATGAAGTTAAATATTATAGCAGAAAATGATTGTTGTTATTTATTTGTAAAAAGATAATTTTTAAAGAAATGATATTTAGATGATAGAAATGTAGTAATTAAAAAATGGTGGAAAATGTAAAATATTCGGATCGACAAGTTGTAGATGGAATACTTATGAATGATGAAAAAATCATTGAGTATTTCTTTTTTGACGTATGTAAACCAATGTTTAAATATATCGCTCATACTGTTTTTGATGATAATGTGGATAGGGAAGAGCTGATTAGCGAATTATTTCTTTATCTTCAACATAAAGATTGGTATAAGATACGCCAATTTGATTTTCGAAGTAAATTAGCCACATGGGTTAGTGTTGTTGCTGTACGTTTTTTTCGAAAAGTGCGCATGCAGATGATAGAAAATATATCTATTGAGACTCTAAACAATCAAGAAAGTATTTATAAAGGCGCATTGGAGAATGAAGAGAAATACATTGTTCTCTATCGAGCTATTCAACAGATGCCGAATATTCGTTATAGAGAAGTAATTGTAGAGTTAGAACTTAATCAACGAAAACCAGAAGAAGTGGCAAAGCAAATGAATATCACAGTAGATAACTTGTATAACATTCGTCGACGTGCTCGTTTGCAGTTGAAAGCTATTATGGTTAAAGGAGGTTATTATGATTGATTTTGATAAGTTAAATATATTAGATTTAGATCAAGATGTTTCTGATGAACTTCTTGCTGCTTACATTGATGGTAATACTACCGAAAATGAGAATGTTTTTATTGAACAGCATGTGGAAACTGAGGAGTTAGATACTATTTTCGAAACCAAAGAAGATTATCAAAGTTTTGAGGACTATATTTCTGTTTGGGATGGTGACTATGGATTTTGGGAACTCGGTCTTCCCCCCGTACTAACTCATGATGGAGAAATTAATATTATCCATGATGATGAAATAGACAAATTGTCTGAATACGACGAGTCAATAATATAATAACTTAAACACATACAATATGAATACAATCTCTTTATTATCACTCTTTCAAGAAAGTGAGTCTGAATTAAAAGCACAACTAACAGGGTTGGTACTTCCCAAAGATGAGGATAAACTCAATCGTGTTTTGTCAAATCTTTTTATCGAGCATATCCATGTGGAGAAATACAAAGAGGAATTAACTAATTCTGAATTAGCAATCTTTCAAGCGGCAATTCAATTAGTTGAAGAATGTTTAAAACTTCAACAAGATATGTTTTCTTTCACTCAGAATACTAATGCTTCAAGTTTCACAGATGTAATAAAGTATGAAAAAGATAACGATACCTATTCTCAATGGCGATTGAATAAAAATCAAATTACTCTACTAGGTACAACAGTTATTGGTGTTCTAGCAGGTGCAGCAACCAATGTAGGAACGGTGCTGCTTGCTATTGTTGCAACGGCTACAGGTCTTTGGATATCCAAAAAATCGCGTGATAATGGGTTTAATGTACAAGAGAAGATTGTTGCTAAAGATATTCAAGTGAATGCAGATGCTATTATCAATGCTGCAAGAAATATTTGTCAAAGTATAGATCGCTTGATGGATATGTATCAAACAAATATAAACAATTTAAAATCTCGAATGGAAACTAAAACTCAGCCCACATTGCAAAATATGTATGGTTACTTGTTAGATCGTTTAGCAAACCTCTATCGAGACAAAACAAACAAAGCATCAGCAGAAGATATTGAGGATGATATATCTAAGATATTCAAAACACTCAAAAACTACAGATATGAGTTTGTTAATTATTCAGAAGAAAACAAACACATGTTTGATGTAGAAGAAATAGACGGAATTTCTGAACCAGAAGAAACTGAAGTCGCCATTCTTGAAAATGGTATTTGCATTAAAAAAGGGAAATATTATCACCCTAAAAAATAAATGTCATATGAAAAAGATTTTTGTAGTTCCTAATCCAAAACAAATCGAGTATGTTATTGGAATTGATTTCGGTCACGGAGAAACTTCTGCAGCGATTACCAGAATAGAAAGTAACAACGATCCAGAGGATATAGAAATTACTAGAGGAAAGAAAGCAATTCCTTCTGTAATGCATATTGATTTGGAGGGTAAGATAACATTGGGAGATGAGGCAGTTCATCGCTACACGCAAGAAGGAGGGGATTTTTATGCTTATTTTAAACAATCTCCAGATATATTAGATGAACAACAGAGTCCCAATGTAGCGGTAATGAAATCATACATGAAAAGAGTGTATGAAACAATTTGTTATCAGCGCGCCGGTGAACTAATGGAAGGTGATGAAATCAGACAAAATCATATTATATTTATCGCATGTCCTTCTAAATCTCAAAAATGGGATGACCAAGCGATGCAAAATTACGTGCAATTAGCATTAGATGCAGAACTACCCGTAGCAGGAGTATCTATTGATGATAAATTTACACTATCTGGTATCGTTCGAGAATCCCGTGCGGCTTATATTCGTATGCTACAAAAAGACGAAGCTGCTCAAAAATCAAAGGATGGTATATTGGTTGTTGATTATGGGTCATCTACAATTGATATAACATATTACAAAGAAGATGAAAATCCTGTTGACAAAGGATATTCGTTAGGGGCATCTATTGTAGAAAAATCAATATTTAATTACTTACAAGAATATCCTGAAGATTTAGACGGAGATCAAGTACCTGATTTCTTGAACTCATTGGCAGAGAAGAATTTCTCTTTGTATACAGGAGTGTTATATAAAATGAGACAGCAAAAAGAACAGTTCTATACGGATTTCAATTTTGCAAATTCAATTGAAATTAGCTATAGATTCCCTCGTATTTATGGTAGAATAAAATTGGATGTTGAAATTTCAAAAGAAACTCTAACACAGAAGATATTAAAAGATTATATCGAGAAAGTTAAATGTGCATTTGCTGATTTTAAAGAAAATGTCATCAAAGATAAACCTATAACATTGTTAGTGTTGACTGGCGGTGCTTCTCGTATGAATTTTGTCCATGATTTGGCAAAATCGGTTTTTGGTGATGTCCAAATGCTTCCTCCGCAAGATCCGTCATTGACCGTATCAAATGGTATTGCAACAGCAGGTCGTGCTGACATTAAGTTGTATTATATGGCAAAGGAGTTGCTCAATAAAAAAATCCCAAATAAATTATATGAAGATGTTAAAAAAGATACGATAGAAAATATAGTGAATTTAGTCATTGAAGAAGTAGAAACTTCTTATTTGCATTTTAAAAACGGATTTGTGCAGCGTAGAAACAATATTGCAGATTTGGAATGTTATGTAAAACAGAACATAGGCTCTTTAAAGTCTAAGTTTAGTACTATGTTAGATAAAGCATTTAGAGAAAATTTGCGAAAACATATAAATGGAGAAATACAGTCAAATATTCAACGATATGTAGAAAAGCATTTTCCTTATTATAAAATTTCAGCACCTAGCGAATATGTTGTGCCTCAAAATTTATTTGCTCCTAAAAATTTGGATACTTTAAATACCACTATTGGCGACTCTGTTGATAAAATAACAGATAGCTTCATAGGGGCGGTAGCGAAGTTAGCATATAATATCATAATAGGTACTATTATAGTAATAGAAGGAGGAGTTATTAACGGAGTAATATCTGTCGTAAATTTATTCAAAGATAAACCTGTAAATTATATTGACATTGATGCTGCTCTTGAAAATGCGACTCTTAGTTTTAATGATAAAAACACCATCCTAGATGATGATAAGCGAAAAAAGGTGTACGACACTTTTATCGCTAAAAAGAGCCAATATAAAGCATCTTTAAAAAGTGAGATTCTCAATAAGATGCCGGATTTTGAGTTAGAATGTAACACAATAGCAAAGGAGATAATTGACAAATATATTGTAGAGGAAATCAATAGAATTCAAATTCAAATAAAGTAAGTTATGCCTGCAAATATTAATTATACCGCCCGAGTATTAGCCGCCAATGCAATGAGCGCTAGTGTACAGTACTTAACACAACGCACTTATCTAAATGATATAACCATTAATGACATAACAAAGAACGCTTTGTCTGCGATAGAAAATCTAGAGAGTGGTAATATACAATGGATAAAAATCACGCAAGTAGGTCGTCAGATCAATGCATCAATGCACCAATATTTCTCTACGATGCAAAAGATCTTATTTTCCTGCTATGCACCACATCACAAACAATTACTTTTTCTTATTCATGGGAATGGAAAATCTGTTGATTTATATTTAGGAATTAGAACCTTAGGAGACTACAATAACGACTCTAATTTTGCTTCTCAGTTATCTGCATTCATTAAATCCGCATGGCAAGGTGTCAATGCAAATTCGATTGAGATAGAGAACGAAATGCCCACTGATTTTCTGAAAGATCAGGAATTAAAAAAAGTCCATACATTGACAGGCATTCCTTCGTTTGTAAAAAAAGAGGGTGAAGAAAGTTTAACTTCAATTGATACATTGCTCGGTACTTTATCTAATCAAAAGTTTGCCTATTTAGTTGTTGCTAATCCTATTGATGAAAATAAAATTAGAGCTATTATCAACCAATGCAATGAAATGGCAGGACAATTGGAGTCTGTCAAATCGTTTAATTTTACAGAAGGAGTAAATAGTAGTACTACAGAAACTCAATCCATAACTGAGGGTATTAGCGAAACTAAAACCATTAGTGATTCTGATTCAAAGAAATCATTAGGAGATGTGGCAAAGGCTGGATTATTACTTGCAGCAGGACTAGCATTTCCACCTGCAGCAGCATTGTTAAAGCCTTTATTGGGTAGCTCTGGAGCAGGTCTTTTTCTTTTATCAGGTTTAATTCCTCAGCGCACCCATTCTGTAAGTTCAGGAACTACACTATCATCTACTAAAGGACTATCTATTGGTTACACCGAGGGACAATCGCAGTCATTGTCAACTACTATAGTTAACCGTCACATTGAATATGTAGTTAAGCATCTTAATGCACAATTAGAACGATTCGAAGATGGCTTGGGATGCGGCATGTGGAATACGGGGGTATATCTGTTAACTTCAGAGGATGACATCGCTCAAAGTTCTACATTGCAGCTAAAATCAATAGTTACAGGTCAAAACTCGCATATTGAACCTATCAGAGTACATAATGTTACCAATTTATACCGCAAAGATACTGGTAAAAATCATTTCAAAAAAGCATTAGATAACTTTTTAATGCCTATTGTCCCGATAGTATTGAATGGTGATAGTGGCGAAAGATACGTAATTGACAATCCATTTGAAGGTGGTGAGTCGCGTTTATCAACGATGCTTACAACAGAGGAATTATCTTGCTTTATTAATTTTCCACAACATTCTGTACCAGGAATCAGTGTTATTGATAGTTCACCTGATTTTTCATTACGTCCGCAAACCCATAACGCTTCAGATTGTGTTAGTATAGGTAATCTATTGTATTCTTTATCAGAGACCAATATTGGCATCTCAATTCCGACATCCACATTAACACGCCACACTTTGGTAACGGGTGTTAATGGTAGCGGAAAGACCAATACCATTCTAAACATTTTGCAAGAAACGGCTCAACGCGATGTGCCTTTTATGGTCATTGAGCCTGCCAAAACGGAATATGTTGAATGGGCAATATCTTTTAACAAACAATTAGAAAAAGATCAGAGCGTGGGCACACGAAAAGACGAGAAACCAATTCTTATTTTTATGCCTGGCAAAACTACATATTACTGGAGTAATCATTCAGGTGATGTCGAGAATATCAGTCTCAATCAATTGCGTCTCAATCCATTTGAAGTAATAGGAGAAGGCACTTCGAATGTATTGGCACACTTGGATCGCATTAAAGCTACTTTTGGTGCTGCATTCCCAATGTACGACATCCTTCCTGTTATCATGGAAACTCTTCTGTTCCATATCTATCAAGATTGTTTAGAAGATTCTACTAATCGACGATATCCAACAATGTCATTATTAAAGGCATGCTTAGAAGGAGTGATAAACACCTTGGGATATGATCAACGGAATAGAGATAACATTAAAGCAGCCATGAGGGTACGCATTAATAGTCTACTTAATGGCTGGAAGAAAGAATTATTTGATAATTTCTCTTTAAAGGACTTTGCATGGGATGACTTATTCAATGGAAGGTGTGTTATAAATCTGTCTGCAATGGGAGATGATACCGATCGCTCGTTCGTAATGTCTCTGCTATTACAATTCTTATACGAGTACCGAATCAATGAATCTGAGAGTGATGATTTTTCTTTTAACTCGAATAAACTTCGTCACCTCGCAGTCATTGAAGAAGCGCACAGAGTAATGTCATATAATCCAAACCCAGATTCTGCACAAGCCAAATGTGGACAATTATTTTCTAATATGCTATCCGAGATTAGAGCATATGGACAAGGATTAGTAATCGTAGATCAAGTACCAGAAAGACTGATACCCGATGCGATTAAAAATACTAACTTGAAAATCATTCATCGCTTAATAGCGTCGGATGATATTGATTCTGTTGCATCTTCAATGGGATTGACAAATGACCAACGATCAATCATTCCTCGTCTTGCAACAGGACAGGCCATCGTTTCTGGTGTAAATGCAGGTACAGCATCATATATGAGTGATTCTGATGTGTATTGGTGTAAAATTCATTGTAAAAAATAAATCTGATATGAAAGAAGTTATAGAAGAATCATTTGAAGTGAAAGAGAACTTTGAATTGGATATAAATCAACAACGATTGATAGATCAAGATCTAAATCTATTAGGAGGTGAGGACGTTCTTCTTCATGGGGAAGAATATAAAGAACTAATTATAGAAACTTATGATAAAAAAGTTCGGCAATTTAGGCCAGACTTAAAAACAGCAACGCACCTTTCATCAATGAAGTCATATAATACTTCATGGGGTACATTTATTGATAATTATTTAGAGCCTTCATACTTGGAGGCTATTTCTGATAGAGAACAAATAGAATCAATTGCCGATTACATGGTGAGTGTTGAGGAAATTCGTTTCGATAATTGGAAGGATTTGTCATTAGAACAGCAAGTTGATGTCCTTAACAAGATGGAACAATGTATTGCAAATATTGAGCATCGTCCATCAGCAATTATTTCTATAAAAGATATGGATACTAAAACTTATGGGTATCAATTGGGAGATAGTATTGTAATTAATTCCAAATATCTCAATGCATCTGCGAGTAGTCCTGAAGTGTTAGAGCAAATGCTTGATACGCTTATCCATGAAGGTCGTCATCGTTATCAACACTATAATGTAGAAGAACGATTGGTACATGATTCTATTGCAGAGGTAAAATCTTGGAGAGAAAATTTATATGAGTTAGGCTATAGAGATGGCTCCCCTATTCATTTGATTGAATTTGGTCCAGTCGGGTTATTCACGAACGAACGTTTGTCTGATGAAGGGAAAAGGTTATACTATTATCAACCAGTAGAAATTGATGCAAGAGAATTTGCTGAAGATGTACTTTATGAATACCATAAGCAATTGGGAGTTAATGGATATGTTTCTCCAATACTAGAACATTATATTCATTTTGATGTCAAGACAAAAAATGTAGAATATGAATCTAACTTTTCAACTTTAGATGGAACTGATGTGCAAAATGAAAAATTAGAAACCGCTGTTAGTGAGGTTATTGAGATTAATCACAATGAAATAAGTTTCAAGTCTAAAACACCGCCAAATCATAGTAGCGATGGATATATTTTTCAAGGCGGTGAAAAATATAATGGTTTTCAGGTGTATAAAAAGGATGGGCATACTTATTATTGGGATTATTTGAAAGATGAATGGGTGAAAATTAAATAATAAATTTTGGTATTAATTATGTTGTCTTAGGTATTTTAAAATTTTGTAAAGTAAATTGTTGTAATGTTAGCAATTGTTTCACCTATAAAATATGAACTTGTTTTGATAAAATTTAAGAAGAAAACAGATTAAATAAAACTAAAAAATACTGATAGATTTATAAGTTAAATGCACTCTATAATAGTAAACAAAAAAATACTATTATGGGTGCATTTTCTATTAAAAAGAAGTTGTATGGGAATCCAGTAGAGATTCCTTCGATTGCAGAACAGATTCGGAATGAGTTTGTGACTGAAGGTTATGAAGTGAGAATTGAAAACTCTGGTTCTACTACGGGGGTTTATATCACTAAGGGTGGATTGTTTAAGGCTATTGTTGGCTTAAAGTCGGCTCTGAAAGTGACTATGAAACCATCTCGTGATGGAAGCATTGATTTCTATGCTGGAGTTAGTGTTGTGAAACAACAATTGTTGTCGACGATTGTTACGGTGTGTTTGTTCTCTCCAGTTGTGATTACTCAGATTTGGGGTGTGATAAAACAAGCAAAATTAGATGAAAAGGCTGTAGAAATTGCAGAACGTGTATTGTATAAAAAATAAAATGTAAATGATTATGAAATTGATTGACAAAGTAATGGTTGAGTTGCAGAAGTTGGGTCTTTTGCCTCAAAAGGAGGAGTTTGGTATTGCGTTTAAGTATCAAATGGTGAATTATATTTATCTTGATAATGATGATGAGGAGTATATAAAAATCTATATTCCTAGTATGATGAATGTGGATGATGATGATTTGGGTATGGTGTTGACTATACTAAATTCGCTTAATAATAAAATGAAGGTCATTAAATTTGTTGTGGAGGATGGTACGGTGTGGTCTTGCTATGAGATGCGTGTTCATGATGGAGTTAGTCTTGGTGATATGATTGAGCATGCTGTGGAGGGTTTATTTGTATCATACCAACAATTCTATGAATTGCTTAAGGGGTTGGTTGAAAATTTTAGTGATGATTCTGCACTTAATTAACGTCAGTTCGATATAAAATATAACAGTGATATTGGAATGTAAAACGCTTAAGAAAGTATTTGAAGGCGTATTAGGAATTTATGAAATAGATAGATTTATGGAAACAAATAGGCAAATTACACCAGAGTGGATTGAAACTCTTAGAGAGAATGAAATCTTTGTTTTTGGTTGTCGTAATTCTGGCAGACACTTTGATGGCGCATCGAATTTTGCTTTGAAGTACTTTGGCGCGGTGATGGGACAACGTGAAGGTCGACAAGGTCAATCATACGCTATTCCTACTATTGGTGGCACTATTGGATTGAATGAAATTCGAAAATCGGTTGATACTTTCACTCAATATGCAGCAGAACATCCAGAGTTGCACTTTCTTGTGACTCCAGTTGGCTGTGGTGGAGGTTGCTGTAAATTTTGGGAGATTGCTCCCATGTTTCGAAAGGCATCAAAACTCCAAAATGTTAGTTTGCCAGAAGATTTTTGGATAGAACTTGATAAAGGGCGCATAGCAGAAGTAAAACAAAAATTGGCGGTTTGGTGTGATGCTTGCTTGGATGTGGTGTTAGAGTTTTTTGGAGAGTTGAGATTTATTAGGTTAAAAATGATGTCTCCTAGACGACTGTATAAGGAACTGATAAGTCGAGATTGGCATACCATATCACTCTCAGAACAAATGGAGTGGGCTGATTTCTATGATGTCGCTATTACGGGTTCGTGGAAAACTAGATATTTAATAAATCATTCAACTGAATGTGCCTATATGGTTCTTGATAATAAAAGAAGAGTTCGTTGGATAAAAGATATAGATATAGATTGGAATGGTTTTTCTGAATTACCCAAAGAAGTACAGAAGAGAGTTTGCCGAAGAGAGTGCAAATATACTTTCGGAACAATAGGTGAATATGAGAATGGGGTTACCAAGATTGTATGGCAAATTAGCCCTGATGGAAGGTATCATTATCTTGATAAATATTATGGGGGTAAAATTACCGATGAAAAGGAGATTTGGCTTGAAGGAAAAATTGATACGAATTGCAGGTTTGTGGAGAAGCTTCGAATACATATTAAAAAAGATTATAACAAATAAAAAATATATTTATGAAAACAAAAATTTTTAATCTCATTATTATTGATGAGAGTGGTTCTATGCAGAGCATAAAAAATGCTGCAATTAACAGTGTGAATGAAACTATACAAACGATTCGTTCGGCTCAAAAAAAGCACGAAAATCAAGAGCACTATGTAAGCCTTGTAACTTTTAACGATGACGTTAAAACCATTTATGAGTCTGTACCAGTTGATGAAGTCAAAGAACTAACAACAGAAACCTATCGTCCTAATTGTTGTACAGCATTGTATGATGCTATGGGCATCTCATTAAATGCGCTACGCAACAAAGTTACTGCTGATGATAAAGTACTAGTTACTATTGTTACAGATGGCTACGAAAATGCCTCTAAGGAGT
>JAEIGA010014553.1_pt1 | contig 11971 bp, 8 predicted proteins | sample 9270691 | NCBI WGS metagenome assembly JAEIGA01 (sample SAMN17057246, study PRJNA624740) | gut metagenome | biome: biome; isolation source: fecal sample | host: Bos grunniens | place: China: Xizang | collected 2019
CCGGGTGGGGGCCATGTGCACGTCCGCCCCGTGCTTCCTGCCGTAGTCCTCAAGGCCGTCGAAGCCCGTGAAATCCTCCTCGCAGCCCAGGTACAGGGCCTTGGGGGCGGGAGCCTCGGGCCGGAACAGGTCGAAGCCGCTATTTCGGACCGCGTTCAGGTCCTCTCCGAAGAGGGCGGTCAGGTTGGGCTTACGGAGGTTCGGCACCTTGACGCCCTTCTCCACGGCCTCGCAGAGGGAGGCCACGTCGAGCCGGGCGTTGAAGGTGACACACTTTTTGAACACGTCCCCGTGGTATACGCCGTGCCACAGGGCCCCGTAGGCCCCGCCGCCGGCGCCGCCGATGAACTGGCGGCTCTCGTCCAGGGGGAACACGTGGCGGCAAATGCCGGGGAGCTCCCGACTGACGAAGTCGCCGTACTTGCCGCCCCAGGGCAGGTCGAGACCGAAGGAGTGCATGAGGGAGGGGCAGACGATGAACAGCCCCAACTCATTGGACAGGGCCTGAAGGCCTCGGATCTCCCGGATGTCGGCTCCGCTCCCCCCAACGGTGTGGATGAAGTAGAGGGCCGGGCAGGCGGTCATGCCATCGGGTATCCGGTCCGGCAAAATGACCGTGGCGGAAAAGCTGCCGCTGAGGGCCTCGGAAAGGGCGTTAAGATCCAATACGGCCATTATCCATCCACCTCCATCTGGAACGCGTCAGGGATGGTGATCCAGTCCATGAAGCGTTCGATATGCTTGTTGCAGTAGTCCCAGTCGTGGCGGCCCTGATCCCGGTTTTCGGTGATGGGGATGCCCAGCGATTTCATATAGTCCATGACGGCGTAGCCGTCCTTGGCCCCGGGGTCCTGGGCGCCGACGGCCATGTAGAACTTAGGCAGGTCCGTCCCTTCCTTCACGTGCTTATCCAGCATGTACAGATTGTCGTCCGGGGTGTTGCGGCGCTTGGCCGCGGAGCCGAAGGCGGCCCAGAGGGTGCCGAAGGGCGGCTCGCAAAAGTCGTCCCGCAGGCAGGGCTGGCCCAGCTTTTCCGTGGGCTTCACCGGCTCCCGGGGGATGATGCCCACGGGCCCGGAGAAGTTGCCGCAGGCGGCGAACATCTCTGGCCGCTGCATGGCGAACTTGAAGGCGCCGTAGCCCCCCATGGAGAAGCCGGCCACGTAGTTCTTCTCCCGCTCCAAAGCCAGGGGAAAGACGCTCCGAAGGTACTCCGGCAGCTCGTAGGCGATCTGGTCCCACCAGCGGTAGTCCCCCTCGGCGGTGTTCACGTACCCGCAGTAGGAGATGCCGGGCAGCACCACCGCAAGGCCCCGCTTGGCCGCGAAGAGCTCCAGGGCCGTGTAGCGGAACCAGTCCGTATGGTCGTACCCGCCGCCGCAGAGGAGCCACAACGTGGGATAGCGGTAGCCCGCCGGCCGGTCGGCCAGGGAGTAGCCCCATTTGTTCTCGGGGATGATCACCGAGACGCCCATGGTCTGCTCCATGGCACGGGAATAGTAGTCGATCTTGAACAGTGCCATATTGCCCCCCTTTTCTGAAGGACCGACGCCCCCGGATGGAAAGCGTCGGTCGAATAGGTCTGATGTGTTGTTCTTAACCCTTGACGGAGCCCAGCGTCACGCCCTTGACGAAGTACTTCTGGAAGAACGGGTAGAGGATCAGCAGCGGCACTACGGCCACCACGGCCACCGCCATGCGCACGCCGACATTGGGGATGTCCCGGGCGCTGATCATGCCGTTGGTGTGGGACTGGAGGAAGGCCGCCTTGTTCATGACGTCGTTCAGGTAGTTCTGGATGCCGTAGAGATCGGTCCGGGTGGTGAGGAAGTAGATGCCGTTGGTCCAGTTGTTCCAGTAGGCGATGAGGGTCATGAGGGCCACGGTGGCGATGATGGGCTTGCTCATGGGGACCACCACGCTGGTGAGGCACCGGACCTCCGATGCGCCGTCGATCCGGGCGGCTTCCAGCACCTCATTGGGGATGCTGGAGGAGAAATAGGTCCGCATCATGATGACCAGGAACGGGTTCAGCAGCAGGTACGGCACCACCATGCCCCAGAAGGAGTCCTTCACGTTGACGATATTGGTGTACACCAGGTAGGTGGGCACGAGGCCGCCGTTGAAGAGCATGGTGAAGAACAGCAGGAAGGAGAACACGCCCCGGCCAGGGAGCTCCCTCCGGCTCAGGGGGTAGGCAAAGAGGATGCACATGAGCACGTTCCCGGTGACGCCCACGGCGGAGATGGCCACGCTCATGAAGTAGGCCCGGCCGATGGAGCCCCTGGCGGTCCACAGGTACTTATAGGCAGCCAGGCTGAACTCCTTGGGGATCAGGGAATAGCCGTTCTTGACCAGGCTCGCCTCGGAGGTGAAGGAGCTGGCGATGAGCAGCCAGAAGGGCACCACGCAGCAGAGGATCAGGAAGATCAGCAGGGCGTGAACGAAGATGTTGAAGGCTTTGCTTTGACTAATCATGTTTCTTATCCTCCCTTAGAACAAGGCGCTCTGCTTATCGATCCTGGAGACCAGCATGTTGGCGGTCAAGACCAGCACGAAGCCCAGCAGGGACTGCATGAAGCCGGCGGCGGAGGAGCGGCCCACGTCGTTGAGCTCCAGCAGCGCCCGATACACGAAGGTATCGACGGTCTGCGTAGTGGAATACAACAGGCCGCTGTGCTGCGGTATCTGATAGAATAGTCCGAAGTCGGAGTAGCAGATCCGGCCCACGGCGAGGAGCACCAGCGTGATGATGGTGTACTTGAGGCCCGGCAGCGTGACGTGGCGGATCTGGTGCCAGGTGGAGGCCCCGTCCACCACCGCCGCCTCATAGAGGCTCTTGTCGATGCTGATGATGGCGGAATAGTAGAGGATGGAGCTGTAGCCCGTGCTCATCCAGAGGAACACGATGGTCAGGATCACCGGCCAGTACTTGGGCTCGTTGTACCACTTGATGGCCTTCATGCCCAGGGCGTTCAGGATGGTCTTGTTCATGAAGCCGTTGGTGGGGTTCAAAATGGCGTACACGATGTAGCTCACGATGACCGTGCTCAAGAGGTAGGGGAGCAGGATGATGACCTGGCTCATGTTCTTGAAGAACTTCTTCTTGACGGTGTCGAGGGCGATGGCCACGATGATCGCGAGGGCGTTGCCCGTGACGATGAAGACCAGGTTGTAGAGCACCGTGTTGCGGGCAGCTTTCGCCACGTCCGCGTTGCTGAACAGGTACTTGAAGTTGTCGAACTTGACCCAGGGGCTCTTGAGGATGCCCAGGGAGTAGTCGATCTTCTTGAAAGCGATCAGCAGGCCCGCCATGGGCAGGTAGTTGTTGAGGATCAGGTACAACAGGCCGGGCAGCAGCATGACGTACAGCGGCAGGAACTGAACGAACATCTTCCTGCGCTTGAGCTTCTTGCGCTGCTTTTCCAGCGACACCCCGTTGGGTTCGGCGGATGAGATACTCTTTGCCATTACGATCCCTCCTGGCTTTTTATTCGGCACGGAGCCGGACGCTTTTCCGAACAATATCGTACCAAACGAAGCGCCTTCGCGCTATCAATTTTCTGACAGGATTTGTTATCTTTCTGAATGGAATATAAAAAGCGTCGCCGGGGCGGGAATCGAATCAGAAATATGATAAAAGCGGGCAGAAAACTGATAGCAGGGCTCCAAGGCAATCTGCTATGATGTAACCGAGCCAGGGCAGGCGCCCTGAAAAAAATCAAAAAGGAGAAACCAAATGAAACGCATCCTTGCTCTGTTGCTGGTCGCCGTGATGGTCCTGGGCCTCGCTGCGATCCCCGCCAAGGCCGAGGCCGAGACCTACCCCGTGATCAAGTTCGCCTACACCACGATCTTCGCCACCCCCGACGAGCCCAATGTGGAAGAGGAAATGAACAAGATCCTCCGCGAGAAGTGCGGCTGTGAGATCGACCTGGTCGCCATCGACTTCTCCAACATGCAGCAGCAGTTCAACCTGCTCCTGACCGGCGGCAGCGATTCCATCGACATCTTCTCCTCCTTCTGGTACATGCCCTTCACCACCCTGGTGTCCAACGGTCAGCTGGCCGACCTGACTGATCTGCTGGCGGCCCACCCTGACGTGCTGGATATCTGGAAGGACTATCCCGAAGTGCTGGAAGCCTGCAAGATCAACGGCCGCTACTACGCCCTGCCCACCTACGGCGCCTACTCCTCCCCCATGCTGTACCTCTGCATGAAGGATGACTCCGATGCCGCCGGTATCGACTGGACCCAGGTCAAGACCCTGAACGACGCCACCGAGGCCATGCTCAAGATGAAGGAGGCCAACCCCACCCACTACTACATCCCCGGCGCCACCGAGACCTACTACGTGCCCAAAGATATCGACACCCTGAACGACAACACCAACTTCCTCGGCGTGCTCACCGATCCCCTCAACAGCACCACCGTGGAGAACTACTACGAGTCTGACTACTTCATGAACTTCATGGAGCAGGTGAAGATCTGGTCCGCCAACGACCTCATCACCCCCGACCCCATGAGCAACACCTTCCCCACCCTCATGAGCCTCCAGTACGGCCTGACCTCCGGTACCCCCGGCTATGGCTTTGACGCGGATGAGTCCATCTATGAGGCCCACATCCAGCAGAACTACGGCGGCGACCTGCCCGGCACCAACATCTCCGAGCGTCTGGTCACCAGCTCCAACATCCAGACCTATCTCTGGCACATCACCAGCTTCTGCAAGCAGAAGGAACTGGCCATGGACGTGCTGGCCGCCTTCTACACCGAGCCCAAGCTCTGCGACCTGCTCGGCAACGGCATCGAGGGTTCCAACTACGTGGTCCAGGCTGACGGCACCCTGAACTACCCCGAGGGCAAGGACAACACCAACTGCGGCTGGACCGGCCTCGGCGCTTCCTACAGCCTGCCCAACGTCTCCGGCTGCCCCGTGTGGTTCTATCAGCCCGCCGACTTCTGGGATATGCTCTGGGAGTCCAACAAGGAGTCCCTGCCCTCCCTGGCACTGGGCTTCACCTTTGACCCCGCCCCCGTGGCCGATCAGGTGACCGCCTGCGCCAACGTCATCGCCCAGTACTATCTGCCCCTCATCAACGGTGAGGTCGACATCGACTCCGTCCTGCCCGTGTTCCAGAAGGCCCTCCACGATGCCGGCATCGACAACATCATCGCCGAGAAGCAGGCCCAGCTGGACGCCTGGCTGGCCAGCAAATAAGCGACTTGAACGACTGGGGCACTTCGGTGCCCCTTTTTAATGGAAAAGGGTAGAAAGGAATGACACCCGTGAAAGAATCAACCGCCTATCAGCCGCCGAAAACGCTGTGGAACGCCTCGTATCTGCTGATCCTGGCCGTCAGCACCCTCAGCTCCTTCTCCTTCTACATGACCGCCACGATCATGTCCAAGTACCTGGTGAGCCTGGGGGCCACCATCGCCTTCGCGGGCGTGGTGGTGGGCCTGTTCTCCATCACCAGCCTGGTGTGCCGCCCCTTCTGCGGCCTGATGGCGGACCGGCTCAACAACATCTGGCTGTTGATCGTCAGCAACATCCTCATGGGCATCGGCATGGTGGGCTTCGCCCTCATGCGCAGCATGCCCCTCATGATCGTGTTCCGCATCATCAACGCCGTGGGCTTCGCCATCAACGGCACGGTGCAGATGGCGGCGGCGGTCCACTTCATCCCCAAGGATCGGACGGCGGAGGGCATCGGCTACATGGGCATCAGCCAGCTCATCGGCTCCGCCTGCGCGCCGGCGGTGGGTCTTGAGATCGCCAACGCCTGGGGCATGCCTGCCGCCTTCCTGGCGGCTGCGGGCATGACGACCCTGGCCGCAATTATGCTGGTGTTCATGCTGCGGATGCAGCTGCCCACCCGCAACAGTGAGCGCAAGGGCATCGTGTTCAGCGACATCTTCGACATCAAGGCCGTGCCCTTTACCCTGCCCTACTCCACCTTCTCCTTCACCAACGGCATCATCAACGGGTATCTGCTGCTGTACGCCGAGCAGTTCGGCATCGCCAAGGTGAGCATCTACTTCACCATCTACGCCGTGGCCGTGTTCCTGATCCGGCCCATCTCCGGCAAGCTCATGGACCGGCACGGCCTCCGGGTCACGGTGTTCCCGGGCATGATCTGCTGTGCCTTGTCCCTCATCTGGCTCAGCTACAGCACCACATTGCCCATGATCATCGCCACCGGCATCCTCCGGGCCATCGGCCAGGGGGCGGCCCAGCCCTCGCTGCAGGCGGGCTGCATCAACCGGGTGGGCCGTGACAGGAGCGGCGTGGCCACCAGCACCTACTATCTGGGCGGCGACGTGGGCCAGGGCATCGGGCCCATGATCGGCGGCTTCATCCTGGCTCAGGTGGCCGGGAACGCGGGCTATCAGCTCATGTTCTGGTTCTGCGCCACCATCATGGTCATCGCCATGGTGTACTTCTTCTTCTTCCTGAAGAAGGAGAAGATCAAATGAACCCCTCCCCCCTGCCCCGCTGCACCCCGGAATCAGTGGGCGTCCCCTCCCGGGCGGTTCTGGACTGCCTCAGAGCCCTATGCCACGAACAGACGACCATGAACGGCTTTATGGCCGCCCGCCACGGGAAGGTGTTCGCCGAGTGCTGGTGGGCCCCCTACGGACCGGACCTGGTCCACTGCAACCACTCCTTCGGCAAGAGCTACACCGCCACCGCCATCGGCATCGCCGCGGGCGAGGGGTTGGTGAAGCTGGATGAGCGGATGGTGGACATCTTCGCCGACGAGATCGAAGCGCGGGGCATCGTCCCCGCCGAGGGCGTGGACAGGATCACCGTGGAGCACGTGCTGACCATGACCAACGGCATGGCCCGCATGCCCGATATGCGGGGGGATTTCATCGCCCACTACTTTTCCACCCCCGTCGTCCACGAACCGGGGACCAGGTTCCTGTACAACTCCACCGGCTCCTGCATGCTGGGAGCCATCGTGGAAAAGCGCAGCGGCCAGGGCTTGAAGGCGTACCTGACGCCTCGGCTCTTTGAGAAGATCGGCATCGACCCGGACGCCTTCGTGTGGCGGCGGTTCCGGGACCTCTCTATCGACGCGGAGCCGGGCACCTTCGCCCGGACGGAGGACAACCTGCGCCTCGCTATGCTGTACCTGAACGGGGGCCGCTGGAATGGGACCGAGGTAGTGCCGGAGGACTTCGTCCGCCGGGCCCTGTCCGTCCACGTGAGCACCGCCGATGCCCCGGAGCAGAAGGACGGCCGCTGCGGCTACGGCTACCAGCTGTGGGCCTGCAGCCTGCCGGGGCTCTACCGCTTCGACGGAGGCCAGGGCCAATTCGGGCTGATCTGGCCGGAGAAGGACATCGTGGTGTCCATCCACGAGGGGGCCATGGGGCCCCGGGGACCGCAGATGACCCTGGACGCCGTGTACGACACAATCTTCGCCGCCTTGTCGGAGGAGCCTCTGCCCGAAAACCCGGCGGACCTTAAAGCTCTTCGCACTGCCGAGCGGGCGGCCGCCCTGCCGGATGACCCGGTGGGGGGTGCACCTGACACGAGTTTTTCCGGAAAATACGCCGTCACCGCCGGGGAGTTCGACCCCTGGCTCTCCGCTTCGCCGCCGGGGAACGACGACTTCTTCCGTCTGTTTCGGACGCCGGCCCTGGACAGACCCATCGAGCGTTTTGGCCTGGAAGTCACCGAGGCCCAGTGCCGGTTGGACCTCGACGGCTTCGGCACCCTGACCGCCGCCTTCGACGGGAAGCTCCGGGCCTGGTCCATCCCCTCCCCCTTCGAGCCGTTGGGACACTACGCCGCCAGCGCCCGCATGGACGGGGACGGCTCGCTGGAGCTCCACATCCACTGGCTCAACGGCTGGTTCGAGACCTGGGTACGGTTCACGAAGACGGAAGAGGGGCTCCACGCCGTCACCCGCAAGCTCCGGCTGAACGAAACGGACAACTATCTCATCTATGAGGCTGACGCCATCCGGCAAGGAGGATAATCATGCGCCGCTATTCCGTATCTGAACTTTCCGACAAACTCATCACCCACGGCCGCACCTTCCTGGACCCTCGGGATGACACCCTGTATATCAACTGGACCTGCTCCACTGTTGAGTTCACCTTCCGGGGCACCCACCTGAACGTGACCCTCCGGGCCGGCTGCGGCTACGAGTTCGAGGGTCTCCCGGGAGACCCCAACGCCCCGAAGCGGGCCACCTGGCCGTACCTTGCGGTGTTCCTGGACGACATCCCCATGCCCCTGCGCAAGTTCGAGATCGCCTCGCCCTACGAGACCTGGCTCCTGATCCAGTCTCCGGAGGTGCAGACCCATCGCATCCGCATCATGAAGCTGACGGAGAACAACAAGACCTTCCTGGGCGTCACCGCCTTCACCGCCGAGGGCGAGTTTTTGCCCATGGAACGGGCCAACAAGCCCCATGTGGAGTTCGTGGGCGATTCCATCACCTGCGGCTACGGGAACCTCATCAAGGACCCGGCCCGGCATTTCTATTCCGTGGATGAGCACGGGTACCTCGCCTACGGCCCCACCGCCGCCCGGACGCTGGGCTTCGACTGGTCCTGCGTCAGCGTGTCCGGCATCACCGCCGTACATCATGAGGGCTGGCAGATCGGCTACGCCATGGAGGAGATCTACGCCTACACGGATCGGATCGGTCAGGAACGACTTGGTATGGCCCCGGAATTTTGGGACTTTGCGGGCCACCCCGCCGACTACGTGGTGGTGAACCTGGGCACCAACGACTGCTACGGCATCCAGTTTTCCCCGGACCCGGAGGAGCTCTCCCGGTTCCCGGGAGCCTATCGGGCCTTCATCGAGACCATCCGGCGGCTCAACGGGCCCAGGACCCACATCGTCTGCTCCCTGGGCAGCATGAACTACTACCTGTGGCACGACATCGTCACCGTCATGGAGCAGTATAAGAAAGACACCGGCGACGAGCGCCTGCACCTGCTGCGCTTCAGGCCCATGCACCCCCTGGACGGCGCGGGCGCCGACGGCCACCCCTCGTTGGACACCCACCAGAAGATGGCGGAGGAGCTGGCCGCGCTGCTCCGGACGCTGGAATAACCTCTCTTTTGCCGCTTTTTCTCTTCCGTGAAGAGGAAAAAGCGGCGGAAAAAGAGAAGCTTAAGAAATAAAACAGGGCATTCGTGAGAGTGCCCTGTTTCTTTCAATTATCGGCTTCTATTCCCCCGTCATCTTGCTGCGGTACTCGCTGGGGGACATGTCCTCATACTTTTTGAACACCTGGGAGAAGTGGGAGAAGTTGGTGTACCCAAGCTCCAAAGCCACCATGCCCACGGGGATGCCCGAGTGCTCCAGCATGTCCTTGGCCGCCGCCAGCTTTGTAAGCGTGATGAACTCCTTGATGTTCTGGCCCGTCTCCCGCTTGAAGAGCTTGGTGAAGTACTCCGGACTCATGCACACGTGGTCCGCCACGTCCTTGACGGTGATGGGATCGGACAGGTTCTCCAAGATGAAGGTCTTGGCCTTCTCGATGTCGCTGGCCGGGAGCTTCCCTTCCTCCAGCTCCTCCGCCTGCCGCAGCATGTAGGTCACCGCCGTCCGCAGGGCCTCCGGGTCGGAGAAGCTGCTCATGTACTCGTTGTAGCTGTAGTGGCTGCGGAACAGGTTCTGCACGTCCGCGCCGTTCTCATAGAAATAGTTGAAGAACATGTGGGTCAGCCGCTGATGGAGGTCGCAGTAGGCCTTGGGCCGCCCCGCGGGCTGGGCTTCGATGCGGCGAAGGCACGCTTCCACCTCGTTCATCAATATCTTATACTGGCCGGAGGCCAGGAGCGACCGCCACCGGGCCCCGCTGCCGGAGATCTGCTCCGCCCGGGCCCCGCCGGCGCCGCCCTCGTAGGTGAGCTCCAGCACGGCCTCCCCCTGGGGCTTTCGGCCCTCCAGGGCCTCCCGAAGGCCCTTGCGCTCCGCCCGCAGCTGGGAGAGGGGCACCTTTTCCCCGGCGCAGCACTGGATGAGGGCCTGAGGCAAACGGCTGCACACGCAGTCGAACAGGCGGCGGAGCTCCTCGTCATCGAGGGCCGCCTCCCGCTCCGGCTCCGCGGAGAACAGCAGCACGGGGAACTGGCCCCGGTGGTCCACGGCGCTGATATGGATGGCGGAGAAGTCCAGCTCGGACTGTTTCATGCCGTCGGAGATGGCCCGATGGATCTCCTTCTCCATGGCGAGGGGCGTTTCGGAATTGCGAAAGTCGGAGAACCTGAACAGCATCAGCCGCACCGGGGTCTCCCTCCGAAGGGGATACCCCAGCAGGTTCAGCATCTCCAACGCCTCGGTGACGTCCGCCTCCGTGCTGCTCATGAGGCTCAACGTCAGGTTATCCAGCAGCTCCATGCCGCTGGTCTGGAGCCGGGTGCCGATCTCGGACAGCCGATCCTTCCGGTCACGTTCCTGGAGCTGCTGCTGGGCCCGCTGGATGGTCTGCTCGATGACGTCGTAGGGGGCGGGCTGCAGAATGTAGTCGAAGCACCCCAGGCGCATGCCCGCCTGGGCGTATTCGAATTCCGCGTGGCTGGTCAGCATCACCACGAAGGTGTTGGGATAGAGCCGCCGCACTTCGGATATGAGCTCCAGCCCGTCCCGGCCGGGCATCTCGATATCGCAGAAGATGAGTTCCACCGGCGCTTGCCGCAGCATCTCGAGGGCGCTGTCGGTGCCGGTGGCGTAGCGCACGGAGCTGACGCCCAGGTCCCTGAAATGGACCCCGGCGGCGATGCCGCTCAATACCGTGGCCTGATCGTCCACAAACATCACATGCATGGCTGCGCTCCTTTCGCTTCCGGTCCCGCAGGCGGAGCTGCCTCGGTCCCATCCTCATAGGGCAGGTAGATCACCGAGCAGGCGCCGCCCCCCGGGTTGTTGTAGAAGGCGACCTGATGCTGGCCGTGGTAGAGGATGTCCATGCGGCGGCACAGGTTCTGGATGCCCACGTGATACCGGGGGAACACCTCTCCATCGCCCCGGCCCATGGTCTTCAGAGCCTCCTTGTCGTAGCCCACGCCGTTGTCGCTGAGCCGGAGCCGCACGTAGTCCCTATCCTCCATGGTCACCCGGTCGATCTGGACGGAGAAGCGCAGGATGCGGCTCGATTGGGCGTTGTGCTTGTTGAAGTTCTCCAAAAAGGTCTGGACCACCAGGGGCGGGATGGGATAGTCCATGAGCAGGGGGTCGATGTTCTTCACCAGCAGGATGTGGTCGGACCGCTCCAGCTCGATGATATGGAAGTAGTCCTCCACCTCCGCCATCTCCGCCCGCACGGGCACCCGGGAGAGGCTGTCCTGGAACACGTACCGAAGGTGGTTGGAAAAGAGGGTGATGATCCGGAGCGTGGTCTCCCGTTCCCCCCGGGAGGCCATGTTGAAGATGCTCTTGAGGCAGTTGAGGAAGAAGTGGGACCGGGTCTGGAGCTGATAGTATTGCAGTAGGGCGTGCTCCTTCTGATACGCCTCGCTGATATTCTCCCGCTCCAGGGACACCTTCTGCTCCACCAGCCCCCGCAGGGCCTCGTGGATGGCGCTGAGCTCCTGGATGGGCTCCTCCTCCGGGCCGATGTCCGTGGCCCCGGCGGCGATGCGGCGGCTGGCTTCGGAGATCTCATCCATGGGGTAGATCAGCATCCGGTTCATGAAATGGTAGATGAATACGAAGATGGCCGTGATCAGCAGCAGCGCCAGCACCAGCAGGATGATGTACACCCGCATGCTCACCCATATGCCCGATAAGGTGATCATGCTGCAGAGGCCCACGCCCAGCCGGCCCATGGGGCGGGCGTGGAGCAGCACCGACCGATTGCCGCCCCGGGACCCGGTGCCGATGACCAGGGCGAGGTCCTCCCGGGTGAGCCCCGTCCGTTCCACCGCGTCCAGATTGGTCAGGATGCGGTCCCAGTCAAAGAACACATACTCGATGGAGGCGGAGTCCTCCGAG
>JAEIGA010014554.1_pt1 | contig 11971 bp, 14 predicted proteins | sample 9270691 | NCBI WGS metagenome assembly JAEIGA01 (sample SAMN17057246, study PRJNA624740) | gut metagenome | biome: biome; isolation source: fecal sample | host: Bos grunniens | place: China: Xizang | collected 2019
CTTCCTCCTCAGTAAATGTAGCGCCACATTGCGTACATCTATAATCTCCGGTTTGGGCACTGAAATAATATTCTTTTGTGATATTGGGATGAGTGCAAGGTTTATCTCCCCAGTTCTTTTCTATTTCATTGGCTTTTTCATGCTGAATGGACATAGTAAATGATAATATTATGCTCTCCAATCCCCAGATGAAAGCGGATAAAACACAAAAAGGTGTGGGAACTTACTGCTTTATCCTTAGATTAGGCTTCTCGCATTGCCCTTAGAGTGGATAAAACAATAGCCCACACCAAAGGATATGCCAAAAGCCAATAAGGGCTGTACATACCAATGATGTGGTGCTACCGCTACCATCTTCACAGCAGAGAAATTTTGCGAGAATTTCATCAATGAAGATAATTTCAATAACACCTTATTAAAAACATGTCCTTCCAAACACTGCTGTGCCTTGGAATTGTTACAAAGTTAGTAAAAGGTATTCGTAAAAGCAAGAGGATTTATAAAAATATTTTGTTGATATGTTGGCGGTTGAAATGGATATTTTGCACCAAGACCGAGAAAATGATATCAGATCTCAGTTTGTAGTGAGATTAGAGAGTTTAAGGAATGTAGTGATTTTAGGGAGACGCTATAGACATTTATCCTTTAACTCCTTATATTCCCTACACTTCCTAATAAACCATCTTACAAAGCCACACGACCAATTCTTTGTCAGGGTGTGCGGTATGGAAGTTTCGCGAAACGAGCAATGAGTTGAAATTTAGCGTCAGAAGTCGTGAGATGAGGTAGCAAATGAGAACTCCCTGGATAGGATATACTAAGCGTATTTCCTATTCGGGGAGTTGAGTTTGATGCCGCAGATTGCGGCTTATCACAAGAAATTAGTTCATTGCCTGCTGGATAGCCACTGCAATAGCTATTTCTGTTATTTGTTACTATATCAGTCTCAGTTAGTATGCAAATAAACACTAAAATACATTGAATATGAAAATAATTAGGACAAAATGTTATTAAGTGTTATAAATTTTAATTAACTTTACATCAAATAACTCAAAATATAACTATGAAGAAACTGTATTATCTGTTGGTGGCGTTATGTCTATTCGTTCCAACACAGTTGTCTGCCCAGATGCAGCAACAGCAAGCCATTGTTAAGACCCACGCGCGTCAGCGTCTTGATGGAACAACATCAAAATGCGAATATGTATCATCTGCCATTGTTACGATAAAGGATGGAGCACAGCTTGTTAGTGATAATCGGGGAGCGCTATCTTTCGGTGTTGATGCTAAGTCTTGTTACTATATCAATAGTGCATATAAGCAGGGTTATCAAGTTACAGATATGAGTGTTTTGACTAATGGTCACTACTACTCAGGTAATGAGCCATTGTTAATCTATATGCAAAATATCGCAGAACTTGAGCAGGAGCGAGCATCGTATAAGCGAGTTATCCGATCTCAATATCAGCGTGAGATAAATAAAAGGCAGGATGTTATAGATAGTCTTCGTAGTAATAACTTGGCGGCTATTGAGCAGCTGCAGGCTATGCAACAAGAGGTCGATAAAGCTTGGGAGGAGGCAGAGAATGTTGTCTCAGATATGACCGAGCGCTACCTGCTTATCGATTTCGACTATGCTACGGATATACAAAAGAAGATAAGTACGCTTATCCTTAACGGAAGACTTGAAGAGGCTAAGCGAGAGATTAATCCTGAGAGTGTAGAGGAGAAGGTGCGTCAGGTTAAGATGGCTCAGATTGCGATTGATAATGCTCGTGATGACGCGGCTCGCCACTGTATGCATCTTGTTGATATTTACACATTGGAGAATAAGCGTGACTCTGTTGCGCACTACTTGGATTTGCGAGCATCGCTCGATAGAACAAATATCGGATGGCAGATGGAGTACGGCGAATATCTAACGAAAGTTATTGCTGACTATACACGAGCGCATGAGTTCTATAATTCTACATTAAAATTATGTGACCAACTTTATGGTTATTGGCACGATAATACTGCTGAACTTTATAGTGCTTTGGGTGTCTTGTGTTATTATGAAGCAAATTATGCTTCGGGCATTGAGAATCATCAGAAATCATTGTCTATTAGAGAGACTCTATGGGGGGCTGAACATTATAAAGTTGCTGAGTGTTGGAATAATTTAACTGCTATATATCTCTCTCAGGGAGAATACACTAAAGCAAAGGATTGTGCGGAAAAGGCCATAGCGATTCAGATACACACTCTTGGTGATAGTGCAGATTTAGCGCTGTCGTATAATAACATAGGTTTGATTTGCCAAAAACAGGGAGATTATGAGAAATGTTTAGTATATTTAAATAAGGCAATAGCAATTCAAGAGTCTGTAAAAGGTTGTGAGAAATATGACTTGGCAACATCTTATGCTAATACTGCAACCACCTATGAATTAACCGGTGATTATGCTAACGCATTGGTGTTTCATTTGAAGGCACTTGAAATTAGAAAGATGGTTTTGGGTGATCTGCATCCTCATACAGCAATGTCACATACCAATATTGGTGTTTTGTATTATCTCATGGGAGATTACATCAAAGCTCTTGATAATTTTTTGAGTGCAGTATCAATCCAGGAGAAAGTTTTGGGTGCAGAGCACCCTAACACAGTTGCCACATACAACAACCTAGCAGTAGTATATCAAACAATAGGTGATTATGATAAAGTTTTAGAGTATTATCAAATATCTCTGGATGCGAGCATAAAAGTATATGGTATATACCATGCTGATACAGCTGTGATATATCATAATATTGGATATATGCACTATTTTAATTCCAATATTGAAGCAGCGAAAGAGTATTTGAATAAAGCGTTGGATATTAGATTAAAAGTATGGGGCGAGAATCACCCTGATATATCAAGTTCATATCAAGTTATCGGTCATGTGCATGGTGCTTGCAACGAGTATGAAGCGGCATTGGAAAATTATATTAAGGCAGTTAATATTGAAAATTATTTCCATGGTGAGGAACATAAGAGTACTGCTGAGATATATAATAGCATGGGTATGGTATATAAGGCAATGAAACAATATGACAAGGCTTTTGAGTATTTATTGCGTGCATTGAAAATTGAGGAGAAAGTTCTGGGTGTTAATCATCCATTAACAGCTCAATCTTATGATAATATCGGAACTATCTATGTAGATACCGGTGATTATGTAAAGGCCTTAGAATATTCACAAAAAGCGTTGGACATTCGACACGCTATATTTGGACCTGAACATGACGCTATAGCATCATCTTATAATAATATCGGAGCGATATATTTTAAAATGGGTGATAAAGAAAAAACTTTGGAATGCTATCTGAAGGCATGTCAAATTTTGGAGCAAAAAGTGGGTTGTTACAATAATCAAACGGCAACTGTATATTTTAATATATCTGCAGTATATTTTGAGATGGAGAACTATTCTAAAGCATTAGAGTACTTAACTAAGGCAGAAGCAGCATATACGAAGATTTACGGAGAGGAGAGTGAGATAGTGAAGCAGATGCGAGCAGGAATACAGGATGTTAAGAGTAGACTATAAAGCATAAAATTATGGGATACAAATATTTCGCTTTTATAAGCTATAATAGTGCGGATCTGAAGTGGGGAAAGAGTCTACAACGAAAGTTGGAACACTACAAGATGCCGGCAACACTATGTAGCGAACATGGCTGGGATAGGTATCCCATAAAACCAGTATTCTTCGCACCGACAGATATTCAGCCTAACGACCTCGATGATGAGCTGAAGAGTCGCTTGCGTGACTCCAAGAATTTGATTGTTATATGTTCGCCAAATTCTGCAAAATCGAAGTGGGTAGCTGCGGAGATCGAGTATTTTCATTCGCTGGGGCGTGCTAAAAATATTCACTTTTTCATCGTTGAAGGCTCTCCCAATAGTGAGAACCCCGATGACGAGTGTTATAACCCGATAATTAAGAGTTTGGGACTCGCTGGAGTGTTGGGCGCAAACATCAACGAACAAAACTACAGCTTGCCATATCTAAACCGTGAGCGAGCCTACGTTCAGCTTGTAACAAAACTGCTTGGTGTAGAGTTCGATACGATATGGCAGAGACATAAGCGTTACATCGCAGAACGATGGATGATTGCTATTTGTTTGGTGATTATTGTCACGATGACGATAGTGAGCGTATGGAATATAAGCAGAAGTGTCGATATTTCGGTGTCGCTAAAGGAGAATACGCTTCCAAATGATAATCTCCCACAGCTCAGTGATGCAGAGATAACACTCGTAGCAGAAGATTATGTTCGTAGCTCTCGTGTGACGTCGATTGAAGATATCATCGTGTTTACAAATGTGCCACGCTCGCTCATAGGCCAGAGTGTAAGGCTTGATTTTGTCGATTTTCCAGACTCGCCAGATAGCAAGAACTATCATCCTGAAAGCATAGAGGTTGCATTAGCGAAGGAGAATGTCATTGCCATAAGCCGCGATACTATTAAGTATGGTACGTTCCGTGCTATGGTTATGGATAAGTTCTGCAACCCTTTGCCCAATTGCGAGATTGAAGTTGCGGGGATGACTACTGTTTCGGATGACGATGGTAACATAGATATTCAGATTCCATATAATCGTCAAAGTCACAGCTATGTTGTTGATAATGATATACTCTACAATGTGGGATTGTGTTCGAGATTTGCGATAATAATTGATCGTAGTAACTAATATTGGTGATAATGCAAAACTTAGAACTCCGAATAGGGTATACTTGACGTATTCCTCATTCGGAGTTCTGAGTTTGATGCCGCAGATTGCGGCTTATCACAAGAAATTAGTTCATCGCCTGCTGGATAGCTACCGCAATAGCAACAGTTGCACCTACCATTGGGTTGTTACCCATACCGAGGAAGCCCATCATCTCAACGTGTGCTGGTACTGATGAAGAGCCTGCAAACTGTGCGTCAGAGTGCATACGACCCATTGTGTCGGTCATACCGTGGGATAACATCCATAGAGTCATATCACATAGACAACAACCGTTCTCCGTAATTACTGTATATCAACTTAATAAGAACTCTCTTAACCTCAATACGCCTCTCGACTCGGTTAATAAATATAGTATCATTTCAGCCGATGGTCACAGATAAGTAGCAAAACCTACTATTTACGACCATAGCGTACTGCAAAGATAGTGATTATTTCTTTGATATAATCACATCAGCCTACTTGGCTATACTGAGCCTCCACTCTCGTTCAACAACAGCACCTGTTCTGCTCTCAGTCCAGTCGGCATCATCTCGGACCTTGATGGTAAGTGTCTCAGGGTCAAAGTCGAATCCAACATTTGTGTTGGCATTCTCTGTACCACAAACACCCATAAAGTACCTGGGGCGTTCGGAGTTATCAATGATTTCGCCACTCTCATCGTATATGAAATACTCTTCAGTGCCAGGCTTAAAGTTAAGCTCCTCGGGGAAGAACTCGGGATGATAGGTTATAGCACCATCTTTAATAGAGATAATGGCAATATAATAGTACCAGCTACAACTCATACCTCGTGAGTATTGATCAACCAAATAATAAATTGTATTGTCATAGCAAAACTCTTGTAAATTGAAAGAAGAGGGGTAACGTAGGTCGTTTAGGAATGGTACATACTCTATATCTCCATCCTCATTACGATACTGTATGTAAGTATTATGTCTATAGCCCATAGTACCTCCCTCGTCCCAGCCATAAGAGTATAACTTATTGCCAGATATAGGAAATTTCTTTATATACATCTTCTCACTGAGCAACGGCATATCGTTACCATATGTTTGTGGATAACGCAGATAGCGCTCCAAAGCATTTGTAAATGCCTTAACATCATCCGTATTTGGACCCCAGCGGTCGCTATTTTTCTCAATAGCAAGAATCAGCTCTACGAGCTCCTTATCAATCTGCTCAATAGGTTTAATTTCACCAATGTCTTGATTATTCTTAGTTGGTTGTACTCCGCACGCTACAGCAAGGAGCATTGCAAGGGTAATAATTGTTGTCTTCATATGGCTATTATCTGTTTACAGTATCACTAAACTTATTTAGCACCTCGATCATATCCTCGGGAAGGTATTCGAGGGCTTTGCAAGCAATCTTATCGGGTACGCCATAGTAGGCAGCTGCGATGCTACCTGTTATTGCTCCAAGTGTATCAGCATCACCTCCTAACGATATAGCCAAGCGGATGGCATCCTCAAAGTCGGCGCTATCCAAGAAGGCTATAATTGCCTCGGGACAAGTGCCTTGACAAGTTCCGTCGAACTCATAGCTGGGGCGTATGTCGTCGCACGAGCGATCCATATCATAGCCAAATTGGCGGGCAATATACTCGCGTATACTCTCCTTAGGCTGATGCTGACGCGCAAGGAATATGGCCGAAGCAATAGCTTGTGCGCCCTTGATGCCCTCAGGGTGGTTGTGACTCACCTCGGCCGAGAGTTTAGCAAGGTCGAGAGCCTCATCTTGCGACTGAGCAAAGAAACCACAAGCACTCACACGCATACCTGCGCCATTGCCACAAGAGTTATATGGGCGTTGGTCAGCCTCATAATCTGACACAAGCCAGCGATGGAACATACGGCCATAGCCTCGCCATAGATACTTTTTGCCCCAGCTACGCATAATAGTGGGCAGTGTGTCGTTACTAATGGGCTGAGGTGTGGATATAAGCCAATCAGCCACAGCGATAGTCATCACCGTATCGTCGGTAAAGTCATTTGCCTCAGCAAAGAGTTCAAAGTTATACTCTTTGTTGCGTTTAAATTCAAGTCTTGAGCCAACAATATCGCCAATGATTGCTCCGAGGATACCTCGGTGTACCTGCTTCAAGGTGTCGTCATCGTATTTATATGATTCGTGGTTAAATAGTCGTTTCATAGTTAGTTTACGTTATTAGTTGAAAATCGTTGTTGTCGCTGTGCTTCATCCTGCTGTCTGTAGCTATCATAGATTTGGCGATGTCTTTTAACAGATTCTTCAATAGCTCTAAAAAATATAGGCAGAATATTAAATGCCTCCGTACAGTTGTTTACAATGCCGCTTATTGCAAAGTTACAGCCACTTACATTGCCTGTAATCTGCACAAACCTATTCTCCGCCATAGTCACATTTGCCGCAAGCAAGAAGTTGTGTATCTTTACAGAGTCTTGCATATCATCACCCCATTCATACGGAGCGATAACTTGTAGTACATTGTCACTATACGAAGTATAAATAGGGGTGTCGCCATAGACTATATATATCCAATATATTCCATCGTCAGCCCTTTCACATTTAGGGGCGTAACCGATATCTTTAAGAAACGCTATGATCCTATCTGTTGTCACAGCCTCTTGATTCACCTGCGACGATGATGACTCATTGGCGTTCGCTTTACTAATGCTATGCTTTATCTTCTGTTCAGTGATTTCAATATCAATCCTATGGCACTTCTCGCGATAACGAATAAACATATACACAGCAAGTGCTACGGCTGCAAGTGTGGCAAATACAAAGAGATAGACATACATATATTTTTCCATCTCGATACTTATTGCCGAGCCAAGAATCAATGTTACCACCGATAGCGAACCAAGTCCTGCAAGCCAAACATTTGCTGCGCTTTCGTACTCATCTCTCTCTGCTCTTTTGCCAGCGAGGTATCTACCTATCCAATTATTGTTTTCGCTGAAATCAATGCAGTTATGTTCGTAGTGTGGTTTCTCGCCTGTTAGCGAGCATATTATACCACCCTCTGTTATTTTATGGTGGTCACAGTCTCTACATATCTCCTTTTTATATTGTTCCATAGCTCTTTATTCGTTAAAATACTCCTCCATTAGTCGCTGGTATGCCTCGGTATGGCGAATGGGATCGAGGTCGTCATCGTTTTCAATTACAAGTACCAAGAAGCAAAGTATAGGAATCCAAATAAATATGGTACACAACCTGCGATTGTTAGCAATACTTCCCAATTGAACTTATCTATATCGCGTATTCGGCGGACAACAAGTGAGAAATAAGGAATAGCGGTGTAGAAAATAAAATATAGCAACGCCCAATCAAAGTAGTAATGCCTATAAAATTCGTTGATATATATGATCGAGATAGTGTATATTAGATAGAAAAGTATTGCATACCAAAAGTCGGCACGCGATGATACACCTCGGAAGTCATAGGTGCGAGTAAAGAGGTCTCGGATGCTTGTGAGAAATATTTTCATAGTCGTAGTATTATCATTAAAGTTCACATAATTCGATTGCTACCATAGTACTTTTTCATCTTGCTCTTCCTCATCTATACGAAGTATATCTTCGCGAGTGATAGTCAGGTTGTCAGCACTTAATTCTATTCCCCATACCTCATAGTCGGTTACAATCTTCTTTTCCTCATCAACATAGCTATATACATGCGAGCTAAATGCCTTGGTCGGGTCATCAAGAAAAATCACAGCTACACTCACTCCACCGAAATACGAAGGCTCAATGCCTGCAATGATAAATTGGCTATTGACAATATCTGAATATTTATCTAACGAGGGACACTCAACCTCTCCACGACAATAGGCATCCAAATATGAGCGCAACTCTCGGATATAGTCGTTATCGAACCAATCTTTATCATCCCAACCGCGGAATCGAATCTCGTTAAGTCCACCCTGCGCCGAGCAGATATTTGTGGTGGCTATTATTGCTACCACAATTAGTGTTAATATGCGTTTCATATCATTTATATATTATAAGGGAAGACTCTATATAACTAAAAGAAAATATAGCCGTGTCGCTCTGGATGCCATTCATGTACCGAACCGTCAGAATATCTTGTACGCAATATTCCAAACTGAATAGGAATTTTATCAGTATCTACTCGAAATATTACTCTTTCTTTCTGTCTGGGATTTATCATTGTATTTGTTCGACATATCATGGTATACCCCCATTGAGATTGTGCATCGCCCTTAAATGTCACGGTTATTTCAACACCAGTGATTGACGAGTCATTTCCATTCTCTAATGTAAAACTTATTATTGGGTCCCAATAATCATCATACTGAAGTGATACATCTGTAATAGTTTTATACCCATACCCAAGTTGAGCAAAACAATCACTCGTTATTGCTAGCATTGAAAATGCGATAAGTAAAATAATCCTTTTCATAATTTCAATGATATATATATTGCTAATTATCTATTTCCATCTATCTTGGAATATCATTTTCATCTAAGAAATCCTGAATCTTTTCAAATTTATATGTATTCCGCTTACTCCAATTTTCAAATACTCTATCTGCAATATCCTCCTCGGCATCAATCAGTTCATCATAATAGTTGTCCAAATCATCTAATAGTCTAATAACCTCATATACATTGTCGTCTTCAACATTCTTATAAATTTTCTCAATATACCATTGAGTGCATGATTCTACATCCCCAAAGGTCTTGTTATACCAACCGCAAGATGAAAGCAGTACAATAAAAGCTGCAGATAAAATAAATCGTTTCATAAAATTATGTGTTAATAACTATCTCTATAATTCTTATCAGCCATTTCCTTCGCATCCCAATAAGTCCATTTATTAACCAAATTTACGGAAGAATCTATTGGCTTCCCATCGCAAATATGCTCGATGATAGCTCTAACATATTCACAACATGCTTCAGGCTGTTGTGCCACTTGTTCCTCTGCAAACCTAATTACAAACCATCCTTTGCTATTAAAATATTCATTTCTATAGTTGTCGTCTCCGATACAATGGATAGGCTGTTTTTCTGGCAATGAATATGGCTCATCTATCTCTATATCAATACAAAGCCCTGTAGTACCATCTATATATGCTATATCAGGAATATATCCACTCCCACTAGGCAAACGAAGTTCAAGGTTTGTATGAATTTTCCCTCCAAAATGCGCTTTAAGTGCATAGTAGAAACTCTCTTCATATCTACCTTGCTTTACATCTCTAAACGAAATATCTGCAGGTTCTGTTTGTGATATAAGTTCCTGCTTTTTTTTTCTCGAAAAAGATCAACGACGGTTGAATCTAAAATTTTTTTTACCTCCTCTTTGTATTGTAATAATCTTTGCTCATATTTCATTAAACGCCGAGCATTTATCTCTCGATCTTCCCACTCATCTTCCCACAAAATAAGCTTCTCAAGCCAGTTCTTTTTTATAAGTTTCGGTTTAGGTGGGGCTTGGGGTAATGGTGGTAAGGATTCACTTATCACCGTAAAGCTTTTAGGTTGTATGTATATTGGGTAGCTACTCATCGTCGTCCTCCTTTCGCTCTTTTCTAAATCTTCTTGTAATAGCAGCTGTAATCGTGATAACAACAGCTACCTGTGCGCCAGTAGGTCTCCCTCCTGCAGCCCCCATAATAACAACATAAAGTACTCCCGCTAAAATTGAAACAATTACTCTTTGTGTAGATGTCATATTACAGTTAGAAATGAGTTATAAAATATTCATTTATTATTTCGCTTTTTTCTGCATTGTTTGCAATCCACTCTTTGTATATTGCATAAATATCATTTTCCGTTTTTTTATAGATGTAAGGTAGGTTGTAATTAAGATCTGAATAAGCCTCTCTAAAGACAACCACATTATCGTCTTTAGCAGCAAGATATGTTTTTTCATATAAGGACTCTACAAATTTTACAAACTCATTTGAATGTGGCTTTAAGTCAATAGTTTTTTTGGTTATTCTGATACCCAATAAAAATGCGTATTTGGAAAACTGTGCTCGTTTAATAACATTTTTTTCACTCCATTCATTTCGGACTTGTTTCGCATAATCCATATCATTAAAACTAAAATATAGCTTGTCAAATTGTATCCAGTAGTGCTTATAATTGTAATGATCTTTGATCTTGGCACATGCACACATTTTATTTAGACACTCTAGAAGGCTTTCTCTTCTTTTCTTGTCGTCATCGCTGATATCAATTATCTTAATATCTTTATTAAACACTTTCCTCGCTTTATATTTTAAAGAATCGACAAGGCAGGAGATCGTAAATCCTCCGATAAATGTTATCAAAAACCAGCATATGCTCATTATTATACAAAAGCTTAGTAATTCGCCAAAATAATTTGTCTCAAAAAAGGCATCAATACACAAAGCCCCCATTAAAACAAGACTCATCAATAAATATAATATTTGTTTAGTCATAATGAATTATTTTATTCAATTTGTACTTATGAGTAGTTCAATGCACAATAAAGTTCATGAATTTAAATCGCTGATTTGTGTAAATTAACTTCGCATGAATCTTGTGGTTGTAGCATCTTTTCATTAAGTTTTTTATGATAGTCTATACACATTCCCCTCACACGATATTTCCTATTCCAATATGAAAAGTTTTTATATTTTTTACTTTCAATAACATCAATTTCTCCAATAACCTTTGGTGATTCTGGATATTCTTTGCCATACTCATTTGTATGCCAATTAATTATTTTTATGATGATAGAATCTGCCGATGATTTTTTTGCTATTTTGTATATGTATTTGTCAACTTCGCTAAAAGGAAAATCTGGATTGTCCCAATGATATTTCCCATCAAACCCAATACTATAATTGGGGAACCTATCTATTATTACTTCATTAGTTTCTGACTTGAAATATATTTCAGCATCTCCAACTGTTGAGTAAGAAATATGGTTTATAATAAATATGGTTGCTATAAGCACCATTATAAAAATTATTGTTCTTTTCATTTATGTACACATTATTACCGTAGCAACTCCTGTGCGGTGATTATTATAAAAAAGAAAGTGTGGAGTTGTTCGTTTATTTGACGATAGGCATTTGGCATGGCCCTGGCACAAATAAACAATACCCCACACCTGTATAGTATGCGACAAGGCAGAACGCACTGTCGGTACATACTGAATACAAGTAATGAGTGTTATTGCCCCTTGTGCCTGTAAAATCGCCAAATTTTATCGTCAAGGA
>JAEIGA010014555.1_pt1 | contig 11971 bp, 7 predicted proteins | sample 9270691 | NCBI WGS metagenome assembly JAEIGA01 (sample SAMN17057246, study PRJNA624740) | gut metagenome | biome: biome; isolation source: fecal sample | host: Bos grunniens | place: China: Xizang | collected 2019
ATGTATAATGCCCAAGGACAAGTAATCAAGTAAGACTATACAAAAATTTCGATTATGAAAAAGCAATATATTCAACCTCAATCAACTGCCGTTACCTGTGAATCCATGCAAACGATTTGTGCAGGTTCAGGCGATAGAAATATACGCATCTCGGTTTCTACAGGGTATATTCCTACAGGAGAAACAGGCGATTAACAATATCAAAAGTAGTAATGCCCTTTGCCCAGTTCCTCGTGGACTGGGCATGGTGTTTATGGGCATATCTTTCCACGGTTATGTTCTGACCATTGAACATCACGGAAATGCACGGAAACATGCGCGGAGCATAGAAAAAATCGTTCAACCAAAGGGATATAAGAAATTTTAACTATCTAAACCAAGAATGTCGATTATGCTGATGGATTGTATGTCAGCGAGATATGAGTAGAATAGCCAATGAAAGAACTTTTAGCTAAAGATGGTGTAACAGTGGAACAGTTGAACAGATCTTTCTTAATCCTCGTCCGCGCACATACGGGGACGAAAGTGTGAAAACATCTGTTCCACTGTTCACCTAAAAAAATCGTAGGGTGACAAGCCGACAAAAATCGCTGATTTCTATCGAAACCACTTCGTTACCACTCTGATGTTCCTTTAACAATCATCATCGAGAAGTAATCTGGTTGCGGGGGTGGCGGGAAAGTCAGAGTGGTAACCGAGTGGTATGCGAAGAAACGAGTGAAATGCAGCCCATGTGCGCTTTTTTTATCCAAAAATGCATTTTTTTCTAAAAAAATTTGCACATGTGCATTTTTTGTAGTACCTTTGCAGGCGCTTTCGAAAAAAAGCATTTCAGACAAAGCATGTCTTATCACGCTGAGGCGTGGGGAAGGATGGGTGAGTGGCTGAAACCAACAGTTTGCTAAACTGTCGTACGGGTAACCGTACCGGGGGTTCGAATCCCCCTCCTTCCGCAGAGTTTTTGAAAAACCGAGTCCAAGTTCACTTGAACTCGGTTTTTTGGAAAAAAGATACATGCGTGAAGACCATGGATTGTTTAGAAAAAACATCTTGATTATGAAAAATGTGAAAAAGATTTTCTTTGTAGCTGCTATCGCTTTACTGGTCGTCTTTGTGGGCTTTATAGAGCAGTATTATCGCTTAGAAGTATGTAATTTTGTTAGTCGTGATGGCGAAAGTCATAGCTATTATGTATATCCTGACATGTCAGCAGATTCGCTATACTGCTTGATGTGTATGGATTATGAAGTGCAGTCGGAGGACGCTTGGCACGCACACAGCAAACATATGCTCTATCAGCAACCCAAGAGAGGATACTATCGTTTTCCCGCAGAGATGGGTAATAAACATTTGATCCGTCGTTTGCAGTTGGGCGAAGAGACACCTATTCGTTTGTCCTTTACGCAAGCCGTGCGTACGCCCGCGCAATTGGCAGGTTTGATGGATAAGAAATTGCTATTAGACTCCGCAGAAGTCCTTGACCGACTGACCGACAAGACCTATATGGCCAAATTTGGACTAACACCAGAGACGGCAGTGTGCTTGTTTATTCCGAATACCTACGAGGTGTATTGGACTATTACTCCCGACCAACTATTTGCGCGTATGCACAAGGAATATCAACGATTTTGGAACGAAGAGCGTCTTGCCAAAGCCAAGCAAATAGGTTTAACCCCAGTAGAAGTGGCTACATTGGCATCTATCGTAGCATCGGAAACCAACAGAAAAGAGGAACACCCTACCATAGCATCGCTCTACATTAACCGTCTGCGCAAAGGTATTGCTTTGCAAGCCTGCCCAACCGTAATCTTTGCAGTGGGGGACTTCAAGATGCGCCGCGTGCTGAAACGACACCTGAAAATAGATTCACCCTACAACACCTATACCCAGCGTGGTTTGCCCCCTGGACCTATCCGCTTGGCTCGTCCCGATGTGATTGATGCCGTGCTGAATGCCCCAAAAACGGATTACCTATACATGTGCGCTAATCCCGATTTCTCGGGTACGCATGTGTTCTCCTCCAGCTACAGCAAACACAACGCCGTGGCAAGGCAATATCAGCAGGAACTGAATAAAAGAAGGGTGAAGTGAATCTGGCTGCTGGATACCTGAAGCCAAAGATGATGGGCTTCCGGCTTCCAGTTGCAGGATACCTGAAGTCAAAGATGATGGGCTTCCGGCTTCCAGCTACTGGATACCTGAAGTCAAAGATGATGGGCTTCCGGCTTCTGGCTGCCGGATACCAATTATAATAACGCATGTACTGCCTTAGTTCTACATACCAGCCCATGGGCGACCAGCCCGAAGCTATCCGCCAACTGGTGGACGGTTTGCGTATGGGAGCCGAGGCACAGACACTACTCGGCGTGACAGGTTCGGGTAAGACCTTCACAATAGCCAATGTGATTGCTCAAGCAAATCGCCCAACCCTGATTCTCAGCCACAACAAGACCCTTGCCGCACAGTTATACAGCGAGATGCGCCAGTTCTTTCCACACAATGCCGTGGAATACTTCGTTTCGTACTACGACTACTACCAACCCGAAGCCTATATCCCCTCTACCGACACCTATATTGAAAAAGACCTATCTATCAACGAAGAGATAGACCGACTGCGACTGAGTGCGATAGCGGCACTGCTGAGCGGACGGAAAGATGTGGTGGTGGTGTCGTCGGTGAGTTGCCTATACGGTATTGGCAACCCGCAGGATTTTAGCCAGTCGTGTATAACGGTAGAGAAATACAAGCCCTTCAAAATAGAGGCATTGCTACATGCACTGGTGGAATCGCAGTATGTGCGCAACGACAATGAACTCACGCGCGGTCGCTTTCGCGTGAAAGGCGACACGGTGGATATAGCCCTCGCATACGCCGATTATGTGTTGCGCATCGAGTTCTTTGGCAACGAGATAGACGCTATCACTACACTGGACTTGGTGACACTGGATGTAATCGATACATTTGATACCTATAATATCTACCCTGCTACGATCTTCTGTACCAACCCCGACAAGGTGGCGACCGCCATCACGCAAATCAAATTGGACTTGGCTAATCAGGTGATGCATTTCCAAGAGATAGGCGAACCGCTCTACGCCAAGCGCATAGAGGAACGCGTGAAATATGATTTGGAGATGATACAAGAGTTGGGGTATTGCTCTGGCATTGAGAACTATAGCCGCTACTTTGATGGTCGAGAAGCAGGTACACCGCCGTATTGTTTGTTGGATTATTTTCCGAAGGATATGCTGCTGGTGATTGATGAGAGCCATGTCACTGTGCCTCAGATTCATGCTATGTTTGGTGGTGACAAAGCGCGCAAAGACAACCTTGTACAGTATGGCTTCCGCCTGCCTGCGGCGCGCGATAACCGACCGTTGACCTTTGATGAGTTTGAGCAAAAAACAGGACAAACCATCTATGTATCGGCTACGCCTGCGGACTACGAGTTGAAGCGTTCGGAGGGAGTGGTGATAGACCAATTGATTCGTCCTACGGGTCTGCTGGATCCAGAGATAGAGGTGCGCCCATTGGATCATCAGGTGGATGATTTGATGGAAGAGATACGCCAGCGTGTGGATCGCGAGGAGCGTGTGCTGGTGACAACACTTACCAAACGCATGGCGGAAGAGATGGACGAATACCTACGCCGCTACGGCGTGCGTTCGGCGTATATCCACTCGGATATTGATACGCTGGAGCGCGTGCAGATCATGGAAGACTTGCGGCGTGGGCTATACGATGTGCTGGTGGGCGTGAACCTATTGCGTGAGGGATTGGACTTACCCGAAGTGTCGCTGGTGGCTATACTGGATGCCGACAAAGAGGGTTTCTTGCGTGACCATCGTTCGCTGACACAGACAGCAGGTCGTGCTGCACGCCATGTGAACGGTCATGTGATCATGTACGCCGACCGTATCACGCGTTCGATGCAGATGACAATCGACGAGACCAACCGTAGGCGTGCCAAGCAGATGGCATACAACGAAGCGAATAACATTACCCCAACGGCACTGAACAAGAAGATAGAATCCAGTCCGCTGATAGCCCTCATGCGCAAAGAACAAGAGGAACAGAAGGTGCTGGAGAAGAAGATTCAAGAGGGTTGGAAGACAGCCGCATGGCAGCAATACAATGCCAAGGACTTGCGCAAAGCAATCGACAAACAACGCAAAGCAATGTTGGCAGCGGCGAAAGACCTCAACTTTGATGTGGCAGCCCGCCTGCGCGATGAACTGCTGCAAATGGAAGATAAATTGCAGGCGATGGGTTAGCGATTATTTACACAACGCAAAGAACGCACAGGACTGACAGCGTTGTGTTTGTTCGGTAGGCATAAAGGGTATGGCAGCGTTGTGAATTTCTTGTAATAAGGTAGAAAGCCCCTCTAAAAACGCAGTCTCCGTTTCAGTATCAAAGACAAATTCAGTTTCCCCAGTAGCGTGAATGAGCGTATTCACATCTTCGGATTTCGACATGCCTCGTGCAGGATATATGTGTGGCGCAAGGCATGTGCTGCTATTCATGTAGGATGGCTTTTGTTGGTTGAGTAGCCAGCAATAGAGTAGGGTCTGCAATGCCTTATCTTGATTTTCCGTGCGATGGAAAACATGCTCCATATCACGGTATTCTACTTGTGCTTTGCCCGTCTTGTAGTCTATAACGCGCAAGGTGTTGCCTTGTTTATCAATGCGGTCAATAAAACCATAGAAAGGCACTACGCCCACTTGTGGTACACTGAGTTTTCCTTGCACTTTCTGTTCGCTGTCAAGATAGGTGAAAGGCGCTTGTAGCTTGTCGTATGCCAATATGTTGCGTACATAATTCTGTACAACATAGCGTGCAAGGCAATCGTTGCGTATCGCATCAATGGGCAGTTCGTCCCATTTGTCATCAGTGAGTGCATCTATGATGGATTGTATGTCGGATGCTGTCACGGTTCGGTTGGCATAGGGAGCATATAGCGTTTGCATCACCTCGTGCAATACGGTTCCAATTGTTGCGTCCGAAGCGGTAACATCTTCTTCCTGCTTGGGCTCGTGTATGCCTCGCACATAGCGGTAGTAGAATTGCTTTTGGCAGAATAGGTAGGAGTTCATCGCCGAAGCAGAGAACCCGCGTTGGCGAACCTGAGATAATTGGTCTAAAACAAGGGCGTCTTTGATGACCTCAATGGCTTTTTTTGTAGGTGTGGATAGTGGACTCACAATACTCACTTGCTCGATGTTGACGCCGTATTGCCATTGCAGTTGGTAGAAATAGCGCGATACCTCGCCAGAGTGTTGGTCATCGGCTACGGCATTGGTGATGAACCATACGCGTTTGGCGTAGGACAGCATACGATAGAAATTGTATGCAAAAATAGCATCCTGCCTCTCGGGGGTAGGCAGTCCGAATCCGCGGCGCAGGATATATGGTATAAAACTATTATTGTGTGCGCGACCCGGATAGAGATCGTCGTTGAATCCCGTGATGATGAGGTTGTCGAAGTCCAGCGCGCGTGTCTCCAGCACACCCATGACCTGCAAGCCGTCTAAAGGTTCGCCCGTGTAGGGAATGGTGCTTTGCATGGTCAGCATACGCAGTATCTGCATGATCGCCTCGGCAGAGATAGTGAGTTGAGGATATTGCGTCAGTGCATGCTCTGTCATATCCAACGCCTTGGTGAGCAGGTAGCATGCTTCGCTGTTGGCAGGTGTGCGCATGTCGCAGAGGCGTTGGCGCAAGGCAGCTATCATTTCTTCGCCAGTTGCAGGCATGGGTGAGAAGTATTGCTCGGGATAGGCGATGGGCATATACAACTCCGAAGCGCGCAGCGGGTAGCCCATGGTGACATTGATTTTCTGAACCCCCTCAGGGAAACAGTCGAGCAGCGGAATGAGCAGTTGCTCATCGGGCAGTACGACCGCCGTGCGTGTGTAGTCGGTGGTTAGTGGCGTATCTTTGGGATAGAGTTCGTTCAACACATGATACACCTCGCGTGCTTCGCCCACGGTGGAGTCCACCGATAGGAGGGTGATCGTAGGGCGCTCGGTGTTGGCGCGATGAGGCACTTGGTAGCGCGAAGGGAAAGTGCGCAGGTTATCCTCTCGGAAGAGCGAAGCGCGGTTCTCTGGGTCGGAAAGATAGGTGTCCTCGTAGTCGAAATAGAAGTCGGCACAACCGCGGTCGCGAAGATGAATGAGCAACTGGCGCTCCGACTCGGTGAGGGCATTGAAGCCCACAAAGACATAGTGCTGCTCAAATGCGCTATCGGGTATCTGCTGCCAATGCTCCAGCACATGACGATGGAGCATGCCTTCGTAAGCCAGTTGGTCGGACAGGAGGCTGTCGCGTAGCCCTTGATAGAGCGGATAGAGCAATTCCCATGTACGAATGAAACGGTGGTGCAATGGGTTGTCGTTTTTGTCGGTAGAGGCATAAAAGTCGCCCCAGAACTTCTTGATAGCATTGCGTTGCTTGTCGGTCAGCGATAGGTAATGCTCGTCGATGTCGTGCACATCTTTGACTGCCTCGTATAGAGCTTCTACATTGGAAACGAGGTGGTTATCTATCTCCGAGAAGTCTGCCAACATCATCTTGCCCCAATGCAGGAACTGTTCTAATGGGTCTGGGTCTGGGCGCAGGTCACGATACAAGGCATATAGTCGTATGAGCAGGGTGAGTTGGTCGGCGACACGCAGATTGGAAAGGGAGCGGAAGCACTCGTTGATCGTCATTACGCGGGGCGAGAAAATGGGCTTATCCAAAGCTTGCCCTAAGTGTCGGCGGAAGAATAGTCCTGCACGGCGGTTGGGGAATACGAAAGTGTATTCCGACAAACGGTTGCCCACCTCATGGGCAAAGACTTGTGCTAATCGTTGTAAGTAGGACATTGTGTTTGGTGTTTAGTGTTTAGCGGCCGCTGTGCTACTGTTTAGTGTTTGGAGATATTGATTCCCATATCTTGCGCAAGAAGCGTTTTACACGCGAAATGATAGACCAAGTCGTACTGGCTGGTGGAATCTCCATGAGCAGTGTGTCCATATCGGGTCCGCCAGTGAGCTGTTCTGGGTAAACGACCATCGAACTGAAGTGTGTGAAATGCTCGGTGAGCATGGTAGGAATACGCTCAAAGAGAGGGTTGTAGCTGGCTGTGGATTTGCGCGAAGACAGCAGCACCAGCATATCGTTTTCCACTATTGTTTGCGAGATGATGCCGACTTCTTCCCATCCGTCCATATTGCGGAACGCAGCGCGCAGGTACTTGCCAGGGCGACGGCACATGGCTTGTAATGCTACTTGCGTGTCGGAGTGGGCATAGAACACCACTTTAGCACCCAGTTCGCCCGCCAAACGGCGCACCAGACCAAAGCAGGTGATGAAGTCGCGCTCCTTCTCGGCATAGCGTGGAACGGCTACCACAAGGCGGTTGATGGTGTTGATGGGTTGCACCTCATTATACACAATCACGGACTTGCTGGTGTGTTCTACCATGTTTGAGACATCCAACCAGTCGGCAGACTGCTTGATTTCGATATTATCCAGCGAAGCCATCTCGCCTATCTCACGCAGCGTAGGGCGTAAGTCTTTACCAACGGAAGTGAGCAACCAATAGTCGTCCTCGTGGTCAGATTCGAGTTTGGCACTCTCTTGCAGAGCCAACTCCTTAGCGGCATGCTCGGATATGAAACTGGCAGTGGTACACAGCACCAAGATCATAAGGACAGATGCATTCAGCACATCCGAAGATAGGAGCCCCATTTGGTAGGCAATCGTAACAATCGCCAATGTGCCAGCTGCAGTAGCATGAGAAAGACCAAAAACGAGTTGTCGTTCGTGTTTGGAGAAACGGAAGACGACTTGCGCTATCCAAGCCGAGAGACTCTTGCCAATCAACTTGGTGATGATCATCACAAGGGCTATTGTCAAGGTGGTCCAGCCACTCCAGAAAGCATGGATATCAATCATCAAACCAACGCTGATGAGGAATAATGGCACGAAGATACTATTGCCAACGAAGTTGATACGGTTCATGAGTGGCGAACGGTTGGGTAGCAAGCGATTGAGCGAGACACCACAAAGGAAGGCACCCAAGATACCTTCAAGACCAGCTAAGTCGGCGAGTAATGCGCTGCCTACCAGCATTAGCATCACGACCATAAACTCGGAGATGGAGTCGCGATAGCGCTTGAAGAACATACGCGCAAAGCGGGGGAAGAGCCATAGTACGCTGAATAGGAAGATAGCCACTAAGGATAATTGTATAGCATACTCCGTGATGCTCTGTGCCGAACGGCTCCAGCCTTCTACGATAGCCAACACGATGAGTGACAGGATGATAGCCACCATAGTGGCTCCCACCGTGATATTGACTGCCACATTCTTTTGTACGCCATAGCGACTGACAATAGGATAGGTCATCAAGGTATGACTACCATACATCGCGCCTAACAACAGACTGGGCAGCCAACCATAGGGGAGCAGGTAGCGGCTGGTGATAAGACCCAAACCAAAAGGAATGAAGAATGTACACAGTCCGAAGAAGAGAGAGCGATACTTATGTTGCTTGAAGTCGTTGATGTCGATTTCACTACCTGATTGGAACATGATATACAGCATGCCCAGCGAGCCGAGAATCTTGATGGTGGGTGTTTGTCCTGCCACTCCCAGTACCGATGGACCTATCACAATACCCGCCAAGATAAAACCCACAATGCTGGGCACATGAATCTTGCGACACACGATAGGCACAAACCAAATAATGCCAATGACAAGGGTGAGTATGAGGAGAGGTGATAAATTCATGGTTTCCATTTTCGGGTGCAAAATTACAAAAAAAAATGCACATACGCAAGAAAAAGCACCATGTAGGGTGATAAAAGTAAACTTTTCTTGTTGTCAGCGGTGATATAGCTGTCGTTAGATATACCTGCCAGTGATGCTATGCGGGTTGTTGCGGAGGTCGTCCACTGTGCCTGTGGCAACGACGGTGCCACCCTCGCGACCGCCATCGGGACCCATGTCCACAATATAGTCGCAGGAGCGAATGACATCGGGATTGTGCTCGATGATAATCACCGTATTGCCCTTATCCACCAAGCGGCGCAGGACGCCCATCAGTACGCGGACATCCTCGAAATGCAGACCCGTAGTAGGTTCGTCCAAAATATACAAGGTATTGCCTGTGCCTGGGCGTGCGAGTTCGGTAGCCAGTTTCACGCGCTGGCTCTCGCCGCCCGATAGCGTGGTGGATGATTGTCCCAGTTTGATATAACCCAGTCCTACATCCTGCAAGGTCTTGATTTTCTTCAATATAGATGGTTGGCTTTCGAAGAACTCTACTGCTTGGTTGATGGTCATGTCCAGCACATCGGCGATAGACTTGCCCTTGAAGCGTGCTTCGAGTGTCTCGCGGTTGTAGCGCTGTCCGCCGCAGACTTCGCATGGCACATACACATTGGGCAGGAAGTGCATTTGTATGGTCTTGTAGCCATTACCACTGCACTCTTCGCAGCGTCCACCCGTATTATTGAACGAGAAGCGACCTGCTTTCCACGAGCGAATCTTACTCTCGGGGAGTTGGGCAAAGAGGTTGCGAATATCGGTAAAGACGCCCGTATAGGTGGCAGGATTACTACGCGGTGTGCGACCGATAGGCGATTGGTCCACGCCGATTACTTTGTCGATATGCTCTATACCCTCTATGCTGTCGTATGCCAATGGCGCGCGCAAGCTACGGTAGAAATGCTGGCTGAGGATAGGGTAGAGCGTTTGGTTGATAAGGGTGGATTTGCCACTACCCGATACACCCGTGACGGCTATCATTTGCCCGAGAGGGAAAGCAATATCCACGCCTTTGAGGTTGTTGCCTTTACAGCCTCGAAGAACGAGAAGCCTACCCCCATCCCCTCCCTGGAGGGAAGGGAGAGTGGCTATTGGTGATTGGCTATTGGCGAGAGGCAAGGTGGCGGAGAGTTCGCCGCTGAGGTATTTGGCGGTGAGGGTGTCGGACTTGAGGAGTTCGGCGGGGGTGCCGCTGAAGACGATATGTCCGCCCAAGCGACCTGCTTTGGGACCAATATCAATGATATAGTCTGCCTGACGCATCATATCCTCATCGTGCTCCACCACAATGACGGAGTTGCCCATATCGCGCAGCTGTTTGAGCGAATCAATAAGACGCTGGTTGTCGCGTTGGTGGAGACCGATACTGGGCTCGTCCAAGATATAGAGCACATTGACCAACTTACTGCCGACCTGCGTTGCCAAACGGATACGCTGGTTCTCTCCACCCGATAGGCTATCCGATGAGCGCGAGAGGGACAAATATGATAGCCCGACGCTTAGCATAAAGCCGAGGCGGGAGATAATCTCTTTGATGATGGGTTCGGCGATGGCGCGCTGTTTGTTGCTCAGTTTGGCAGGCACATTCATGAGCCATGCTCTGAGGTCGGCAATGTCCATAGCCGAGAGTTCGGCGATATTCTTATCGGCGATACGGAAACTGAGTGCTTCGCGGCTGAGGCGTTGTCCTTGGCATGCGGGACATACTACCCATTGCTCCTCTTTCTCCTCTTTTTCCTCATCTCCCTGCTGCACATAGGCAAGCATGCGTGTGTACCAGTTGTCATCATCGTGGATGATATTGGTTAGGTCAGAAAGTCCAGCATCTGGACTCTGGATTCCGTCTTTGATTCTGCCGAGTCCTCTACAGCAAGGGCACCAACCCTGTGGCGAGTTGAAAGAGAAAGTATGCGGTGCGGGTTCGGCATAACTCATACCTGTAGTGGGGCACATGAGGTGGCGAGAGAAGTAGCGGATGTTAGATTGCTCACTATGTTCGCTGGTAGATGTTAGACCGCTACCGCTGTTAGATGGTAGAGCTATTGCCATTACGCCATTGCCTTGGGTCATGGCTTTATCCACTGTGGCGCGAAGTCGCTTGATATCTTCTTCGTTTTCGCCTTTCAGTTTAAGACGGTCAACGACGACCTCAATCGTGTGATTCTTGTAGCGGTCGAGTTTCATGCCAGGCATGATCTCCTGTACCTCGCCGTCCACGCGGACATGCAAGTACCCTTTACGGCGAATGGTCTCAAAGAGTTCCTTGTAATGTCCTTTGCGGTTATTGACCATAGGTGCTAGTATCAATACCTTTTGTCCTGCATACTCTTTGAGAATCAAATCAAGGATTTGGTCGTCGGTATATTGCACCATTTTCTCGCCCGAAGCATAGGAATAGGCGTCCGCTGCGCGCGCAAAGAGCAGGCGCAGGAAATCGTACACCTCGGTGACCGTACCCACTGTGGATCGTGGGTTACGCGAGGTGGTCTTTTGGTCAATGCTGATAACGGGCGAGAGGCCTGTAATCTTATCCACATCGGGGCGTTGCATTGTACCTATATAACCACGCGCGTAGGAGGAGAAAGTCTCCATATAACGGCGTTGTCCTTCGGCAAAGATGGTGTCAAATGCCAATGAGGATTTGCCGCTACCCGATAGACCAGTAATGACCACGAGTTTGTCTCGTGGAATACGCACATCAATGTTCTTCAGATTATGAACGCGTGCGCCTGTGATGATGATGTCGTTGTCTTGCTTCAAATGTTAAATCCGTTCGAGGTGTGCGAGTGGCATCCAACCAATGTAATTGCCGACATGAATACAGCACCAGTCGCCTATGGTTTCGGTAATCTCGACTTTCGTACCTTCGTGTACGGTAAAAAGGTCTGTACCAGAGCGATCGGGCGAAGATTTGGCATTGACAATACCCTGTGTGATGATGGCTTCGGCACGCTTGGTGTCGCGATGGTGCAGGCTACCTGCATTGATGCATGCTGCGAGGGAAATTAGCAATGCCACCAAACTGGTGTAGAAAGCCGTCTTGCGTACCCATACAGTTTGACTAAACGCGAAGAGGAAAAAGCCTATCAACATACAGATAAACAATGCAATAGATAGTATCATCCATGTCTGTTGGTTGAGCGCG
>JAEIGA010014556.1_pt1 | contig 11971 bp, 10 predicted proteins | sample 9270691 | NCBI WGS metagenome assembly JAEIGA01 (sample SAMN17057246, study PRJNA624740) | gut metagenome | biome: biome; isolation source: fecal sample | host: Bos grunniens | place: China: Xizang | collected 2019
CAAGTAGAAGGGTGCGGTTACTCCTACACTCAGGGCATACTGGAACTCCTCGTAGGAACATTCATCTATCCCTTTCATCAGTGGCAAGGCATTGTTGACGATGACATCCACTTTATCATGCTTACCCAACACCTCGGCCGCAAAAGCCTCCAGCACCTCTTTCTTGGAGATATCCCCAACGAAATGCTCACCCTCCTGCTTGTCAATCACATAAACTATGGCTCCTTGGTTGCGGAACTCATCGGCAATGCATCGGCCAATGCCATTGGCACCACCGGTTACTATGACTACTTTATCTTTGAATGAATACTCCAACATAGTAATAACACTTATTATCTATAATTTTTCCATTATGAGATATGGCTTTGAGGGGATGGCAGAGCATCATCCTCTGTCCCACCCATCGCATAACTCTCACCCTGCGCTCAGGTATGTATACCTTGTTTTCTACCCCTGCAATTTCATATCTCCATCATTGACCCAACCAAGACGTTTCATAATCAAGTGAAAGAAGAGGCTGAGAATGGCTGGAGCTACAAAGTAGAGACCAATGATTTCAGCAAGAAGAATTGTATGATCAATTGTTGCAGACATTGTGTCCCACCATCCTAGCGGCCCCACAAAGCCTGCTGTTCCCATACCGGCCCCGGCCGCATTGTTGGTCATCTTTAGCCCCATTGTGGAAACAGGGCCAAGTATTGCCGATGTAAGGGTAGGTGCAAGCCATATTATGGGCTTACGTGCAATATTTCCTATTTGCAGCATAGATGTGCCCAGACCTTGTGAGAGAAGACCTCCTACCCCATTATCCTTATAACTGATTACAGCAAAACCAACCATTTGGGCACAACAGCCAGCAGTAGCGGCACCGGCAGCCAATCCGCTTATTCCTATTGATATGCAAAGTGCCGCAGAACTGATAGGTAGAGTAAGCAAACAGCCGACCAAAACAGAGACAACTACTCCCATAATGAAGGGATTGAGCATCGTTGCACGATTGATGAGATCCCCCAAAGAGATTACCCACACATTGATTGGAGCACAACAATATTTTGCAAAGAGACCGCCGGCAATAACAGTAACCATTGGCGTAATAATTATGTCAACAGGTGTGCGTTTAGATACAAGTGAGCCAGCCTCTGCCCCAACAATTGAAGCGAGGTATGCACCAATGGGTCCCCCAAACAGATAGCCAAGTGCGCCAACAGCAACGGCTGATATTGTCACAAGCGGAGCACGCTTGAGACCAAAGGCAATGGCTAGTCCTATGGAACCGCCCACAACAGGTGCTGACTGGAGGAGCACAGCAATATCCATAAGAAAACCAAAGCCGGGTATCAGGGCTATCTGCTTGATTATAAGACCAAGTATAAGTGAGCAGAAGAGGCCCATAGCCATAAAGCCGAGCGCATCAACCACATATACCTTGAAGAGCCTTTGGATTACCGGTTTATGATTGTTGTTCATCTATTAAATCGCTTGAATATTTATTCTTGCATCTAAAATTAGCGATAGGTTACATATACTTCAACACCAATTCAGCAGCACGTTGCGAAAGCACTTGCCTACCCTCATATTTTCCTCCATTATTGATGGTAAAACGGTACTTTGCAATATCATATCCGTTTGTGATGACATTGGGGAAGCCATTACCTTCTGATCGGGAGTCTGAAACAGATAATTTTGTAGATCTCATTCCCATTTGTAAAAACATCTTCTCTGCGGTCTCTGCGATTGAAGCATAGCTGCGATATTTGCGCAACAAAAGTTGCAGATAACGCACGCAATCGCCTGTTTTGTAACCGGCAAACAACTGTTCAACAGTAAAATCAAGATTTTGTGCAAGGTCTCCACTAATATCTTTTTCATCAAGCAGATTATGCAACTTATCTGAGAGTCTGATCTTTCCTCCGGCAACAAGTTCTGCCGCCTGAGGAAGCAATGTCAGCGCAGCGCTCATCTCCTTCAAATCATACTCTACAGATGCCAATGAGTCAGATTTTGAGCCAATAAAATGATGATACTCCTCACGGTATCTGTCGGGAAGCAAAACAGACTCACCTACTTTAAAATTGCCGGCAGAAACTGGAAGGAGGCCTTTTGCAGGAACACCGCCAAAGACAATCTGCGCTGCAGCAAAATTGTTTACCTTATCGTTGGAGTAACCAATCACATAAGAGGTAAAGTTCCTGTGATGAGCCATGTTTGCTACGGCATAAGGAGAGCCGAGATATACCGCAATCATAGGTTGTTCGGCAGCCCATTCAGTTATAAAATCAATTTCCTCGGATATTAGGCCATAATTTTTATATTGGCGTTGGTCTGTCTGGTTGAATCCGAAAATGACCAGATCATGATTTTTCAACCTATCACGGGCAGATTTCAACTCAACCAAAGTGGCATCATTGCCAAGAATTAAGGTATCCACATGTCCATATCTGTTTGCAAGCACACCAAATTCATGTCCCAATTGAGGATTTTTATATCCAACGTAGGCTACACGCTTACCCTCAAATGATACAGGAACACCATAGCCGGCAGAATTGTCATTAAAAAGGAGTGTAACCGACTCTTTTGAAATTTGTTTTATCAGGTCGAGTTTCTTGTCCATAATACCATCTTTCAATTCGGTATCTGTAAACCTGTTCAGCTGCGACATATCTATAAACGGATCATACCCCTTGTCAAAAACACCCAGGCGAGCCTTAAGAGCAAGCATCTTCTTTACCCTCATATCAAGTCCTTCCATTGTAATCTCACCACGCTCCAAGGCCTGCTCAATTACAGTGATTGATTCCTCTACATTTTCGGGCATAAGAAGTATATCTACACCGGCCTTGTATGCAGCCAAAGGAATATCTTTTTTCTCCAATCCGCTATCTTTTGAAACACCTTTCATATTAAGAGCATCAGTGCATATAATACCATCAAAACCAAGTTTTTCCCTCAGTAGTCCTGTAACAATAGGCTTTGATATTGAAGATGGGGTTCCCGAGGGATCCAAGGCAGGAATACTCAAATGGGCAACCATTACCATATCCACACCATCGGCAATAAGCCGTTTGAAAGGATAGAGTTCAAGGGTATCCAACCGCTGGGCAGTAAAAGGCAAAACGGGAAGTGCCAAATGTGAATCAACATCTGTATCACCGTGGCCTGGAAAGTGTTTGGCCGAACCGGCAACACCACCATCGCGCATTCCTCGCATCATAGCAATACCATACAATGCGGCCTTCTCCTTATCTTCGCCAAAAGACCTATGGTTGACAATATGCTTTTGAGGATTATTATTCAAATCCAGAACCGGAGAATAGTTTACCTGAATCTTAAGGGCGCGACACTCCTGCGCAATGGATTTGCCGACCTCATACACCAAAGAGTCACTGCTGAGGGCTCCCAATTGTAGAAAGAACTGGAATGCGGGCATCTCTTGCCAACGCATGCTGGCCCCCCACTCTGCATCAAGAGTAACCAACATAGGAATTTTTGCCAGCTTGTTCAACTGGTTCAACCTTTCTACAGCAGGAATGAAAACATCACCCAAAGGAATCACCCCTCCTATCTTCTCCTTCCTGACAAGCCTGTTCTGGATAGCCTGCATCTCTTTACTATCTCTTGACGTAAAATCTATTACCATAATCTGGGCGATTTTCTCCCTTGTAGAAAGTTTTTTGAATATGGAATCTACCTGTCTGTCAATTTTATCCTTAGTTGGATATTTATATTTTCCACACTCTGACGAATCAGATGCAGCAAACAGCTCTGTCTGAAGAGAAAAACAGGAAAATAGTGAAATAAGTAATCCACAAATAAATAGATTTACAATTTTTTTCATAATAAATATTTCAACGATACTATCAATTTAAATAACTCAAAATCAACATACAAATGCCAACATTACAGCATGATGAGAAGATCTGGACACCTTTGCAACCTGGGAGTCTGCTTACTAGATCATATATACAAAGATACAGGCAATTCTATTTTGTTGCAACTCATTTGTACAAATACAACATGTTGTCTATGATCAAATGCTGATATTTGATATGTTCCAATTAATTGCTACTTTTGTATGGAAGTGAGAAAAATCATCATATTGATTCACTCATAATCAGTTAATTATTTTATCAAATCAATACGAGATGAAAATCATGAAAAAACTGTTTTTACTTCTACTGTTTGCAGTTGCACTATGCAGTTGTGAGACTTACCTCGACAAGTGGGATCCTATAGAACTTGACAAGCAGGAGTTGACATTCTCTTCAAAAGGAGGAGTGCAGACCATTTCTGCCCTCAATTACCCTACATGGTGGATAAATGGAGCATATGAAGGAGACATATTTAGCACCGACAATTTTGTATATGCCACCTCTTCTGACACTCTGACATACTTCAAGGATATTCTTGACGGCGAGTGGTATCATGCTGAAATTCCAAAAGAGAAGAGTGCCAATAACCGTTTGGTTATAACTGTTTATGAAAACACCACTTCAACCCCACGCCAGGCCTCAATCAACATGCAGGCAGGCAACGCATTTGCCTACATTAATATACATCAGCAATAGTAAATAATTATGAAATCAGTCGAAGTAGCGGCTGCAGTTATATATAAAGAGGGCAAGTACTTTGCAACCCAACGCGGATATGGCGAATTTGAGGGAATGTGGGAGTTTCCGGGCGGAAAGATCGAACCCGGTGAAACTCCCCAAGATGCATTAAAACGTGAAATCCAGGAAGAATTGGGCATTAATATTGAGATAAATGCCCATCTATGCACAACAGAATATGATTACCCGTCATTTCACCTTACAATGCATTGCTACTTATGCAATATCTTCTCTGGTCAAATGGAGTTGCGTGAACACAAATCTGCACAATGGCTTGCTCCCGACTCACTTGATCAAGTCACATGGTTGCCTGCCGACAAGGAGGTCATAGAAAAGATCCGGTCACGCACCCCTCCCGGACTGTATCAATAACCGATCCAGAAGATGAAACAGAGATAGACTACACAGACATCTTCAAAGATCTTGGGAAAAATGCTCCGAATAGACCGATTTCAATTTATGTAACAGACCAGGCAAAAGCAATACTTGAGTCAGCGACCACTGGAATAAACCAGGAGTATGCAAAACTTGTTGTAAAGTAACAGCTCTGTCTATTTCAAATAGAGGCTGAAGAATTTCCATATCTCTTCAGCAGTATCAATATCCTTGTCTGGCCATGCATGGGCTCCTCCAACGATCTCATACAGCCAGACTTGGTTTTTATTGGTACCATTCACATATCTGTGTGCAATTACTTTATTCCTTTTGAGTGGCAATATTTCACGCTCTTCGTGTGTACATCTGTTCACGGCTGCCCATAAACCTACAGCAGATGGCACTGCAATATATGACCCCCAACCATCTTTATTGGATGGATCGCCATTCCACTTAGATACAACATCTTCAGTCCCATGTATCTCAAGAAGTGGAACCGGAGCTGACGGCTTCAGCTCACGGTACATCCACTCCATTGTAAGACCTGCAATAGGCGCTACAGCTGCAAAAATGTCCGGAGCTTCATATGCAAGGAGATAACTCATCTCTCCACCATTAGAATGGCCTGTAACAAATACATTATGATGCGATAGTTTATGCTCTTTTTGGAGAGTTTTTACAAGTTTACGTGTAAATCCTATATCATCACGCTTCCAATTTTCATCAATATGGAAGGCATAACCTACAGCCCAGCAATGCTGCTCCTTGAAATCCTGCGGTCCGGTCGGATAACATACTGCAAAACCATATTTGTCTGCAACAGGATTGAATCCATATACCTCTGACGGAAAAGTTGTGACACCATAACCGTGAAATACAAGAACCAGAGGTGCATCGGGGGGCAAGTTTTGCGGTTTATAAAGATAATATGTGTACTCCACCCCTTTATGTTTGAGAGTATGTTCTGTAGTAATTCCTGAACCCGACGGCTCCTGGGCATAAATGAAAATATTGATGCACAACAGCAGAATCGTAGTAAAAATATGCTTCATGATATACTGACTTTATAAATTATATACTGACTTTATAAATTATATACTGACTTAAATAATTTTATGCAAATTTACATTTAAAATATCAATTTATTGTTGATGCCGCCCTTCAACTCTGCCAAATACTATTCTTGGAATACCCATCTTCAAGCATATAATGTATTGGGCAATGCAAAGGATTGAGTTTTAACACATAAAAAGAAATCCCAAAGTTTGAAGGAAATGAGATGAACCCCAAAAGTTTTAACTCTGACTTTTGGGGTTCACTCGACTGCGCGTGGACTCTGCTCCACTGATAAATATCTCTACGAATTTACCTGATGCTACTCCTTGATATATGAATTATAGATTGCATTGGTAAGAGTCTTAAGGAAGCTCTTTCCCTCTACCGGAGTGTAACCGTTAGTCATGGCAACAATGCCCCATCCGTCAGCAGGACTCCATATCATAATACTGTTAAGTCCATATGCTCCACCTGTGTGACCAACCGGATAGCTTCCAGGAACATTATATTTCTCATCATCAATATAGTCAACAAACTCTTTTAGACAAAGTGCATACTGCTCGTCACCCTCATTTTTGATCATCCACACAGGAGTCTGCATTGCCTTTGCACTCTCCTCGGAGATAATGCGGATACCGTTATATTCACCATAGTTCATGTGCATCATCATATAGACTGCAAGGTCATGTGCTGAGATCTTGACACCGCCTGTAGGCGAAAAAATTGGAGAAGAATAACCGAATATATAGTTAGGCATCTCATCAGCCCTGCTTCTGTAAGCACCTTCTGAAAGGAGATACTCACCATTCTCACGAGAATAGATCAGGGCAAACTTACTTGCATCAAGTGAATCAATATTATGACCTCCATATAGACCAAGTTTCCAAATTACATTCTCCCTTACATAATCATCAAACCTTACCCCTGACACCTTCTCAAGTATTGTACCCGCAAGGTTAAGACCCATATTTGAGTAGTTGTAACCCTCACCAGGTCTATATTGGAAATAGGACTCTTCACAATCACCGTAAACAGCCGGGTTCAAATGGTCAAGGGTAAAATAATCCTCTTTATCCCTGATACTTGCAGTATGGGAAAGTACCATTCTCAATGTAATGGTATCATCAGGAAAATAAGGATTTCTTATTTTGAAACCTATAAGGTCACTTACATCATCGTCAAGTGAAATTATCCCCTTGTCAACAAGTTGCATAAGAGATGTGGCGGTAAATGATTTTGAGATTGATGCAATCCTCATTACATCATCATTTGCAAGAGGAGTTTTGGTCTCAAGATTCTTGTAGCCAAAAGAGTTGTTGTAAACTATCTTACCGTCTTGAACTACAGCTGCTGATATACCCACAGCCTGAAACTCATCAAGAACCTCTTTAATTGCCACATCAGTAAGCTGTTCCTTTGAAGGGGAACATGCAGCCAGCAACATTGCCAAAGCAAAAATTGCCAAGAAAAATTTTGAGTTACTCATAATAGATCTATTTGTTTGCATTAAGTTAATTTATGTCCAAATTTAATCATTATATTTCTTAATTTTGCAGAAATAATCACAAAATTTAGAATATGATAGAGTACAACATTACAGTAGGAAATGATAAGGATACTGCCTCAATTGCACAGTTTCAGGTAGATATGGCTATGGAATCAGAAGGTACTGCTTTAGACCATGAACTAGTATTGAAAGGAGTTGCTGCTGCTATGGCTGACGAATATAAAGGCACATATATAGTTGCAAGAGCAAATGGAGAGGCAATAGGAAGCCTTTTGCTTACACGCGAGTGGAGCGACTGGACTAACAGATGGTACTGGTGGATCCAGAGTGTATATGTAAAACCTGAATATAGAGGCAAAGGTGCATACAGGGCCATGTATGCAAAGGTAAAGGAGATGGCAAAGGAGCAGGGAATTGTCCAGATACGACTGTATGTTGACAAAACCAACTATCCGGCCCAGAAGGTTTACCAGAAACTAGGAATGGCCGAGTGCCACTACTATATGTACGAAGAGGTCCTATAACGGACCTCTTTTATATTATACGCGTCAACTCATTATGAGGAAGCACCTCCTGCCGATGTATTGGTTCACTCGTTAACGGAGTGGCGTAACAGACAACACCCCTACTTTATACAAGCCTTGAGACCTTTGATTACAGCCGAGGTAAAGCCCTCGTTCTCCATCGCATTGAGGCCCTTGATTGTAATGCCGTATGGTGTAGTGACCTTGTCAATTTCAACCTCGGGGTGATTACCGCTCTGCAAAAGAAGTTCTGCAGCCCCTTTTACAGTGTGTTCTACAATTTTATGTGCCATTGCAGGACTGAATCCCAACTCAACACCCGCCTCAGCAGCAGCTCTTATATAACGCATGGCAAAAGCAATTCCGCAAGATGCCAATATTGTTGCAGATGCCATGTGTGACTCATCAATCATAATTACATGTCCAAGCTGGCCGAAGATCTTTTCAACCATATCACATTGCTCTACAGACGCATTATGTGATGCTATGAATGTCATGCTTGACAGCACCTCTACAGCAGTATTTGGAATTACCCTGAAGAGCGTAGGAACAGACTGCTCAACCTTAAGGTATGCGCACAATGTTTCAAACGGAATACCCGCTGCTACAGAAATGACAATTTGACGTGAAAAATCCAATACAGGAGAGATCTCTGCCAATATGCTCTCCATCAACCAGGGTTTGACTGATATAACTACAAAATCAGCATCTGCAACCGCCTCACAATTATCTGTAAGGATCTTGACTCCAGGAAGCAGTTGGTTCAACTTCAAGGTTGTTGCCTCAGACTTTGCAGTACAAGTGATATCCTGAGGAGCAAACAGAGTACCTTTGATAAGGCCGCGGGCAATGGCTCCACCCATATTGCCAGCGCCAATAATAGCAATTCTCATAATACAGTACATCAACTAATGAGCCGGCAAACCTATAAATTTTCCATTAAAAATCAAAGTGGAGGATTATATTTACCCGACAGTTCATCAATATTCCTCTACAAACCGTGTAACCAAAGTAAACAGCCTCCCGAAATTGCATGAATGGAAATTCTCAAAAGTGTCACGTGGCGAGTGATAGTTCTTGTTGGTATCGCCGTCAAGTTCAATATAGATTGCAGGAACTCCCTTTATGCCAAACGGATAGTGGTCGGCATAGTCATCCAAAGGGTGGTTGTCAAGTTTGGCAAAAGGTTTTTCCAATGATGAGTTTATACGGTTCAAAGCTTCAAGTCCCTCTTTTCCGGCATCTGAAATCTGGCAGTAAATATTGTTGCCATTGTCGCCAATCATATCCAGTTCAACAAAATACCTTAGATCTTCCAGAGGAAGAAGAGGGTTGTCTGTATAGAAGAAAGATCCAAGCAGATTATTCTCCTCTGAATCAAAAAATATGAACATTATTGAGTAATCTGGTTGATTTCTTTTAAAATGTCTCATAAGATTAAGAAGCATTGCTGTTCCCGATGCATTGTCATTTGCTCCATAGAAGATATTCTTGCCGCAGATGCCAAGATGGTCATAGTGACATGCAAGGACAAAATGTTTGTCGGGATACTTCTTGCCAGGAATATATGCTATTAAATTGTGACCGTCATTCTCAATCATCTCTGCTGATGACTCAATTGAGACCTTTTTGGCATCGGTTGGGAATGATGAAGTGACCATAAACACAGGCATTGGAGTATTGAAGTGGTTCCTGGACTTGAAATAAGGGAAAACAGGTTCCTGGGTTGACTTGCAGATTAATGCACCAACTTTATCAAGAGGAACAAAATAGGTCTTGTAGACCTCTATCCCTTTGTATGTATACATATTCTCAACAAAACAGTCCCAATCCAAAACTACAGCCTTATCCTTGAATGCGCCGCTGTTGAGGTATGTGCAAAAACCGTCAGGAGTAATATATTTGTTATCAAGGTAAACCACATCAAGTTCACCCTTATAGGATGGTGAGAACTCCTTTAATGTATACTCGACGGTATGTTCAAGGGTATCACCATCAACCACAAGTTCAACATTGCCTCTCTGGGCATTGAGTGGATGTTTGAAGTGCTGCATGTATGAGAGCTGCACCTCTGTGCCATGACTCCATCGGGCTGCATCGGAAGGAGAGATGAGGCTCTTGAACTCAGGCTGGAGTGCATGAAGTTCAGGTCTCTGTTTTCCTTGCCATGACTTTTCAATTACAGACTCAGGAAGAGCAGAAACGCCAATTTTCTCAATCTCGTTGAGTATAAATTCCGCCGCTTTAATTGTACCGTTGTTGTAGTTGCTTCTCCCATAATATTTTTCAGAAGAGAGTTCTTTTACAACACTAACGTAATAATCCTCGCTTGGAGTGGGGATCTCAGAATTACTTGAGCACCCGCCCATTGTTATAAGACTCATGGCCAACAAATAAAATTTTCTCATAATGATTTCAGATATTCTTGAATTCCACACAAAGGGTTGAAAAATCATGATAACCATACAAATTTAAATATTTTTTATTGAAGTTACCCAATTTTGACAATTGATTGGAGTTAATTCGGGTAATATGTATATTTGCGACAAATAAAACTTGAATTATGAGATTAACAGGAAGAAGAGAGAGTACAAATGTTGATGACCGCAGGCATATCCGCGGCGGCAAGAAGGCCGGTCTTGGCCTTGGAGGAATGATAATAGCAGGAATCATTATCTGGCTCATGGGCGGTAACCCTTTAAGCGTGCTCAATTATGCAGATACTGAAAGTATCTTTATGGAGCAGGGAACATCTGCCTCCTACACCCCTACTGAACAAGATGAAGAACTTGCAAAATTCTCCCGACAAATTCTTGCAGGAACTGAAGATGTCTGGACAAAAGAGTTCCAGAAAATGGGCCGTACATACAGGGCACCGCGCCTTGTCCTTTTCACAGGCAGTGTTCAATCTGCATGTGGAGGAGCAAGTTCATCAACAGGTCCATTCTATTGCTCTGCCGACCAGAGTGTTTATATTGACCTGTCATTTTTCAAGGATATGAAAAGGCAGTTGGGTGCCGACGGCGATTTTGCATATGCATACGTGATTGCCCACGAAGTCGGACATCATGTGCAGTATCTGCTTGGAATACTCGACAATGCCCACAAACAGATGAGCAGGGTGAGTGAAAAGGAGAGCAACAGAATCAGTGTACGTCTTGAACTCCAAGCCGACTTCTTTGCCGGAATATGGGCACACCACGACAATAAGATGTTCAACTCACTTGAAGACGGAGATATTGAAGAGGGTATCAATGCAGCTTCCAAAATTGGAGATGATTACCTCCAGAAAAAGGCACAGGGCTATACTGTACCCGACTCATTCAACCACGGAACATCTGCACAACGCATGAGATGGCTTAAAAAAGGTATAAACAGCGGAAAAGTAAGCGATGGCGACACATTCACACCATCCTATCAGGAACTGTAACAGAGGAAACAATCAATATGGCATACAGGAAATTTGGCACATGCTTTTTTGAAAGATATGCTCAACTGACACTTGAGACCATACTTGGAGACCGTTTTGCCGGACTTGTAAATATGGACAGGCCCGACCTTCAAAGTAAAGACGGAAGATTGGGCATTGAGGTTACAAGAGCAATGGAGCCCAACAAAAAAAACGCGAACCAACTTTTGAAGGAGCTGGCGGGAATGGAAATCAAGGAGGAACAGAGGAGCGACCTTCAAAGTATAGTTGAAAGCGGATATGCCTATGGTCTTCCCGGGTTGGACTACACAGGAGCTGTTGAAAATGATTATTGGGCATTGGCACTACCATTGAAAAGAATACTCAAAAGCAAGATAGAGAAAGTTGCCAAGGGATTTTATGGCAATTTTGACCATTTTGAACTATATGTCTTCTGCAGAGACCTTCTTGATATGTCACAGGTTGAGGCTGC
>JAEIGA010014557.1_pt1 | contig 11971 bp, 10 predicted proteins | sample 9270691 | NCBI WGS metagenome assembly JAEIGA01 (sample SAMN17057246, study PRJNA624740) | gut metagenome | biome: biome; isolation source: fecal sample | host: Bos grunniens | place: China: Xizang | collected 2019
AAAATGTTTGATCTGCAGGAGGAACTGAAGAAGCTTCCGGCAAAACCGGGGGTTTATCTGATGAACAATGCCCAGGACGAGATCATTTATGTGGGGAAAGCCCGGGTCCTGAAGAACCGTGTCCGCCAGTATTTCCAGGCGGGATACAAGCGCAGTGTGAAGATTGAACATATGGTTTCACATATCGAATATTTTGAATATATAATAACCGACTCCGAACTGGAAGCCCTGGTGCTGGAATGCAATCTGATCAAGGAACACCGTCCCCGCTACAACACCATGCTCAAGGACGACAAGGGTTATCCCTACATCAGGGTCACCGTCCAGGAGGACTTCCCCCGGATCCTTTTCTGCAGGCGGATAAGGAGGGACAAGGCGAAATATTTCGGTCCCTACACCAGCGCCGGGGCAGTGAAGGAAACCATAGAGCTTCTCAGAAAGGTCTACCGGATCCGGAACTGCAGCCGGTCCCTGCCCAGGGATTTCGGGAAGGAGAGACCCTGCCTCTACCATCAGATCAACCAGTGTGACGCTCCCTGTCAGGGCAATGTCCCTGCTGAAGAATACAGGAAAAACGTGGACCGGATGATGGAGTTTCTCCGGGGCAACGACCGGGGGATACTGGAGGACCTGGAGCAGAAGATGAAGGACGCGGCCGCGGACCTGGAATTTGAGCAGGCGGCGGAATACAGAGACCTTATGGACAGTGTCCGCAGGATCAGCGAGAAGCAGAAGATCAATGAGATCGACGGGGATGACCGGGATATCATTGCTCTCAGTGCAGACGATCAGGAAGCGGTGGTCTCCATCTTCTTTATCCGCAACGGGAAGCTTCTGGGGAGGGACCATTTTCATATGTCCGGTGTGGAAAACAGTGATGATTCCGAGATCCTCACCGATTTTCTCAAACAGTTTTACCTGGGCACCCCCTTCATCCCAAGGGAGATCCTGACGGAGGCGGAGATATCCGACCGGGAGATCCTGGAGAAATGGCTGGGGGACAAGAGGGGGTCCAAAGTGACCATCTCCGTGCCCAAACGGGGCAGCAGGGCCAGGCTGATGAAGCTGGTCAAGCAGAATGCCCAGGAAGTGATGACCAAGGATAAGGAGAAACTGAAACGGGAGGAGAAGCGCACGGTGGGTGCCATGCACGAACTGGAGCAGCTTCTGGGAATCCCGGACCTGGTCCGGATGGAGGCGTTCGATATCTCCAACACCAGCGGATTCCAGAATGTGGCCTCCATGGTGGTCTTTGAAAGGGGAAAAGCGAAAAAAAGCGATTACCGCAAATTCCGGATCCGCTCAGTGGAAGGACCTGATGATTACGCATGCATGGAGGAGGTCCTCACCCGGCGTTTCAGCCACGGACTCCGGGAGATGGAGGAGCCGGGGGACGACGGAAGCGGCTCCGGAGGAACATTTACCCGTTTTCCGGACATCCTGATGATGGATGGAGGAAAAGGCCAGGTCAATATCGCCGTAAAGGTGCTTGACCGGCTGGGGATCGATATCCCGGTCTGCGGCATGGTCAAGGATGACAACCATCGCACCCGGGGTCTTTACTACCGGAACGAGACCGTGGAATTTCCCAGAAATTCCGAGGCATTTCAGATGATCACCAGACTCCAGGACGAGGCCCACCGGTTCGCCATCGAATACCACAGGAGCCTCCGGTCCAAGGGGCAGACCCGGTCAGTTCTGGATGATATCCCGGGGATCGGACCGGCCAGAAGAAAAGCTCTTCTTAAGCATTATCCGGACATCGGCGGGATCAGGGATGCCTCCGTGGAGGAACTTGCCGCCATCCCCGGCATCACCGGGAAAGTGGCCGGGGAAATATTTTCGTATTTTCACGGCGGGGAATCTGTTCAGGATGAACCGGATGTGCTATCATAGAAACAGCAATTTTTGGCAGAGAGGATGGATAGGATGTATAAAGTAAAACTGACAGATCTCGTTGAGCGGATGGAACTGAAAAGCCTCCTTCCCGACATTGACCTGAATGAAATAGCGATCACGGAAGCTGCGGTAAACCGACTTGCCTTACAGCTTACCGGTTTTTTTGATTTTTTCCAGGCAGACCGTATCCAGATCATCGGCAATGCGGAGTATGCCTATATAAAGACTGTTCCCGATGAAAAGATGATCCCCATCTATGAGCAGATCCTCAGTACCGAGATTCCCTGCATCATTTTTACCCAGGGTAATGAACCCTGTGAGAGACTGATCAATGTTGCAGAGGCGAAGGGGATTCCCATTCTGACTTCAAGCAGGAACACTTCCGAGTTCATTTCAGTCACACAGCGCTGGCTCAGCGAACGTCTTGCTCCCCGTGTATCCATCCATGGCGTGCTTGTGGACGTTCACGGTGAGGGCGTACTGATCATGGGTGAGAGCGGCATCGGTAAGAGCGAGGCAGCCCTCGAACTGATCCACCGGGGACACCGCCTGGTGTCGGATGATGTGGTGGAGATCCGTAAGGTAAGCGATGACAAGCTGGTGGGAACTTCCCCGGATATCACCAGACATTTCATCGAGCTCAGGGGGATCGGCATCGTGGATGTGAAGAGCCTTTTCGGTGTGAAGAGCGTAAGGGAATTCTGCGACATCGACCTGGTCATCCGTCTCGAAGACTGGAACAGGGACAAAAACTATGACCGTCTCGGCCTGGGGGAAGAATATATCGAATTCCTGGGGAACAAGCTCGTCTGTTATTCCATACCGGTGCGTCCCGGCAGAAATCTTGCTGTCATCGTTGAATCGGCAGCCAGTAATTTCCGGGCCAAAAAGATGGGATACAATGCCGCCCAGGAACTTTACAACCGGGTGACCGGCAATCTGCAGAAAAACGGAGAATAGTGATGAAACGATACTTATTCGGCGTGGATCTTGGAGGGACCACAGTCAAGAACGGAATATTTACCCGGGAAGGGGACCTGCTTCACAAGTGGGAGATTCCCACGGACCTGAGGGAGGGTGGAGCGAACATTCTGGCGGACATCGCCGCTTCCCTCAGAAAGACGGCGGAGGAACAGGGTTTATCCTATGAAGAGTTCGGCGGCCTGGGTATCGGTATCCCCGGAACGGTGGACAGGGAAGGAAATGTTTTCGGATGTGTCAACCTTGGCTGGGGGTTTACCAGGGTAAAAGAGATACTTGAACATCTGTCCGGACTTCCCGTGGAAGTCGGAAATGACGCCGATGTAGCCGCCATGGGAGAACTGTGGCAGGGCGCGGGCAAAGGCTGCCGTGACCTGGTCATGATCACCCTCGGAACCGGTCTGGGCGGGGGTGTGATCTCCGACGGACATCTGATCAGAGGGGCCCACGGATTTGGTGCTGAGGTGGGGCATATGTGTGTCTGCCCCACAGAGACGGAATACTGCAACTGCGGCAAGAGAGGCTGCCTGGAGCAGTACTGCTCCGCCACCGGGATCGCCCGCCAGGCGGAAAAAAACCTGCTCAGATCAGGCAGGGAGAGCAGTCTGCGACAGCTGGATTCCATCACCGCCAAAGATGTCTTTGACGCCTGTAAAGCGGGTGATCTTTTTGCCGTGGACCAGGTGGACCGGTTCGGAAGGACCCTGGCTATGGGCATGTCCTATATCGCCTGTGTGACGGACCCGGAGATCTTCGTGATCGGCGGCGGGGTGTCCGCCGCGGGAACCATCCTTACGGAGGCGGTGATGCGCCATTACGGGGATTTTACCTACGGGCGGCAGAGGGACGTGGACATCGTTCTTGCCCAGCTTGGCAATGATGCCGGAATCTACGGCAGCGCCGGACTGTTTATGCACTGATTTATAGAAAAGAAATTCCTCTCCTGCGGAAAGGAGAGGATTCTTTTTGCAGAATTCATAAAGGGAGGCACAAAGCTCCCTTTTTTTTTGTCTTTATTTCACATTGAGAAAACAGGACCTATAAGGTATTATTAATGCTGTATGAATAAAACCAATCGGCGGGAGATATGTGATGAACCATGTATTTCAGGATAGTTTAGAAAAGATACTTAGTCAGGGAACTTTATTGGTGAACGAACCCATGCATAAGCATACTTCATTTTCCATCGGCGGACCGGCGGATTATTTTGTGTCCGTAGCCAACGCGGATGAACTGTCTGAAGTGTGCAGATTATGCCGGTCGCAAGGGGTTCCTTTTTATATTGTGGGAAACGGCAGCAATCTCCTGGTCTCTGACCGGGGGGTACGCGGGGTGGTGATCCACCTGGGCAAGCTGTTCTCCGATGTGGAACGCCGGGGGGACATCCTTACCGTCCAGGCGGGAGCCCCCATGTTCAAGGTGGCCAGGACAGCCCTTGAGGCCTCATTGGCAGGCTTTGAGTTCGCGGCCGGGATCCCCGGCTCCTTCGGCGGAGCCGTGGCCATGAATGCCGGAGCTTACGGCGGGGAGATGAAGGATATCCTGGTGGATGTCGAGGTGCTGACTCCGGAGGGGGAGAGACTTACCCTTGCCGCGGAGGAAATGGACCTGTCCTACCGCCACAGTATTGTTTTCGACAAGGACTACATCGTCCTTTCCGCAAGGATAAAGCTGATCCCCGGCGAAGCGGACAGGATCAGGGCCAGGATGGAGGAACTGTCCCAGGCCAGGAGGGAAAAACAGCCTCTGGAATATCCCAGCGCGGGGTCGACCTTCAAAAGACCCACGGGTTATTTTGCCGGCAAACTGATCCAGGATGCCGGGCTTAAGGGCTACACCGTCGGCGGAGCCAGGGTTTCGGAGAAACATTCCGGCTTCGTGATCAATCAGGGTGGGGCCACCGCCGAGGAAGTATGTTTCCTGATCCGCCAGGTGCAGAAAAAAGTCAGGGACAGATTCGGGGTTGACCTGGAGACGGAAGTACGTTTTCTGGGATTCGGCCAGGAGGTGGAACCGTGAGGTTCGTCATCGTATCCGGCATGTCCGGTGCCGGGAAAAGTACCGCCCTGAACATGATGGAGGATATCGGTTTCTTCTGTGTGGACAACCTGCCGGTGGAGCTTCTTGTGAATTTTGGCGAGATCGCCTCTGACCGCAAGGTCGATGTGAATCAGGTGGCCGTCGGTGTGGATATCCGGAACGGGGACCGGCTGTTGGACCTGGATGAGCAGCTGGCTCTTTTATATGAGCTGGGAATCAAATATGAGATCCTCTTCCTGGACGCGGATGACCGGACCCTGGTCAAACGGTATAAGGAGACCAGGAGGACTCATCCCCTGTCCAAGGGTGACCGGCTGGAGACCGGGATTGCCCGGGAGAGGGAGAAGATCGCTTTTATCCGGAAGCAGGCGGATTATGTCATAGACACCACTTCCCTGCTGACCAGAGAACTGAAGCTGGAACTGGATAAGATATATATCGAAGATAACAAATATGGTAATTTTATCGTCACTGTCCTGTCCTTCGGATTCAAGTACGGTATTCCCGAAGATGCGGACCTGGTGTTTGATGTCCGTTTTCTCCCAAACCCTTACTACGATCTGGAACTGAGGAATTACACGGGAAATGACAAACCCATCCGGGATTTTGTCATGAAACACCAGGAGGCCGGTCATTTTCTGGATAAAGTGGAAGACCTGCTCACTTTCCTCATTCCCAACTATGTGAATGAGGGAAAATACCATCTGATCATCGGGGTCGGATGCACGGGCGGAAAGCACCGTTCAGTCACCATCGCAAACGGTCTGTACGACAGACTGAAGAGTCTGCCTTACAGTGTCAGGATCGAACACAGGGATGTGGAGCGTGGGAATACCCGATGAGGAGGAGCAGAACATGTCATTTTCTTCGGATGTGAAAAAGGAGCTGTCCCGGGTGGACAGCCTGGACAGGTACGACCGGGTGGCAGAGATCGCCGCGCTGATCGCTTTCGGGGGAAAGATCTACATGAAGCCAGGAGAGATTCCGGCTTTCCTCTTTCATTCCGAGAACCCGGTCACTGTGGAGCGTTTTATCCGACTTGCACAGGACTACGGGATCAGCCCTGTGGGAACAGGGACGTCCAAAGCCTACGCCGGGGAGACGGATGCCGCCGGAAGGTCTCTGCTGAGACAGTGCGGTTTCATCGACAACCTGGGGAGGATCGTGGACGAGGAGGAATTCTTCGAGAATGCCCTGCTGCAGAAGAACAGCTGTCAACGGGCTTTTTTAAGGGGAGCTTTTCTCGCGTCGGGGTCCATCACTGATCCCAATAAGAACTATCATTTCGAGATCTCCTGCAGCAGGGAGATCACGGCATTTATGCTGCAAAGGCAGATGGAGTTCTTCGGCCTGGAAGCCAGGCTGGTCCGCCGGAAAAAATCCTTCATCGTCTACATGAAGGAAGGCGCCATGATCTCGGAGATCCTGGCGGTTATGGGGGCCGGAATCTCCAAGCTGAATTTTGAAAATATCCGCATCTACAAGGATGTCAGGAACGTGGTGAACCGTAGGGTGAACTGCGAGACGGCCAATCTCGGCAAAACGGTATCGGCCGCAGTAAAACAGATAGAAGATATTGAATATATAAAGAAGGCCATCGGTTTCAGGCGGCTGCCGGAACCATTGAGAGTGGTGGCCTGTGCGCGTCTGGAGGATTCCTCAGCCACATTGAAGGAGCTGGGGGAGAGACTGGAGCCGCCGCTCGGCAAGTCGGGGGTCAATCACCGGCTGAGAAAGCTGAGCAGGATCGCAGAGGAGTTAAGGGAAAAAAATCATCGAGAAATCAACGGGAGGTCATTATGATTACAAAATCTATGTCAGTCAACATTCCTGAAGGGCTGGATCCCAGCAGTATTGCCATGTTCATACAGATCGCCAGTCAGTATGAGAGCAGGATCTATGTGGAAGTGGAGAAGAAGAGAGTGAACGCCAAGAGTATCATGGGCATGATGAGTCTGGGTCTCCCGCAGGGTTCCGGTCTGACAATGATCGCGGACGGAAAAGATGAGGATAAGGCTCTTGTTCATATTGAAAAATATCTGAATAATGAGCAGTAAAAAATAAAAATCCTGTTCCTTAAAAATTCTAAAAAAGTTTTGAGGTTCAGGAAAAGAAGATGAGATCCGATCAGGTAAAAAAGATCAGGGCCGCCGTATTTTCATACGGCGGCCCTTTCCTATCTTCACTTTAGGGGTTCACAGTGGGAAAACCATAGAAATTATACAGAAGAGAGCTGTCTGCGGAGAGGATGGTCCAGCGCATATCCCTGATGCCGAAGACGATGGTCCCGGTCACGGTATTGACCTCCTCAGCGGACAGGATCTCCTGCAGCTCTTTCGAGATCGTGGAGGGTTCCTCCTCCTGCGCCGCCTCTTCCTGTCCGCCGCCCAGGATGGAGTTCAGCCAGCCCTTCAGACCTTCCCACCAGGTGGCCGGGGAGCCGGTCTCATCCGCCGCGGTGATCTTCTCCTTCAGATGATCGATGGCGGCCGGCCAGGAGACATTGCTGGTGGTCAGGGTCACCGTGCACCGGTTCCAGGTGGTGTCCGCGCCGGTGACGGAGTAGGCGGACCTGCTCATCAGCTGGTTAAAGACCGCGTCGTAGTCGACCCCGATTCCTGCGGCGGAAAGAAGTGCGGATAATCCCTTCTCTTCCAGGATCGTGTCGACCTTCTCCTCCAGGACTTTTTTCAGGTCCGGATCCTCCGAGAGGGGTGGAGGAAGATTATCCCTGCCCAGGGGGGTAAAGTCAAGATTTCCGGCACATTCCATAAAAGTTTCCGTGACTTTAAGGCATTCTTTCTCCACTGCCTTCAGGTAGTACAGATAACCGGCAAAGCCCAGGCATGAAAGGACCAGAAGGACGCACAGAAAAATGATCCAGCCTTTCTTTTTCCCGGAGGGACGGGGTTCCGCCGGCTTGTAAAGGGCGTTGCCCAGAGGTGCTCCGCAGAAAGGACATATGGTCGTTCCCGGCTCGTGGGGATTGCCGCAGTTGGGACAGTTCATCTAACCACCTCCTGATCTTATCATTATATTTCCAGGGCCTGTTCTCTCGCCATCAGTATAGGGAGTATGGGAAACAAAGTCAAGAAATTGCGGTTTTGTCCTTTTTACGATGGACAGAAGCTGAAATAAAAGGTAAAATGGACTGAAGAAATAACGATGGAGATGACCCTCTCCCCGCGGGAGGAAACAGTCGGCTGAAGGAGTAGATCATGCAGGAAAACAAAGAAAAAAACCAGCTGAAAAAAGCCTTTATGTCAAGCCTTCCCCAGATCGTCGTGGTGGTTGTCGGCATCCTTCTGTTTTTTGTTCTTTACAAATTCAGGGAGATCCTTGCCGGCTTAAAAGGATTCTGCGCCATCCTCATGCCGATCTTTATCGGGCTGGTGCTGGCCTACCTGACCCACCCGGTGGTGGAACGGTTTGAGCACCTGATCGGGACGGCCTGGACCAGACTGGGGAAAAAGGAGATAAAAAAGAAGAAAGCCTTCCGGCTTCCTGCCATCCTTCTCACCTTCATCCTCTTCGGCTGGATCATTTACCTTCTGGGCTCCATGGTGGTGCCGGAGCTTTATTCCAACATCAGCAAGATCGTCTATGCGGTTCCGGGGCAGATGACAAAATACTATAATCTCCTGATCGGGATGATATCGGACAATTCCTGGATGAGTGACATCGTTGACCGGGCCTACAATTCCATCATGGAATTCCTGACCGGCTGGGTAAAAAATGAAATGTTCTCCCAGATCACGGTCCTGATCAACGGGGTCTTCAGCGTGGTGGGAGCCATGTCCAACGTACTGATCGGATGTATCGTTGCCATCTATCTTCTGTTCAGCAAAGAGACATTTGCCCGGCAGTTCAATCTGATCCTCAAGGCTTTCTTCCCGGAGAAAGCCGCGGCACAGACCAAGGAGATCCTCACTGAGGTGGATCGTATCTTCGGCGGATTTATCAGCGGTAAGATCATCGATTCCCTCATCATCGGTGTCCTCTGTTTCCTGGGGGCCACTTTACTGAAGCTCCCCTATGTGGTGCTGATCAGCGTGATCGTGGGCGTGACCAATATCATTCCTTTCTTCGGACCTTATATCGGTGCCATCCCCAGCGCGATCCTCATCCTGCTGGACAGCCCTACCAAAGGTCTGATCTTCATCATATTTATTGTGATCCTTCAGCAGTTCGACGGAAACATACTGGGACCGAAGATCCTGGGAGATTCCACCGGGCTTTCCCCCTTCTGGGTAATCTTTGCCATCGTTGTGGGCAGCGGATTATTCGGGCTTGTGGGCATGCTCATCGGAGTGCCGGCATTTGCCGTTGTTTACTATCTTGCCAAACGTTATATCTATTATCGGCTCAACAGAATGGGGGCCGATAAAGAGGAGTGAAATGACATGAGGGACGAGATTGCGCAGGTCATTAACAGAGACCAGGTCATGGAACTGGTCTATGGCAATAACAGCAGACCCAAAGACATACTGGGCCGCCATCCGGTCAGTAACGGGCAGGTGATCTCTGCCTACCATCCGGATGCGGTGGAGATGTATGTGGTGAATGAGGCGGGGGTCCGTTATCCCATGGATCCCGTGGAGAGACACCACATTTTTGCCGCTTTTTTTCCCACCCGGACCCCCTTTGACTATAAGATCGACATGGTCTTTCCGGACGGGAATCATTTTCTGTCCGAGGATCCCTACAGTTTTGATTCCGTCATCACTGTGGGGGAAGAGAAGCAATTTACTCAGGGAGTATGGGAAAACTGCTACAAGAAGATGGGCGCACACCCCATGACCGTCCATGGCGTGGAAGGGGTCAGTTTTGCGGTCTGGGCACCCAATGCCCGGCGGGTCAGCGTCACGGGCGATTTCAATTACTGGAACGGAATGATCCATCCCATGCAGCGTCTGGACCGGTCCGGCATCTTCGAGCTGTTTATCCCCGGGATCAAAACAGGAACCCTGTACCGTTTCGAGGTCAAAACCTGGAACTCGGGAATCGTCCAGAAGGTGGATCCCTTCGGATGCATCAATCTGGATGGCAATGGTGATGTATCGATAATATTAGATATAAATGAATTCCGCTGGGACGACCAGCAGTGGATGAAGGACAGGAGGCGGAAAGACTGGAACCATTCCCCGCTTTCCGTCTGTGACAGAAAACTGGGTGACCGGTATCTTGAGGAGTATCTTTCAGCGGGTTGTTTCACCCATGTATTGCTTGAGTCACCGCCCTTCTGCCATGGGATGGGGAGGAAGATCCGGGAGAAGATCAATTCTTTCCACAAGAGAGGGATCGGTGTTCTGCTGGGCATCTCTCCGGGTTGGTTTCCCGATGAGGAAAACGGACTGAAATATTATGACGGGTCGGCCCTGTTCGGCCACACAGACCCGGCTTTACGTTACGAGGAAGGCGGCCGACGGATCCGTTTCCGGCATGACAGCCCGCAGATCCTCAATTACCTTACCTCCCAGCTGCTATTCTGGATAAAAGAGTACCATATCGATGGATTCCTTGTGGAAGGGGTCACTGAGATGGTCTATCCCCTCCTTCCCGACGGTGAAGAGTACAGCAGGGAATATGCCTTCTACCAGCAGGAGAGTGAGGCCTTTCTCCGCCACATGGTCAAGACGGTGAAGAAAGAGGATTTCAGTGTCCTGATGATCGCCGAGGAGAAACAGGAATCCTGCAGTCCTCTGTCGGAACTTCAGTTTGAGGCGGCAGGCTTCGATCTGCTGGTCGACTACAGTATCTCGGATAATCTCCGGCAGTATGTGGCTTCTTCCCGCTCCCGCTCTGACGGGGACTATTACCGGTTGTCCCAGCCTCTGATGAAAAACGGGATCCGCTATTCCATGCTTAACCTGTCCGCCCCCCGGGAGATCCTGGATGAACTGCTTTCTTCCGGCGAAGAGATGGTCAGTGAGTATGACCGGCTCTCTGTGAGGAAACTGCTGATCGGCTATATGCTGGGTGTTCCCGGAAAGAAAAGGTGGACCCTTCAGAAGGACGAGCAGGTGGGTATTCAGCAATACCTGAAGGACCTGCTGATCCTTTACCGCAAATACGGAAGAATCATGTACAGACCCGGACAGGCCTCTTTCCAGTGGATCAACGGGATGGATGCCTCCAGCCGTGTGCTCAGCTTTGTCCGGTGGTGCCCCAGCGGGAATGCCAACCTGCTCTTCATCTGCAATTTTGACCGGGAGAAGAAAGTGGGATTCCGGGTGGGCGTGCCTAAGTACAGTTCCTACAGGCTTGCGATCAATTCCGACTGGGAGGAGTATGAAGGAGCCCGCAGGAAGAGTCCGGTCACGCTGGAAGCCCTGCCCCAGGAGTGGGACCTTCAGCCCTACTCTTTGCGGCTGACAATATCGGGCCATTCCGTCCTGATCTATGAATTCTAGAGAAATCAATACAAAAAGGAGAGCAAATAAAAAGGAGTAAATAAAATGAAAGACGATTGTATTTTCTGCAAGATAGCTGCAGGCAAGATCCCTTCTGCGACCATATATGAGGACAGCCATTTCCGGGTTTTCCTGGACATTAATCCGGCGACCAAAGGGCATTGCCTGATCGTTCCCAAGGAACATTTTGAAAACATTTATGAGCTGGATGCTGACACCGCAGGCAAAGCTTTTGTCCTGGCTACCCTCATCTCCCGGGCCCTGAAAAATGTCCTGGGCTGTGACGGCCTGAATGTGGTACAGAACAACGGCCCCATCGCCGGGCAGAGTGTTTTTCATTTCCATATGCACCTGATCCCCCGCTACCGGGATGACGGTCTGTCCCTCCTGGTGGAGCAGGAACCCGGAGACATGGAGGAGATCCAGCGGATCCGTCAGCTCCTGAAGGATGAACTGCAGTGAAGACCGCGTTCAAACCTGGAAATATGCTGTATCCCCTCCCGGCCGTCCTGGTCACCACCAGGGACAGGGAAGGAAGGGATAATATGATCACCGTGGCATGGACGGGTACCATCTGCACGAATCCGCCCATGATCTACATCTCCGTCCGTCCGGAGAGGCATTCCTACCGCGCTCTG